>Ga0097691_1001399_pt1 | contig 17878 bp, 14 predicted proteins | sample NGESurdeep072012_8_FD_72858 | JGI IMG/M metagenome (GOLD analysis project Ga0097691, IMG submission 72858) | Arctic peat soil microbial communities from Barrow, Alaska - NGEE Surface sample 210-1 deep-072012 | ecosystem: Environmental > Terrestrial > Soil > Wetlands > Peat ... | reverse complement strand
CTTCATCATTCGTCATGTGTAACACTCCGGTTGAGGTTCAATTTACCTCAGCCGGGTGTCTCAATTATCCGTGCCGCACCCCACAGCCAGTTGCCCAGCACTTCGACTTGCTCAATGGCAGCGAACAACATGTCGCGTGAAACATGTAATGCCGGGTTCATCCACAGAATGCCAGCGAGGTCAGAGTCGGCAAATAGCTTTCGCTCGCTCTCGCTGACGAAGAATAGATGAGAGAATCGATTCCTGTCCTCGGGTTTATGGGTCACGCGCATCGTTGTGATTTGCTTTGGATGTTGGTCGCGATTGCGTGCCAACGTTACCTGTTCAAGAATTTCAAAATTCACAGGGCAGTCGTCCCATGAAAGACCTAGGACTTCGCCAAAGTATGTTCGATAACCCTGGACGAAACCATTCTTAAATGTCTTCTTGCGCTCGCCGTCTTGCCACGAAACACCAAGTTCGACCTCCCAACATCGGAAGTAGAGTTTGAGAGACTCCGACAACATTGAAACGCATGTTCGCCCCAACATTTCTAGCCCTGTGTTAGCTTCAGACCATTCTACCATGAAGGGCGGCTCCCCATCTTCGCTGTAAGGAGGCTCGAACGGGTCTTCACTACTCTCGATTTTGCGGATGGTCTCGCAGAACGGTTTGGCGGCAGTTTCATAAAAATAACGGATGAACTTGGTGCGCTCCTTTAGAAAATATAGAATCTCCATACAGATACCCGTTAATCAGTTGGGAGATGCAAACAAGCCTCTAGGATCGTCGGTGGTGCGTTATTTCGCGGACGCCCATGTCTCAGCATCCCCCGCACCAAGCCGCTCGATCATTCGGATGACTGCACAACGCCACACAGCTTTAGTGCAGTCAGTTTTCTAGGCAACTGCGCAATCGCTTCTCCACTTGATCGAAGTTGTCGGGATGGATGAATGGACTCTCGTAACCGGACAGATTCAAACGACGCATTTCCGCCCGCATTTCCGCCACCTCAACCAGCCCGCGCTTGGCGTAGTCATGAGATTCAGTGCGTTTGCCAACCAATCCGCACACGACTGCCATTCCTGCATACGCAGCGATTTAATTTTTTGCCAGAGCGATAGCAGGCTCAAATGTATCCACAGCCATCATCAAAGCTTTTTGCGCTGCATCCGTCTACTGCGCCTCCAGAGTTTGGGCTAATGTAGGTACCGCCGGGTTACCCGTTTGGCATAGGATTTGCGAAATTTGAGCGCGGATGACTGTCGGACTTGAGGATTCCCCACCAAGCGGCTCGTATCTGGTCACCAAGCCGTATTTCATAGAGGCTAGGACGAAAACCTCAAGCAGCGTCTTGTCGGTGATTCCATCGAGAATTGCATCGATGACGGTTGAATCTATTCCGTTCCAAGGCGGCGTGTGTGCGAACCAGTCTTGCCGGTCGGTCCTCGTGCGTGGAAAGGGTTTGATTTTTTCGCTCATCGCCTTCTTGCCAAATAGTCGGCTCAGGAAAGGCATATGCAAGAAGAGCGCGAGGCCGATGGTCAGCGCGGCGATGATGGTGATGATCAGATAGTGGTTCATAGCGGTTTCTCTCAGCATCCACCGTCCGAGAAAAAAACCGGGAACGCACCAAATGGCAGCGAAGCACGTTCCAATGAGGAGGGATATAAACATCCCGCGCTGGGGAGCGCGCCATCCGGTGGTGACAGCACCCACCGCCATGACCACAGACCAAATCAGAGAGGTCCACACGGGTGCGCCAGTGTAGCCCCAAGCAAATGGTGGCCCGAAATCCAGAGCTAAGAAAACTAATAGAAGAAAGACGGACATCAGAGATCACCAAGTCGAATGGCGGTTAAACGCCGCCATGATAGGAACTCAACGGTCAGTTCGCTTCAGCTGCCGCGCCACGTCGTTCGATCGCACACCGTCTGAAAAGCCGGTAGGTCACCGTCCGGCGCCCTTGCCAGTGCACCAACGCGGCCCACCGTGGAACGGTAGGGCTCACGGTGCGTTATCTGTTTTGTAAAGTAGCGCCCAGCAGGGGATTGCCCCCACAATAACAAGAAGCTCTGGACGCCCAGAGAGCCCCGCCCCCCGTCCCCCGACGCCCCCCGCCGGGGCTTTTTCCGCGATTCTGAGGCGGCCTATTCTACTTTTTTGTCGCTGGAAAAACGGCTCGGGTAATTTCAATGCGGCGAAGCTCTTCGGCCTTTTGCGCGTACTGATTGCCGATGTCCTGCAAGGTCTTTTTTGCCTCAGGATTCAACGTGTCGTTGGCTTGCGCATAGCATAGCTTGGCAAGCGTAAGCATTTCCTTGATGCGCGTCATTAGCGTTGACGCCAATGCCAGAGCATCTGGGACAGCAAATAGGTCATCGCGATGCCGACTGTGCGAAGAACGGCCAGACGGTAATCCCATTTAATATAAAAAATTATGAATCGGCTGACGCGTGCAACGCACGAATAAAAAAAGCCCCGCCGAAAGCGGGGCTAGGTCAGATAGTTTTGCCGACCCTGGTAACCTATGGAGGAAAAACCCAGAGGCGGGAGCCCTGACCTAAATCTCAAGGTATCGTCCCTTCGCCTTCAGTGCCAGCGCCACAGCGCAGCCCGCCCATGCGTTTGCGCGAGGTGCGGGCTATCCAAGGCACGATGCGGCAAGGGTCGTTCGAAAATTCGGCCCGGGAAGCTGGGCCTTTTTGCCACCGCGGATTGCCACCGGACTACCTAGGATTGGCCAGAACGGCATGGGACGCTCGTACCAATAAAGCCTCGAAACGCCGAAGAAAATCTCGGTTGAATATTTTCCAAATGAACGACCATTCATAACGCAAGAAATTGCTAGAAAAAAGTTGACGGGCATGACTTTCGGTTGTGCATTACTTTAATCGTGGGACGCCTTTTGCGTTTCGCAGCCAGGAGGAAGCCATGCGCAAATTCATTACAGGACTTGCGACGCTGTCCGCACTTGCGGCCGGCTTGACGATGATTGGTAGTCGAGCTGAAGCCGCGGCAATCCCCGCACCCGGCGGGCTGCGGGCCGCTATCGACACGATCGCGTTGACCGAGACTGTCCAAATATATGTTTTCGGGGGCCGCCGGTATTGCTGGTACGACGACGGTTGGCAGGGCGAAGGCTGGTATTGGTGCGGCTATCGATGGAATAGCGGATATGGCTGGGGCGGCGGATATGGCTGGCACGGCTGGAGCGGCGGACACCGCGGCGGTGCAGCGGTCGGTCGTGGCGGTGGTGGTGGCGGTAGAGCTGGCGTTCGGGGCGGTGGCGGTGGCGGTAGAGCCGTCGGTCGTGGCGGTGGCGGTGGCGGTAGAGCTGGCGTTAGCGGTGGCGGTGGCGGCAAGGGTGGCGGCGGACACGGGGGCGGCGGCAAGGGTGGCGGTGGACACGGCGGAAAAAAGTGACGCTCTTTTAAATGTGATGTCTGCGGTGCAATCTTAACGACGAGGCCGCGCTCTAAACCGGGCGCGGCTTTTCTATTAGATCACGAAGCCCAACCGCGGCATGATCGCCGGCTCGCGTCACCGTAGCCGCGCCGCCATGCTGTTGGCGTGGCAGCGCGCCAGCAACGCCTCGCCGGCACGCGATTGGCCGCCGCGCATTGCCCCAAACCGTTCGCGCATTGCGGCCTTGCCGGCTTCAATTATCGCTGCCGGGTCGCACCCTAACCCGCGGTAAAAAGCAGGGCTAAGGCGCGCCGCCTGCGCCCGCATGATGGCGGCCCGCTGCGGCCCGAGGCGGGCGAACTTCGACGCGATGCTGAAAGCGCGCGGCCAGTCCCCGGCGCGCATTGCCGCTTGTACTTGCGCCAGCTTGGTCTGCAAAACGGCCTCCTGTGGCCGTCCAAGCTAGCCGCCCGCCGCCGTCGGTGCGAGGACTAAATTCCTGTTCTCCCGGGCTGTAGCCCGGGGCTCAAGCGGGCCATCGGGGCGCGTTTGCACCCCGCGCATTCGCCCAGGCAAGGCCGCTGGCGCGCTTGCCGGGGATCGCCCCTAATAGCCCGGGCATCCTGCGGTCCAGCATTTTCGCCCTGAATTGGCTTTTTGCCTTATTAATCCGTTATTAATCGGAAAACGACGTTTTCGCCTCAACCCCAGACCGTCGAAAAAGCCAGTATTTATGGGGTTTATTTGGTGAGCGCGCCGGGACTCGAACCCGGGACCACTTGATTAAAAGTCAAGTGCTCTACCAGCTGAGCTACGCGCCCGGTAAGCGGGGGTTTACGGGCGTGCTTATGGCCGGTCAATAGGCGTTGCGCGGCATTTTGGCCTCATTTGTGAACTCGCGCAGGGCCTGCGCGATTTGCTACTATTGCCGGGAGCTGCCGCGGCCCGGAGCAAAATAATGCCGATCGTCAACCGGATCGCCGACCTGCATGATGAGATCACCGCCTGGCGGCACGATCTACATGCCCATCCGGAGCTACTCTATGACGTGCATCGGACCGCCGCCAGCGTTGCCGACAAGCTCAAGGCGTTCGGCTGCGACGAGGTGGTAACGGGCATCGGCCGCACCGGCGTGGTCGGTGTCATTCGCGGCCGCAAGGGTGGGTCCGGCAAGGCGGTTGGACTGCGCGCCGACATGGATGCGCTGCCGATCGAGGAGGCGACCAGCCTGCCGTACAAATCGACGGTGCCCGGCAAGATGCATGCCTGCGGCCATGACGGCCACACCGCCATGCTGCTCGGCGCCGCGCGCTATCTCGCCGAGACGCGCAATTTCGCCGGCAGCGCGGTGCTGATATTCCAGCCGGCGGAAGAGGGCGGTGCCGGGGCTAAGGCCATGCTCGATGACGGCATGATGGAGCGTTTCGGCATCGGCGAAGTCTACGGCATGCACAATTATCCCGGCATGCCGGTCGGCGCCTTCGGAATCCGTTCCGGCCCGATGATGGCGGCGGCCGATTACGTCACCATCGATATCGAGGGCGTCGGCGGCCACGCGGCGCGCCCGCATCTCGGCATCGACACTGTACTGGTCGGCGCGCAGATCATCAACAACATCCAGTCGATCGTTTCGCGCAATGTCGATCCGCTCAAATCGGCGGTGGTCTCGATCTGCATGTTCCAGGCCGGCAATACCGACAACGTCATTCCGCAGACCGTGCAGTTACGCGGCACCGCGCGCAGTCTGGCACCGGACGTGCGCGATCTCATCGAGAAGCGCCTGCATCAGGTGGTGGACGGAACCGCGGCCGCCTATGGCGCGAAAGCCAAGCTCACCTACCGGCGCAATTATCCGGTGCTGGTGAACCACGAGCGGGAGACCGACTTCGCGGCCGCGGTGGCAAGCCAGATCGTCGGCGCCGCCCACGTCGATACGGCGCTGCCGCCGATGATGGGCGCGGAGGATTTTTCATTCATGCTGCTGGAGCGGCCCGGGACGTTCATCTGGGTCGGCAATGGCGAGAGCGCCGGCTTGCATCACCCGGCCTATAACTTCAACGATGCCGTCATCCCGGTCGGGACGTCGTATTGGGTGAAGCTGGTGGAAACCGCGCTGGGCGCATGATCCCGAAAAGTGGGAACCGGTTTTTGGGATAGATCATGCGCAAGAAAATGACGAGCTAGCTTACTGCACCAGTTCGCCCTGCTTTTGGACCTGCACCTGCACTGGCGCGGTGCTCGCCGCCTTGGCGATCGTCGCTCGCCTGGGAAGAAGTTCGGCAAACCGCGCTTCCAGCGTGCGCCAAGTGGCGAACTCGTTGAGCCGCGTGCGCTCGACCACCGCCAGGGTGACGGCCGCGATGAACGGCAGGCTCTGGATCACCAGCACGACCGCGAAAATGTTGATCTCGCGGATGTCCTTGGTGTTGGTGGCGACCAGCACGACCGCGCTGGCGATCAGTAGCCCGGCCAGCACCGCTTCCCAGAAGGCATGGAAATCGTTGCTGCGGCGCAGCCCGCCCTTGGATGTGCGCACGAACGGCAGGTGATCCTTGATCACGCCGAAGCCGACCGCGCGCGCCACCGTCCATTGCACCGACATGGCGGCGAGCACCGAGCCGAGCAGATGGCCCTTATCGGCGCGCACGCGCAGCCGGTACAGCGTCACGAAATGCATCACCGATACGATGAAGCTGGCGAGGATCGGAATCGTGAGAATGCGGTCGGGCACCGCGATGTCGAGGAAGGCGATCACCGGCACCCAGACGATATTGAGAATGGCGACCACGACGCCGAGACTTTCGGCGCCGAGCCAATTGAGCCAGCCGAGCGAGAATTCGCGCTTCTGATCGCCGGTGAGGCGGCTGGCGCCGGGCAGGAAGCGGCGCCAGTGCTTCTTCAGGATCTGGAATCCGCCATAGGCCCAGCGATGCCGCTGCTTCTTGTAGGCCTCGAAGCTGTCGGGCAACAGGCCGTGGCCGTAACGGCGGTTGGTGTAGTGGGCCTGCCAGCCGAGCTCGAGCAAAGTGAGGCCGAGATCGGTGTCCTCGCAGATCGTGTCGCTCGACCAGCCACCGGCGGCTTCGAGCGCGGCGCGGCGGACCAGGCACATGGTGCCGTGCACGATGATGGCGTTGTACTCGTTCCGCTGCACCATGCCGATGTCGAAGAAGCCGGCATATTCGCCATTCATGGCTTCATGCATCACGCTGCGCCCGGCGTCGCGGTGATCCTGCGGCGCCTGCACCAGGCCGACATTGGGATCGCGGAACAGCGGCACCAGATCCTTGAGCCAATCGGAATGCACGACATAGTCGGCGTCGATGATGGCGATCACCTCGGCGTCGGCCGCGGTGTGCACCATGGCAAGCCGCAAGGCGCCGGCCTTGAAGCCCGTGAGGTTATCGGCCCGCACGAACTTGAAGCGGTCCCCGAGCGCATGGCAATGCTCCTCGATCGGCATCCACATCGCCGGATCGGACGTGTTGTTGATCACCAGCACGCATTCGAAATTCGCGTAGTCGAGCCGCGCGACGGCATCGAGCGTCTGCTTGAGCATCTCCGGCGGCTCGTTGTGCGCCGGGATGTGAATCGAGACTTTCGGGGCGGAGGCGTCGGGCGCCAGCGGGGGAGCCGCGATCAGCCGCAACGGCTTGCGCCCGAAGGCGATCGCCGCGATCTCCTCGACGCGCGCCAGCGCGATGATGATCAGCGGCACCAGCAGCGCGGTGCCAAGCCCGAGTGCGACGGCTGCGCCCGGCACAAAATAATGTCCGTTCCAATAGGCGAACACGGCGGCGAACCAGGCGCCGACCACATTGGTGGCGGCCGCGAGCATGGCCGTCTGCGATAGCGTCACCGCGCTCATCGCCAGGATCGGCAGCGACAGCAGCACGCTCACCAGCAAGGCGATGCCGGCGAGCCGCCAATGGTCGGGGTTGCTGATGGTGCCGGTCCAGCTGAACTTAGGCTGGCGTGAGGCGTCGAACAGACCCCAGTACGGGCCGACGCCGCCTTCGAAGATCTTCCACGGCTGGTCGATTGCTTCGACGATATTGTAGTCGATGCCATAGGCGTCGGCGCGCGAGACGAAGTCGCGCAGCACGACCGCTTGCTCGATGCGGCCGGGATCGGCGTTCTTGAGATTGTAGCCCGCGCTCGGCCAGCCGAACTCGGCGATCACGATGCGCTTGCCGGGATAGGCCTGACGCAGCTTGTCATAGATCAAGATCGCCTGATCGACGCTCTGCTTCTCGGAGAAGCCTTCCCAATAGGGCAGGATGTGCGCGGCGATGTAGTCCACCGCCGAGACCAGCTCCGGATGCTCGATCCAGACGTGCCAGATTTCGCCGGTGGTCACCGGCACCGTGGTCGAGCGCTTGACCCGCTGGATGATGGGAATCAGGTCGCTCACCTTCTGCTCGCCGCGGAAGACGGTTTCGTTGCCGACGATGATGCCGTTGATGTTGCTGTGGCGCTTGGCCAGGTCGATCACCGAGCGTAGTTCGCGCTCGTTGCGATCCTTGTTCTTGTCGATCCAGGCGCCGATCGTCACCCGCAATCCGAACTCGGAGGCGATGCCGGGCACTAGCTCCACCCCGCCGGTGGACGAATAGGTACGGATGGCGCGCGTCAGCGGCGCCAGCAGTTTGAGGTCGGTGCGAATTTGTTCGGCACGGGCTTGGCCGCCGGAATCGGGATGGGCGGAGCCCTCAAACGGGGCATAGGAAACGCTTGCCAACTGGCCGCCGAAGTCGGGAGCGCTAATACTATCGCGCGCTACAGCCCACAACCCAGCATGCACGCACGCCACGAAGGCGATCACGGCAGCGACGGTACGCATAACCTCAATACCAAGTGGGGCAGAGTGGCAGACCCTCGAACCCGCCCCTTGGGCTCAACCTAAGCTTGATCTGCTATGACGCAGCGTAGCTCGGTATCAGGTATCTGTTCAAGTAATCCCCACACATGGCAATTCCTTGTCATGCGCATGGCAGTCAAAAGTATTTCGTCTTGAGTAACGCAGACTAGCGCGTTGAGTAACGCAGACTAGCGCGGGTTGGTTCCGTCGGATGCGGCAGGCGGCGCGTCGGCGGCGACCGGTGGGGTCGGCGGAAGGCCGGGATTGACCCAGCAGGCATGAACCCGGCCATTCAGGGTTTCCTGGGCCTTGGGATCGATATTTCCCTGCCGGACGAGGCAGCGGAACGTAGCCTGGATATGCGCGCCCGGGCAGCCGAAACGGTCGTAAAGGACGAGATGGCGGACGGCGGTGTCGAGGTCATCCCGCCACAACAGGCTGACCACGCGGCGGCCCAGCCAGACGCATTCCGGGTTACCGGCCGGTCCGGTGAGCGCGCGGGTGGCTTCGGCGATTTCGTCGATCTTCTTCTGGCCTTCCTTGACGGTGTCGGCGGCCGGCTTCTGCGGCTCGGGCGGCTTGCCGTTGCCGCTCTGGGCGAACGCCGCGGTGGCCGTAAGACTGAAGCCTGCCATGCAGAGCACGGCACAGAACTGACGCAACTTGAGAGTAAACGGCATTGTCCCGCCGGTGTTTGATTGAGGCCGCCCGCCCGAACTCCGGTCTGCTGTGCGACCGGATTGGGACACTAATACGGCGCTTACTGCCGGCTGTCCCGGCGTTGGTTTGCCTTAAAAGTCCGAATCCGCGCCTTGGACGGTCGGCTTCGACAGTCGCCTTGGACGGAATTCCTCAGCGGCAAAACTTGGCCCCAACACCCCACCTTTGTCCAGCGTCTCGGCGATCCTAGCTTAAAGCGCCCGACCTTGGCAGCGGCGGCTACGCGCTATAAGCCGGTCCGCTGGGTCGTGAGCCGCCGAAACGCTTAAATTGGGCCCGCCGATGCGCCTTGGTCTAGCCTGCCTCGCCGTGTCGGCGATGGTCATAGCCGCCGTCTGGGCCTGGCTCGGCACCCCGCTGCCGATGCCGCAATCCCCGCTGGCGGCCGGTGAAAAGCTCTATTGCCTGTCCTATGCCCCGTTCCGCGGCAGCCAGACCCCGCTCGATCCTGCCACCCACATCTCCGCAGCCCAGATCGAAGAGGATTTGTCCCGGCTGGCCAAGGTCACCGATTGCGTGCGGACCTATTCGACCGACTACGGCCTCGACCAAATTGCCGGCATTGCAGCCCGCCACGGCCTCAAGGTCCTGCAGGGGCTCTGGCTGTCGAGCCAACCGGAAAAAAACCGCGAGCAGATCGAGACCGCAGTTGCGCTCGCCAACCGCTATTCCGACACCATCCGCGCGGTGGTGGTCGGCAACGAGGTGCTGCTGCGCGGCGAAATGTCGGCGACCGATCTCGCCAATACCATCCGCGCGGTGAAGGCGCGGGTGCACGTGCCGGTGACCTATGCCGATGTCTGGGAGTTCTGGCTGCGCAACCGCAACGTCGCCGCGGCCGCCGACTTCATCACCATTCATATTCTGCCCTATTGGGAGGATTTCCCGATCCCGGCGCGCGCTGCGGCCGCCCATGTGGAGTCAATCCGCCGCCGGCTGGTGCAGGCCTTTGCCGGCAAGGACGTGGTCATCGGTGAAGTCGGCTGGCCGAGCGCGGGGCGCATGCGCGAAGGCGCGCTGCCGTCGCCGGCGAACCAAGCGCGCGTGATCCAGGACGTGCTGGCGCTGGCGGCGCGCGAGAAATTCCGGGTCAATGTGATTGAGGCATTCGATGCGCCGTGGAAGCGCGCGCTCGAAGGCACCGTCGGCGGTCATTGGGGATTGCTCGACGACGCCACGCGCAGCCTCAAGTTCGAGTGGGGCGCGGCGGTCTCCAATCATCCGCTGTGGCGCTGGCAGGCGGGCGGCGGAATTGCCTTCGCGGTGGTGGTGTTCGGTGCGGCCTTCGCCGCTCGGCGTGACCGGGCAGCGCCGCTCGCGCTGTGGCTGGCGGTGAGCGCGAATGCGATTGCCGGCGGCGTATTGATCGGCTGGACCGTCGCCAATGTGCCAATCGAGAGCCTGGGGTTGGCCGGATGGCTGCGCTCGCTGGCGCTCACCGCCGTAGCATTCGTGACGCCGCCCGCGCTCAGCGCGGCGATCATGCGCGGCACGCCGCTGCCAAGGGTCTCGCGCATCATCGGTCCTGCGCGCGAGCGCATCCGCGATCCGTTCGCGCTTGTCATCGGCGCGATCCTGAGCGCCACCATGCTGCTGGCGATCCTGGTCGCGCTCGGGCTGGTGTTCGATCCGCGCTACCAGGATTTTCCGTTCGCGCCGCTCAGCGCGGCGGCGGTGCCGTTCCTCTTGCACAGCCTGATGATGCCGCGGCCGGACGGTCGCCAAGGTGCTGCAAAACTTGGCGCTGCAGAACTTGCCGGCGCTGCCGTGCTGGCGCTGTCGGTGCCTTATATCGTGCTCGATGAGGGCTTTGCGAACTGGCAGTCGCTATGGCTGTGCGCAGCGCTGGCAGCGCTTGCGATCAGTCTGGCTCGGGTGCGCGACGCGCAAGGCTGAGCACCAGCAGTCCGACCGCCAGCGACGACAGCGCGATGTTATAAAGCACGATGCCGAAGCAGGTGGCGGCGAGCGCCAGCGCGAACAGCAGCAGCGATGGCCGCAGCAGATTGATCGCGGCGACCGTGAGCGCGGCGACGCCGAACACGGAATTGGTGAACAGCGCGATCGCGATCTGCCGCGAAAAGCACAGCCACGTGTTGAGCCCGGCGGCGCAGGCCAGCCCGACGCTCGACTGTTCGATGGCGAGATAGCGCAGATAGAGCGCATAGCCGATCGAGGCGAAGCCGACGATCAGCAGCCAATTGGTCGCGCGCGCGCTTGGCAGAAACAGCTTCATCGTGCGGGTTTCCGATTGCGCGGATTATGCCGATGCCGGCGGCAGCCGACAATTATTGCTGGGCCAGCCGTTGACCATCGAACTTGGCCGGCCGGCAGGTGACGCGGGCGGCGGCGAAACGGGCGCACAATTGCGTAGCGGCGGCGGCATTCGGCAGCGGTCCGACCAGCAGCCGGTAATCCGTGGTGCCGGGACGGCGAGCATGTGCGGCGATCGGACGCAAACCGGTCAGCAGCGGACCGAAATTCGCCTTCACCGCCGCCCAGCGGGCGCTCAGCACGTCCATATTGGGAGCGCCGCCGAGATCGACGCCGAATTCGGGCTTGCGCGGCGGCTCGGCCGCCGGTTCGCTCGCCGGCGCAACTGCGACGCGGGTCGGCGGCAGCGGGACCGGTTCCGGTGCCGGAGTCGCGGCTTGCGCCAGTGGAGCGCCAGGCCAGGGCGCGGCGCTGTCCGTGCGGGCCGGCATCGCGAGCGGCGCGATGACCGGCGGCGCGGACGATGCCGCAGGCATGCTTGGCGTGGGTGTCGTGGAATCGATCTGCTGCGTGATGGCGGGCGCGCTCGGCGCCGGGGATTTGGCCGTGGCAGCGGCTGCGTCCTGCGCTGCCTGCCGCTTGATCGAGCCGGTCACGTCCTCGAGATTGCGCTCGAGGCTCGCGAGCCGCGCCGTGAGGCGGTCGCGATCGGCGGCGAGCACGCGCACCTGCGCTTCGAGACGCTGGGTCTCGGCGTCCTTTTCGAGCGGGCGCGGCGTGACATCCGCCATGGCGACGGCGCGGGAAGGCTGGTTCTCAGGGGCGAACGCACGCTGCAGGCGTTGGCTGCCACTTTCGGTTTGCGTGGTGATTGCGAGCGCAGCCAGCGCAATGGCCGCCGCACCGCCCCAGCCGCACAGCCGCCACAGCGCGCGCGTATCGCGGCGACGCTTGCGGGTATCGGGCAAGCCTTGTTCCGCCAAATCTCGGTCCAGCAAGTCTCGGTCCAGCAAGGGTTTGGGCGGCGCGATCTCGATCGCCATGGGCGTCCTCTGAGGCGGCGAATCACATCATTGAAAACATTAGCAGAATCCGGCAATGCTCGCTTTGCGTGGTACGAACGGCTATTGCCCTTTAGTCCGCTCGGCTATGGGGCGCTGCAAATCCGGCAACACTGAGTCCAATACTAATGTCTCGACGAACATGCCTTGCGATCGTGCTCGCGGCCGGCGAAGGCATCCGCATGCGTTCGACCTTGCCGAAGGCGCTGCACGCAATCGGCGGACGCACGCTGCTCGAGCACGTGCTCACATCGGCAGCGCTTGCCGGCGGGGCTGAGATCGCCGTCGTGGTCGGACCCGATCACGCCGCGGTGGCGGCAGCGGCACGCGGCATCGCGCCGCAGGCGCAAATTTTCGTACAGAGCGAGCGGCGCGGCACTGCCCATGCGGTGCTGGCGGCAAAACCAGCGATCGCGCGCGGCGCCGACGATATCCTGGTGGTGTTTGCCGATACGCCGTTGCTGCGCGCCGAGACGCTCGCCAATTTGCGCGCGGGGCTGAGCCGTGGCGCCGCAGTGGCGGTGCTGGGATTCAAACCGGCCGATCCGCAGGACTACGGGCGGCTGGTGATGCGCGGCGATGAACTCGTCGCCATTCGCGAGCAAAACGATGCCAGCGCTGACGAGCGCAAGATCGCCTTCTGTAATGGCGGGCTGATGGCGCTCGCCGGCGACAAGGCGCTCGCCATTCTCGAACGCATCGGCAATGCCAACGCCAAGTCTGAATACTATCTCACCGACGCGGTTGCCATCGCCCGTGATATGGGCTTGAAGGCGGTCGTGATCGAAACCGGGGAGGACGACGTGCGCGGGATCAATACCAAGGCGCAGCTCGCCGAAGCCGAAGCCGTGTTGCAGACTCGGCTGCGCGCCACCGCGCTCGAAGCCGGCGTCACCATGATCGCGCCGCAGACGGTGTTTCTGTCCGCCGACACCCAATTCGGCAAGGACGTCACCATCGAACCGAATGTGGTGTTCGGACCGGGCGTGACGGTCGAGGATGGCGCGCTGATCCGCTCCTTCTCGCATCTGGAAGGCGCTCATGTCGGCAAGGGTGCCCGCATCGGGCCGTTCGCGCGGCTGCGGCCGGGCACTGAGCTGGGGCAAGACGTGCACATCGGCAATTTCGTCGAAGTGAAGGCGGCGCAGATCGAGGCCGGCGTCAAGGCCAATCATCTCAGTTACATTGGCGACGCGCGGGTGGGCGAGGGCGCCAATGTCGGCGCCGGCACCATCACCTGCAATTACGACGGCATCGCCAAGCACCGCACCGATATTGGGGCGGGCGCCTTCATCGGTTCCAATTCGTCGCTGGTCGCACCGGTCACGATCGGCGACGGCGCCTTTGTCGGTTCCGGTTCCGTGGTGACCAAGGATGTGCCAGCCGACGCGCTGGTGGTTGCACGCGCGCAACAGACGGTTAAAGAAGGCTGGGCTAAACGGTTTCGGCAACTCAAGGGCTTGGGCAAGAAATAGCCGAAATAGCCCGCCTGAACGGCTTGAAGGGCCCATATCCGCCATTGTCACAAGGCGAAATGCGTTTTGATTTCCATGGCCTTGCCGGCGGCGGCTAAACCATAAGCGGAACTTAGCGGATGATCCCGAAAAGTGGGAACCGGTTTTCGGAAAAGATCATGCGCAAGCAAAATGTTAGGTACGCCTCGACTTCAATCTGAACTAATCAGACTCTAACAGGGGCTATCCAAGCGGATGTGCGGGATCGTCGGAATTCTCGGCCGCGAGCCGGTCGCCGGCCATTTGATCGATGCGCTCAAGCGCCTCGAATACCGCGGCTATGACTCGGCCGGCATCGCCACGCTCGATCAGGGCGTGCTGGCGCGCCGCCGCGCCGTAGGCAAGCTGCACGCGCTTGAAATCCGGCTCGAGCGCGAGCCGCTCGGCGGCAATCTCGGCATCGGCCACACCCGCTGGGCGACACACGGCCGGCCGTCCGAGAACAATGCCCATCCGCACGCCACCGACTGCGTTGCCGTGGTGCATAACGGCATCATCGAGAATTTCCGTGAGCTGCGCGAGAGGCTCATCAAGGACGGCGCCAAGTTCGCCAGCGAGACCGACACCGAAGTGGTCGCGCATCTGGTGACCGCCGAAATAAAGAACGGCAAGTCGCCGGTCGATGCGGTAGCGGCGGCCCTCAAGCAGTTGCGCGGTGCCTTCGCGCTCGCCTTCCTGTTCGCCGGCGAGGACAATCTCATGATCGGCGCCCGCAAGGGATCTCCGCTCGCCATCGGCTACGGAAAAGGCGAGATGTTCCTCGGCTCCGACGCGATCGCGCTCGCGCCGTTCACCGACACCATCAGCTACCTCGAAGACGGCGACTGGGCCGTGCTCACGCGCGCAGGCGTCGAGATCCGCGACGAGCAAGGCGCCAAAGTCGTACGTGCGGTCGTCAAGTCCACCGCCTCTGCGCTTATGGTGGACAAGGGCAACTACAAGCACTTCATGGCCAAGGAAATCCACGAGCAGCCCGAAGTGGTCGGCCACACGCTCGCCCATTACATCGACATGGTCACCGAGACGGTGCACCTGCCGGAAAATTTGCCGTTCGATTGGAGCAAGATCAAACGGCTGTCGATCTCGGCCTGCGGCACCGCCTTCTACGCCGGACTGGTTGCAAAATACTGGTTCGAACGCTTCGCCAAAATGCCGGTGGAAATCGATATCGCATCCGAATTCCGCTATCGCGGCGCGCCGCTCGAGCCGGGCGATCTCGCCATCTTCATCTCGCAGTCGGGCGAGACCGCCGACACGCTGGCGACGCTGCGCTATGCGCGCGAGCACAAGCAGCACATTCTGTCCGTGGTCAACGTCGCCACCTCGACCATCGCACGCGAAAGCGACGTGGTGATGCCGACGCTGGCGGGGCCCGAGATCGGCGTTGCCTCCACCAAGGCGTTCACCTGCCAGCTCGCGGTGCTGGCCTGTCTCGCGCTCGCCGCCGGCCGCGCGCGCGGCGAATTGTCGGATGCCGATGAGCAGAAGCTGGTGCACGCGCTGATCGAAACGCCACGCCTGATGGCGCAGGCGCTCACGCTCGAGCCGCAGATCGAGAAGCTGGCGCATGATCTCGCCAAGGCGCGCGACGTGCTCTATCTCGGCCGCGGCACCAGTTTCCCGATCGCGCTGGAAGGCGCGCTCAAGCTCAAGGAAATCTCCTACATCCACGCCGAAGGCTATGCCGCCGGCGAGCTCAAGCATGGGCCGATCGCGCTGATCGACGAGACCATGCCGGTGATCGTGATCGCGCCGCACGATCGGGTGTTCGAGAAGACCGTGTCGAACATGCAGGAAGTGGCCGCGCGCGGCGGCAAGATCATCCTGGTCACCGACCCGCGGGGCGCCAAGGAAGCCACCATCGAGTCGGTGGTGACGCTCACTTTGCCGGAGATGGCATCGGCGGTGACGCCATTGGTCTATGCCATTCCGGTGCAATTGATCGCCTACCATACGGCGGTTGCCCTCGGCACCGACGTGGATCAGCCGCGCAATCTCGCGAAATCGGTCACGGTGGAATAAGATCGCGCCATGTCCGAGATCGACAAAAACCTGAGCGAGGAGGCGCTGACTTCCGATATGGAGAAGGTGGCGGTGCCGCAGCACGGCGCCGTCGCGCGCATCCGCAACTATTTCCTCACCGGCCTGGTGGTCGCCGGCCCCGTGTTGGTCACCGCCTATCTGAGCTGGTCGTTCATCACCTGGGTGGACGATCTGGTGCGCCCGGTCATCCCGCCGGTCTATCGGCCGGAAACCTATCTGCCTTGGCCGATCCCCGGCACCGGCCTAGTGATCGCCTTCGTCGCGCTCACGCTGCTTGGGTTCCTCACCGCCAACCTGGTCGGGCGCACGCTGGTCGAGCTCGGCGAAAGCCTGCTCAACCGCATGCCGATCGTGCGGCCGGTGTACAAGACCATGAAGCAGATTTTCGAGACTCTGTTCTCGAAGTCGGGTTCGAGCTTCCGGCAAGTGGCGCTGGTGGAGTTTCCGGCGCCCGGCATGTGGTCGCTGGTGTTTCTGTCGCAGGCGCCGAGCGGCGATGTGGCGGAGCGGCTGCCGGAGGGCGAGCATGTCTCGGCCTTCATGCCGTGCACGCCCAATCCGACCACCGGATTCTTCTTTTATGTATTGCGCAAGGACCTGATCGTGCTCGACATCTCGGTCGAAAGCGCGATGACGCTGTTGATTTCCGCCGGCATGGTGCAGCCCGACAACGACGCGCAGAAAAAGCTCGCGTCGCTCGCGGCCACCGCGCGGGCGGCGCAGGGCGCCAAGTCGCCGGTGAGCGCGAAGTGAGTTTTCCTTAATCCCTCCCCGAAGACGGGGAGGGATAAGAAGTCAGCCCGCGCGGATCAGCTTGATCGCCTCGTCCTTGCCGAACAGATAGAGCAGATGGCATAGCGCCTGTCCGCGTGGGTCGGCGAGCGTCGGGTCGCGCGCGAGCACCAAGGCGGCATCGTCGCGCGCGGCGCCGAGATATTTGCCGTGCGTCTCGATGCGCGCGATCTGGAAGCCGGGCATACCGCTTTGCCTGGTGCCGAGCAGGTCGCCTTCGCCGCGCAGGCGCAGGTCCTCCTCGGCGATGCGGAAGCCGTCCTCGGTCTCGCGCAGGATGGCGAGCCGCGCCTTGGCGGTTTCGCCGAGCGGGGCCTTGTAGATCAGCAGGCAGGTGGAATGGCCGCTGCCGCGCCCGATGCGGCCGCGCAACTGATGCAGCTGGGCCAGACCGAAGCGCTCGGCATGCTCGACCACCATGATGGTAGCCTCCGGCACATCGACGCCGACTTCGATCACCGTGGTGGCGACCAGGAGCTGCGTCTTGCCTGACGAGAAGCGCTGCATGGCGGCGTCCTTGTCGCTGCCTTTCATGCGGCCGTGCACCAGATCGACCGCACTGCCGAAGCGCTTGCGCAGCTCCTCGTAGCGCGCCTCCGCCGCGGCCAGATCGATCTTCTCGGACTCCTCGACCAGCGGGCAGACCCAATAGGCGCGCTGGCCCTGGCTAAGCGCGCGGCCGACCGCATCCTCGACTTCTTCCAGCCGCGACATCGGAATGGTGCGGGTATCGATCGGCTGGCGGCCGGCCGGCTTTTCGCGCAATTCCGAGACATCCATGTCGCCAAAAAAAGTGAGCACCAGCGTGCGCGGGATCGGCGTGGCGGTGAGCACCAGCACGTCGACCGCCTCGCCCTTCTGTGCCAGCGCCAGCCGCTGATGCACGCCAAAGCGGTGCTGCTCGTCGACCACGGCGAGCGCCAGATCGTGAAACGCGACATCCTCCTGGAACAACGCATGGGTGCCGATCAAGAGATCGATGTCGCCGAGCGTGAGCCGGTCGAGAGTTTCTTTGCGCGCGGGCCCGCGCTCGCGGCCGGTCAGGATGGCGACGCGAATGCCGGCGGCTTCCGCCAGCGGCGCGATGGTGTTGAGGTGCTGGCGGGCGAGCAGTTCGGTCGGCGCCATGAAGGCGGCCTGCCGGCCGGCTTCGATCACGGCGGCAGCGGCGACCAGCGCCACCACGGTTTTGCCGGAGCCGACGTCGCCTTGCAGCAGCCGCAACATGCGCTGCGGCAGGGCGAGGTCGTTGATGATGTCGTTGACCGCCTGCTGCTGCGAATGGG
>Ga0097691_1001398_pt1 | contig 17889 bp, 18 predicted proteins | sample NGESurdeep072012_8_FD_72858 | JGI IMG/M metagenome (GOLD analysis project Ga0097691, IMG submission 72858) | Arctic peat soil microbial communities from Barrow, Alaska - NGEE Surface sample 210-1 deep-072012 | ecosystem: Environmental > Terrestrial > Soil > Wetlands > Peat ... | reverse complement strand
CTTCCCATCCCGAACAGGACAGTGAAACGACTCCGCGCCGATGATAGTGTGGATTACCCATGCGAAAGTAGGTCATCGTCAGACTCCTTCATAAACGACAACGCCCTCTCTTCGAGGGCGTTGGCGTTTGGAGCGCATGTATTTCAAATGAATAACTTTGACAGATAAGTAAGCATTTCAGATAATGCGCGCCACTTCGATGTTTGTACCAAATCGGGTCGTTAGCTCAGCTGGTAGAGCAGCGGACTCTTAATCCGTTTGTCGCAGGTTCGATCCCCGCACGGCCCACCAAATGACAAGGACTTAGCTAATCCCTAAGTCCTTTTTATTTTTGTGTACGGAATTGCATATGCCGAACAAATTTTGCAGTGGGCGACCTGTTGCAACTGCAGTATCGTCAGATCCTTGCAAACAACAACGCCCCCGTTATCGAGGGCTTTGTTGTTTGATGCTATCAGCTATTTGTAATCGCGCAACTCCGGAGGCGTGTCGTCATGGTCGCCGTGTGGCTGTTGGCTATATGCTTTGACAAATACTTCCCGCTCATACATTTTTGTTGAATGTGAAGGAATGTCCAGATTGTGGCAGATGGTATCTTCGCAATAATAGATGATCTTGCGACCGATGGCGTGCAATGGACTGTCGTCGAGCTGAAACCCTTCATTGATCAGGCCGCTTTCCAACCCCTCCAGCGTGTAATGGCGCAAGTTGTAAGCTATACGCAGGGTATTCGGCGCATCACCATACTCGACTTTGCAGTCGGGCAGACCTGACAACAACAGATAGGCACGCTCAATTTTGCCAAATGATTCAGCATCAAATACGATATCTCGTTGTTTGTTCAATTCAACCGATTCAATCATGTCGATCCCGCGGCGGTAGGATTATCTACCCTGTAGTATTTGTATCCCTTTAAGAAGATTCACTGCTTGATTCAATTGATAGTCATTTTTTGAGCCAAATTCGGTCGGTGTGAATTTTGTCGTATCTTCCTTGGAACCCTGCGGGGAAGGTGTGCTCTTGATATCGCTGCCTGGTTTTTCTTCAGACGGCCTGTCATTGATCAGGTGCTTGTCCAGATCGGCTTCACGTAAACGGAACAAGCTGCTTTCGTGCCCTGCATTTGCGGGATCGTCCACCAGAATGTCAGGTACGATGCCCTTGGCTTGTATGGACCTTCCCGACGGCGTGTAATAGCGCGCTGTAGTGAGCTTGATCCCGGTGTTATTGCCTAATGGTAAAACAGTCTGTACTGAACCCTTGCCGAAAGTTTGTGTGCCCATTATAACTGCGCGCTTGTGATCTTGCAGAGCACCAGCCACAATTTCGGATGCGGATGCGGAGCCGGAATTCACCAAAACGACCAGTGGCACACTCTTGATGGAATCGGGCAGGTTCTTCAGGTAATCACTCGCTCCACTTCCGCGCAGATAATTTTCCGGGCTGGCGGTCAGATGCATTTTGGCTTCTTCGGTACGACCTTCGGTATAAACAACCAGTTCGTCCTTGGCTAAAAAAGCCGATGAAACCCCGACTGCCCCAGTCAGAAGTCCGCCCGGATCATTGCGCAAATCAAGAACCAAGCCTTTTAGCGGGCCCTTGTTCTGCTTTACAAGATTTTCCAACGCGGTGGCCAGATTCTCGCCAGTCTGTTCCTGAAACTGGGTGATACGGACAAAACCATAACCAGATTCCAGAAGTTTTGATTTTACACTCTGAACTTTGATGACTGCGCGTACCAACGTAATCTCGATAGGCTTGGGCTCATCCTTGCGAATGATGGTCAAAATGATTTTGCTGCCAGGTTTGCCGCGCATACGTTTGACCGCATCGTTCAATGACATGCCCTTGATCAGCGTGTCATCGATCTTGATGATGAAGTCGCCGCTCTTGATGCCGGCGTGGTAGGCTGGTGTGTCTTCAATCGGAGAAATGACTTTCACCACTCCGTCCTCCATGCCGACTTCGATACCGAGACCACCGAACTCACCGTGTGTGCCGACTTGCAGCTCTTTGAACGCATCTGCATCCAGATAAGCGGAATGTGGATCCAACCCGTTCAACATGCCAGCAATAGCGTCAGTGATCAGCTTTTTGTCGGTAACTGGTTCGACGTAGTCGCTCTTGATGCGACCGAAAACTTCGGAGAAAGCACGCAATTCCTCGATAGGTAGCGGAGTGGCGAGTGTTTCCTTGTCAGCAACCGCTGCGAAATGCAGGCTGACTGAAATGCCCGCAACCAAACCCAAACCGACCAAACCTACTTTTTCCAGAAAACGCATAATTCCCTCAATGTTATTTTGTAGCCATCCATTTCATAGGATCGAGCGGCTCGCTTTGATGGCGCAGTTCAAAGTATAAACCGAAATTCTCGTTGCCGCCGCTATTCCCGACTGTTGCAATGGTATCACCGCCGCGCAGCACATCTCCAACCTGTTTATAAAGCGTTTCATTGTTTCCATACAAGCTCATATATCCCTTGCCGTGATCGATAATGAGCAGGTTGCCGAAACCACGCAGCCAGTCAGAATATACCACCTGCCCGGCAGCGATCGCTTTGACGGCTTGACCACTGGGAGCCCTAAGAAAAAGCCCCTTCCAATGTACCGAGCTGTCGGGCCGAGGTGTACCAAAGCGATTGGTGACCTCGCCCCTGATCGGCAGCGTCAGTTTGCCTTTGAGTTGGTCGAATGGACTGCCATCAAAACGATTGTCCGGTAGATTGTCATTGTGAAACAGAGATTTTGAGTTTGGCTGGGATAGCATTTTGGTTATCCTCTCGACCAGTTGCGCCAAGCGGTTTTCGTCATGTTGCAGATGGTTAATCTCGCGGCGTTGCTGACGCAATTGATTTGAAATTTTGACCAGCATCCGTTGCCGGGCATGCTTTTCCTTTTCGAGTGTTTGTTTCTGAGAAGCTTGTTCCATGCGCAACGAAGCCAGTTCCGAACGCTGATCGAGGGTGGCCTTGCTGACCACATCTAGCGCGGCAAGATCGTTGCGCAATGTGGCGAGCCAGGTAGCGCGGCCGCGGGCGATGTATTGGTAATATTGCAAATCGCGCGCGACTTGGTTAGGGTCCTGATTGTTCAGCAATAGCTTGAGATATTCCTGCTTGCCGCCAAGATATTGCTGGTATAGAAGATTGCCGAGCAGAACTTGTTGCCCTGCCATATTGGCGCTCAATCTTTGCTGCTGTGCTTGCAGCTTGTTGAGCTTGATATCCGCAGCGTATTGTTGCGCTGCAAGCTGGGCAAGTTTGCGATTACTGTTGCTGATTGCCCGTTCGGACTCGCGTAAAGAATCGGCTGCCCCGGATTTCGATTCGCTGGTTTTATCCATTTCGCGCTGCATCGTGGCGATGCGCTTACGCAGGTTTTCCAGTTCTTCCTGTTGACTGGCATATGCAGTGCTGAATAGAACCAGGCTACATAAAAACAGAGACAGTAAACGTGCGGGTAAAATCACTGTATCTGAATCAAACTGTGCCCAGTCATTTCATCCGGTTGAGGCAAACCCATCATCGTCAACAGACTGGGTGCGAGGTCTCGAAGTGCGCCATTATCAGCCAGCTTGGCTTTGCGCCCGATATACAGGAAAGGCACTGGATTCAACGTATGTGCGGTGTGCGCTTGGTGTGTGGCACGATCAAGCATTTGCTCGGCGTTGCCGTGATCGGCGGTGATGATGACTTCGCCGCCGATGGATTGCATCGCTTTGACCACACGCCCGATGCAAATATCCAATGCTTCGATGGCTAACGTTGCCGCTGCCATATTGCCACTGTGCCCGACCATATCGCCGTTTGCATAGTTGCAGATGATTGCATGATATTGTCGGCTAAGGATCGCGGCTTCGAGCTTGTCCGTCACTTCGAAGGCACTCATTTCCGGCTGCAGGTCATAAGTGGCAACCTTGGGTGATGGCACCAATATGCGCTCTTCGCCGGGGTAGGGTTGTTCCCTGCCACCGTTGAAGAAGTAAGTGACGTGGGCGTACTTCTCCGTTTCGGCGATGCGTAATTGTCTCAGCCCAAGGTTTGAAATATATTCGCCGAAACCGTTGTGGATGGGGGCTTGGGTATAAGCGCAGGGCAGATCAAAATCGTCGCCATAACGGCTGAGTGTGACGAAGCAGGCCAGCTTCGGACGGTGCGCACGCGTAAATCCGCTGAAAGACTCGTCTGTCAGGGCGCGCGTGATTTCGCGGGCCCGGTCGGCGCGAAAGTTCATGAATACCACCGAATCACTATCCTGCATGGTAATAACTTGTGCGCCATTCGGCGCAATGGCGGTTGCCTTGACAAACTCATCGGATTCTCCGCGTGCGTATGCCAGTTCCAGTGCGCTTAATGCATCTGGTGCGGTGAAATCGGCACGGCCCTGGGTGAGCAATTCATAGGCAGGTTGCACACGTTCCCAGCGATTGTCTCTGTCCATTGCGTAAAAACGGCCAATGATGCTGGCTATTCGACCGACTCCCAATGCGGAGCATTTTTCTTGCAAGAGCTGTAGCGATTGGGCCGCACTTTTGGGTGGAGTATCGCGCCCATCCAGAAAAGCATGCAGATAGACTTTTTTCAAACCACTGCGAGCGGCCATTTCCAACATGGCGAAGATATGGTTTTCGTGACTATGCACCCCACCCGGAGAAAGCAGCCCCATGATGTGCAAAGCGCTGTCGTTTTGTTTGGCTAGTGCAACAGCCTTGATTAATACGGGATTGGCGTAGAAACTGCCATCCTCGATCGCGACATCAACGCGGCTTAAATCCTGATAAACCACGCGCCCGGCGCCGATGTTGAGGTGACCCACTTCGGAATTACCCATTTGAAGGGAAGGCAAGCCCACAAATTTTTCAGATGCGTTGATTAGGATGTGCGGATAATTGAGCCAAAGTTTATCCCAGTTGGGCTTGCGGGCTGCCAGAATAGCGTTGTGATCGGCATCCTCGCGGTAGCCGAAACCGTCCAGGATGAGTAGCAAAACAGGGGTGATGTTCATTGATGTAGAATATAAGCGGATGGTAATTTTACAAGGGCGCATTTTAGCCGAATTCGGTCCAGTTGGTGCGCCACTCGGCAGATTAATTAAGGATATCAAATGGTAAACAAACTGATAGACAAGGATGAAGACATTCAACAGGCAGCACTAGCCATCAAGGCGATTGCACACCCGTTGCGCCTGAAGATTTTGTGCGTACTCGGTGATCAGGAAATCAGTGTGCAGGACATCGTGGAGCAGGTCGGCACATCCCAGAGCAATATTTCTCAGCACTTGGCGATATTGCGCGACAAAGGCGTATTGGCGACACGCAAGGATGCTAATCGAGTGTTCTACCGCATCGGAGATTTACGCACTCTCAAATTGGTTGTAATGATGCGCGATGTGTTTTGCACGAGGTAAGTTGCTATTTAGTTAGAATATTAGTATATTCTAATATTACAAGCCATATAAATGGGGTAAGCGAAATGAAACGATCCTGGATAGTTGGCTGTTTACTGATGGGCGCTGTAACTGCTCACTCTGCCGAGCAGCTTGCGGTTGCACCCGTGCAGTATCGCGAGGTTGAACAAACTTATAGTGTTGAGGGATTGGTTGAGGCTACGCGGCAGTCCACCGTATCTGCACAGATTAGCGGACGTATCAAGGAAATAAATTTTGATGTCGGTAGCCGCGTAAACAAAGGCCAAGTGATTTTGCGCATAGATGAACGCGAAGCAGCGCAAGCTTTGGCGGGCAGCAATGCACAAGTGATGCAGGCACAAGTAACGTTGCAGAACGCAAAAGCAACATATGAGCGTTCCAAGCAGCTGTTCGAGCAAAAATTCATCAGTCAATCCGCTTTGGATAAAGCACAGGCCGATTACCAGGTGGCCAGAGCGCAAGCGGCCGCAAGTGAGGCGAGTGCCGGACAAGCCAGCCTGACGCGTGGCTACAGTGATGTAATCGCACCCTACGGCGGAGTGGTCGCGGCACGTCTGGTGGAAGTGGGCGAAATGGTCACGCCGGGCAAACCCATGATGGTAGGGTTTGATCCAGCCGAGATGCGCGTAATCGTGAGTGTTCCGCAATACAAATTACAGGATATAGGCACGCACCCGAAAGTGATGGTGGAACTACCCTCCTTGAATCGCTGGGTAAAAGCGGCATCGATCTCGGTGCAACCACTCGCCGATGCACGCACTCACAGCACGCAGGTTCGCGTTTACCTGCCCAACGATGAAGCTGGTGTATATCCCGGCATGTTTGTGCGTGCACATTTTGTGGTGGGCAAGGCTGACAAATTAGTCATACCCAACGGCGCAGTTTTGCATCGTAGCGAGGTGGTGGCAGTCTATGTCGTCGATGAAAAGAATGCGGTGAAGTTGCGCCAAGTGCGTTTGGGGGAAGCTACCGCCGATGGTTTTGTCGAGGTGCTGGCTGGCTTGAATCCGGGCGAAAAGGTCGCTATGGATCCGGTCAAGGCGGGCATGCTAAGCGTTCAACAAAAATGAACGAAGCTATACCAGTTACCTTGAGCCACATTCTGGCGGCAATTTAATTCAGGAATCGAAACAACATGGGCATTTCGGGACGCATCGCTAAATATTTTTTGCACTCTCAAATGACACCGCTGCTGGCACTGGTTGCCGTGCTGCTCGGTACATTTGCGGTGCTGGTGACGCCGCGCGAGGAAGAACCGCAGATCAATGTAACCATGGCGAACGTGCTGATCGCATATCCGGGCGCCTCCGCCAAGGATGTGGCCAAAACCGTGGCAACGCCAGCCGAGCAGGTGCTGTCGCAAATCGCCGGGGTGGATCATGTCTATTCGGTAGCCCAGCCTGGCATGGCGATTATTACCGTGCAGTTCAAAGTCGGCGAAGAACACGTGCCATCGCTGGTCAAGTTGTACGACGTGCTGAACTCCCATGCGGACTGGTTGCCGGCCACACTGGGCGTTTTGCCTCCCATCATCAAAGCCAAAGGTATAGACGATGTGCCGATGGTCGCGCTGACGCTGTGGCGAGAGCAAACGGCAGGCGGCGGAATCGAACTGACACAGGTGGCACACGCCATCGAAGCGGAATTGAAACGCGTCCCGGGAACACGTGAAGTCACTACACTGGGCGCTACCCAGCGCATGGTGCGGGCCTTGCTCGACCCTGAAAGTCTGAATGCGTATCAGCTCACCATGCAAGACGTGCGGGCGGCTTTGCAATCCGCCAACGTGTCGCAGAATGCCGGCAATCTGGTGCAGAACAATCGCGAAGTATTGGTGCAGACCGGCAGTTTCCTGAGCAATGCCAATGAAGTGAAACAACTGGTGATCGGGGTGTCCGACGGCAAGCCGGTATTTTTGCGTGATGTCGCCGAAGTGCAGGATGGCGCTGATCAGCCGAGCAGTTATGTGTGGCTGGGAACAGGACCCGCTGCAGCTGACAAACAAATCAAGGCAAAGGGAGAGTTCACCGCAGTGACGCTGGCAATCACCAAGAAGCCGGGTGCAAATGCGGTGGAAATTGCCGAAAAGTTGCTGGCGCGCGTGGAAGAGTTAAAGGGAAGCGTCATACCAGACGATGTACATGTAAGCACCACGCGCAATTATGGAGAAACCGCAAACGACAAAGCGATGAAGCTGATCGAGAAGCTGCTGTTCGCCACAGTTGCCGTGGTCGCGCTGGTGTGGCTTACCATGGGACGGCGCGAGGCTTTCGTGGTCGGCATCGCCGTAATGTTGACGCTGGCTGCGACTTTGTTCGCATCATGGGCGTACGGATTCACGCTGAATCGCGTGTCACTGTTCGCGCTGATATTCTCGATCGGTATTCTGGTGGATGATGCGATTGTGGTGGTGGAGAACATCCATCGCCGTCGTGTTCTGGCAACGCATCAGCCGCTGTCGGAAATCATTCCGGAAGCGGTAGATGAAGTAGGTAGTCCGACCATACTCGCCACCCTTACGGTGATAGCCGCGTTGTTGCCGATGGCCTTTGTCAGCGGACTGATGGGGCCGTATATGAGCCCGATTCCGATCAATGCCAGTATGGGCATGCTGATCTCGCTGGCGGTGGCTTTCGTCATCACGCCCTGGCTGGTGCTGCGCTTTGCTGGCGCGCATCACGAGGTACTCAAAGACGAACGCGACACTACAATTCATCGCTTCTTTAAAAAATATTTGACCCCGTTCCTGAATGGCATTCACGGCAAGCCGGCGCGGCGAAAATTGTGGCTGGCAATACTTGGCGGGCTGCTGCTGGCCGTGTCGCTGGGAGTGGTAAAGCTGGTGATACTGAAAATGCTGCCCTTCGATAACAAGTCGGAGTTCCAAATAGTTGTGGACATGCCTACCGGAACGCCATTGGAACAAACCGGTGCGGTGTTGCATGAGATCAGTAGTTATCTGGCGACCGTGCCGGAAGTAACTGATTACGAAGCCTATGCGGGGACGTCGTCACCGATCAATTTCAATGGGCTGGTGCGCCAATATTACTTGCGCAGTGACGCCGAGCAGGGCGATATCCAGGTCAACCTGCGTGACAAGCATCATCGCAGTCGCAGCAGCCATGAGATCGCCAGTGCCGCGCTGGCGCCGATGCAAAAGATCGCCAAGGCCTGGGGCGCGAATGTGAAGATCGTCGAGGTGCCGCCCGGACCGCCGGTGATGTCACCTATCGTTGCGGAAATATACGGGCCTGATTATGAGGGCGCGCGCGAAGTGGCAACCAAGGTGCGCGAACAATTCGGCAAGACTGCCGACATCGTCGGCATAGACGATACTGTCACGGAGCCAGCACCGAAGTTGTTGTTGCAGGTATTGCAGAGCAAGGCTGCGCTGTTGGGCGTAGAGCCGCGAGACATCGTGGATGTGATCGGCGTTGCGTTGTCCGGTCAGGATGTCACCTCTTTGCACGATGCCGACTCGAAATATGCTCCGCCATTGCGCATCGGCCTGCCCGCCGAACTGCACAGCCGTATCGATGAAGTGCTGAAACTCAAAGTCAGGGCTCGTGACGGCGTGCTGGTGCCGATTTCAGAGGTGGTGCAAGTGGTTAACATGCAGAGGGACTATCCGATCTACCACAAGGATTTGCTGCCGGTGGTGTATGTGTTCGGCGATATGGCGGGCAAGCTCGACAGCCCGTTGTACGGCATGTTTGGCATCAACAGCAAAGTGAGCAACATGCCACTGGAGCAAGGCGGAAAACTGGGAAGCTATTTCATTAATCAGCCCAGCGACCCATATGCGGGTTATGCGCTGAAGTGGGACGGCGAATGGCAGGTGACTTACGAAACTTTCCGCGACATGGGCATCGCTTACGGCGTGGGCCTTTTGCTGATTTACCTTCTGGTGGTGGCACAATTCAAATCCTACCTCGTGCCGCTTGTCATCATGGCACCGATCCCGCTTACCATTATCGGCGTGATGCCGGGACACGCCCTGTTGGGCAGCCAGTTCACCGCGACTTCGATGATAGGCATGATCGCCCTGGCGGGCATCATCGTGCGTAATTCGATACTGCTGGTGGACTTCATCAACATGCAAATCCGCGATGGAGTGGATCCGCAACACGCGGTGATCGCGGCAGCAAGTGCGCGCGCCAAGCCAATCGTATTGACCGGATTGGCTGCCATGCTGGGCGCGCTGTTCATACTGGATGATCCGATATTCAATGGATTGGCAATCTCACTGATATTCGGCATTCTGGTTTCAACAGTACTAACCCTTGTGGTCATCCCGGTATTGTATTACGCCACGCTGTACAAAAAATTGCAGTAAAATCCGTTTAAATCTCAATAGGAGTTTCAAATTAATGAATGCAGAACGCATAGTCCGTATCGTCGCAGGCTCTTTCATTTTGCTGACTTTGTCGCTGGGAGTCGAAGCCAGCCCAGTATTCGTGAGCAAATACTTTTTGTTCTTCACTGCCTTCGTCGGTCTGAACCTGTTTCAAAGCGGTTTCACCCAAATCTGTCCGCTGAATAGTATTCTCGCAAAATGCGGCATAAAAAACGGTTCGTGCTAAGAAAAACACTGCAGTCGATCAGGCTGCCTGATATCAAGTTAGCCCACATCAGTTTGGCCTTGGTCGCGCTGATGTGGGTTTTTCCTTTCCTGCACTATCGCCATGAAAATCCGTTAACCACGTTTGATCAGGAGTGGTGGAGTGCCATGCTGGGTGTAATGGCATTCTCCGTGTTGGCTGTCCGTGATTTCTGGCAACAGCCGGAAGTCCCTCGTATTGCTCAATTGCCCATCGCGTTGATCGTCATTGTGTTGTTGCAATTGTCCTTGCGCAAGGTGGCCTATTTCGACCAGGCATTGCTTTATATTTTGTACCTGCTGTTTGCGGCCCTGGTGATGCTTTTAGGGGCAAGGTTGCGCGTTTGTTTCGGTATCGAGAGGCTGGCTATCGTATTGGCGATTGCTTTGCTGATAGGCGCGGAACTCAGTGCTTTGATTGGTGTGCTGCAGCATTACCAATGGCATACGCCACTGGATGAGGTGGTTGTGAGGCAAGTTTCCTCTGGCATTTATGGGAATCTGGCACAACCCAATCATTTTGCCAATTACATTGCATTGGGTTTAATCTCATTAGGCTTGTTGTTTCAACAGCACAAGTTGAAATCGCGTTATGTGATTCTGCTGGCCATGCCGTTGCTGTTTGTGATGACGCTGAGCGGTTCGCGAAGTTCGTGGTTGTATATGCTTTTGATGGTTGGCCTGGCGTGGTGGTCGGCGCGACGAGATGCCACAATGCGACCCTTGCTGCGTTATAGCATGCTGCTGGTTGTCGGATTTGGACTGATGCACCTGATCGTGCAAATGTCGTTCATGTCCGGAGCGGATAACGGCACGACCACGGTGCAGCGTATGCTTGCTTATAATGGTGGGGGAGATACCGGCGGCAGCATCCGCTTGTATTTGTGGCACGAAGCGTGGCTGATGTTCATGCAATCCCCGTTGTTGGGGGTGGGTTTCGGGCAATTCGCCTGGCATCACTTCCAGTTGCTGCCGTTGTTGCACCCAAGCAATATTTCCGGACTTTACAACAATGCGCATAACCTGGTTTTTCAGCTTGCTGCGGAAGCGGGCATTGCAGGATTGCTGGCATTGTTTGTATCGTTGGGGGTTTGGTTTTACGGTCTACGTCGTGTGTTGCCCAGCGCAGCGAATTGGTGGGGTTATTCCGCGTTGGGCGTGTTGGCTATCCACAGCCTGCTTGAATATCCATTGTGGTACACCTATTTCCTGGCGATTGCAGCGTTTCTGCTTGGGGCATTCGATGAAACAAAATATCGATTTGCCCAGCGTAATATCTGGCGGATTTCGCTGGCGGTGATATTGCTGTTGGGTTTGTTATCGCTGATACAGTTACGTAGCGGTTATCAACAACTGAAAGATACAATGGAAATACGACCGGTCTCCGGTAATGCTGCACAAGCATATCAGCGTGCCCGTGAAGGTTTGCTTGCGTTACAAAGCAGTTTGCTGCTGTCACCTTATGCCGAGATGTTTATCATTGCATCCGCTGGAGTGGATGATGATCACCTTAAACAAAAAATAGCAGTAGGCTCCAATGTGATGCGCTTTAACCCGAATGCCAGGGTGGTTTACCGGCAAGCATTTTTCCTGGCGCAGGACGGTCAGCTGGAACAGGCCAAGCGGCTTTTGGAGCAAGCCATTTGGTCATACCCTGATAATAGCGACGCACATCAGCTGTTGCAGAATTTGGCTGAGAAAGATCCCGCGCACTTTTCGGCTCTGCTAGAATTCGCCCTCCAAAAAGAACAGGAGTATACCCGTGCAGTTCATCACCAGTAATATCCTTCCCATCTCCATCGCCGTGTTTAGCGGCATCATGCTGTTGTGGTCGTTGTTTGGCAACCGATTCCGTGGTATCAAAGAGGTGAATTCGGCGGCCGCGTTGCAGCTCATTAATCACAAGAACGCTGTCGTGCTGGATGTGCGCGAATCGAGCGAATATGATGCAGGACATGTGTTGAATTCAAAACTGCTTCCCTTGGGCAAACTTAAAGAACGAATGGGCGAATTGGAAAAATACAAGAACCAGCCAATAGTGGTAGTGTGCCGCAGCGGCAACCGTTCCGGTACAGCCTGCTTTATATTGGGCAAGCAAGGATTCAGTCAGGTTTACAATTTGGCGGGCGGAGTCCAGGCATGGCAAAAATCCAATTTGCCTTTGGAGAAATAAGTGTGGCGAAAGTATTGATGTACAGTACAGCAGTGTGTCCCTACTGCGTACGCGCCGAACAATTGTTGAAGCGCAAAGGCGTACAAGAGATCGAGAAGATCCGGGTCGATTTGCAACCCGAATTACGTGCCGAGATGATGGGAAAGACCGGACGGCGCACCGTGCCGCAAATCTACATCAACGGTGAATACGTCGGCGGCTACGATGATCTGGCAGCGCTCGACCACGCCGGCGGACTGGACAAGCTGTTGGCAAAATCCGGATTAAATTGACATGCGGTTTTTGGTACAAATATTTCAAGGGAAACAATCATGACCGACGCGGTACAGGAAAAGAACCTGCCAGTTTTCAGTTTGGACAAAATCTATGTAAAGGATCTTTCACTGGAAATTCCCCATGCCCCGCGCATTTTCCTGGAGCGTGAAGGTCTGCAAATTGATGTACAGCTGCACACCCAGGCTGTTTCGATTCAGGAAAACTTGTTCGAGGTTGTTGTGATGGCGACTGTCACTGCGATGATAGGCGAAAAAGTAGTGTTTCTGATCGAGACCAAGCAAGCGGGCATTTTTCAGATAAGCAATCTGCCGGCCGGGGAATTGGAGCCGATTCTGGCGGTGATGTGCCCGAACATTTTATTTCCATACTTGCGCACCGTGGTTTCCGATGTGTCTGTTCGTGGTGGTTTTGCGCCAGTGCTGTTGAACCCGATCAATTTCGATGAACTTTACCAGCAACAAAGGCGCCAGACACAGGAAGCCGCATCAACGACCACACATTGAATGAAATCGCTTAATTCCCCATTTTTGCCTGTTCTAATTGTGCTGCTCCTCGGCACAAATGGCGTTCATGCAGTGGATTATGTGTCGGTCAGCGAGAGCAGCGCAATACTATATGACGCGCCATCCAGCAAAGCGAAAAAACTTTTCGTGGTGAACCGCTATATGCCTTTGGAGCAAATCGTCACGCTGGACGGATGGGTCAAGGTACGCGACCGTTCAGGCGGCTTGTATTGGGTTGAGCAGCGCGTATTGAGCAATAAGCGCTATGTGTTTGCACTGTTGCCGTTGGTGGACGTGCGCGCAGAGCCGGATATTGGTGCGGCGCGAATATTTCAAGTGCGCCAGCAAGTGGCGTTGGAGCGTCTGGAGTCTACCGGAACAGGCTGGATCAAAGTGCGTCATCAAGATGGAAATGTCGGGTATGTGCGCAGCACCGAGGTATGGGGCGGCTGATTTCAGTTCCATTCACCAGAAAAATCACTCTGGATTTTGCTTGCCGCTAGCGCGGCCATATTCGCCTCCACCTTGTGCCTTCGGTTGACCTCAAGACAAGCTTGCGTGACCTTCGAAACGGAACTGGAATAACTGACATGAATATTACAATCATTGGTGCGGGAGCGTGGGGAACAGCACTCGCCATCAGTCTGTCTGCCAATCACCGCGTTACGTTGTGGGCACGCGATGCCGCGCTAATCAGTAAGATGAAATCCACGCGTTTAAATCAGCGCTATCTTCCAGATATTTTGCTGCCGGCCAGTCTCGAATTCAGCGCGGATCTTTCTGCCTCATTGGCGGCCGCCGAATTGGTGATCTTCGCATTGCCAACGGCCGCATTGCGCTCCACTTTGCAACAGCTTGCACAGTCTTCACGCAGCTTCGGCGTGGTGTTGGCATGCAAGGGTTTCGAGGCGGAAACCTCGCAATTGCCGCACCAGGTAGTTGCCGAAGTATTGCCGGCAGGCTTTCATTGCGGTGTGCTGTCCGGACCCAGCTTTGCCCTGGAAGTCGCGCGCGGATTGCCCACCGCACTGACATTTGCCTCTGCTGACGAAGAGTTTGCACGCAGTACGGCGAAAACTCTTCACCATGCGCGCCTGCGTATCTATGCCAGTAGCGATGTGATCGGTGTGGAAGTCGGCGGCGCAGTGAAGAATGTGCTGGCGATCGCTGCCGGCATCTGCGATGGCATGGGGCTGGGCCTTAACGCGCGCGCCGCGTTGCTGACGCGCGGTTTGGCCGAGATCACCCGGCTCGGACTGAAACTCGGCGGGCGTCCCGAAACGCTGGGCGGCTTATCCGGAGTGGGGGATTTGATCCTGACCTGCACGGGTGATTTGTCACGCAATCGCCGCGTCGGTTTGTTGTTGGCGCAGCAGCACGATTTACCGGAAATCCTGCGCAGGCTGGGGCATGTTGCCGAAGGTGTTTACACGGTTCGCGAAGTACATCGCCTTGCGCAAAAGCTGGAAGTTGCCATGCCTATTTGTGAAGCCGTGTACCGCATTCTCTACGAGAATATTCCCGCTGTAGAGATGCTTGTAGAGCTGTTGAACCGCGCGCCGAATCTGGAGTTCAAAGGCGCTTGATTTACCCGGGCAATATTTTCCTGCGAAACAACAAATCCCATACCCCGTGCCCCAAGCGTATCCCGCGCTGCTCGAACTTCGTGAGCGGTCGATAAACCGGGCGAGGGGCGTAGTCTGCCGCCGTGTTTTCCAGCAACGGTTCCGCGCTCAATACTGACAATACCTGCCCGGCATAATCCTGCCAGTCTGTCGCGACATGGATATAACCGCCGGGCTTGAGTTTATCCACCAGTTGCGCGATGAACGGAGCCTGGATCAACCGGCGCTTGTTGTGGCGCGCCTTGTGCCAAGGGTCGGGGAAAAAGACGTGCACGCCGTCCAGTGTGTTCGCTACTATCATGTCGCGCAGCACTTCCACGGCATCATGCTGAATGATGCGAATGTTGGCGATTTGTTGTGCATCGATCAGCTTGAGCAGATTTCCCACGCCCGGCGTATGCACCTCAAGCGCGAGGTAATCATTTTCGGGATGGGCAAGCGCGATGGCCGCAGTGCTGTCGCCCATGCCGAATCCGATTTCCAGGATTCTGGGCGCACTGCGCCCGAAAGCCAGCTTGAGGTCCAGCGGTTGCGCGGCATATGGTATGCCGAAGCGCGGCAGCAGCTCTTCGCAGGCGCGCTGCTGCGCAGGCGAGACACGGCCCTGGCGCAATACGAAACTGCGGATGTGGCGTTTGCTGAGATCGGTTGTGTCGGTCATTGAATTTACTTCAAGCCGTTCGTCCTGAGCTTGTCGAAGGGTCGAGCAGTGTAGAGATTGAATCCGTTCCTGCTTCGACAGGCTCAGCACGAACGGATAATTTATTTAGCTGCGTGTCGAACTTATGATACCCGCCGTCGGTGAACTCGGGCTGGCACTGTAAAGTTTTTTCGGCATGCGTCCGGCGAGAAAGGCGGAACGCCCGGCCTCCACCGCCTGTTTCATCGCACTGGCCATCAACACGGGTTGCTGTGCGCCGGCAATCGCAGTGTTCATCAGCACGCCGTCGCAGCCCAACTCCATCGCAATCGCGGCATCCGAGGCCGTGCCCACACCCGCATCCACTATCACCGGGACTTGCACGCGTTCCATGATGAGTTGCAGATTCCACGGGTTGAGTATGCCCATGCCCGAACCGATCAACGAGGCCAGCGGCATGATCGCCACACAGCCGATGTCTTCCAATTGTTTGGCGATGATCGGGTCGTCCGAGGTATACACCATCACTTGGAAGCCATCGGCGACCAGCGTTTTGGCGGCAGCGATAGTTTCGATCACATTGGGATAAAGCGATTGCGGGTCGCCCAGCACTTCCAGCTTGACGAGGCTGTGTCCGTCCAATAATTCGCGCGCCAGACGCAAGGTGCGCACTGCGTCCTCGGCGGAGTAGCAACCGGCGGTGTTGGGCAGCAGCGTGTATTTCGACGGCGGCAGGATTTCCAGCAGGCTCGGCTCGTTCGGATTCTGGCCGATGTTGCTGCGCCGGATCGCGATCGTGATGATCTCCGCGCCGCTGGCTTCCACAGCCGCTTTGGTCTCGGTGAAATCCTTGTATTTTCCTGTGCCGACCAGTAGGCGGGACGAATAGCTTTTTCCTGCGATGATTAATTTGTCGTTCATTTCATTTCCTTAAAATCTATTAGCTCGTCATCCCGTGCTACGACACGGGATCCAGAATTTCTAAAACTGGATTCCGGCCTACGCCGGAATGACAAATTTTTAACCGCCGCCCACTGCCACGACCACCTCCAACTTGTCGCCGTCCGCCAATTGTTGCGCGGCAAATAAACTGCGCGGCACGATCTCGCCGTTGCGCTCCAAGGCAATGCGCTTGCCGGTCAAGCCCATCTCTTCGATCAGTGCGGCAACGCCGGTGGAATCGGGAAGTTGGCGCGCCGCGCCGTTAATGCTGACGGTAATCACTTTTAATATAGCGCTCAATTAGATAAGGTGCGATGAAGTTGTGAGCGGGAGCTAACCCTCGTATGCAGCTTGGGAAGCTGCCGTTCTACCATTGAACTACACCCGCGATGTTGGAGATTTTACGCAGGTTACAGGCAATATTCAAATCACAGTTCTTCGACAGTGGGACGAGGACTGTGACGACTGTTGCTTGTGACTGTGTCGTGATGGTCGACGACTGTTTTTTACAGTGCGGCCCACACGGTGAAAATACTCTTGGATGATTCATTGTATTCCAAAAGTGGTATAGGTAATGATATGCAAAATGTCATCAAGGAAAGTATTAGCAATTTTGCTCGGATAACTAGAAGTTCCTTAGCATTTGGTTCACAAGGCTGTGCCCCGCAGCTATTCTACTGGCTTTCATTTCTGGTGTGTCTCGAATGGGAAGCCCCTTAATCACGGGGGAACTTCCAAGAAACAAAAAATTGTCGCCTTGCACAGCACGGCAGTTCGGACAGGTGTTTGCCCAGTATGAACCTTTGAATGCCTTCGATTTAGAAAAGAGTATTGTTCGGGGGCGTGGCATAGGTGGCTCTGTTTCGCAAAATGGTACACCTGACCACCAGTAGACAAGAATCTCTTCCTTGCACTTCCAACACGTCTCTATCTCAGCAAGATAAAAAGCCCTGTTTTGATCAGCGAAACGTGCGGCCTCATAGAAGGGAAGCTCCCATCGGCTAGCTATGTTCTTTATTTTGTTGAGGTGCTCTTTACACACTGAGCATCTGACTGGTTTCAATTTTGAATTAACTGGTTGCCAGTACGTCGGCTCGGCCAATATGCTTTCTGCTGTAAGCTCGATCCACGGGATAGATAACTCATTAGCTTTTTCCTCACCGACTGCATGTGTGGCAAGTACCTCGACTCCTAGCGCAAGTTGTCCGTCTCGCATTGCAACTACATCACATATAAACGAGCCAATTCGTTCCTCTTGCCGTGCGGACGAAAATGCATTCTTTGGAAGATTTAGATTTAGATTGAATTGCGAATTGCAACAGTCGCAATTGCACTTCATTGATATGCGCGAATTATTTTCCGTTGCCGCGTGTTCTTCAATTGTTTGGGCGATGAGCATCTTTGCTGTTAAGTGAAGTACAGACTCTCCAGTACAGGCAGTGTTTGCTTTGTGGGCAAAATGATGTGTAACCGTCTCCCCGGCACGATACACAAGAGGAGTCCGACATTCGGGGCAGGCGTACTCTACGCCGCGAGTTGCATCTGCGGCTTTAGTAAGATGGCCGTTCGGGGCTAGGCCATAGGGAATGAGCAGTTCTCTATCCATGCGAGTGTGAGGGATAACATAAAAGTGTCCTAGACTTGATCGGACTCTCAGTCGACAGTATCAGGTCAAACCAAAGAATCATCCAAAAGTATTTTCAC
>Ga0097691_1001397_pt1 | contig 17903 bp, 17 predicted proteins | sample NGESurdeep072012_8_FD_72858 | JGI IMG/M metagenome (GOLD analysis project Ga0097691, IMG submission 72858) | Arctic peat soil microbial communities from Barrow, Alaska - NGEE Surface sample 210-1 deep-072012 | ecosystem: Environmental > Terrestrial > Soil > Wetlands > Peat ... | reverse complement strand
CCTGGAGATGATCGCCGAGCACGAGGGGATCGAGCGCGGCTGGTATGCCGGCCCGATCGGCTGGCTGGGCGCCGACGGGGACGGCGAGCTCATGGTCGCGCTCCGCTGCGGCCTCGTGATGGGCCGGGACGCGACGCTGTACGCGGGCTGCGGGATCGTGGCCGACTCCGAGCCGTCGCACGAGTGGGAAGAGTCGCGGATGAAGCTGCGGCCGGTCGCCTCGGCGCTCGGCCGTGAGCCGGAGCCGGGGACATGACGGACGTCGTCGCGCTCCGCGCGTTCGTCGACGAGCTGGTCCGGGCGGGGCTGCACGACGTGGCAGTCTGCCCTGGGTCGCGCTCCACGCCGCTTGCCCTCGCCCTCCGGGCACACCCGGGAATGGACGTCCGCGTCCTGCCCGACGAGCGGGCGGCCGGCTTCTTCGCGCTGGGCCTGGCGCGGGCATCGCGGCGCGCCGCCGGCGTCCTCGTGACGTCGGGGACCGCGGCCGCGAACCTGCTGCCCGCCGCCGTCGAGGCAACGCTGGGGCGCGTGCCGCTCGTCCTCCTGACCGCCGATCGCCCGCCGGAGCTTCGCGACCGCGGCGCGCCGCAGGCGATCGACCAGGCTCGACTGTTCGGCGTCCACGCGAAGTGGGACGCGGAGCTGCCGCTCCTCGACGGGACCGCAGAGACGCGACGCCACGTCCGGTCAGTGGCAGGTCGAGCGGTGGCGACGGCGCTGGCGGGCCCCGCTGGGGCGGTCCACCTCAACATCCCGTTCCGCGAGCCGCTGATCCCGGAGGGCGACCTGCGGCCGCCAGCCCCCGACAATGCGGCGCCCACCCGGCCGTTCACGGATGTCGTGGCCGGCCCGCGAATCCTGGCGGCAGCCGCGGTGGCGGACCTCGCGGACCGCCTGGCCGGGGCCCGTCGCGGGCTCATCATCGCCGGGCCACAGGACGACGCGGCACTGCCGGCCGCGCTCGCCCGCCTGGCGGACGCGAGCGGGTTCCCGATCCTCGCCGACCCGCTCTCCGGGGTCCGCTGCGGACCACACGACCGCTCGCACGTGGTGACCCGGGGCGACCTCCTGTGCCGAGCGGGGCCATGGCGCGACGCGCACGCGCCCGACCTCGTGATCCGCTTCGGCGCGACCCCGACCTCGAAGCCGATCATGGCGCTCGTCGCGGACGCCGCCCCGGAACAGCTCGTCGTGGACGGCGACGGGGGATACCGGGAGCCGGCGCTTCTGCCGACGACCTTCGTCCACGCGGACGCGGCGATAACCGCGGATGCGCTCGCGGATGCGCTTGGGGATGCGCCTGGGGATGTGGTGGCGGGCAGGTCCGCGCCGGGAGCACGCGCCGACGCGCTGTCCGGGAGCCCGTGGGCGGACGCCTGGATGGCCGCGGATCGCGCGGCCGATGGCGCCCTTCGCGCCTGGCTGTCGGGCGTGGAGTCGCGCGGGGAGGCCTTCGAGGGCGCGCCGTTCGCGCACCTCGGCGAGCTGCTCCCCGACGGCGCGATCCTGTGGGCCGGGAGCTCCATGTCCGTCCGGGACCTCGATGCCTGGCTGCCGGGCGGCGCGCGCGCGATCCGGCCGCTCGCGAACCGCGGCGCGAACGGCATCGACGGCGTGGTCTCCTCCGCGCTCGGCGCCGCGGCGGCCGGTGTGGGACGCGTCGCGCTGGTGGTGGGGGACCTGTCCTTCCTTCACGACCTGAACGCGCTGGCCGCGGCGAAGCTGCACGGGCTCTCCGCCACGATCGTGCTGGTCAACAACGACGGCGGCGGGATCTTCTCGTTCCTGCCCCAGGCGTCGGCAGACGCGCCTGGCGTGGGTCTGCCGACGCACTACGAGGAGCTGTTCGGGACGCCGCACGGGATTGACCTCGCGCCGGTGATCGGTTCACTCGGCGGCGTCCACAGCCCGATCGCCGCGGGCGGGCTGCGGTCCGCGCTTGCCGGGAGCCTTGCCACGAGCGGGGTCACCGTCCTCGAGCTCCGCACCGAGCGTGCCCGCAACGTGGAGCTCCACAGCGATGCCGCCGCAGCGGTTGCCGCCGCCCTCGCAGAGCTCGACGCGTGACAATCGAGCCGCGGAGCGTGGACGTCGAGGGGCTCCGGTGGGCCGTCCGCGAGGCCGGCTCGGGCCCGGCGCTCCTGCTCCTCCACGGATTCACGGGGAGCGGTCGCAGCTGGGGCGGCGGGCTTGCCGACGCGGCGGGCGGGCTTGCCGACGCGGCGGTGGCGGCCGGCTTCACGATGATCGCCCCGGACCTCCCCGGCCACGGCGGGACCGGTTGGCACGAGGGCGGACCCTCCCGCCCGCCGGTCTCGTCACGGGCGACGATCGAGCGCACAGCGGACGACCTGCCCGCGCTGCTTCGCGCCATTGGCCACGAGCGAGCGCACGTCGTTGGCTACTCGATGGGGGCGCGGGTCGCGCTCCGTCTCGCGATCTCCCACCCGGCCCGGGTCGCGAGCCTCGTCGTCGAGGCGCCGTCCGCCGGGATCGCCGACGCCGCGGGTCGGGCCGCCCGCCGGGCCGCCGACGACGCGCTGGCCCGGGCCCTCGAGCGTGGCGGGATGGAACGCTTCATCGACGCCTGGGAGCGGACGCCGGTGCTCGCCGGCGAGGCACGCCTGGGCGCCGGCGACCGTGCCCGCCTTCGCGGGATCCGGCTCGCCCACGATCCCGCCGGACTCGCGGCGAGCCTCCGCGCCGCCGGGCAGGGCGTGATGGAGCCGCTCCACGACCGGCTGCGCGAGATCACGTCGCCGACCCTCGTGATCGTCGGCGCCGATGACCCGGTCCGGGAGCGGGCAGCTGCCGTGGCGGCCGGGATTCCCGGCGCCCGGCTGGCCGTGGTCGCCGGCGCCGGCCACGCGCCGCACCTCGAGGCGCCGGCCACGTTCGTTCGCCTCGTCCTCGACTTCGTCCTGGAGGATCACGCCGCATGACCGCACCCGTCACGTGGACCCGCGTCGCGGAGTATCGCGACATCCGCTACGAGCACTCGGGCACAGGGATCGCGAAGGTGACGATCGACCGGCCCGAGGTCCGCAACGCCTTTCGCCCGGAGACCGTCTCGGAGATGATCGACGCGCTCGCGCGGATCCGGGATGACGGGCGGATCGGGTGCGTGCTCCTGACCGGGGCGGGGGAGGTCGCGTTCTGCGCCGGCGGCGACCAGAACTACAAGAGCCCGGCCGGCGGCTACGTCGGCGGCGACGGGCTGGCCCGCCTCAACGTGCTCGACCTCCAGCGCCAGATCCGCTCGCTGCCGATCCCGGTGATCGCGCTGGTCAACGGCTTCGCCATCGGCGGCGGCCACGTCCTCCACGTGGTGTGCGACCTCACGATCGCGAGCGACAACGCGGTCTTCGGCCAGGTGGGCCCACGCGTCGGCAGCTTCGATGCGGGGTTCGGGATCGGCCTGCTGGCGCGGCTGGTCGGCGACAAGAAGGCCAAGGAGATCTGGTTCCTCTGCCGCCGCTACGGCGCGGACGAGGCGCTGGCGATGGGCCTCGTGAACCGGGTGGTCCCGCTCGCCGACCTCGAGGCCGAGGGCGTCCGGTGGGCCGAAGAGATCCTGGCGATGAGCCCGACCGCGATCCGCTTCCTCAAGTCCGCGTTCCTCGTGGCCACGGACGGGCTGGCCGGGCTCCAGGAGTTCGCCGGCAACGCGACCGGCCTGTACTACACGACCGACGAAGCGCACGAGGGCTCGCGGGCCTTCCTCGACAAGCGCGACCCCGACTGGTCGAAGTACCCGCGGCGGCCGTGACGTCCATCGTCGCGCGGCCTTCTGCGCTTCGCACGTGGCTCCTGGCCGTCCGGCCGGCCACGCTCCCGGCCGCGGCGAGCGGCGTGGTCGTGGGGCTCGGGGCCGCCCTCGCCGCGGGCGCCCCGTTCCGTCTCGACACCGCGCTCGGCTGCCTCGCGGTGGCGCTCCTCCTGCAGGTGCTGGCGAACCTCGCGAACGACCTCTCGGACTTCCGCCGCGGTGCCGACACGCCGGACCGGGCCGGTCCCACCCGTGTCGCATCGGCCGGCCTGGTGACCGAGCGGCAGCTGGAGGTCGCGATCGGGCTGGCCATCGCGGTCGCGGCGCTGGTCGGCCTCTGGCTCGCCTGGGTCGGCGGGCCGGCCCTGGTGGGCCTGGGTGCCCTCGCGATCGTGGCCGCGCTCGCCTACACCGGCGGTCCGTGGCCGTACGGGTACCGCGGCCTCGGAGAAGTCTTCGTGTTCGTCTTCTTCGGCCTCGTGGCAGTCGTCGGGACGGCGTACCTGCAGGCGCTGCGCTTCGAGCCGCTCTTCGTCGTTGCCGCGATCCCGGTCGGGGCGCTGATCACGGCGATCCTCGTGGTCAACAACCTGCGTGACATCCCGACGGACACGGCCGCCGGCAAGCGGACCCTGGCAGTGATGCTTGGCCGGCGCGCGACGACGGCGGAGTACGGGCTGCTCCTGGCTGCCGCGTTCGCGGTGCCGGTCGCGCTGCTCCTCGCCGGCTTCGGGATCGCCCAGCTGCTGCCGCTCTGCTCGGCGCCGCTGGTCCGGCCGCTCCTGCGGACCGTCCGCGACTTCCGGGAGCCGCGCCAGCTCAACCCGGTCCTGGCGGGGACGGCACGGCTCGCCCTCGTCTTCGGGCTGCTGTTCGCCGTGGCGCTCGCGCTGCGGGGTTGGCCGGCATGATCGACCTGCGCGCCGCGCTCGAGGCAGTCCCCGTCACCGGCCTGTCGGCCGTCCGGGTCCGCGTCCCGTTCCGGCGGCCGTTCGCCACGGCTACGGGCATGTGGCTCCATCGCGAGGCCTGGATCCTGTTCGTGGCGGGACTCGACGGCCGGATCGGCGTCGGCGAGGCGGTCCTGGAGCCCGACGCGACCGAGGTCGAGGAGACCCTGCTGGCGCGCCTGGTCCGCGAGGCCGCCGACCGTGCGCGCTCCGGCGACGTGCCCGACCCGGAAGAGCTGGAGCTGCTGGGGACGCCGGGCCGGGCATTCCGCGCGGCGCTGGACGCGGCGCGCTTCGACCTGCTCCCGGCCGCCGAGGCCGGGCCGGCGGCTGCGGGCGAAGTCCCGGCCGCGCCGGGCGTGCCCGTCAACGGCACGATCGGCTTCGGCGGGCCGGCGGCCGGCGCCGAGGCCGCGCTGCAGGCAATCGAGGCCGGCTTCACCACGCTCAAGCTCAAGGCCGGCGCCGAGCGCGAGACGCTCGACCTGGTCGCGCGCGTCCGGGCGATCCGATCGGCCGTGGGACCCGACATCCGGCTTCGCCTGGACGTCAACGGCGCATGGGACCTGCCGACCGCCGAGGACCGCCTGGGGGCCGTCGCTCGATTCGGGATCGAGTACGTGGAGCAGCCCCTGCCCGCGGAGGACGGTGACGGGGCGGCCGAGCTCCGGCGCCTCGTGGAAGTCCCGATCGCCGCGGACGAGGCGGCCGCGTCGCTGGTCGCCGTTCGGCGACTCCTCGCCGCGGGCGCCGCCGACGTGCTCGTCATCAAGCCGGCCCGCGTCGGTGGGCCGCTGGCCGTGGCCGAGATCGCCGCGGCAGCCGAGATCCACGGCGTGCCTGTGGTCATCAGCACGCTCTTCGAGACGGGGATCGGGATCGCTGCCGCGCTGGTGGCCGTCGCGCAGCTCCGGCAGGTGCCCGGGGCGAAGTTCCCGTCGCCGCTGGCGCACGGCCTCGCCACGGCCGGCCTGCTGGAGCACGATCTCCTCGACGAGCCGCTGATCGTCGAGCACGGGCGGATGCGGACGCCGGACGGGCCCGTGGCGGGCCGGCTCGGGATCAGCGTGAACCGGGGGGCCGTGGCGCGCTTCACCGTCGAGCTCGTGGAGGCGACCGCGTGAGCGCGGACATGATCCTGGCGATCGCGCTGCGGGCGCACGCGGTGTCGACGCCCGAGGCGCCGGCAGTCCTGGAGCAGGGACGGACGTGGAGCTTCGCGGAGCTGGACGCACGTGCCGACGAGCTGGCAGCAGGCCTCGCGGCGTCCGGGACCCGGCCAGGGGATCGCGTGGCGCTGCTCGCCGCGCCCTCGGCGACCGCCATAGCGCTCCTGGCCGCGGCCGGGCGGGCGGGGGTCTGCGTGGCCCCGCTGGGCACGCGCCTCACCGGGCCGGAGCTTGCGGCCGCCGGCCTCGAGATCGCGCCGCGGCTCGTGGTCCACGGTGACGAGCACGCGACGGCGGCCGTGGCGCTGGGTGCCCCCTCGGTGAGCCTCGAGGCCCTGGCGGCGCGAGCAACGGCTGTGCGCGCTCCCGCGACCTGGCTCGATCCGGACGCGCCCGCCGTGGCCGTCCTGACCTCCGGCACGACCGGCCGCCCGAAGGCCGCGCTTCTCTCCCACGCGGCATTGGCCGCGAGCGCCGGCGCCTGGTCGGCCGCCCTGCCCGCGGCGACGGGCTGGCTCCTCTGCCTCGGACTCGCCCACGTCGCCGGGCTGGGGGTGGCGTGGCGCGCGATCGCGGCGGGCGTGCCGCTCCGAGTTGTGTCGGCGTTCGATGCCGAGGTCGTGCTCGACGCGCTCCGAGCGGGGCCCGCCAGCCACCTCTCGCTGGTCCCGACGCAGCTGGCGCGGCTCCTCGACGCGGACGACGGCGCCCGCGGGGCAACTCGCGACGCAGCGGGTCCGGGCCTGCGGGCGGTGCTGCTCGGCGGCGCACCGGTCCCGGCTGCGCTCGTGATCCGGGCGCTGGCCGCGGGCTGGCCGGTGGTCCCGACCTACGGCCTCTCGGAGGCCGGCTCCGGCGTGACGGCCCTCGCCACCGCCGACGCGGCTGCGCGTCCCGGGTCCGCCGGGCGGGCACTTCCAGGCGTCGCGCTTCGCATCGCCGACTCCGCCGCGGACGGCACTGGCGAGATCATGGTCCGCACGCCGGCCGCGTTCTCCCGCTACCTCGGACGGCCGGGGGCAACCGCCGCGGCGTTCGACGCGGACGGCTGGCTGCGAACCGGGGACGCCGGGAGGCTCGACGCGGACGGCTTCCTCTTTATCCTGGACCGTCGAGACGACCTGCTGGTCTCCGGCGGCGAGAACGTCGTCCCGGCGGAGGTCGAGGCCGCGCTCGCGGAGCACCCGGCGATCGCCGAGGCGGGCGTCGTCGGTCGCCCTGACGCCACGTGGGGCGCCGTTCCGGTCGCCGCGGTCGTGCTGCGTCCCGGCGTGCCGGCCCCGACGGACGAGGAGCTGCGGGCGTTCTGCCGCGCGCGCCTCGCCCCGTACAAGATTCCGGCCGCGTTCCTCATCGTCGCCGCGCTGCCCCGGACCGCCTCGGGCAAGCTCCGCCGCGCCGAGCTGCGGGCCGCCCTCGCCGCGTCGCCGGTCGCGGGGTCACTGGCGCCGTCGCCGGCCGCCGATGGCGCCGAGGTCCCCGCATGACGAGTGCGTCCAGGCGCACGTACGTCGCTCACGACGGGGCTACCCTCGTCTATCGAGCGTTCGCGGCCGCGCACGGGGCGGAACGGGGGATCCCGATCGTCCTCCTCCACGCGACGCTCTCGGCGTCCGTTCAGCTCGGCGCCCTTGCCCGGCTCCTGGCTGCCTGCGGGCCCGTCGTCGCCCTCGATCGGCGGGGGAGCGGGGAGAGCGTTGTTCCGGCGTCGCGGCCCCTGGACGTGGCAGTCCACGTCGCCGACGTCGCCGCGCTGCTCGACGCCGAGGAGATCGCCGGCGCGTTCCTGGTCGGGCACAGCTTCGGCGGCGTCGTGGCGCTGGAGGCGGCCGCCCGGCTCCCCGAGCGCGTGGTGGCCGTGGTGGCCTGGGAGCCTCCGTACGGACCGCTCGCCGACGCGCAGACGCGCGCCGCGTTCGCCGCCGTCGCGACCGCGACGGAGCATGCCCGCGCGACCGGTGGCGCCGCCGCGGCCGCCGCCGCGTTCCTCGACGGCGTCGCGGGCGAGGGAGCCTGGGGGGCGCTGCCGGAGCGGGCCCGGGCCTTCCTCGCCGCGCAGGGCGATGGGGCCTACGCCGACGCCGCGCTGGCCGGGCTCGATCCCGACGGCCTGGCGCGGATCGTCGCGCCGGTGACGCTCCTGTCAGGCAGCTCCAGCGACCCCTTCTACGCGTCGATCGCCCGCGCCCTTGTCGCGCGAGTCCCCGGATCGCGCCTCGTGGTCCTGGCAGGGCTCCGGCACCCTGCCCCGATCACCGATCCCGAGCCCGTGGCGGCCGCGATCCTCGACGCGATCGCCGGTTCCGGCGTCGCGACCCACCTGGAGGTCCATCGATGACGAGCCCACGCGACGGCGCCCCGTCGGGCCTCGCGACGGAGCGCGGAAACGCCGCGCCCAGCAGCGAGGTCAGCTCGATGTTCGACGGGATCTCGCGCGTCTACGATCCGCTGAACCTCGTGATCAGCGCCTTCCAGGAGCCGCGCTGGCGGCGCCGCGCGGTGTCCGTGGCGCAGCTCCGGCCGGGCGGTCGGGCGATCGACATCGCGACCGGCACAGGCAAGGTGGCGGCCGACCTCCACCGGCGCGTGCAGCCCGGCGGCGAGGTCCTGGGGGTCGACATCAGCCCGGGGATGATCGGGATCGCCCGGCGCCGCTTCGACGGTCGAGCGGGCCTGACGTTCGTGGTGGGCGACGCGCTGGCGTTGCCGGCGCCCGACGCGTCCTTCGACGCCGCCACGATCGCGTTCGGCATGCGGAACCTGCCCGACTACCGGCAGGGCTTCGCCGAGATGCGCCGCGTGGTGCGTCCGGGCGGCCGCGTGGTCTGCCTGGAGATCGCCCGGCCGCGGAGCCGCCTCGCCCGGGTCCTGCGGGCCTGGTTCGACCGGATCGTGCCGGTGATCGGCCGCCTCGCGGGACAGGGCGGCGCCTACGCCTACCTCGTGCGGAGCGTCCGGAACTACCCCGCGCCGGAGGCGATCGCGGGGATCATGCGCGACGCCGGCCTGGCCGACGTGACGTGGACGGGCATCTCCGGCGGGATCGTGACGCTCCACGTCGGGACGGTGCCGCCCGCGGCGTGAGCGGGCAGGGGACCGCGCTCAGTACCATGGCCAGGGCACGGCCGGCCAGTCCGGGTGCGGATGCGGGAACTTCCGGGAATTCAGGAGCCCGTCGAGCCGCACCCGCGCCTGGTCGACCTCGGCGGCGTCCAGGTGCTCGGCGAGTGACACGGCCAGCGGCCCGCCGGCCGCGAGCTTCGGCCGGAGCGCGGCCAGGACCTGCAGCTCCCGCGGGGCGATGAGCGTCCCACGCCAGGCCCACAGGATGGTGCGGAGCTTCGGGTCGACGTTGAACGTGACGCCATGGTCCACGCCCTGGACCAGGCCGTCGGGCCGCACGAGGAGGTGGCCGCCCTTCCGGTCGGCGTTGTTGACCACGGCGTCGAACAGCGCGATCCGGCGCAGGCGCGGGTCTCCAGCCTGCAGGAGGGCCAGGACGTCGACATCGTCGCGGGTCTCGACCCAGAGCTGGAGCATCCCCGGGCCCATGGGGCCGTCGTCGCGGAAGACCGTTGGCGGCACGACCTGCCACCCGGTCGCCTCCGAGACCGCGTGCGCCGCGACCTCGCGGTGGGCGAGCGTCGCCTCCGGGAAGTCCCACAGGGGCCGCTCGCCCCGAATCGGCTTGTAGACGGCGCCGGCCGTGACCGCGCCGCGTCCCGGTACCTCGCTGGTGACGGTGACGAGCAGGGTCGTGTTCGAGGCCTGGACCAGCCGCCCCACGATCTCCATGTCCCCCGCGCGGAGGAACGGGAGCGCAAGCGCGGGCGGGAGGTCGACCGCCGGCGGGAGCTCGGGCTCGGGCGCGTCGTCGGGCTCGTCCACGCCGGGCCTGCTCAGTGCACGTAGCCGTTCTTGCGGGGACAGATGTGGCCAGTGGGATCCAGCGGCAGGCCGCAGAACGGGCACGGCGGCCGCCCCGCGGCGACCGTTCGCAGCGATCGCTCGACGAACGCGCGGGCCGCCAGCGGCGTCAGCCGGACACGGACCAGGTCCGGGCCGTCGGGATCGCTGTCGTCGAACTCCAGCGTGGCCGGCTCGTCGTCCTCCTCGCCCTCGTCCGCATCGTCGTCGGCATCCGCGTCGTCCGCTTCCTCCTCGTCCTCCTCGTCGTCGTCCTCGTCGTCGTCCGACTCCTGCTGCGCGCGCGCCTCGACCACCACCTGTTCGCGCTCCGAGTCCCAACCCAGCGTCATCGTCCCGACCCGGAACGCCTCCACCAGCGGCTCGCCGAGGGGCGCGGTGTCGTCGTCGGACGGTGCCAGCGCCTCGGGAACCTGGACGCCGCGGCGGGCGATTTCCGCGAGGAGAAGCGCGAGGCGCTCGGCGAGCACCTGGACCTGGACCTTCTCCAGCACGACGGAGACGATCGCCGTCCCCTTGCGGGCCTGCAGGAAGAACGTCCGGTGGCCGGGCTGGCCGACCGTGCCGGTCACGAACCGGTCCGGGACTCCGAAGTCGTAGATGCGTCGCGGCACGAGGGCCCTCCGGGCGGTGTGGGTGAGACCGCGACTCTAGCGCGGTCGCGCCCGGTTCGCCTGTGAGCGCGCCGGTCGCGCTCGCGAGACACTCGCCGCGCGAGCTACTCTCCTGCGCCGCCGCCCACGGCGGCATCCGGGGCCGGGCCCGGCCCGTGCGCCCGTCGGCCCCGGCTGCGTCTTGCGGGTGGCCCCGGGACCAAAGCGTCCACGCTGCCGCCGGTGTCGTTCACGCGGACCACGAACGGGCGCAGTTCGGCATACCGGACGACGGTCAGCGAGGCGGGATCGACGACGATCCGCTGGAACTCGTCCAGGTGAAGCCCCAGCGCGTCGGCCACCAGCGCCTTGATCACGTCGGCGTGGCTCACGACGGCGTAGGTCGCGTCGGGCCCCAGCCGCGCGTTCCAGTCTCGGACCGCCTCGGCCGCGCGGGCGGCCATCGCGGCCAGTCCCTCGCCATCCGGGAAGACTGCGGCCGACGGGTGGCCCTGCACCACCCGCCAGAGCGGGTCCTTGCGGAGCTCCTTGAGCTCGCGGCCCGTCCAGCTGCCGTACCGGACCTCGCCCAGGCGCTCGTCCACGTGGAGCGCGGGTACTGGCCTGCGACCGGCGAGGACGGCAGTCGCCGTCTCTCGGCAGCGATCCAGCGGGGACGTCACGACGGCTGCCAGCGGGACAGCCAGCAGCCGCTCGCCGAGCGATGCGACCTGGGCGTGACCGCGCTCGTCCAGGTGGACGCCGGGCGTCCAGCCGGCGAGGACCGGACCCGTGAGGGCCGTCAGGCCGTGGCGGACGAAGAGGACCGTGGTCACCGGGGCAGTCTACGGCGCGGGCCTTCAGACGGTGGGCGGGAGCGCCTCCCCCTCGCTGTCGGCACCGGTCCACGACGTGTCCTGGCTGGTGGTCACGCGCGCGCCGCCGAAGATCGTGAAGCCGCGCAGCTCCAGCAGCGGCGCGTCGGCGGGGAGGTTCGCGCCCGGGTGATCGATCGCGGTCCCGCCAAAGATCGAGAGCACGTGGGACCGGACCCGCCAGCCTTCCGGCACCGCGATCTGCAGGCCGCCGTACATCGTCCGGACCTCCAGGGTCGCGCCGGACGGGTCCAGCCTCGCCCCGCGCAAGTCCACGTCGTGGCCGGCGAACCAGGTAATGACCCGGCCGCCCCGCAGCGCGGGCGCGACGCTCACGAAGCGCTCGCCCGCGAAGATTGCGGCCACGGTCGGCTTGTTCGACGCGGGGTCCTCGGGGGCCTCAATGCGGCGCTTCGCGACTGCGGCGGCCACGGCCGATCCCGACCCGAGGACCGTCGCCGCGACGACGAAGAGCGCGAAGGCGCGGATGATGCCGCCGACCAGCCGACCCATTGAGCACCTCCCGTCCCTGATGCTACTCCGCCCGCCCGGCACGGGAAACAGCGCCCGCGATCCGCGACAATCCACGGATGGCAGGTGGGCGCGTGCTGGTGGTCGGGTCGGTGAACGTCGACCTGGTGGTCGCGGCCCCGCGGCTGCCCGTGCCCGGCCAGACGGTGACCGGGGGCGACGTCGGGCGTTACCCGGGCGGCAAGGGCGGGAACCAGGCCACGGCGGCCGCACGGCTGGGCGCCGCCGTGGCGTTCGTCGGGGCCGTCGGCGCGGACGACATGGGGAGCCAGGCGCGCTCGGCGCTCGCGGCCGAGGGGATCGACCTGACCGGCCTCGTCGAGACGGTCCGCCCCACGGGCGTTGCCCTGATCGTGGTGGATCCGCGAGGGGAGAACCTGATCGTGGTGGCTCCCGGCGCGAACGGCGAGGTGCGCGCCCGCCACGTCACTGCCGCCCTGCGCCGGCTGGCGCCCGGACCGCGCGACGTGGTGCTCGTGTGCCGCGAGATCCCGCCCGACGGTGTCCGCGCCGCCCTGCAGATGGGCCGGCACGCCGGTGCGACGACGATCCTGAACCCGGCGCCCGCCGATGACCTCGACGCCGAGACCCTGGCGCTCGCAGACATCCTGACGCCGAACGAGACCGAGCTGGCCATCCTCGTCGGTGGGGGACCGGGCGGCGACGGCCCCGACCCTGCCGCCCGACACCTGCTGGCTGATCGCGCGGTCGCGGCGCGCGCACCTGCCGTGGTCGTCACGCTGGGGGCCGCCGGGGCGCTCATCGTGGAGGCGCGAGGCGCCGCCGTCGCCGTTCCCGCGCCCTCCGTCGATCCGGTGGACGCGACCGGCGCGGGCGACACGTTCAACGGCGCGCTTGCCGCGGGACTGGCGGCGAAGCTGGACCTCCTCGCGGCCGTTCGCCAGGCGGTCGCGGCGGCGTCGCTCTCGACGACGCGCCCCGGGGCGCGGGGCGGGATGCCGACGCGGGCGGAGCTGGCGCGGTTCACCGGCGGGCCTGACGGACCTGGAGCCGACGCGCCTGGGCGCGGACGCGCCCGCGGGAACCGCCCAGTCGGCATGACCTGACGCTGGCGGAGAATCGAAAGGCCCCGGCGAACCGGGGCCTTCGTGCGAAGTCTTCGCGAGTTGCGACGACTCGGCGGAGCCTAGGCGGAGCGCACCTGAGCGGCGCGCGGCCCCTTCGGGCTGGCCTGGACTTCGAACTCGACGCGCTCGCCGCCGGCAAGCCGGTCGAAGTCGAGCGGCGGGGTGAGCTCGTTGCGGTGGAAGAAGTACTCCTTGCCGTCTTCGGCTGTGATGAAGCCAAAGCCGCGGTCGGAGACGACCTTCTTGACAGTTCCTGCGGTCATCATGGTGACCCTTTCCTCTTCCCGAACAAAACACAGACGCACGGTCTGTTCGAGAAGGAACGGTCGACCACGCGAGAGTCACGACACAATGAAGTGACGCACGCAGTATACGCGCAGTCGGCCGAGATGTCCCACGGGCACGTGGCCCGAGGCCGGAATGGCTTTTCGTCGGGCAGGAGGCTCCGCGCGTTCGGGCCCTTCGCCACTGGCGTCCGGTCGGTCGCGAACGCCACGCTCGCCCGAGCCAGGCGACACGCGCGGCACTCGGGCCCGCGCCCCTGGCAGCGTGGAGGGATCTCGTGGATGTCGTGCAGGCCGTGGCGGCCTGGCTTCACTCGTGCGCGACCGTCATGCTCCTCGGCTACTACGCAGCGCTCGGGCTGCTCCTCGTCCCCGTCCTGCGGCGCACTGCGGACGGACCCACGCTGGGCCGGGTGATCCCGGCGATCGAGCGGCGCGCTCTGCCGCTCATCCTCGCGTGCATCGGCGTCTTCCTGGTGACCGGGACCTACCTGCTGCTCACCGATCACCGGTTCCTCGGGATCGGCCACTTCTTCGGCAGCGCCTGGTCCACGCTGATCGTCGTCAAGCACGTCGTGGTCGTGGGGCTGGTCGGAATCGGCGTCTCTATCGACCTGCTCGTCGTGCCGGACGTCGCGTACCCCGTCGACGAGGCAGCCCGGACCGCCGCGATCCGCCGGCTGGCGCGCAGCGCCGCGGCGATGACCGCCCTCGGCGCGATCGTGCTGATCCTGACCGCGGCTGCCCAGGCAAGCTGAGGCGCAGCGCAGGCGCCGGGAGCGACCACCAGGTCGAGCCAGCCGCGCGTCGCCGTGCGCGCACAGCCGACCCGGCGCATGCTTGTCCTCACGGAGGAGACCACCCGATGAGCACCGACCCCGATCCGACGCAATCCTCGCCGAGCCCGGCGGCGCACGGCCGCAGGTTCAAGCGCCGCGAGCTGAAGCTCGCCGACGGCGGCACGCTGGTCCTGGACGCCGACGGCTCCATCGCCCACCTGGACGGCGACGGCAAGCCCACGGGCTCATGGGCGCCGGCCGACCCGGAGTGGGCCAGCCACGCGATCCGTTTCGGGCTCTATCCGCAGGACGCCACCGTGCCGCCAACCGGCCGCTACATCGAGGGAATGCGCCCGCCGCGGCGGTGATCCGCGGCCGCCCTCAGGTAGCCGCCGAGGCCGCGCCGCTCGCGAGCGCCACCTCGCGGGCGAACGCAGGCCCGACCTGGCGCGCGACGAGGTACGCCATGGCGTCGGGTTCGATGGGCATCGAGAACAGGTAGCCCTGGCCGAGCGGACATCCGAGCTCGCGGAGGCGGCGGAGCTCAGTCGGCGTCTCGATCCCCTCGGCGACCGTCGTCATGCCGAATGCCCGCCCGATCTCGATGATCGCGTGGACGACGCCTGCGTCGCGTCGCGGATCGTCGAGCGGCGTCACGAAGGACCGGTCGATCTTGATGGTCGTGACCGGGAACTGCTCCAGGTAGGCCAGGGAGGAGTAGCCGGTCCCGAAGTCGTCGATCGCAATGGAGACACCCAGCGCGCGGATCGCGTGCAGCCGCTCGAGAGAGGCCGAGCTGTTCTGCATGAGCATGCTCTCGGTCAGCTCGAGGGTCACCCAGCTGGGCGCCGCGCTGGCCCGCGCCAGGGCCGCCTGCACCGTCCAGGCCAGCTGCGGGTCGGCCAGCTGGTGCGCGGACAGGTTGATCGATACCCGCGGCACCCGGCCGGGCGAGAGCTGGGCCCATCGAGCGACCTCAAGGCACGCCGTTCGCAGCACCCAGGTCCCGATCTCGTCGATCAGCCCGGATTCCTCCGCGAGCGGGATGAACACGCCTGGCCCGAGCCTCCCGTGGGTCGGGTGTTCCCAGCGAATGAGGGCCTCCGCGCCGACGAGCTCCCCTGTCCGGAGGTCCACGATCGGCTGGTAGTTGAGGACGAACTCCGACTGGTCGATGGCGCGCCGCAGCTCGGACTCCAGCTCGAACCGGGTCTGGACCGCGGCCTGCATCGCCGGCTCGAAGACGGCGACGCGATCGCCACCCGCGGCGCGCGCGGCGGCCCTGGCCAGGTCCGCCCTTCGCAGGAGGCCACGCGCGTCAGTTTCGGTCGGCATGGCGGTCGCGACGCCGATGCTCGCGGTCACGACGAGCGGATTGTCGGCCAGGCTCACCGGCTCGCGCAGCGCGGCGAGGATCCGACCGGCTGCAGCCAGCGTCTCGTCCGGCGTCGCGCTTCCGACCAGCAGGACGCCGAACTCGTCACCACCCAGGCGAGCGCACGTGTCGGCCGGGCCGACCGAGGCGAGCAGGCGATGGGCCACCTCCTGGAGAACCTGGTCGCCGACCGGGTGGCCGAGGCCGTCGTTCACCCGGCGGAAGCCGTCCAGGCCGATGGACAGGATCGAGGTGTGCGGCCGATCGTCGTCCTTGCGCACGAGCGCCTGCCCGACCCGGTCGCGGAACAGGGCCCGATTCGGGAGGTCCGTCAGGTGATCATGCAGGGCGAGCTGGGTGAGCTGCTTCTCGAGCGTCTTGCGCTCGCGAACGTCGCGCGTGGTGAGCACGATCTGCCCGACCGATGGGTCGTCGAGGAGGTTGGCCGCGATCGTCTCGACCTGGCGCCAGACCCCGGTCCGGTCCCACAGGCGCCACTCGATCTGGCGCGTGCTCGATCGGCCGGCCGCCAGCTCGGCGATGAACGTCCGAACCCGCTCGACGTCGTCGGCATGGACGATGCGCAAGATCACCCGGCCCATCAGCTGGGGTCCGTCGACGCCCAGCACCCGCCCGGCGGCGTCGCTGGCATATGTGACCACGCCGTCGCGGTCGACGAGGACCACGGCCTCGGAGCTGTTCGCGGCCAGGGCGCCGAAACGCTCCTCGGTATCGCGACGCGCCTCGTCCGCCAGCAGGCGGCTGTTGTCGCGCAGCACGAGCTCCTGGCGGACCAGGACCAGCGCCGTCAGCACGACGGCGCCGTACAGGACCTCGACAAGCTCGCCGGTGACCTCACCAAGGGCGAGCGCGATGAGCACCCAGTAGCCCGCCACCAGCCCGACGTATGGGAGGGCCAGCAGCCACCGGCTCAGCGTCCTGGCGCGACCTTCGGCCGACGCGGCGGGATGTGCCTGGAAGTACCCGGCGAGTCCCACCAGGAGGGTGGAGCTGAGGTAGATGATGTCTGGCCAGCGCTCCAGGCCGTATCCACCGGCGAGGGTCAGCTGCCCATAGCCGACGTCGGCCACAAACATGAGGCCGAGGCCGCCGACGAGGGCGACGAGGGCCCGCGTATCGATCTCGGGTGGATGGCGCAGGGCGGTTGCGGCCAACCCGAATAGCAGCACGAGGTCGCCGATCGGGTAGCCGAGCGCCAGCGCGGCGGTCAGCGGGTCCGGGGCCAGGGAGGCGAGGACCGGCCGGAAGAGCGTGTGCCACACGACGATGCCGCCGCCGATGACGACGATGGCCGAGTCGATGGTGAGCCGAAGCGTGTCGCGCCGAGCGGAAGCCACCCGCTGGAACATGAGCAGGGCGACGGCGACCAGCGGGTAGTAGGAGACATAGGCGGCATCGGCGAACGACGGCGCCGTGCTCGCGCTGCCGCCGATGTCGAGCCACGCCCACGTGGCGTCGCCGACGGCGTAGACCGCCATCGCGATGGCAAGAATCGACCAGCCGAGGCGGATCCGGCGGGCGTGGATGCCCAGCGCGGCCCGGAGGACGATCACGGCTGCGAGCACGTCGAGGACGGTCTCGCCGAGGTCGGCGACGGCGCGCCGGCCGGCGGCGTCGCCGATTCCTGACGCGAGCAGCGCCACGCTCAGGCCCCAGCCGCCGATCACGAGACCGACGAGCAGCCGATCGAGGGCGAGACCTCGGCGCGCCTGACCGCCCTGCGGACGAGCCACGCCGGGCGATGCCGCGAGCGCTGGCGGGCGGGAGGACAGGCGCGGGTTGACGTCGACGGCGGGGAGCATGTGATGCCGCGACCTCGGCGTTCTCACGGGTGGGGCCCGTGATGACGTGCCCAATGTGTTCGCTCGCGACCGCCTCGCACAGGCGCCATTGGTCAGCGGTGCGGCATCCATTCGACCGCCACGGGGGGTGGACCGCCGCTCGCGTGGCCGCGAGCCGGGCGACTTCATCCCCGAGCTCTCGCGGCGTGCCCGCGGCTTTCCGGTCTACGCGGCGCTGCGCTCCCTGGGCCGATCCGGGATCGTGGAGCTGGTCGAGCGGTGCTGCGGGCTGGCGCGCCGGTTCGCCGAGGCGCTGGCGGTCCGGGGTTGGGCGCCGGACGGGCACATTCCGACGCGCTATCGTGGGGCACGTGGACCGGCAGGCGGACGACGACATGGCCCAAAGGCGCCATCCCCGCTGGCCGGCCGCCGGCGTGCCGAACCCGCTCGTGATCCGGGCCGCGACCCTCGGCGAGGCCTGGCTCGCCGCCGCAGGGCTGGTCCTGCGCGAGGGACGGCCCGCCCGCTGGGGCACCGAGGCGACGCGGGAGGTGGCCCTCCTGACCATCGCCGTCGGCGATCCGGACCCGGACGACGAGCTGATCGGCCGCCTGGGGGATCCGGCCTGGCTGGCCTGGATGCGAGCCAACTTCCGAACGCCTGGGGCGGTCGCGGAGCTGGGCGGCGCCGATTCGTACGCGCGACGACTGCGCGATCACGCCGGCCCGGGCCGCGACCAGGTGGCCTGGCTGGGCACC
>Ga0097691_1001396_pt1 | contig 17904 bp, 16 predicted proteins | sample NGESurdeep072012_8_FD_72858 | JGI IMG/M metagenome (GOLD analysis project Ga0097691, IMG submission 72858) | Arctic peat soil microbial communities from Barrow, Alaska - NGEE Surface sample 210-1 deep-072012 | ecosystem: Environmental > Terrestrial > Soil > Wetlands > Peat ... | reverse complement strand
CCCAGTGCCGCTCCAACAAGGGCGCGCCGGGGGTGGACGGCCAGAACTTCGCGGACGTCGAGGCGTATGGGGTGCGGCGGTGGCTTGGCGAACTGGCGCTTGCTCTCAGGCAAGAAACTTACCGACCGAACCCCATCAGAAGGGTGTTCATACCGAAGGCCAACGGCAAACTCAGGCCGCTGGGCATCTCGACCCTGCGTGATCGGGTCTGCATGACAGCAGCAATGCTGGTGCTGGAACCGATCTTTGAAGCCGACCTTCCACCAGAACAGTACGCGTACCGTCCCGGGCGAAACGCCCAGCAGGCGGTGATCGAGGTGGAAGGGCTGCTGTTCCGAGGCCATCCGGAAGTCGTTGACGCCGACCTCGCGGACTACTTCGGGAGCATCCCCCATGCCGAACTTCTAAAGTCGGTAGCGCGCCGAATTGTTGATCGGCGCGTGCTGCATCTGATCAAGATGTGGCTGGAGTGCCCCGTGGAAGAAACCGACGATCGAGGGCGGAAGACACGCACGACCGAGGCCCGGGACAAGCGGCGCGGCATCCCGCAAGGTTCACCCATCTCACCACTATTGGCGAATCTTTACATGCGCCGGTTTGTGCTGGGCTGGAAGAAGCTCGGGCTGGAGCACAGTCTCGGCACGCGCATCGTGAATTACGCCGATGACCTTGTGATCCTGTGCCGGAAAAGCACCGCCGATGAGGCGTTGCAACGACTGCGCGAGATCATGGGCAGGTTGAAGCTCACGGTGAACGAGGAGAAGACACGAATCTGCAAGCTGCCGGAAGGCGAGTTCGACTTCCTGGGATACACGTTTGGGCGGATGTACTCAGCGAGAACCGGAAAGGCCCGGCTGGGCCAACGGCCATCAAAGAAAAGCATCAGGCGCATGGTCGAGAAGGTCCATGTCCTGACCGACCGAGCGGGTACCTGGCAAGAGACCACGGAGTTGGTGGATCGGTTGAACCGCGCGCTACGCGGATGGGCCAACTACTTCAGCGTTGGCACTGTTAACAAAGCGTATCGGGCGATCGACATTTACACCGCTGTGCGGTTGCGCCGGTGGTTGCGCATCAAGCACAAGGTCAGGCGACGCAAGGGCGGGACTTATCCACTCCCACACCTCTACGGGCACTTCGGGCTCGTACGCCTATGCCGGCTTGGGCACGACGTGCCGTGGGTGAAGGCGTGAAGTATTACCGCTGCGAAGATGATGACGACAATCGCCGTGAATTCCAGCACGCGGACTTGGGGCCTGATCATCGTTTAAGCCCGATTTCGACTCGCCGCCCGGTCGCAAAGTGCTAGTCTTGGCCATTGCACAAGGCGTGGCACTGGAGGCTCGGGGGACGGCTAAATCCTTCGGCGCGAGTTCGTCATGCTTCTCGGCGGCACGGCGGCAGCTTGGCCGCTCGCCGCGCCGGGCGTAACAGAACAGAACCTTTCCCCGCATTGGAGTCCTCTGGCACGCGGGTATTCCAACGGTCATTGCGAACAAGAACAACGCTGAAGGAGACGAGACATGAGCCGCCATCCCGATTTCGTGCCTCAAGGTGTGATTCCGGCGGTGCTGCTACCGTTCCACGAGGATCTGTCGATCGACGAGCCGAGCTTCCGAGCTCACTTGCGCGACGTCGGGGCGGTGCAGGGGCTGTCTGCGATCACGATCAACGCCCACTCTACTGAGGTCGCCTCGTGCACCGAGGACGAGCAGCGTCGCGTCATGGAGATCACCGGCGAGGAAGTCGGCGACACGCTGCCGATCATTCACGGTGTCTGGGCGGACGGCAGCCTGGAGGCGGCGCGGATCGCTCGGCAGGCTCAGGTCGGCGGGGCTTCGGCGCTGTTAGTGTTTCCGCCGGCTCCCTTCACGCTCGGCCAGTCGGCCGAGATGGCGCTGGCCCATTTCAAGACCATCGGCGATGCGACCGATCTGCCGCTGATCGTTTTTCAGTATCCGCTGGCCACAGGGCAGGGCTATCCCGCGGCGACGCTGGAGCGGCTGTTCGACGAAGTGCCGACCATCCGCGCAATCAAGGACTGGACGCCGCTGGTGCCGCAGCACGAGAGTCAGATTCGCGCGTTGCAGGGGCGCGAGCGTCCCGTCAACGTGCTGTCCACCAACAGCGCATGGCTTTTGAGTTCGCTGGTGCTCGGCTGCAATGGCCTGCTTTCCGGCAGCGGCAGCGTCATCGCCGATCTTCAGGCTAGGCTCTATCGCGCCGTTAAGGTCAACGATCTCGCCGAAGCCCGCCGGCTGAACGACCGGATTCATCCGATGGCGCGCGTGTTCTACGCCGATCCCTTCGTCGACATGCACAACCGCATGAAGGAAGCGCTGGTGCTGCTTGGCAAACTGCCGCGCGCGGTGGTACGTCCGCCGCTGGTCAAGATCACCGACGCGGAAATTGTGCGGATCCGGGACGCGCTGATGGAGGCAGAGCTACTCGGCACCCGAACGGCGCAGGGGCGCAACGCCGCATAGCGAGCCAGATTTCGTTGTGACCCAACGCCGATCTTATCAAGGTAAAACGCTCTTGCGCGAGCCACCCCCAGTTGCGCACGATCACTTTCCAGACGCCGGACGGAGAAGTCACTTGCGTTGCTCCACCGGCGGTGCTCACTGGAGAGGCGCTGTGTTTTGGCGCAGTACCGGCACCTGGCCAGCCAGAGTTCAGTAGCGTCGTCGCTCAAGGCGCAAACAACAAGACGGCCGCCTAGGCCGCATGCAAAGTCGAGATAGAACCCAGGGAGGACTTAAATGCAATTTCTAAAGACCGCGCTCGCGGCCGGCGTTACAACGGCGATGCTGGCGGGCCCCGTTCTTGCGCAGGGCAAGCCCGCCGAAATCAAGATCGGCATCACGACCTTCCTGTCGGGACCGGCCTCCGTTTTCGGCGTGCCCGGTAAGGCCGCCGCCGAGATGATCGCAGAGGATATCAACAAGAAGGGTGGAATCGGCGGCGTGCCGGTGAAGCTGTCCTTCGTCGACGAAGGTGCCGGCGGCGAGGCTCTCGTCTCGAATTACCGCCGCATGGTGCAGGATGAAAAGGTCGACGCGACGTTCGCCTCGATCTCCTCAGGCAGCTGCAATCAGCTTGTCCCGGTCGCAGAAGACCTGAAGGTGATGAACTTCATGTGGGACTGTGGCGCCGCTTCCATCCTCGAGACGAAGAAGTACCGCTACAATTTCCGCACGCAGGCGAACGGCACACCGGAGATGCTGGCCGTTCTCGTCTATCTCCTCAAGATGAAGCCGGACTTCAAGACCATCGCGGTCGTCAATCAGGACTACGCCTGGGGCCGCGAAAGCTGGGAAATCTTCTCAACTGCGCTGAAGGCCATGAAACCTGACGTGCAGGTGGTGGCGGAGCTCTTCCCCAAATTCGGTGCCCCCGACTACTCCACCGAGGTTTCCCGCTTGCTGGCGTTGCGTCCCGATGTGGTGCTGACCACCAGCTGGGGCGGTGATCTTGACACGCTGGTTCGCCAGGCCGGTCAGCGCGGCCTGCTGCAACAGTCAGCGTTCGTGCTCGCCATCGGAGAATCGTCAATCCAGCGACTGGGCAAGGATCTACCCGAAGGCTTGATTGTCGGTGCCCGCGGTGATCACTGGTTCCTGCATCCAGAGAAGAAGAACGATGCAGCCTTCAAGGCCTTCAACGAGGCATTCAAGGCAAAGACCGGGTCTTGGCCGATTTACCCTGTCTATCACATGGCCCAGGCCTTCTCGGCCCTGCAGGCGGCCTATGACAAGGCCATCAAGGCCAATGGCGGCAACTGGCCGTCGCACGAGCAGGTCGTGGATGCGGCTGCCGGCACCGAGTTCGCAACGGGCTTCGGCAGGCCCGTCACACTGCGGGTGGAGGATAACCAGGGTCTGGAGGCCCAGCTTGTTGGCATCACCAAGGCCGTACCGGGCTATGACTTCAAGGTGCTCGACAACATGATGGTCTTCGACCCCCGGGCGATCACAACTCCGCCGGGCATGCGGTCGGTAGAGTGGCTCAAGACGCTCAAGCCCGAATTCGTCAAGATGGAAGTGCCAACCTTCAGGCACTGACACCGTGATCGCCGTCCTCCGGACTTTGCTCCGGGGGACGGGCTTTGCCTTGAAGGCTTCTCGATGAACTCCACTCTCGCCATCCTGGCCGTTCTCGACGGGATCAGCTACGCCGCATTGGTGTTCCTGGTTTCGGTTGGGCTCAGCCTTATCTTCGGCGTGCTGCGCGTGGTGAACGTGGCGCATGGCTCTTTCTATGCGTTTGGGGCTTATCTGGCCGCCACGTTCAGCCTCGCTGTCGCGCCCCTGTCGCCGTGGCTCACATATCCCGCGCTGGTGGCGGCATCCATCGTGATCGGCGTGGTATGCGGCGGGCTCATCGAGCGCTTTCTGCTGCGGCCGCTGTACGGGCGCGACGACGTCCTGCAGCTTCTGATCACCTTTGCGGCCTTCATGATTATGGACAACCTGCAGCGCCTGATCTGGGGCGTTCAGCCAATTTTTGCCAACGAGCCGCTGAAGCTGTTGCCCAACATCTCCGTGTTCGGCGTCAATTACACCTCCTACCAGGTCTTGCTGCTACCATGCGTGGCCCTGCTGACGCTCATCGGCCTGCGCTACTTTCTGCGCCGCACCCTTGCGGGCGCTGTGATTATGGCTGTCACGGAGGATCGTGAGGCCGCGACCGCCATTGGTATCGACGCCAAGCGGGTTTACTTCGTTACGTTCATCATCGGCGCGAGCTTCGCGGCTCTTGGCGGAGCGCTTGCCTTGCCGACCACCTCACTTGTGCCCGGCATGGGCGCGGACATGATCGTGCTTTCCTTCGCCGTCGCCGCGACAGCTGGCCTCGGTCAGATCGAAGGCACAGCTGTCACCGCACTCATGATCGGGCTTGCGCGTGCCTTCATCATCTACACCCAGCCCGAGTTCGAGGTTCTGGTGCCCTATCTTCTCATGGTGCTCGTGCTCCTGGTGCGGCCGTTCGGCCTGTTCGGCGCCACGCAGTTAAGGAAAATCTGATGGCCGGCCGTTTCAAGCCGATTACGATGGCCGCGGTCGTCTTCTTCCTGGTAGCCGCCGTCGCGCCGCTATTCGTGCCGAGCTGGGCCACGCTGTTCGCGCTGATCCTCGCCAAAAGTATCGTGGTGCTGGGCATCATCTTGCTGCTGCAGGCGGGACAGGTGTCGTTTGGACACGCGATGTTCTTCGTAACAGGCGCTTACACCGCGGCCTTTTGGGGCAAGTATGTCGGTGGCGGCGACATCGTGCTCTATCTGGTGCTCGGCGCCGTATCATCCACCGTCTTCGGCCTCATCGTGGGCCTGTTTGTGGTGCGCTACCGGGAAATCTTCTTCGGAATGCTCAACCTGGCCTTCTCGATGGTGCTGTGGTCGCTACTGGAGAAGATGTTCCACTACACCAACGGCGCGGACGGCATTCGCGTGGCGCGTCCGGGTCTGCTGGGATTGGCTTTCACACCGGAAACCTTCCAATACGTCATCCTCTATGTGAGCTTGCTGATCGCGATAGCGGCATTCTTCGGCGTGCAACGCTACCTCGACAGCCCTCTCGGGCATATGTTGCGGGCCATCAAGTCGAACGAGACGCGGCTGGAATATTTGGGAACGTCGGCCCGCCGCGTGCTTCTCGTCGGCTATGTGATTTCCGCGTTCCTCGGTGGTATTGGCGGCACGCTGGTGGCGATCATCCAGCAGATCGCCACGCCGGAGTTCGGCTACTGGACAAAGTCGGGCGAGTTCGTGTTCATCGCGATCCTCGGCGGCGGCGCGCATGCTTTCGGTGCGTTTGCCGGGGCTGCCATGTTTGAAGTCGTCCGCTTCTATGCGGCCGCTCAGCTCGCAAACGCATGGCAGCTCATTCTCGGCGTGGTGCTGATCGTCATCATTCTCTACGCGCCGAACGGCCTGATAGGCCTCAGGCAGCGCGACAATCGTTCGAAGGAAGGAGGTCACTGATGGCCAACGTCCTTCTCTCGGCCAAGGGCATCAAGATCCGCTTCGGCGGGGTCATCGCAGCGGATGGAATCGACCTCGACGTCCATGAGGGCGAGAATCTCGCCATCATCGGGCCCAACGGCGCCGGCAAGACGACGTTCCTCAATATCTCGACCGGTTACCTCAGGCCGCAGGCAGGCAGTGTGAGCTTTCTTGGCCGCGATATTACCGCTCAGCTGCCGCGTATGATCACCAAGCTCGGCATCGCCCGCGCCTTTCAGATTCCTCAACTGTTCCTCGATCAGACGGTGATGGAGAACATGCTGATCGCGGCCGCCTCGCTCAGGGGGCACCCATCGGGGCTCAAGGCTCTCTCGAGCCTGCCGGAGAGGCCGGAGATGGAGCGGCTGCTCGATCTCGTGGGCGTCAAGGAATACGCGGAGCGCAAGGCGCGAGAATTACCCGAAGGGCAGCGCAAGCTCGTCGATATTGCTCTTGCGCTGGCCTTGAAGCCCAAGCTCCTGCTCATGGACGAGCCGACCTCAGGCGTCGCGTCGTCGGAGAAGTTCGGCATTATGGACATCCTCACCACCGCGCTCGCGAAGGAAAAGGTGACCTCGGTTTTTGTCGAGCACGATATGGACATGGTGGAGCGCTATGCCAACCGCGTTGCAGTCTGGAGCATGGGAAAGATTCAAAAAGTTGGGACGCCTGCGGAGGTCCTGGCCGACCCGAAAGTCCGCGAGCACGTGATCGGAATATGATGCCGATGCTAAGCTTTGAGAACATCAACGTCGCGATAGCCGGTGCGCCTGTGCTGCGCAATGTCAGCTTCTCCTTGAAGGCCGGCGCGAGCGCTGCACTCATCGGGCGCAATGGCGCTGGCAAGACCACGACAGTACGCACCATCATGGGCTTCACGGAAGCAAGTGGCATCGTGCGTTTGGGCGGCCAGGATCTTGGGCCCGTTCCGCCACATCGTCGGCCATCCCTGGGTATCGGCTATGCGCCCGAGGATCGTCGCCTGTTTTCAGCATTCTCTGTGGAGGAGAACATCCTTCTCCCCGGCCGCGTTGCGAAGCTGAGTCCTGAGGAAACCCAGCGCAGACTGGATCGCGCCTATTCCGTGCTGCCGGAGCTGAAAGAGCTTGCCAAGCGGCCGGCTGGATCGGTTTCCGGGGGCCAGGGCAAGATGGTGGCGCTAGGCCGCGCTCTGATGCTGGGAACTCGGCTCGTCATTCTCGACGAGCCGTTCCAGGGTCTCGCTCCTGTGCTGGCGCAGCGGTACGCAGAAGCGCTCCGACGGCTTCGTTCGCAGGACAAGGACATCACGCTGCTCATAACGGAGTCGAACCCGAAGCTTCTCGACACCTTCGCCGACGTGACGCTAACCATAGAGAGAGGCGAGATCGAAAGCCGTGCAAGCAACTGAGACAAGCGACTAGGTTGCCCTTCTGAGCGGCGCGACGTCTACGTGCTGTCGCGCGGCCGTGTCGTGATGCACGCTGTTCCCGGTGACATTACCGAGGAGCGGCTGCACCAAGTGCATTTGAATTGAGTTGGACCGGTCATCCGCACCGTTCCGAAGACGAGGCATTCGCTTTTTAGGACGCGCAACCAGAACAATAAGCAAGGAGAGTTCGTATGAATATCAACGTCAAACTTCCGCCCGCGAAAGGCGTTTTCATCGACAACGCATGGCGGCCTTCGCATTCGGGTAGGACTCTTGCGATGCTGGCCCCCGCCACAGGCCAGGTCATCGCCTCGATTGCGGCGGGCGACGCCGAAGATGTAGACCTCGCTGTTAAGTCGGCGCGTCGCTCTCTTGAGCAGGGTGCGTGGGGCCGCATGACCGCAACGGAGCGCGGCCGGTTGCTCTCGCGGCTCGGCAGGCTGATCGAAGATCATGCCGAGGAACTTGCCAAGTTAGAAGCGGCAGACACCGGCAAGCCGATGAAACAGGCCAAAGCCGACGTCACCGCGGTCGCTCGCTATTTTGAATATTACGGCGCAGCCGCGGACAAGGTGCACGGCGACACTATTCCATTTCTCGACGGCTATCTCGTCACCACGTTATACGAACCGCTCGGTGTGACCGGACATATCATTCCTTGGAACTATCCGGGTCAAATGTTCGGCCGAACTGTGGCGCCGGCTCTTGCGATGGGCAATGCGACAGTGGTCAAGCCGGCCGAGGAGGCCTGCCTGGTGCCGCTGCGGATCGCCGAGCTTGCAGTCGAAGCAGGATTTCCGGAAGGTGCGCTCAACGTCGTTCCCGGCCTTGGGGAGGAAGCGGGCGCCGCGCTCGCCGCCCACCCCGGAATTGACTTTTTGTCTTTTACCGGTAGTCCGGAAGTCGGCACCCTGGTCCAGATCGCCGCCGCTAAAAACCATATCGGTTGCACGCTCGAATTGGGCGGCAAATCTCCCCAGATCGTGTTTGCAGACGCTGACATGGACGCAGCGCTTGCTTCAGTGGCAGCCGCGATTGTCCAGAACGCTGGCCAGACCTGTTCGGCCGGCTCGCGTGTGCTGGTCGAGCGGCGTATCTGGGATCGCTTCCTTGCCGACCTAAAAACTCGTTTCGAGAAGATCCAAGCCGGCACGCCCGAAATGGATCTCGACCTTGGCCCAGTGATCAGCGCGGGTCAGAAGAGCCGAATCGAGGGCATCCTAAAGCGCGCAGAAGCATCGGGAGCGATGGTTTTGGCCCGCGGCTCGATTGCCGCTGGTGCGCCGAGCGAAGGGTTCTATGTGGCGCCTGCGGTCTATCAAAACGTCGATCCCAGTTCGGAGCTGGCCCGGGAAGAGGTATTCGGCCCGGTTCTCGCGGCGATGCCTTTCGACGATGAGGCAGATGCGATCAAACTCGCCAACAGCACGGAATTCGGGCTCGTTGCCGGCGTTTGGTCGGGCGACGGATCGCGCGCCATGCGCGTTGCCCGCAAGGTCCGTGTCGGCCAGATGTATATCAACGGTTATGGCGCCGGCGGAGGCATCGAGCTTCCTTTTGGCGGCATGAAGAAGTCCGGACACGGACGCGAGAAAGGCTTCGAAGCCCTTTATGAACTGGCAGCGATGAAGACGCTGGTCGTCAAGCACGGATAAGGAGAAACAGACATGCGGCTTAAGGGAAAAACGGCTCTCGTCACTGGCGGAGCATCGGGGTTCGGCGCCGAAATCGTACTCAGTTACGTAAGGGAGGGCGCAAAGGTTGTCATCCTCGATCTGAATGGCAACGGTGCACAGAAGATAGCGGACGCCGCGGGCGGGGGCACGATCGCGGTCGCAGGCGACGTGACGAAGCAATCCGACATCGACGCCGCGGTGAAACGGGCAGTCGATACATTCGGCAAGCTCGACATTGTCGTCAACAACGCTGGATGGACTTTCCGCAACAAACCGATGCTGGAAGTGAGCGAAGCCGAGTTCGACAAGGTATTTGCCATTAACGTAAAGTCGATCTTCCTGATGACCAATGCGGTGGTACCGGTGATGAGGAAACAGAAGAGCGGTCGCATCATCAACATCGGCTCGACAGCAGGCCTTCGTCCGCGGCCTGGATTGACTTGGTACAACGCGACCAAGGGCGCCGTGAATCTGATGTCAAAGTCAATGGCAGTCGAACTAGCGCCAGACGGCATTCGCGTAAATTGCATCGCGCCGGTGATAGGCGAGACCGCATTGCTGGAATCGTTTATGGGCGTGCCGGACACGCCGGAAAACCGTGCCAAATTCCTCGCGACGATCCCGCTCGGTCGAATGGCCAAACCCGGAGATGTTGCGAATGCATGCGTCTATCTGGGTGGCGACGAATCCGAGTTTCTCACCGGGGTCGTTCTGCCGGTGGACGGGGGACGAACGATTTAAGGGAGGGCGGACCTAGTCGCTCCGGCACAAGGTATTGGGGGCCGACGATGTCGATGGCAGCATAGCGCGAGTTGCCGACTACGCCGTGTTGGCGTTCCAGCGTGTCACCCGCGGAGACCATTCAAGCTGATGCATGTCGGCGGGCGAGCAGGCGGTCGTGCTCCTGCTAGCTGTTGACAGGAAACAGGCCGCGATCCTGAGGCGCTACTGCGAAGGACTCTGCGCGCTCCGCTGCTGGCGCAGGAAGTGGTGCGTTCGACCGGCGACGGCGTCGAGTTTCGCAACGGTGCAACACTTGAGATCGCGACCAACGCCGCCGTGCCCGGGTGTCAGGGCATGGACCGCGCCGAGACTGAAGGCAAGGAACGCCGTGAGAAATCCGCCGGCACGCAACTCGGCTGCGAGCCCGACGACGGCCGAACGTTGTAGGCCGCTCAAAGTGAGAATTATCCAGTCCGGCACGTTCTTGCCTGCTGTTGACGGGTTCGTCCGGACGACTTTTGCTTTAGTATTGCGGCATGAACCGGACCGCAGTCCTCTACGCACTCGCCTCCGCTGCCTTGTTTGGCATCTCGACGCCTGCCGCCAAGAGCCTCATCGGGGCGGTCGACCCCGTCGTGCTCGCGGGACTGCTTTACTGCGGGGCGGGTATTGGTGTGGCGATCTTGCGCCGCCTCGCCCATGCCGTCCGGCCGCAGACGGCCCGACAGCAGGTCCTTAGACGCGAAGACATCCCATGGCTGGCAGGAGCGATTGGCGCTGGCGGGATCGCGGGTCCCATCCTGCTTATGACCGGACTGGCCCGTACCGACGCCTCTGCGTCTTCCCTTCTCCTGACGCTCGAAGGTGCGGCAACCGCGTTGATGGCCTGGTTCATCTTTCATGAGAACTTCGATCGCAGGGTTGCTCTCGGCAGAATCTTGGCCATTTGCAGTTTCCTTTCCCGTTAATTGAGCCCCATGGCGATGAATTCCTTCGGAGAACCACTGTCTCGTTAGTGAACGGAAACACGGCGAGAGCGGAAATATTCCGCACGCGGAGAATGCTGCTGCCAAACGCAATGGACGATGTCCACTATGGCTATATGCGGAAATCGTGCTAGTATATACTTAGTGATCAGAAACATGATCGTGCAACCTTGGGAGGAGACAATGCGGGCGAGTCTTGCAAGAATTCTGTTCCGCGGTGCAATCGCGGCGACTGCGATGATAGCGACGGCAGTGCATGCCGCCGATCCTCCGAAGGACGTGAAACTCTACGTGTTCTCATCCGGCGCACTCACGCTGGACAAGTCTATTCTGCAGAACGGCTCCAGCGGGAAGGTCTCAATCCCAGTCGGCTTCTTCCTGATTCGCCATCCCAAGGGTGACGTGCTGTTCGATTGCGGCAACAACGATCGCATCATCACCAATCCGGACTATTGGGGACCGCTGATCGGCGGACTGGACCCGGTACGTACCCCGGACGTCGCGATCGACACGCAGCTTGCCAAGATCAACGTGAAGCCGGCGGACGTCAAATACGTCGTGCTTGGTCATTTCCATGCGGACCATGCCGGCAATATCGGCAAGTTCATGGATTCGACGTTCGTCTACCAGCGCGATGAGATCAAAAGCGCCTTCTGGCCGGCGCCGGGTTTCGCAACGTTTTACATCTCAGGTGATTTCGAGTCGATGCGCAGTGGCATCGCGGTCGGCATGCCCAATAAGGTCAAGGTGATCGAACTCGAGGGCGACCTCGACCTGTTCGGCGACCACAGCGTCTACATTCATCGCGCGGTTTCGCACACGCCCGGGAGTCAGCTTGTGGTGGTCCGTCTGCCCAAGACCGGCACCGTCGTGCTGACTGGCGACGCGATCTATCTTCAGGAAAACCTCGATAAGAACCTGCTTCCGAGCATCGGCAGCGTCTACAATCCGCCCGGCATGCTCGATGCCTACGCTTGGGTTCGCCGCGTGCGGGATCTCGAAGGCGCCGACGTCATATTCTCCCACGATCCAGACACGTTTAAGGCTAAGAAGCACGCGCCCGAATACTACGATTGAGCCGCCGGCCAGGACTTAAGCGATTCGTGAGGCCATTCGGCCCGTGCGCTCAGGCGCCCGGGACCGCTATTTCAGGACGCGTAAATGTCCCCGGTCGTACGCGTGCGACAACTCACCAAGTGGTACGGGCCGAGACGCGCCGTCGCAGACGTTTCATTTGCGGTCGAGCCCGGGGAGATCATCGGTCTTCTCGGCCCTAACGGCTCCGGGAAAAGCACTATCTTTCGCATCCTCACGGGCTACCTCGCGCCGAGCTCCGGGACGGTGGGAGTCGCCGGCTTCGACGTCGTGCGTGATGCGTTCGCCGTGCGCCGAGAAGTGGGCTACGTTCCCGAGGATGCACCGCTATACGAGCATATGCGGGTCGTTGAGTTCCTGCGCTTCATGGCGCAGATCAAGGGGCTGCGGGGAAGAGCGATAGGTCGCGCTGTCGATGCCGCAGCCGCGAGGCTTGATCTCGATCGCGTCATGAACCTGACGGCCGGCAAGCTTTCGCGCGGCTTTCGACAGCGGGTATCAATCGCCCAGGCGCTCTTGACCGAGCCTAAGGTTCTCATCCTCGACGAGCCTACGAGTGGGCTCGACCCGCACCAGGTGATCGCGGTCCGCGACCTCATCCGTTCGCTTGCGGGCCACCAAAGCGTTTTGCTGGCTTCCCATGTGCTGAGCGAAATCGAGAAGATCGCGAGCCGGGTCATGATCCTGCTCGACGGCACGCTGCTGACGGCCGACGCGCGCGCCACTACGTCCACCGACGTGCGGCTCAGGGCGCGGATCACCGGTTCCGAAAGCGAAGTGCGTACATCGCTCGCCGCAATCTCGGGGGTTCGTGCGGTCTCGGTCGAACAGGTCGCGGCAGCGGAGCGCCACTATCTCATCGACGCGGAGCCCGGCGATCGGGTTCGGGGCGAAATTACACGGACGCTGGTCGCGAAAGGCCTCGAGCTCACCGAGCTGGTGGAAGTCCGGGCGGACCTCGAGCAGAGATTCCTCGATCTGACACGACGGCGGTCGGGCAAGGCTGCTGCATGACTGCGTTTTCGGTTCTGCTGCTGAAAGAGGAGAAGGCACTGTTCTCCTCGCCGATTGCTTATGCGGTCATGACCGTCTTCCTGCTCCTCATGAGTTATAGCTTTACGCTCACACTTTTTCTGAGCCACCAGCCGAGCCTCGTCCACATCTTTTTCCAGATGTTCGTTCTCTTCATGCTGACGGTCCCGCTCATCACAATGCGGCTTCTGGCCGAAGAGCGGAAGCTGCGGACGATCGAGGTGCTCCTGACCTCGCCGGTGACGGAGCTCGACATTGTGCTGGCGAAATTCGTGGCCAGCATGAGCCTGATCGTCATCCTGCTGATGCTGTCGGGCTCCTACGCGGTCGTGCTCGCGATCTACGGCGATCCGGACTGGGGTCCAATCTACAGCGGGTACCTCGGCCTCCTGCTGCTCGGTGCCGCGCTGGTCGGCGTAGGGCTGCTCGCGTCGGCGTTGACCGCCAACCAGATGATCGCCGCATTGGTTTCGCTGAGTCTGTTCCTGCTGCTTTGGATCATCGACAGTTTCGGTTACCTGCTGCCGAGCCCGTTCGACGCGCTGGCTGTCAATCTGTCGCTCTCGGTGCATTTCAAGCCCTTCGCGGTCGGCTCCGTGTATCTTTCCGACGTGGGCTTCTTCCTGAGCGTCACATTGTTGACCCTGTTCCTGAGCGTTCGCGCTCTCGCGCGGCGATGAGGGTCGCCATGGAACGCCGAGGCAGCCGGATTTTGGTAATTGTCGCCTTGAGCCTCGCCGCATTGGCGCTCGGAGCGCTCGGATCCGCCAACTGGTGGGGCGAACGGGTCTCGAACAGCCTGCTGTTCGCTGCGTGGTGCCTTGCGCTGCTCGTCCTGTTCGTGCTCGGAATGGGCCTCCCGCTGCGACTGCGCGTCTCACAGTTCGGGACATGGCTGACCAACATCTTCGTCGCGAGCGTCGCCGTCGCGATTGTCATAGCTGCCAACGTCGCCCTGTTCCACCACGACGTGCACCTCGATCTTAGCCGCGAGGCACGCAACACCCCGCCACCGGAGATAGAGGCGGTGGTCGACCATTTGCAGACAGATCTTGTGCTTACGTATTTCTACAACGACGGCGACGACCGCGCCCTGCGTGCAAAGGATCTTCTTCTGGTAGCTGCGCGCGATCACCCGCGCTTCCACGTCCGGGCCGTCGATCTCGACAAGGAGCCCGGGCTGGCGCGGGATTTCGGCGTTCATGCCTACAACACGTTCGTACTTCAGGCCGAGCAGCGCCGGGTCGTGATCGAGAACACGACGGATCTCACCGGGCTCGCGTATGCGGCGCTGCGGGTGCTGAAATCCCAAACCGACACGGTCTGCTTCGTCACTGGACACGGCGAGAGCTTTCGCGAGCAGCAGGCGCATTTCCACTACAGCCACGTCGAGACGCTCAAGGGCCACGACGTGCCCGGTGCTGGGGACGTGTTAGTGGGTGAACCCGACGGGCTCGACCGCCTGGCATTGGCGTTGACCGAGATCGGCTACAGGGCTCGTCCCCTCGTGCTTGCGACCGTCACCGAAGTGCCCGCAGATTGTACGGTGGTCGCCGACATCGGGGTGCGCACCGCCTACGCGGCGGGCGAGGCCGGTGTGCTCGCCAATTTCCTAGGATCCGGCGGGCGGCTGCTCCTGCTGCTGGACGTAGGTTCGGTCGTCAGGCCCGAGCTCGATCAGCTTCTGGGCTCGGTCGGCCTGCGGATCGGAGACGGCATCGTGATCGACCCCCTCAATCACTTTCGCTCGGACGCCGACAAGGTCGCAGTGCCGTACTATCCGCCGCATCCGATCACCGACCGGCTAGCCCTGACGATTTTTCCGCGGGTGCGGCCGATCATGATCGCCGGGCCAACGGCGGGCGTGAAGGCGACCGTGCTGGCGAGCAGCAGCCAGGATAGCTTTATCCGGCCGGCCGCGTCCTTGACCGACGCGCAAGCGGGCGAAGGGGCCGCTCCGGAAGGCAAGCCGGCCGCGCAGGCGATAGCGGTCGCGCTCGAAGGCGCCTGGCCGCGGACCAGCGCTGGCGCGAAACCCTTCCGGCTAGTGGTCGCCGGCACCAGCAAGTTCGCCACCAACGAATATTTTCCGTTCGTGTCGAACGGGGAACTGGCGGTCGGAATGCTGCGCTGGCTCGCGAGCGACGACACCATGCCGACTATTAGGCCGGCAGCCTATAGCCTACCCGAGATCACGCTGACGAGCCGGCAGATGCGCAACGTGTTTCTCATCCTCGAAGTGGTCCTGCCGCTCTCGACGCTGCTTCTCGGCGTCGCCGTCTGGTGGAGGCGGCGTTGAAACCGTCCGTGCGAGGATTCGCCGCCGCGACCGCCGCCGTCGCACTCATCGTCATGCTCGGTCTACTGACGTTCACGGGAAAGTCGCCGACGCTCGGCAATCTGGTGCGGTTCGCGCCAAAAGGGCTCGTAGCTGCCGCGCCGCAGGCGATCGGGCGCGTCGAGATCAGGATAGGGCGGGAGCATTTCGTGCTCGACCGCCGGGACCACGCCTCCTGGGCGGTCGCGGGTGCGGCCGTGGACGATGGCTATGCGGCCGATCTGGGATCGCACGTGGAAGCCGCGCTGCGTTTCATGCACGTCAGCGATGCCGTGCGCAGCCTCGATCCCGACGCGTATGGGGCAACCGGCCTTGCGGAATTCGGCCTCGATCCACCGGCCTTTGTGGTCTCGCTTTCGGAAGCCGGCAGGCCGGTTACAACGGCCCAGTTCGGAATCCTCAATCCCCCAGGAACGTCCCAATATGTTCGGCTCCTCGGATCCGCGAAGGTCAACCTGATGCCGCGCCATGTCGGGGCGGAATGGCAGGTGGTCACTGACATGGCGCGCCGGATTGCGGCGCGGATTCCGGGCGCCGATGCGGCCGACCAGGAACCGCGCCTGGGCTTGCTGCTTCCGACATCGATCGACCATATTTGGGCCGTCGAGCTCGTGACGGCAGGCAGGCTGACCCGCTTCGAGCGCGACAGTGCCGGCCGCTGGTTCCTCCATGCCGGGCAGCATTTGCACGTCGGCAATGCGGACGGGCACGTCGCCGATCCGGCCCGCGCGATGCTCATCGGAATCGCGCTCGATGCCCTCAACCAGAGCGAGATCGAAGCCACGATCTTGCAGCGCCCGGCGCCGAGCGAGCTGTCGCGCTATGGCCTTGCGTTGCCGGCGATGATCGTCCTGCTCTATCCGCGCGACAGCTCTACGCCGCTTGCACGGATCGAGGTCGGCGCTGCAGCGGGGGACGGGTTCAGCCGGTACGCACTCCTCGCGGGTACGGTCGTGAGGGTCGCTGACCACGACGTCAAGCGTCTTACCGATCTGCTCAAGGCGGTCGGAGCCGCAACATGAGCCTGACGGTTGATGGGCTCGCGAGCGGATTGAGGCATATCGCCGTCGCGCTGTTGATCCTGGCGGGATCGGTCTTCGTTGCGCATGCCCACCAGGTCAACCTGACCACGGCCCGCATCGTGCTCGGGCCCGGCGGTACCGTCAGTGTCGACGTTGCGCTCAAGGGGAGCGACGTCGACCGGGCGACCGGGACAGCGATCTTCAACGAGCAAACCGGTCTCGTCGATCCCGAGCGGCTGGGCCGATCAACCGGTCCGATCTCCGACTACGTGGCCGGGCTTGCGGTCGTCATGGGCGCTGACGCAACACCGTGTGCCACGCCGCATCCGCCCGCGGTCGTACCTGACGGCGATGGCGTCATCGTTCGACAAACCTTCTCGTGCAAGGCCGTTCGCGGCGATCTCGTCTACCGGTCAAAGGTCCTGCTCGACGTGGAGCCATCGGCCCGTCAGGTCGTGCTGATAGGGGCTAGCGAGGACGCTCCCCAGGCGCTACTCGATGCTCGCCACACTGACGTCGTCCTCAACAACGCGGCACCCTCGCTGGTGTTCACGCTGCGCCAATATCTCGCGACAGGCGTCGAGCACATCTTCCTGGGTTATGATCATGTCGCCTTCCTGGTGGCGGTCGTGCTGTGGGCAACTCGGCTCTGGCCGGTGATTAAGATCGTCACCGCGTTCACGATCGCGCACTCGATCACCTTGTCGCTCGCCGCCCTCGATGTCGTTGTGATCCCGAGCGAGATCGTCGAGCCCGCGATCGCGGCATCGATCGTGTTCGTCGCGCTGGAGAACTTCTTCTCGCGCAATGTCGACCGGCGATGGATCGTCACGTTTGTCTTCGGTCTGGTTCACGGCTTCGGATTTGCGGGGGCTTTGCAGGAATTCGGACTTCCCAGAGGCGCAATCGTGCCCGCGCTCGCGGCCTTCAACATCGGCGTCGAGATCGGCCAGATTGCGATCGTCTCGATCGTAGTGCCGGTGCTTATCGGCCTCGACCGGCTTCTGGCAGCCGACGGGGCAGCGCCGGTACGGGCCTCCGCGCTGGTCTACGCGCTCTCGGGCACGATCACGGTTCTGGGATCCTATTGGCTGCTTTCGCGCATCCACATAGCCTGAGAGTCTAACTCAAAAAGCGCTCAATGTTTTGTGGTGGCGGCAAGGCGTCTGGTCAGCAGTCTGATACCATTTCCACATCAGGATGACTTGACGATATATGGGAATGACGTGATTGATTGGACGAGTTTTGGATTACGTTCGATATAGAGGATCGCCTGTTTGAGTTTGGCGCGCACGGCGTCGATGGATTTGAGGGCGTAGTTCTTGAAGAGTTTCTCACGGATTTCATCCCAGAGATTTTCCTTCGGGTTGAGTTCTGGCGAATAGGGCGGCAGGAAGAGCAGCGAGATGTTATTGGGAAGCGCGAGCTCTTTGCAGCGATGGTTGGGGGCGCCGTCGAGAACCAAGAGGATATCCTGCCTGGCAAATTTTCGGGAGAGGACATTGAGGAATATTTGGAAGCATGCCGTATTCGACGTCGGCATGATCAGATAGACGCACGTTCCGTCCTTCGGGCAGGCCGCTCCGTATAAGTAGATGTATTCGCGAATGAGCTGGG
>Ga0097691_1001395_pt1 | contig 17907 bp, 16 predicted proteins | sample NGESurdeep072012_8_FD_72858 | JGI IMG/M metagenome (GOLD analysis project Ga0097691, IMG submission 72858) | Arctic peat soil microbial communities from Barrow, Alaska - NGEE Surface sample 210-1 deep-072012 | ecosystem: Environmental > Terrestrial > Soil > Wetlands > Peat ... | reverse complement strand
ATCCACCCTAAACACCGTATAGATTATCTCACACCAAGGGTGCGAAGACAAGTCCCCAAACGCATGAATCTGCAGGTCAACGAGCCGAAGCGGCGCCCATGCCAACCGCTATGTCAGGACCCCTGGTGTCTGTGACCCGCAACTTCCGCAGAATGCCATAGCGGCCTTGCCTGTCGCCGATAGTACGGACCCGTGGCCGACATCTTGGTGGGTCTGCGCCTCTCCTGTCCACGGTTGGCCGGGAACACCTGCAGCTCGCGATGCTGCAGATGGTCTGTCTGCAAACATTTGCCGACCACCTCAGCGCAATCGGAAATAAGTTCAGCAAGGCAAGCGAACTACGAGTCCTGGTGAACGCTCTAGCCGAATACTGGAACGTCCTGTGGTGGGAGGACATCGTGCGCCACGAGGCGCTGTTGAACCGTGCGGTGGTGAAAGGACACCGCCTCTGGCTCGTCGCAGCGAGCCGGGAGAAGCTGAGGGCAGCCTGATCCCTGGGATGAGGGGGAGGGTCCCAGATAATCCGGACTCACTCCATCTGCCCAAAGTCCACCTTCTGTCATCGCAGGAATCGACGCCAGCATCCCAAGCCGGACGGCAATCTCCGGGAGCACGGCGGCACCCACAACGCGCTCGACGGGCACGTCCCGGCGCTCTAGTTCGGCCCACAGCGGCATAACCCGGTCCGCGGTCTCATGAGGGTCAGCCGATAATCCGTCGAGAGCTGCATTGAGCCCCAACAGCAGACTCCCGGTCCCTTGTCCGCTCGGCGACTTCCGACGCTCCGTAAGAAACCGCTTTGTCGCGTCGTAGGCCACCGACCCGCTGGCCACGCTTGAGGCATTCCTCGACCGTGCAAGACCAGACCGCCGATCCGAACGTCCCTGACGCGTCGATCAGCTGCCCCCGACTGGGCCATCAGGTCTCGGCACTGCTCTCGACATGTGGGGCCTGCCTCGCTTTGCACGAAGTACGGGCATGACGGCGTCAGATTCGGGAGCGTACAGGAGTCGCTGTATGTCACCAAGGCATCCAACAGCAGAGATCTGACGTGGTCTGGCGCTCGTTCAAAGAGCACGACGAGTCTCCCAGAGGCAAGTGAGGAGAGTGGGTTCAGTCACCATAGCCGCTTGCTCTCGACGCTGTCGTTGATCGCGAAGTCTGCGGCTAGGGATGCGGGCTGATGGTGACGATAGTGATCTGGGCCTCGCCCGGACCGTAGTGCCAGTAGATCCGCCAGGCCGAGGGCGTGTTGTTCTCAACGTAAGAGTCCCAACCGTTTCCCCAGCAGCACCCTTCAAAGATGTGTACTTGTGTGACTGCAGACCGGGATGTCGCGGATTCTCCTGGAGTCGCGCGAGGGCGTTAAGAACCTTGCGCAGACGTCCGGCATGTTGCTTTTGAGCCTTCAATAACTCAAGACACTCAAGGGCTTCCTTCGTGAAGCGCAGTCCGAACGGAGTCGTCATCCGAGGACCCCAGGACCTTCACTCATCCTCTGAGCCGACGTCTTCCAGGTACTGCGAGAAGTCACCCAAGTCGACCGTCTCGCCCGCAGCGCTCTGCGCGAGGCCCCGAGCCAAGCTTGCCCTGAGTTGCTCGTTCTCCCACACGAGCAACTCACGCCGCGGGATGCTCGTGAGGGGGGTCAACAAGATCTCCCCGTCGTCGTTAACGGCAACCGCGTAGCGGTCGTCCCGCCGTACGCCTGCCTTACCGAACGCGATACGGGCACGATCGTCGGCGACCACTTCACCCAGAAGTTGGAAGTTTCCTTGCGTCTCCATGACCTATCCTCACGTCCGAAGTTGCTACGTTACCCCAGATCCAGTTGTTACGTTACCCCAGATCCACTGGGGGTAACACCCACTTCACACAAAATGATTCCCCAACTTCCAAGCGACCCCAACATCGTTGTCCGTCTGGCGGCCGTGCTCAGAAGGCCCTCGTATCAGCGAACGCTCGAGAGGTCCGCCTAGTCCCTGGGCTGTTCGTTCGGACCCGACTACTCCGCCGGCAGTACCGCAACGAAGTACCGCAACACCACCACCGCAACCTGCTATCCAGCCGGGTTGGGTGGCGTCCTCCCGTGCTCAGCGACCAATATGGTTGCGGCTGCGTGAAGTTCGGGACGAAGAGGCCGCAGGTTCAAATCCTGTCACCCCGACCGTGTTTCCGCAGGCCAGAGGCCCTTACCAGAGTTGGTGAGGGCCTCTCTTGCTGCCCGTACCGCAGCAAAATACCGCAAGTACCGCAACAAATCCGAACATTTGAGCTTCTCATCACGTGGGTTCCCCCAGCCGGCGCTGCGCTTCGCTGGGACGAAGAGGCCGCGGCTCAAATCCTGTCACCCCGAACAGAGTTCTGGCGGGTCATTTCTGAAGGAAAGTGTCGGAAGGAGCACTCGAAGACCGGGTTGGCATCGGAGACATCGACTCACTCGCGGTCTACAAGGACACCGCCGGTGAGGTGGAGGTCATGTGCCTGGGGCAAACCTGCCCGGCTTGAGACCGTGTGGCTCGGCGGCAAGGAGCGACCGGCGTCCACAGACCAAGTTCGCGGATTCTGTGACCTCCTTCGTGACCAGACACCGGCAGACCAAACGGCAGCGGGATGAAGTGGAAGAAGTGCCACGGTGTACCGCCGAGGGGCGAGATGTCGCTGCCACCCGGGTGAAATCGTCTTCTGACACAGGCATCCCAACCAGCGGTGACGTCACCGCACGGGGAACTTCATCCTGATCGCGCATCCTCGGAGACCCTTGGGTGCTAAACGATGGCTGGGCACAGCGTCTACAAGATCCAGCGGGCTGGACGCCACTGGCTGACCCACGGCGTCTCATCTCTGCGGGGTGATGCTATCGATTGGGGTCCTCGTGATTCTCGGATAACAACATCGCGTCCCGGAGGTGCCAGATGGCTGAGCCATTCTCGGATGAGCCGTTGTCGAGCTGGAACGAAGGCCAAGCGAAGGTCAACATCATCAGCTTCGTCGAGCAGACCTGCGGCCAAGGCACCGCGAAGGCGGTTCCGGTCGAGGAGCGGGTAGCCGTTTTCGACAACGACGGCACGCTGTGGTGCGAGAAACCCATGCCGATACAGCTGGACTTCATCCTGCGCCGACTCGTCCAGATGGCGCATCCGGACGATGGACTGCGTGGTCGTCAAACGTGGAAGGCCGCTCTTGAGAAGGACTACCGCTGGCTGGGCGCCGCGATCGACGAGCACTACACCGGCGACGACACCAAGGCGATGATGCTGGTGGCTGGCGTGCTTGCAGCTTACGAGAGGATCTCCGTTGAGGAGTTCGAGGCCAAGTCAGACGCGTTCCTCCGATCGACGCAGCACCCGACGCTGGGTCGGAGCTACCTGCAGACCACCTACGCGCCGATGGTCGAGCTGCTGGCCTACCTGGAGACGAACGGATTCAGCAACTACGTTGTCTCCGGCGGCGGCCGCGACTTCATCCGCCCGGTCACTCAGGAGCTGTACGGCATTCCACGTGAACGGGTCATTGGGAGTGCCACCACACTCGAGTACCTCAGCGGCGGGGGCGGTGGCACCGTCATACACAAGGCGGAAGCCGACTACCTCGATGACGGGACCGAGAAGCCAGTTCGCATCTGGAGCCGAACCGGGCGCCGGCCGATCCTCGCAGCCGGCAATGCCAACGGAGACATCCCCATGCTGGACTTCACCCGGCACGACGACAAGCCTTTCCTTCGCCTCCTTGTTCTCCACGACGATGCAGACCGTGAATTCGCCTATGTCTCCGGCGCGGAAGGGGCCCTCGAACGAGGTGCCGCGGTCGGCTGGACCATCGCGAGCATCAAGAACGACTGGAACAAAGTCTTCTAGCAGTGCGGTGCCAGGGGTGCCTCAAGGGCAGAACGATCCGGGACTTGACCGACCATGCAGATTGCGAACACCCTTCATCGGCTTGTTCACGCTCAAGCAGACATCCGGTGGTCTTCTGTCGACCGTTCGCCGATCTGTAAGCGGAATGGCGGATCCAAGCGGTCAACGCAACAGGAGCGTGCGGCAGCAGTTTGGCGAGATGCCGCCCTCGCACGGACCTGCTCGTTCGGCATCGGTAGCGCTGGTATCACCCGCCAGGCATGAGGTGCTTGGCCGTCTCGTGCAGTCACCGTGTACGGGTGAAGACGCCGGTGACCTGCGTGCCGTCCGACGAGACTCGGGAAGAGCGCGGATTGTGCTACCCATCCATCGCCGAGCATGGCCTCATCGGAGACCTGCAAACGGCAGCCCTGATCCCGACGGATGGGTAGATGGTTACCTCAGCGCAAGAACCCAAGTGCCGATACGGGGTCAGTTTTCACGTGCCCGTCGACAGGCAACATCTTGAGGCGTCTCAATGACTCCCGGCGTTCGTGGCGGTGGTCCACGATGGGGGATGGGTATCCACCGGGTGGTCCGCCGTCAATCGTCCAGGGCTCGTGGATCGACTTCTCGTCCACTGGGCGCAGCTCGGGCACGTACCTGCGGACATAGTCCCCGTGGGGGTCGAACCGCTTGCCCTGAAGCGTGGGGTTGAAGATCCGGAAGTACGGCGAAGCGTCGGTGCCGCAGCCGGCCGCCCACTGCCATCCGTGCTGGTTGGAGGCCAGGTCCCCGTCGGCCAGCCATCTCATGAAGTGCCTGGCACCGTGACGCCACTCGATGTGCAGGTCCTTGACAAGGAAGCTGGCCACGATCATCCGGACCCGGTTATGCATCCAGCCCTCGGACCGTAGCTGGCGCATGCCCGCGTCAACGATGGGATAGCCGGTGAGCCCATCGCACCAAGCCGTGAAGCGGATGCCCGGCCGGTCGTACTCCATTCGTGCGAACTCCGGATTGAGGTACTCCCGGGCAGACCCCGGACTTCGCCAAAGGACATCGGCGTAGAACTCCCGCCAGGCCAGCTCGGTGGTGTAGGTCGCGGCGCCGGCGCCTGGATGCAAGGCGAGGTCGGCCAGCATCGTCCGTGGATGAATCTCGCCCCACTTGAGGTGGGTCGACATCCGGGAGGTGCCCTCAAGATCAGGGCGGTCACGAGTGATGGCATAGTCGCCCAGATGGCGCTCGAGGAAGTCGCGCCAGCGCCGGTGCGCGGCCGACTCCCCAGCAGCAGGCAAACGCAGGCCTGCGGGGATAGGTGCGTCGTCGAGCGGGTGGTTCTTCAGCGGTCGCACCCAGTGGACGGCGCGAGGCGGCTCCAGTGGCGTGCGCCAGCCGTGATCGCGCCAGGCTCGGGAGTAGGGCGTGAACACCTGGTAGTGATCGCCGGTCTTGTTGACGACCCGACCAGGTTGCACGGCATACGGCGACCCGGTGCGCACCAGGGATATGCCATGGCGCGCAAGCTCAGCCTCGACATCGAGGTCACGCTGCCGCCCGTGGGGGCCGAAGTCCTCGGCGACGTGCACCGTGCTCGCGTGCGCGGCGCGGGCGACTTCGGCGACCTCACGCACGGGATCGCCCCGGCGCAGCTGCAGCCCTCCGACACGCATCCCCAGATCGGTCAGGCTCGCCTCCAGATAAGCGCGTCGAGCGGCGCCCGCGGGACAGCTCAGGGCAGGGTCCAGCACGAACAGCGGAACGACCTGGGTATCTGCTGCGCCGGCGAGCGCGGCCAACAGCGCGGGGTTGTCGGCCAGCCGGAGGTCGCGCCTGAACCACATGACGCTGGTCATCTCATTGAGCTGGCGAGATCGAGCCGGCGAGCTGTTGAGCCGCGGTGACCGGGTCCTGCGTGATCAGCCGAGCACCAGTCTCATCAGCAAGGTTCTCGGTTGCGCCCTCCCCGGCGAGGGCAAGGGTTGCGATGCCAGCCAGAAGCACGAGGTCCGGCACAACCGCCGCGAAGCGCTCCGGTGTGCTCGCCGCCAGGACGACCAGACTCGGCCGTATGTCGGAGGCCACCTGGATCAGGTCCAGCATCGGGGTGTTCGCTCCGAGATACCCGACCCGCCAGCCGTTCCGGTTGAGCACGATCCCGAAGGTCATTAGGGCCATCTCATGCAGCTCTCCGGGCGGGCAGGCCAGAAGGGCGCGTGGTCCACGGCCGTTTCCCCATCCGCGGGCCAGGCCCGCCATTCGCCCTGCGACGACGTGACTGGCGAAGTGCTCCTGGCCAACACTGACCGCTCCGTGCTCCCACCGCTGCCCGAGCTCGTGCAGATATGGCAGCAACACGTCCCGCAGCACGCTCTCCACGGTGAAGTCCGTGAACAGCCGGTCGAGCACGGCCTGGGCGCTCGGTTCGTCCATCTCGTCCAAGGCCCGTCGGAGGGCCTCGGCGGAGTCGACCAGGTCCGCTCGGGAACGTGCATCCGCACCGGCTCTGGCGATCTGGCCAGCTGGCTCATCGGCGATGGCCGCGCGCGCTGCCTGAGCGGCTGCCAGTCCGTCGGCAAGATGGGCCTGCATCCGGCGTACCCGGCTCTGGTCGTCCTCGGAGTACAGCCGGTAACCCCCCGGCGACCGGGCAGGCTTCAGCAGCCCGTACCGACTCTCCCAGGCGCGCAAAACGTACTCACTGACGCCGACGCGGCGGCTGAGCTCACCGATCCGCAGCTCGGCTGACGCCCTTTCTGTGTCCATGTCGCACATTCTACCTACATTAGACCAACCCTTGACAATCCCCACGCCTGCCCGTAATGTCTTCCTTAGACAAACCTTAGACATCCAATCCGGTGGGCGTCAGGCAACGAATAGCTATCCCCGAGCTCTCGAGCCGGTGGGGACAGAACGCCAGACCTAAAGCCAAGGAGAAGCAATGAGCACCGTGAACCAGTCGCCCGAAGGGTTGAGCGCCGCCCGGCCTTCGGTGGCGGTCATCGGCTCAGGGGTCTCGGGCCTGACCGCCGCCTACCTGTTGAACCGCACGCACCACGTCACCCTGTTTGAGACCGACGACCGCCTCGGGGGTCACGCCCACACCCACGACGTCACCGCCCCCGACGGCACGGATCACGCGGTGGACAGCGGGTTCATCGTCCACAACGACCGGACCTACCCCTGGCTGCGCAAGCTCTTCGCCGAGCTCCAGGTCCAGGTGCGACCGACCGAGATGAGCATGAGCGTGCGGTGCGAGGGTTGTGGTCTGGAGTATGCCGGGGGGCGGGGCCTTCGGGGTGTGCTTGCCCAGCCACGCCGCCTGCTGGACCCGCAGTTCGTGCGAATGCTGTTGCAGGTGAAGCGTTTCCATCGTCGGGCTGCGGCGTTTCTGGCGGCGACCGGCGACAGTGATATCACCACGTACGGCGAGTTCCTGGAGCGTGAGGGGTTCAGCGAGCACTTCGTCGCGCACTACGCCGTGCCGGTGGTGTCCTGCGTGTGGTCCTCCGGACGGGAGGTCGCGCTACTCTACCCGGCCAGGTACCTCTTCCGGTTCCTGGACCACCACGGGATGCTGGCAGTCTCGGGGTCACCACAGTGGTACACCGTTGTCGGCGGATCGCGCACCTACGTCGATCGACTTGCCGCCCAGCTGCCGGACGTGCGCAGGTCGGCCGCCGTCACCGATGTCACCCGCCGCCCCGACGCTGTCGAGATCAAGGACGTCACCGGGGCGGTCACCAGCTTCGACCGGGTCGTCATCGCGACCCACGCGGACCAGGCGCTCAGCCTGTTGACCGACCCCAGCGACCAGGAGGTGCAGACCCTCAAGGCGTTCGGCTACTCCAGCAACGAGACCGTCCTGCACACAGACTCATCGCTGCTGCCCGAGGCCACCGATGCCCGGGCGTCATGGAACTACCGGATGTCCTCGTGCACCGCCCCGGAGGAGCCCACCGTCGTCACGTACTGGATGAACCGCCTTCAGGGACACACCTCCGGCCAGGACTTCCTCGTCACGCTGAACGCGCGCGAACGCATTGACCCCGGCGACGTGCTCGCGGTGATGGACTACGAACATCCGATCTACACCCCGGAGTCCGTCGCCGCTCAGTCGAACCTGGCGGGCCTTGCCACGGACCGGACGGTCTACGCCGGGGCGTACCACGGCTGGGGCTTCCACGAGGACGGCTGCCGCTCCGGCGTCGAGGCTGCCCGGCATTTCGGGGTGACCTGGTGACGATGGCCGGACTGACCACGATTCCGGTGACCACGACCCCAGGGACCACGACCCGCACGATGACCTCGCAGCCGACACAGCCGGCGCTTCCGACGCTGCCCGCGCTGCCTGCGCTGGTGACCGGACGCGTCACTCACCACCGCCGGGGAAGGGTCCGCCACTCCTTCCGCTACGGCGTGTACCAGTGGCTGGTCGATCTGGAAGCACTGCCCGAACAGCCCTGGTACCTGCGGCCTTTCGCGAGCTTCAGCGCAGCCGACCATCTCGGCGACCCCGACCGCCCGATCAAGGCGAACGTCGAGCACTACCTCTCCCGCAACGGCATCGAGCTCGGCGAGTCGAGCAAGGTCGTCATGCTGGCCAACGCACGCGTCCTCGGCCATGTGTTCGACCCGCTGTCGGTCTTCTGGTGCTTCGACAGACAGGGTGCGCTGGTCTGCATCGTGGCCGAGGTTCACAACACCTACGGCGAGCGGCACGCCTATCTCCTGCGTCCCGACCCGTCCGGGGTCGCCACCGCGGACAAGGCGTTCCACGTCTCACCCTTCTATGACGTGAGCGGCCGCTACGAGCTGGCCTTTGAGCTGTCGCCCCAGGTGGTATCCGCTGCCGTCGTCCTGCGCAGGCAGGGAACCGTGGCCTTCACCGCGACGTTCCGCGGCCGCCCCACGCCGGCCACCGCGACGGCGGTAGCCGGTCAGCTCATCCGCAAACCGTTGATGCCACAGCAGGTCTCAGCGATGATCCGGGTGCACGGGATCTTTCTCTGGCTGAGGCGCCTGCCCGTCCAGCGCCATCCGCACCATCGACCACAGGAAGGGGTCTGAGTTGACCGTCTCCACCGCCACCAGGTGGCCCACCATCACCCATCCGCCCAGGGCTCCGCTGGCCGCCACCATCGCCCGGTTGCTTCTCGAGCGCACCGTCCGCCGGCTCCCGGTCCGGGTCACCTATCCTGGCAGAGCGAGCATCGGCGCCGGCGACCACGACTCCCCCGAGCTCGAGCTCGTCCGCCCGAACGCCCTCTTCGCACGACTCGGCCGGGACACCAAGATCGGCCTGGGCGAGGCGTACATGGCCGGCGACTGGCGGGCCGGCCCCGGCACGGACCTGGCAGACCTGCTCACCCCGTTCGCGGCCCGGCTCACCAGGCTGGTCCCGCAGCCGTTGCAGCGGCTCCGGACGATCGTCGACAAGCGCATCCCGCCTAGCCAGGAGAACACCCTGCACGGGTCACGAGAGAACGTGCGCGCACACTACGACCTCAGCAACGACCTCTTCGAGGCCTTCCTGGACCCCACGATGAGCTACTCGGCGGCGTGGTTCGACGAGTGCGAGTCCGTCGTCACGGCAACCAGGCTCGAGGAGGCACAGTTTCGCAAGATCGACGGGGTTCTGGACTACGCGGGAGTCAGGGCAGGGACACGCCTGCTCGAGATCGGCACCGGGTGGGGTGCCCTCGCCATCCGGGCCGCGCAGCGGGGCGCCCAGGTGACCACCGTGACGATCTCGGCCGAACAGCTGGCGTTCGCCGCGGAGCGGGTCGCCGAAGCGGGCGTGTCCGACCGGGTGGACCTGCGTCTGCAGGACTACCGGGAGGTCGGCGGCGAATTCGACGCGATCGTCAGCGTTGAGATGATCGAGGCGGTGGGAGAGGCATACTGGCCGACCTACTTCGCCACCATCGACCGGCTCCTCGCCCCGGGCGGGAAGGTCAGCATCCAGGCCATCACGATGGCTCACGAGCGGGTGCTGGCGACCAAGCGGTCGTTCAGCTGGATCCAGAAGTACATCTTCCCGGGCGGGATCATCCCGTCGCTGCAGTCCATCGACGAGACGCTGGCCGCACACACGACCCTTCGGGTCACGCAGCGGCGGGAGCTCGGCCCGCACTATGCGCGAACCCTCCATCTGTGGCGCGAACGCTTCATCGAGCAGTGGCCCCGGGTCCACCGGCTGGGGTTCGACGAGACCTTCCGCCGGATGTGGGAGTTCTACCTCGCGTACTGCGAGGCAGGCTTCCGGACGGGATACCTCGGCGTGAGCCAGCTGCAGCTGACCAGGGAGCCGGTATGGAGCTGAGCGGCAAGGTCGCGTGGGTGGTAGGCGGGTCCAGCGGGATCGGCGCCGCCGTCGCCCGGGAGCTCCACTCCCGAGGAGCCCGGGTGGCCATCTCGGCCCGCCGCCGCGACCAGCTCGAAGAGGTGTCCGACGGGACCATGCTCGCCGTGGCCGCGGACGTCACCGACCCCGCGTCGCTGTACGCCGCCGCGAACCGCATCCATGACGAGATCGGACCCATCGACCTCGCCGTCCTGGCGGCCGGCTACTGGAAGCAGATGACGGCCACAGACTGGGATACCGAGGCCTTCGACAGACACGTCCAGGTCAACCTCATCGGCATGAGCAACTCCATCGCGGCCGTGCTGCCCGAGATGCTGGCCCGACGCTCCGGCGTCATCGCCGGCATCTCGTCGGTGGCCGGCTACCGGGGACTCACCGGCGCAGAGGCCTATGGCGCGACCAAGGCAGGGCAGATCAACCTGCTCGAGTCCCTGCGCATCCACGTTGCCCGAAAGGGCGTACGCGTCATCACCGTCTGCCCCGGCTTCGTCCGCACCGACCTCACGGCGGGCAACGACTTCCCGATGCCATTCATCATCGACGCCGACGCCGCCGGCCGGTCTGTCTGTGACGGTCTCGAGCGCGAGCGCACTGAGATCGTGTTCCCGGTGCGGATGGCCATCCTGATGAAGGCCGCACGCCTCGTGCCCGTCAGCTTGTGGTCCGCCCTGTGGAGCCGGGTCCCCTCCCGAGAAGACTCCGTGACCGTGAATCCCGAGAACACAGGAGGGGCGTGAGATGAAGCTCCCACCCCGGCTTGTGCGGACCTCTGCCGCGGTGGCGGCAACAGCGGTGATCGGAGTGCTGGGCACCGACGTCACGTCTCGCTGGTACCGCAACCTGGACAAGCCCGCCTGGCAACCACCGGGAGCCGCCTTCGGCCCGGCGTGGACCACGCTCTACGGGCTCATGGCGGTAGCCTCCGCGCGCACGCTGGACCGGATAGAAGATCCCGCGGAACGCCGGGCCTTCACCACCGCCTTCGGAGCAAACCTGATGCTCAACGCGGGGTGGAACTGGCTCTTCTTCACGGCTCGCCGCCCACGCTGGGCCCTGGCCGAGATCCTCCTGATGGAAGCCTCGACCCTCGATCTGACACGGCGCGCGGCCCAGGTCGACCGCGGTGCCGCGAAGATGCTCATCCCCTATGCCGGCTGGGTCGCCTTCGCCACCGCCCTGAACGCCTCCATCGCCGCCCGCAACCCGAAGGGACACCCGTGAGACTGCAACGGACCGTCACCGTCCAGAAGCCTCTGGACAAGGTATTCGCCTATCTGTCGGACTTCACCACGACAACCGAATGGGACCCGGGCACGGTCAAGACCGTCCGGACCTCGGGGGACGGGACGTTCGGTACCGAGTACCTGAACACCTCGACCTTCGCCGGTCGCCAGACGCAGCTCACCTACGTGGTGGTTGATCTGGTCCCGAACAGGCACATCTCCCTTCGAGGTGAGAACAAGACCGTCATAGCCCACGACACCATGACCTTCCGGAAGGTGGACGGCGACACCGAGGTGACCTACACGGCAGACTTCACCTTCAAGGGCATCACCAGGTTCGTCGCACCGTTGATGAAACCTGCCTTCACCCGGCTCGGCAACGAGGCCGAGGCCGGCATGGCCGCGGCGCTGGAACGACTGTGAGACATCACCCCGCAGGGAGACACGGCCGGTCTGTGAGGACCGGCCCGTGACCGTCCTGCCTGTCCCGCCCAGCCTGCCCGCCAGCCCGCTGGCCCTGGTGACCGGCGCCACCGGATACATCGGAGGCCGTCTGGTCCCGCAGCTTCTCGCGGCTGGCTTCCATGTTCGGGTCGTGGCCCGCCGACCCCAGAACCTGGCCGACCGCGAGTGGTACGACCAGGTGGACGTCGTCCAGGGCGACGCGGCCGACGCCGACAGCCTGGCCCGCGCCCTGAGCGGGGTGGACGTGGCTTACTACCTCATTCACTCCCTGGGCACCGGCCAGGACTTCGAGTCCCCTGACCGCAGGCATGCTCGCAACTTCGCCATTGCGGCTCGCGCTTGCGAGGTCAGCCGGATCATCTATCTCGGCGGCCTGTACCCCGAGGCTGAAAAGCTGAGCCCCCACCTGGAGTCCCGCAAGGAGGTCGGGGAGATCCTGCTAGCCAGCGGTATCCCGACGACGGTCCTTCGCGCGGCAGTGATCATCGGTTCGGGATCGGCGTCCTTCGAGATGCTCCGATACCTCACCGAGCGTCTGCCGGTCATGATCACGCCCCGCTGGGTCGACACCCGGATCCAGCCCATCGCGGTCAAAGACGTCCTGCGCTACCTGGTGGGATCGGCCGCAATGCCACCAGAGGTGAACCGCGGCTTCGACATCGGTGGACCGGACGTCCTGACCTACCGGCAGATGATGGCCGCCTACGCCAGGATCGCCGGTCTGAAACCGCGACGCGTCGCGGCCCTTCCACTGTTTACCCCCTCGTTGTCGAGTCACTGGGTCGGTTTGGTGACACCCGTTCCCAACAGCATCGCCCGGCCCCTGGTGGAGAGTCTCATCAACGAGGTCATCTGCAAGGAACATGACATCGCGACGTACGTCCCGGACCCCGACGGGGGGCTCACAGGTTTCCGACGTGCCGTTGAGCTTGCTCTTCAGCGCATCCATGACCGCCGGGTGACCACGTCGTGGTCCTCCGCCGCGACCGCTGGTGCGCCGAGCGACCCGTTGCCCAGCGACCCCGACTGGGCCGGAGGCTCGCTGTACGTCGACGAACGAGAGAGCCCGGTCGCCGCCACGCCGGAACAGCTGTGGTCCGTCATCGAAGGGATCGGCGGCGCACACGGCTGGTACTCCTGGCGCCTTGGATGGTGGGCCCGTGGCCTGCTCGACCGCATCGTCGGCGGGCCGGGACTGCGCCGCGGGCGGCGTGACCCCTTCGAGCTGTCGGTCGGGGATGCCCTGGACTGGTGGCGGGTTGAGGAGATCGAGGACAAGCACCGGCTGCGTCTACGCGCCGAGATGCGACTGCCGGGGCTGGCCTGGCTGGAGCTCATCGTCGACACCGACGACCAGGGACAGACCCTGTTTCGCCAGCGTGCCCTCTTCCACCCCCGGGGCCTGGCCGGGCACCTCTACTGGGCGGTCATTCGCCCCTTCCATGGTGGCGTTTTCGGCGGCATGCAACGCAACATCGCCCGCGCGGCGGAAAGCCTCCCCCCCGGCCACACCTCGTCGCGGCGACCCGCCCGCGCCCGATGACTCCGCCTCGTACTCCAACTGCCCGGCCTCCGCGGCCTCCTCTCTGACGAGTCATCGAAGTTGAGTCCACGGACGTCGTAAACGGCACCCACACCCTGCCTCAGGTTGATCGATTGCCCGGAGTAGACGGGGCGGCCACCCCCGCCCAGCACGTCGACAAACGCCCCCAGCGTGGCATGCGTTTCCCCAACTGATCTTCACCCCGGCGATGCCGATCTCGGCGATCCGTACCAGCTAAGCGGGGATGGCTGAGGTTGTGGTGCGTGCAGGGAACAGGTACGCGTAAAGGGCACTCCTACTGCGTGGGCCAGAACGGCGTCGTACTAGGACAGCATGGCCGACCCGATTGCCGCGAAGTAGTACGGCGTCAATACTGTGAGCTTGGCCGCCCCCCGGCCGACGGCCCCCTCGGCCAGTCGCGTGCCCTGGTACTGCCAGCCTGCGCCTACGTGCCAGAAGGTCCGGTCGCTGCCCGAGCCTGGGCCGGCGTCTCGCAACATCGAGCCGTTCCTCGTCAGTCCAGGGCGTGCAGGAGTGCGGGCATCACCCTCGGGAAAGCTCTGGCGACCGCGATCAGTTGGTCATGTAAGTCGGCGCTGAACAGGCCCGCCGTATGGCGTCGCGTCGATCACCAGCCCAGCGTCCCGGGCCCCCGCTTGAACGGGCCGACCACCCGTGAGGTGATCCAGCCCCCGTAGAAGCCACCCACCTGGGGGCTCACACTCTCACCATCGACCTCGCAGCTCTCCATGGCGCCGGGGTAGAGGGCCACCTTGTCGCGAAGCTGCTCGTAGCCGGGCCGCGGCTCGGGGTAGTACCAGGCGGCACGTCGCGCGACGGCGTCGCCCACGCGCAGGTCGAAGTACCTCCCAACCCCCTTGAACTCGCACAGCGAGGAGCCGGGGGCCTTGACCAGCACCCCCTCGACGAAGGCCCCTCGGGGAAGGTAATACACGGGCGGATGGCTCGTCTCCAGAACCCTGACAGCGTCACGGCTGTCCGCGACGACCTGCCCACCGAACCGAACGACCACGCGCTCAGTGCTCGGCTCGACCCGAGGCGGGCGCGGGAAGTCCCAGACCGACTCCTGGCCGGAGCCGGGGACGATCCGAGTGGCCGGGACGGCGGCGGGACCAGGACGCATGTGGTGATGTGCCATTGCTCAGCCCCGTCCGGGCAGCAGCTGAAGCCCTCTGCGGCGGGCGGGATCGGCACCGGGTACCGGGTCGTTCTCTGCGGCGGCAGCTTTGCCGATAGTGATCAGTAGCCCCGCCACCATGGCTGCGACGAGCAGGAACCCGGCTCCGACCATGAAGGCCTGGGTGTAGCCGTGGGTCAGGGCGGCCTTCACCGGCGGTGGGAGCACCCGGTGGGAGGCAAGGTAGGTCGTGGTCGAGGCGGCGGCCACCGTGTTAAGCAGCGCAATGCCCAGCGACCCGCCCACCTGCTGGCTGGTGTTGATCAGGGCGCTGGCCACACCGGCGTCGTGTCCACCGATCGCGTGCAGCGCCGTGCTGGCGACCGGGATGAACACCAGGGCCAGCCCGACACTCATCATGATCATGGACGGCAGCACATGGGTGGCATACGAGCTGGTCGGGGTGAGCCGGCTCAGCAGGAGCAGCCCCGCGGCGGCCAGCAGCAACCCGGGCACCATCAGCGGGCGCGGCCCGACCTTGGGCAGCAGGTTGGCGGCCACCCCCGCAGTGAAGATGACGCCGGCGGAGAACGGCAGGAACGCGAAACCGGCCTGCAGCGGGCTGTACCCGTGAACGACCTGCAGGTACAGGCTGAGGAACAGGAACATCCCAAACAGTCCGAACCCGACGATCAGCTGCACCAGGTAGGAGCCACCCCGGTTGCGGTCCAGGAGCACGCGCGTGGGCAGCAGCGGGTGCTGCGTTCGGGTCTCGATGACGAAGAAGCTGACCAGCAGCAGCGCTGCCGCGGCGAACCAGGCCAGCGTCGTGGGGTCGGTCCACCGGCTGGGGTCCCCGGCGGCCTTCGGCGCCGCCTGAGTGAACGCGTACACCAACGCGATGAGGCCACCGGTGACGGTGACAGCCCCGGGTATGTCGTAGCGGGTGTTCCCGCCGGCCTTGGACTCCTTGAGCTCTTTGAGCGCGCCGGCGACGGCGAGAAGCGCGATCGGCACGTTGACCAGCAGGCACCAGCGCCACGAGGCGTACTGCGTGAGCACCCCGCCCAGCAGCAGGCCGATCGCTGCACCGCCGCCGGCGATGGCGCCGTAGACACCGAACGCCTTCGCCCGCTCCTTAGGGTCGTGGAAGGTGACGGTGAGCAGGCTGAGGGCGGCCGGGACCAGGAAGGCACCAAAGCCGCCCTGCAGCGCCCGGGCGGCAAACAACAGGCCCTGGGTGGGGGCCAGCCCACCCAGGGCGCTGGCCCCGGCGAAGCCCAGCAGTCCGATGATGAACATGCGTTTGCGGCCGACGTAGTCTGCGACCCGGCCACCGAGCAGCAGCAGCCCGCCGAAAGCCAGGGTGTAGGCGGTAACCACCCACTGCTGGTTGGCGTCCGAGATGCCCAGGTCGGCCTTGGCCGAGGGCAGCGCCAGGTTCACGATCGACGAGTCGAGCACAACCATCAGCTGGGCAATGGCGATGACTCCCAGCGCGTACCAGCGCCTCGGATCCGGCACGACGACGGCAAGATCTGATGGCGGCCCATCGGAGTCCACGAGCACGGCGTTCGTTGTGTCAACTTCCTGCGAGCCCAGCGACATGCCGATACCCCTTCCCTGTTCGACGAATGTACGTCTAATGTCTGTCGAATGCTTGTCCAATCTGTCCAACATCGGGGATTGGGCTCAATATTCCCGTGCGCGGTGCGATCACGGCCATTGGGCGTGTCCGGCCGGAGTGGGCTGGACGGGGCGGGGGTGTCCGGACATGCTGAAGCCGTGAGACCTGCTGGCGAACGAGGCCAAGCCAAAAGCCGTGCCGCCTTCCCTGCGGTCGATGGTCGCACCCTTCTGGGGGCCAACGTGGTGCTGCCTGCCGACTTCCCGGCAGTGCGCACCCTGGCTGTGGTGGCGTTTCAGCGGGGCCAGCAGTCCCGGGTAGATCGCTGGATCGAACGCGCGGTCGCGGCCGGGGTGCCGCCGACAACCCGAGGTGCCACGGGATCCATCCCGGTCGCCGTCGTCGAGGTCCCCGTCCTGTCGACTCAGTGGCGGCCGGTGCGCCGCTTTATCGACGGCGGGATGACGGCAGGCATCGGTGACCCCGACGTGCTGGCCCGCACGATCACCGTCTACACCGACGTGGGCGCCTTTCAGCGGTCCCTGTCCATCCCGAGCAGTAACGACGTGCATGCGCTGGTCGTCGACCGCAACGGCACCATCGTGGCCCGCGGTTGCGGCGACCCCGACGACACGTCCTGGGCTGCTATCGCAGCTGGCCTCCTCGTGGACTGACTTCACCGACCTCCGAGGCTTGGGTGCCGACGGGGCCCTCGATTGTGTCGTTTCGTTGTTTACCCTCGTTCCAACGTCGGAGCGGAGATACAGGGGATACAACCGCAGGGTTCATGGGCGGTGCGGGGTGGCCTCAGCCCGCCAATGACCCGCCGAAGATCTGCCAGGCGAGCAGGGACTTTGCCACGAGGCTGAGCACCAGGTAGGTCTTCTCACCGTAGGCGTAGTCGGTCCACTTCCCGATCCTGCGGTACTGGAGCCACTGGTTGAGCCCGAAGCTGAAGAAGAGGACCACCTCGGAGAGAACGATTCCGTACACGAAGCCGGGGACGTTCTTGGAGCCGAAGATGTTGAACGCGATCGAGATCCACGGTGCGAGGCCGGCCAGCGTCCCGAACCAGAAGGGGAGCATCGTGGTCGCGGTGCGGCCAGGTGGGTTCATGACCTCCTGGAGCCAGCCGAAGAGGATCATCGCGACGTTGGCGCCGGCGATGCAGATGACGGCGTTGATGCCCGTGATACCCGAGTAGAAGCTGATGAGGATGATCATCAACGTGGCGCTGACGGAGTACTCGACCCACCGGAAGCGGTTGATGCCTGCCTTGAGGTCGTGCTCGTAGGTGCTGCGAGACACGGTCGCGGTCAGCAGGTGGTCGAGGGCTGCCAGCCCGAGGAAGACGGCAACGGCCCATCCGATCGGCACCTCGAAGATCGCGGTGGGGGCTGGAACGGCCGTCCCGGGCGGTCCTGCGGGGATCGACGAGGTCACGGTGATCGCAAAGCTGCCGGCGAGCGCGAGGATCACCGCCGCCTGGGCGAAGTGCAACAGCGTCAGGCCAAGATTCCATGACCTCAGACTGGCGAGGCGCTGGTCGGTGACGCCAGTGGCCACCGGCAAGGTGTCGATCTCATTCATGGCTGCTCCCTCGATCTGACGTTCCGCACTTCTCGGTGCGGTTATCTCGACGATTTGCCGGGCGGGTCTTCGGCGGCGTTGAAGGCGGTCAGGGATCGTGCTTCGACGTCGGCGA
>Ga0097691_1001394_pt1 | contig 17908 bp, 16 predicted proteins | sample NGESurdeep072012_8_FD_72858 | JGI IMG/M metagenome (GOLD analysis project Ga0097691, IMG submission 72858) | Arctic peat soil microbial communities from Barrow, Alaska - NGEE Surface sample 210-1 deep-072012 | ecosystem: Environmental > Terrestrial > Soil > Wetlands > Peat ... | reverse complement strand
AGAAAAAATGGTCGTCCGCATCGCCCTGGCGCGTAAACTGTTGGTCCGGCTCAACGCAAAAGCACGCGATGCGCGTGCCGTATACGCTAATGCAACTTGACTCCTCAGATAGTCGCTCACCCCGACCCTCTCCCCATGGGAGAGGGAGCACGCTTCCGATACCGAAACACAAATCAAACCTTTCTTAGCCCAGCGCCCGCACGATCTCAGCCTGGATGGCGTCCGCCGCCGCTCTGGGATCGGCGGCTTCCATCACCGGCCGTCCGACCACCAGATAGTCTGCCCCAGCAGCGATCGCGCGCGCGGGCGTCATGATGCGCTTCTGGTCGCCGGCCGCGGTACCGGCAGGTCGAATGCCTGGCGTCACCAGCGCCATCTGATGACCCACGATCTTGTGCAGGCCGGCCGCCTCCTCGGGCGAACACACAAGGCCGTCGACGCCGAGCACCTGCGCCTGCTGGGCGCGGGCCTCGACCAGATCGGACACGCCGAGCCGGTAACCCGCGGCGTGGAGATCGCCGTCGTCATAGGAGGTCAGCACGGTGACGGCGAGGATTTTCAAACCCGATCCCTTGCGGGCCTCGACCGCGGCTTTCATGGTCTGCGGATAGGCGTGCACGGTCAGGAATGTCGCGCCAAGTGCGGCGACGCTCTCGACGCCGCGCGCCACCGTATTGCCGATGTCGTGCAGCTTGAGATCGACGAAAACCTTCTTGCCGGCATCAGCGAGCTGACGGACCAGCGGCAATCCTCCGGCAAAGGCGAGCTGATAGCCGATCTTGTAAAATGTCACGCTGTCGCCGAGCCGCGCAATCATCGCTTCCGCGGCGGCGACGCCGGGCAGATCGAGCGCCACAATCAATCGGTCGCGGGGAGCGATAGCAGATGGCTGCATGTCACCTCACATCATGCGCTGGGAAACGTCGATCAGCTGCCGCACCAGCGCGTTGAGCGCGTCGATATCGGCCGGATGCCTCAATCTGTCCATCTCGTCATAGGCCTGATCCGCGAACGACAGCGCGAGCTGGCTGGGAATAACGCTCGCATGGCAGGCGGACAGGATCAGCCGCAACGCCGCCAGAGATCGCGTTCCGCCGAGACGGCTTTCCGACGCCGCCGCAATCGCAAACGCGCGTTCGCGAAAGACCTGGCCGCGGGTTTCGTGCGCGTCCTGCACCCGCGTCACCCAATCGATGGTGTTTTTGACCAAAGGTGGCACCGACGAATTGTATTCCGGCGTCACGATCAGGACGCCATGATGCGCGCCGATCATGCGCTTGAGATTGATCGCATTCTTCGGCACGCCGGATTTTGTCTGCAGATCGCCGTCATAAATCGGCAGCGGGAAATCACCGAGCGAAATGCGCGTGACTTCCGCGCCGGCCTGCGCGAATTGATACGCCGCGACCGCCGCAAGCTTCGCATTGAGCGAGCCGGTACGAAGCGAGCCGGGGATCACAAGGATTTTCAGCGCGGGCATGATCTAAATCGCATTCAGAACGAACCACCGCGCAGCGGCGCCAGCCGGTTCAGCGCTTGCGATACACCCAGACGCGGGCCGGCGGAAGGTTCATCCAGATGCGCTCGGAGGCTTCTGTGGATACGCCCGGCAGCGATTTCGGAATTGGCGGCGCAACCGAATAGGTGAACTGCACAAACGGCGCGCCCGGCGCGAGCGCGACGAAGGCATCGCGGATCAGTTTCAGGCGCGTCAGCATCGGCTTGGTGACGAGCGGCAGGCCGGACACGACAGCGGATGCGGGGGCGCTCAACACATTCCAGAGCGAGTCTCGCAGTGCATAGGCGTCGCCCTGCACCACCTTGGCGTGCGGATAGCGGTCGCGCAGCAGCGCACAAAAGCCCGGGTTATATTCGACCAGGACGAGGCGCTTCTGGTCGACGCCATGCTCAATCAGCGCGCTGGTGATCGCACCGGTCCCCGGCCCAAGTTCGACGACCGGCCCCGTGGAATTGATATCCACGTACTGGGCCATGGTGCGCGCCAACACCCGCCCCGAAGGCATCACCGCGCCCATGTGAAGCGGCTTCTCAATCCATGAACGGAGAAAACGCACCTCATCGTCGAGACGAGGGGGCTTTTTCAACGCACGCACGGACGATTGCATAGGCATGTCGCTACCAGGCGGGACCGCGATCGGGCGGAAGTGTCAGAAAATAGTCATAAAGACGTATAGGTAGCAGGCGATACGGTCAAGTTTGAATGCGCGCTATGTGTTGGCGCGATTACCGAAGAAGTCCTTGACCTTAGTGAAGAAACCCGCTGCTTCGGGCTGCGTTGCACCAGACGATAATTTTTCGAACTCGGCCAGCAGTTCCTGTTGCTTCTTGGTCAGGTTCTGCGGCGTTTCGACCACGACCTGGACATACATGTCTCCGGTCTGACGCGAGCGGAGCACCGGCATGCCCTTTGATGCAATGCGAAAGCGCCGGCTCGACTGGGTTCCGGACGGGACTTTTACCTTGGTCTTGCCCTTGTCGATGGTCGGCACCTCGAATTCGCCCCCCAGCGCCGCCGTCACCATCGAGATCGGCACGCGGCAGTGCAGATCGGCGCCATCGCGCTGAAAGAACTGATGCGTCGCCAGCGACAGGAAAATGTAGAGATCGCCCGGCGGCCCGCCACGGACGCCGGCCTCGCCTTCGCCGGCAAGCCGGATGCGCGTGCCGTCTTCCACGCCCTGCGGAATATTGACCGACAATGTCCGATCGCGCGTCACCCGCCCCGAGCCCGCGCATGAGGGACAGGGGTCTTCGATCATCTGGCCGCGGCCCTGACAGCCGGGGCAGGTTCGCTCCAGCGTGAAAAATCCCTGCGCCTGCCGCACGCGGCCGGCGCCGCCGCACATCGAGCAGGTCTTCGGCTTGGTGCCGGCCTTTGCGCCGGTGCCCGAGCAGGATTCGCACGTGACCGAAACCGGAATCTCGATCTGGGCGGTCTTGCCGAGGAAGGCTTCTTCCAGCGTGATTTCCATGTTGTAGCGCAGGTCGGCGCCGCGCTCGCGCCCGCTGCCGCGCCCGCGTTGCCCGGCCATGCCGAACAGGTCTTCGAAAATATCGGAGAACGACGACGCAAAGCCCGCGCCGAATCCGGGACCGCCGCCGCCACCCTGCTCGAACGCCGCATGACCGAACCGGTCATAGGCGGCGCGCTTGTCGCCGTCCTTGAGAATTTCGTAGGCTTCGTTGATTTCCTTGAAGCGGATTTCGCTGGTGGCATCGCCCGGATTCTTGTCCGGGTGCCATTTCATCGCAAGCTTGCGGAATGCCGCCTTGAGTTTGGACTCGTCCGCGTTGCGGTCGACTTCAAGGGTTTCGTAGTAGCAGCGCTTGGTGGACATGCTGAACTCTGCTTACCAGATCGCGGTTCGGATCGACGAATTACGCCATGCGGCAATGCCCGCACCCTCCCCCCTTGTGAGGGAGGGTCGGGGAGGGAGGTTCAACATAAAAGATCTGGATCGAAATTCACTTATCGTAACCGGCAGACACCCCCCTCCCGCCATGCTTTGCATGCCGACCTCCCCCACAAGGGGGGAGGTAACGTGAGGGTGGGACGCGCGCATCGGCATGACGATCCCCGCGCGGGCTTAAGCAGACTTCTTGTTGTTCTTGTCGTCGTCGACCTCGGTAAACTCCGCGTCGACCACATCGTCCTTGGCGGCATCCTTGGCCGCATCGCTCTCGGCCTGCTGCTTGTACATCGCCTCGCCGAGCTTCATGGAAGCCTGCGCCAGCGTATTGGTCTTGGTCTTGATCGCCTCGGCATCGTCACCCTTCAGCGCTTCCTTCAAATCGCTGACGGCGTCTTCGATGGCGCGGCGCTCGCTCTCCTCGACCTTGGAGCCATGTTCGGCCAGCGCCTTCTCGGTCGAATGGACCAGGGCGTCGGCATGGTTCTTGGCGTCGACCGCTTCGCGGCGCTTCTTGTCCTCGGCGGCGTTGGCCTCGGCGTCCTTGACCATCTTCTGGATGTCGGCTTCGGACAGGCCGCCGGACGCCTGGATGCGGATCTGCTGCTCCTTGCCGGTCGCCTTGTCCTTTGCCGACACATTGACGATGCCATTGGCGTCGATATCGAAGGTCACCTCGATTTGCGGCATCCCCCGTGGCGACGGAGGAATGCCCATCAGATCGAACTGACCGAGAACCTTGTTGTCGGCCGCCATTTCGCGCTCGCCCTGGAAGACGCGGATGGTGACGGCGTTCTGGTTGTCCTCGGCGGTCGAGAATACCTGGCTCTTCTTGGTCGGGATCGTGGTGTTGCGATCGATGATGCGGGTGAACACGCCACCCAGCGTCTCGATGCCGAGCGACAGCGGCGTCACGTCGAGCAGCAGCACGTCCTTGACGTCGCCCTGCAGCACGCCGGCCTGGATGGCCGCGCCGATGGCGACGACTTCGTCCGGGTTGACGCCCTTGTGCGGCTCCTTGCCGAACAGCTGCTTGACCACTTCCTGGACCTTCGGCATGCGGGTCATGCCGCCGACCAGCACCACTTCGCCGATCTCGCCGGCGGTGAGGCCTGCATCCTTCAGCGCCTTGCGGCAAGGCTCGATGGTCTTCTGGACCAGATCATCGACCAGCGCCTCGAACTTGGCGCGCGTCAGCTTCATCGTCAGATGCTTCGGGCCGGCCTGATCGGCCGTGATGAACGGCAGGTTGATTTCGGTCTGCGTGGTCGAGGACAATTCGATCTTGGCTTTTTCGGCGGCCTCTTTCAGGCGCTGCAGGGCAAGCTTGTCGTTGCGCAGGTTGATGCCCTGCTCTTTCTGGAATTCGTCGGCCAGGTAACTGACCAGCCGCATGTCGAAGTCTTCGCCGCCGAGGAACGTATCGCCGTTGGTCGACTTCACCTCGAACACGCCGTCGCCGATCTCGAGGATCGACACGTCGAAAGTGCCGCCGCCGAGATCGTACACCGCGATGGTGCCGGCCTTCGTCTTGTCGAGACCGTAAGCGAGCGCCGCCGCGGTCGGCTCGTTGATGATGCGCAGCACTTCAAGGCCGGCGATCTTGCCGGCATCCTTGGTGGCCTGACGTTGCGCGTCGTTGAAATAGGCGGGAACGGTGATGACGGCCTGATCGACCTTCTGGCCGAGATGGGCTTCCGCGGTCTCTTTCATCTTCTGCAGAATGAAAGCGGAGACCTGCGAGGGCGAATAGGTCTTGCCGTCGGCTTCGACCCAGGCGTCGCCGTTCGACGCCTTGACGATCTTGTAGGGGACAAGCTTCTTGTCCTTTTCGACCATCGGATCGTCATAGCGGCGGCCGACCAGGCGCTTGACCGCAAAGAAGGTCCGCTCGGGATTGGTCACGGCCTGACGTTTGGCGGGTTGTCCGACGAGGCGCTCGCCATCGTCGCTAAAGGCGACGATCGACGGGGTCGTCCGCATGCCCTCGGCGTTTTCGATGACTTTCGACGTCTTGCCATCCATTACGGCGACGCACGAATTCGTGGTGCCGAGATCGATCCCAATGACCTTTCCCATGGTCCTCATATCCTTCTTTTTGCGGCAGGTTGGCTGGGCCCTGGCGGCACACCAATCCAAACCCCCAACAATCAAATGCTCGCGATACTGCGACGGTGAGCCTCATATAGGAGGGGGGGGCAGGCCTGCAAGGACCGGGGCGCAACCTTAGCCCGCGAAAACCCTCAACCTTGAAAGATAGTGTCCCCTTCAGGCCAGGGCCGGCCCGGGCGAGGCGCGCAGCCTGATCAGCAGATAGGCCGCAAAGGCCGGCGCGATCAGCGCAGGACCCGGCAGGTGATAGGTCCCAAGCGCAAGCTGCAGGGCGGGGGTCCAGTAGGTGAGCTGCACCAGGCGCCGGCCGGAAGCATCGAGCCGGGTGCTGGCGAGAAGTGCGACCGCGGCAAACGTCAGCGGCAACAGGTCATATGCCAGGAGATAGGGCGAGGCGATGACCGAGCAGGCGAGAAACAGCGCCAGCATCAGCGGCGGATCGGCGTCCCTTCGAAATCTGAACGCCCAAATCACGGCACCCAGCGCGAACGCCGAAAATATCGCCTGAACCGACATGGCGGCGGCGTAGCCAAGATCGAGCCCGCGCAGATTCATAAAGACCGTGGGAAAGAACGGCGTCGCAATGCGATCCGGATCTGACAGCACGAGGCCCTGCACGGGCAGGCCTTTCAATACGAAATCGATCCACACTTGCGCGCCGAAGATTGCGGCGGTGGCGCCGGCAAGCGCCAGCGCGGTAACGGCCGCCACGATGAAAACCCGCCAGCGCCCGGACGCAATCAACATAAATGGAAATAAAATGCCGAGTTGCGGCTTGATGGTGAGAAGCCCGATCAGGATGCCCGCCGCGACCGGTCTGCGGTCGAGAAGTGCGAAGATCGCAATCAGCATGGCGGCGGTGAGAAACGAACTCTGTCCGGAGATCAGACAAAACAACGCTGCCGGCGAAAGTGCGACCGGAACCAGAATCCGCCAGTCGCAGACCTGCTTCCGTCCCACGGCGACAAAAACCGCGACACCGATCGACGTCCAGCACGCAAGCGCCACGAGGCAGCTCAATTGCCCGAACGGTGCTGCCAGCAACATGATGCTGGGCGGATACGACCAGTTCTGCCCGTTGAGCTCCATCCCGAGCAGACCGCGGATCGCCCCGCGATAGGCATCAAGATCGTAGAACTGCCCGGGATCAGCGGTGACAGCGGCGCGGCCGTACATCCAGAAATTCAGAAAGTCGCGGCCCACCGCAAGCGTCGTGCCGTCGCGCGGGATCGCCCCGGTCCAATCGATGGTCAACGCGTAGGCGACGATCGTTATCGCAAACAGCGCGGCTCCCAGCGCCGCCAGGTCGCGGAAGAACGCCCTGTCGTCCCGCTCAAGCGCTGGCGGCAACAATCTCGCAAGCCAGCCAACAAGGAAGGGGATTGGCCGCTGCCCGGTCGCAACAGACTGTTCGGTCATAGCCACCGGGAATGCCCGAAAATCCTTTAAAGACCGGTAATATCTCGTGAAAATCCGTAATTCCCGGCTGTGACAGCGTTTTCCCCTGGAAACAGAGTCGCGGCTTGGCCTGTTGCCGGAACGTCAAAGCCGCTAGAAACGGAATGCGAAAGCGTGGCCCCGGCAAGGGGCCGCACCGGCCGACCATTGAACGGCCTCAATGCAAACCCAGTAGATTTTTCATGAAGCACATTCGACTATTCTCCGCGGTTGCCCTGCTCGTCAGCGCGATATGTCCCGCCTTCGCCGCGGACCCGGTTTTCCCGCCGGGGGTTCGGGTTGGGATGACGCCGCTTGTGGGCCTCTCCCGCGCAAAGACTTTCGTCGGATTCGAAACCGAGGACCAGAGCGTCAAGGTATTGGTGACGGAGCTTCCGGCCGAGGCCTATGGCGAAGTCATGAATGCCTTCAAGGCCAATCCGGCGGGCACCGGTGGCATAAAGCCCGAGAGCATCGAGACATCAGCCGGCGTTGCGTATTATACCGCGGAAAATGCCAAGGATGGCGCGAGCAACGTGCGGCGCTATTCGATGATCCTGCCGGGCGGCACGTTCTCCGGCTATGTCGCCGTGCAAGTTCCCGAGAATTCCACCAAAATCTATACCGACGAGGCGGTACGGCAGATGTTTGCCTCGGCGGTGGTCCGCAAGGAAGTTCCGGTCGACGAGCAGCTTGGACTGATGCCGTTCAAGATCAGCCAGCTCAGCGATTTCAAGAATGTCCGGACGCTGGCGCCTGGCGCTGCGCTTATTCTCGCCGACGGCGATGAAACAACCGGCTTTGAGGCCGCACCCTTCATGGTGATTGGCCTGATCGGATCTGCGCCGGCCCAGCCGGACGACCGCGGCCGGTTTGCCCAGCAGGCCGCAACGACAATTCCCGGGGTGCGCGACGCGCGGATTACGATGTCCGAACCGATACGCATCGACGGCATGCCCGGATATGAGACGCGTATCGATGCGACCAGCGGCAAGGACAACACCGCCGTCACCGTGGTGCAATGGTTACGATTCGGCGGCTCCAACGCGTTGCGGATCATTGGAAGCTCCCCGCGCGACGAATGGCCGAAGGCATTTCCGCGCTTCCGCGCCGTGCGCGACGGAATTCAGCCGCGCGGATAGCCAGCGTCTCGACAGCTCAGGCTGCGTTGTTCGGTTCGTTGCCGTTCGCCGGCGCGCCCGCCTTCGCGCCACCTTTGGAGACCGCGACCAGAGCCGGGCGCAACACGCGCTCGCCGATCATGTAGCCGGCCTGCACGACCTGTACCACCGTTCCCGCGGGCACTGATGCGTCGGGAACCTCGTACATCGCCTGCTGAAAATTCGGATCGAATCTCTCGCCCGACGGATCGAATTTCCTGACGCCGTTCTTCTCCAGCGTGTTGAGAAGCGACCGCTCGGTCAGCTCGACGCCTTCGATCAGCGCCTTGAGAACGGGATCGGCGGCCGCCTTGGTATCGGCCGGAACCGCGTCGAGCGCACGCTGCAGATTATCCGCGATATCGAGAATGTCGCGCGCGAAACCGGAGATGCCATAGGCTCGCGCATCGGCAACTTCGCGCGTGGTGCGCTTGCGCAGGTTTTCCATTTCGGCCAGCGTGCGCAGCATCTTGTCGCGCAATTCCGCGGCTTCTTTCGCCAGCGCTTCCGCCGATCCTTCTTCGGGATCGTCGGGCATGATGTATGGCTTGGAAACCACGGGCTCGGGGGCCTGCGCCGGGTTCACCGGATCATCGTTCTGCCGGTTGGGGTCGGTCATAGACTGCCTTCTTGAAAATCGCCGGGATAACAGGGGAGTTGCTGGGCGGGATATCGTGCTTTAGGCGCAGAAAATCAAGCGCAACCGGGCTCGCATCGGCCGGATCATCCGCCCAGCATCCGGCTGACGATGCGCGCGGCATAATCCACCGTCGGAATCACCCTTGCATAGTTAAGCCGCGTCGGCCCGATCACGCCGAGAACGCCGACGATATGACCCGCGGCATCGCTGTAGGGCGCAATGATCGTGGAAGAGCCGGACAGCGAAAACAGCTTGTTTTCCGATCCGATGAAAATCCGCACGCCTTCGGCGCGCTCCGCGCGTCCCAACAGATCGATCACGCCGCGCTTGGTCTCGAGATCGTCGAACAGCAATCGCACGCGCTCCAGATCTTCCAGCGCGTGCAGATCTTCCAGCAGATTGGCGTGACCGCGCACGATCAGCTGCCGGTCATCGCTTTCGCCGCCGGACCAGCTCGCGATCCCGGCGGCGATCACCTTCTGCGTCAGCTGATCGAGTTCGGCGCGGCTTTGCGTCAATGCGGTCTCAAGTTCGAGACGCGCCTCCGCCAGCGTTCTGCCGCGAATCCGCGCATTGAGAAAATTGGTGGCTTCGGTGAGCGCCGATGAGGGAACCCCGGGCGGCAGCGTCAGCACGCGGTTCTCGACCTGGCCGTCCTCGCCGACCAGCACCACCAGCGCGCGCTCCGGCTCCAGCCGCACGAATTCGATATGCTTCAGCCGCGAATTGGATTTCGCTGTCAGCACCACCGCCGCGGCCCTGGTCAGGCCGGACAGCCGCGTCAAGGCTTCGCCAAGGGCGGCTTCGACCGATTGCGCCTTGCCGACGGAAGCAAGCTGGCTCTGGATCGATTGCCGCTCCGGCTCGGTGAGATCGCCAAGCTGCATCAGGGCATCGACGAAGAACCGCAGACCCAATTCGGTCGGCAGCCGGCCAGCCGAGGTATGCGGCGCGTAAATCAGGCCAAGCTGCTCGAGATCGGCCATCACGTTCCGCACCGAGGCCGGCGACAGCGGCACCGCGATCAGGCGCGAAATGTTGCGCGAGCCGACCGGCTCGCCGGTCGCCAGATAACTCTCTACGATTTGACGAAATATATCCCGCGAACGCTGGTTGAGCTGGGCGAGCCCGGCATTCGGCGCGATCAGGCCAATCGGTTCGTGGTGGGCCACAGGCAACTACTCCAGGGCGCATGATCCGTCACAGCATGCCCTCGGGCTAGACCCGGGGGTGCGAGCGGTTTGGCGATAAGATCATGCGCCATCTACTGTTTAAAGCGCAACCGGACGCAAAACCGGATTCCACTTTTGCTGGTCGCGCTTGCGAGAACCCTAATTTGTCCATCTCGCGGGCCAGTTACAAGCAGGCATTGGTCCCCGGGGGGTGCCTAAAGGCCTTGCCGCTGCCGCTTCCCCCTCCTACAAGCACCGCGAGCCACAGATTTTGCTGAATTTTCGGAGGATTCCCATGCGGCCAAGCCGCCGTGCGCCGGATGAACTGCGCCCCGTGTCACTGGAACGCGGCGTCGTCAAATACGCCGAGGGCTCCTGCATGGTCAAATTCGGCGACACCCACGTGCTGGTGACGGCGACCCTGGAAGAGCGGCTGCCGCCGTGGCTCAAGGGCCAGGGCCGCGGCTGGGTCACGGCCGAATACGGCATGCTGCCGCGGGCCACCCTGGAACGCACCCGCCGCGAAGCGACCGCCGGCAAGCAGAACGGCCGCACCGTCGAAATCCAGCGCCTGATCGGCCGCTCGTTGCGCGCAACGCTCGACCTCGAGGCGCTGGGTGAGCGCCAGATTACCGTCGACTGCGATGTGCTGCAGGCCGATGGCGGCACCCGCACGGCGGCGATCACCGGCGCATGGGTCGCTCTCGCCGACTGCATCGGCTGGATGAAGGCCCGCAACATGGTGAAGACCAACGTGCTGCGCGACAACGTGGCCGCGATCTCGTGCGGCATCTATGGCGGCACGCCGGTGCTCGACCTCGATTACGCCGAGGATTCCGAAGCCGATACCGACGCCAATTTTGTCATGACCGGCGACGGACGCATCATCGAGGTGCAGGGCACGGCGGAAAAGACCCCGTTCTCGCACGACGAATTTCTGGCGCTGATGGCGCTGGCGCGCAAAGGCGTGGCGCGGCTGGTGGACCTGCAGAAAATGGCCGTGGCGTGATTCCGGATCGCGTGGGCTGAAAGCATGCATCGTCGAATCACAGGCAAGCTCGTGATCGCGACCCACAATCCCGGCAAGCTTGCCGAGATGCGCGAACTCCTGGCGCCGCACGGCGTCGAGGCGGTATCGGCCGGCGAGCTTGGCCTTGGCGAGCCTCACGAGAGCGGCGAAACGTTTGGCGCCAATGCCCGGATCAAGGCGGTTGCCGCGGCGAAGGCTGCGCAGCTTCCGGCATTCGCCGACGATTCCGGATTGGCGGTCGACGCGCTGGATGGCGCGCCCGGGATTTTGTCCGCGCGTTGGGCCGGCCCAGACAAGGATTTCATGGCCGCAATGACGCGCATCGAACGACTGCTGCAGGAGCGCGGCGCAACGCAGCCTTCGCAACGCAAGGCGCATTTCGTTTCCGCGTTATGCGTCGCGTGGCCCGACGGTCATCTCGAAGAAGTCGAGGCGCGCGCGCAGGGAACGCTGGTGTGGCCGCCGCGCGGAACCGCCGGCTTTGGTTACGATCCGGTGTTCATGCCCGATGGGCACACGCGCACCTTCGGTGAAATGACCAGCATCGAGAAACATGGCCTGCCGCCGCTCGGGCTGGGGCTGTCGCACCGCGCCCGCGCATTCGTCAAGCTGGCGGAGATTTGCCTTGACCAGCGCTAGTCCCTCTGCCGCCTTCGGCGTCTACGTGCACTGGCCGTTTTGCCTGTCGAAATGTCCGTATTGCGATTTCAACAGCCATGTCCGCCATGCCCCGATCGACGAAGAACCATTCTCGCATGCGTTTGCGCGCGAAATCGAAACCACCGCCGCGCGCGCGCCGGGCCGGGAAGTATCGTCGATTTTTCTCGGCGGCGGCACGCCCTCGCTGATGCGGCCGCAAACCGTCGGCGCGGTTCTGGATGCGATCGGAAAGCACTGGCGCGTCGCACCCGATGTGGAGGTCACGCTGGAAGCCAATCCCACCAGCGTCGAGGCCACGCGGTTTGCCGGCTACCGCGCAGCCGGCGTCAATAGGGTGTCGCTCGGCGTCCAGGCGCTGGACGACGCCTCGCTGAAGGCGCTGGGACGCCTGCACACCGCGCGCGAAGCGCTGGACGCGGTTGCGATCGCGCGCGCCGCGTTCGACCGTTATTCGTTCGACCTGATTTACGCCCGTCCCGATCAGACGCCGCTTATGTGGGCCGATGAACTGAAACTCGCGATCGCGGAAGCGGCCGAGCATCTGTCGCTCTATCAGCTGACGATCGAACCGGAGACGCCGTTCTTCGGTCTGCATGCCGCGGGCAAACTGAAGACGCCGGATGAGGCGACGGCACGCGCGCTGTATGATGTCACGCAGGAGGTCTGTGCGCAGTATGGACTGCCGTCCTACGAGATTTCCAATCACGCGCGGGAAGGCGCGGAGTGCAAACATAATCTGGTCTACTGGCGCGGAGAGGAATATGCCGGCATCGGTCCCGGCGCACACGGCCGCCTCGATCTCGATGGCGTCAGGCATGCGCTCGCAACCGAAAAGCGGCCCGAGGCGTGGCTGATGCGCGTCGAGGCAAATGGCCACGGCGTCATCACCGACGATTGCCTCAACAGCGAAGAGCGCGCCGACGAATTCCTGCTGATGGGCCTGCGGCTTGCCGAAGGCATCGATCCCGGGCGCTACGCCGCTCTATCCGGCCGCGCGCTCGATCCGCGCCGGATTGCGGTGCTGCGTGAGGAAGGCGCCATCGTGGTCGACGCCAGCGGGCGGCTGCGGGTTACGCAAGCCGGATTTCCGGTGCTCGATGCGGTGGTGGCGGATTTAGCTGCTTAAGCGCCAAAACTCTTCGGCGAACCGGCGACCAGCTGGCCGCCGCCCGATCCCACGCGCATCACCGCAAGGCCGCGTTCATTGCTGCCGTCGGCGCGGAAGCGAAACAGGCCGTCGATGCCGGCGAATCCGGATGGATTGGTCAGCACTTCCGATGAAAACCGCGCCCCGCCTTGCGTTCTCGCCAATGCCGCGACAAGCGCCACGGCGTCATAGGCCAGTGTCGCGGTTCGCACCGGATCGGCGCCGTATTTGGCGCGGTAGCGGCCCGAGAAACTGCGGAAGCCGGAAGGATCCGGCGCGGCATAGAGGCCGCCCTGCAAGGCGGGGCTCGCGAACACGCGCGGATTGTCCCACAGGCCGGTGCCGAGCAGCTGGATGTTTTTCAGATTGGCCCCGGCGGCGGTCAGCGCCTCGGCCACCGTCACCACCGAATCGCCGTCGTCGGCGAGAAAGAGCGCATCGGCCTGGCCGAGCGCCTGCGCCACGGTGCGCGCCGCGGTAGCGCGGTCGGCGCCGTATTTTTCAAACGCGACGATGCGCCCGCCCCTGCGGCCGACCGCCTGCTTGAACGTGGCTTCCACCACATTGCCATAGGCATTCTCGGGCAGCAGGGCCGCGAAGGATCGTTTGCCGATGCTGGCGGAATATTCCACGATCCGGTTGACGTCGGATTCCGGCAGGAAGCTCAGGAGATAGACGCCGCGGCCGGCCACGCTCGAATCGGTTGAGAACGCGATCACGGAGATGCCGCGTGCGCGCGTCAGCTGGGCCGTCGCCGGCACCGACAGCGCGAACAGCGGACCCAGAATGATCTCCGCGCCCTCGTCGAGCGCCTGCTGGGTTCCTTGGCTCGCACCCTGCGGACTGCCGCCATCATCCTTGATCAGCAGCTGGATATTGGGATTCTGGAACTCCCCCAGCGCCATCTCGGCGGCATTCTTCATCGACTGCGCCGCGACGCCGGCATTGCCTGACGCCGACAGCGGCAGGATCAATCCCACCTTGACCTGCCCGGTGCCGGCAACGAGCGGCTCCTGCGGCGGCGCCGAAGGGCCGGTGCTGAATGGATTGGAGAGCTGCATGCCGGCGCAGGCCCCAAGCAAGGGCGCGCCGAGAATCAGGCCAACCGCCGCCCGCCGGGTCGCTCCCGAAGGCTGTGACTTGGCAGGCAGAGACTTTGGCAGATCCTTGGGCAGATCCTTCGGATTTCGCGGGCCCACCATCGCATCTCTTCTCTTGACCGACCGAAATCGGCCGGGACTTCAACCTCCTGATGATCAGGGGTGTGGATTCAGACATATTGTCGGCGAATAGTTAACCAAAACAAAAGGATTATGGCCCCGCGGCGCGGGCACCGGTTGCAGGATCCTGTTCCCTCACCGTTGTGCATCACGGTATTCCGCAGCACCACGATTGTGGCGTAAGCGCCGTGTCCTCTCTAGATTGGCACTATGCGCGCAAAAGCTGCCTCCATAAATACAACTGAAGGCCTGACCGGTTCCTCCATCAGGACATTCTCCCTGGGCGGCCATGTCCTGACCGCGCCGAAGGCGGTTCCGGGCCTTCATCTGGTGGCAACCCCGATCGGCAATCTCGGCGACATCACCTTGCGGGCGCTGGAAACGCTGGCCGGCGTCGACATCATCGCCTGCGAGGATACCCGCATCACCCGCCGGCTGACCGAGCGCTACGCGATCACAGCGCTGCTCAAACCTTATCACGAACACAACGCCGCGCTGGCGCGCCCGAAAATCCTGGAAAAGCTGGCGCAGGGCGCTTCCATCGCACTGGTCTCGGATGCCGGCACGCCCTTGATTTCCGACCCCGGCTTCAAGCTGGTGCGCGAGGCCTGCGCGGCGGGTCATCCGGTGATCGCGCTGCCGGGGCCCTCCTCGGTGCTGGCGGCGCTGGCGGTGGCGGCGCTGCCCACCGACCGGTTTTTCTTCGAAGGCTTTCTGCCGTCCAGACAGACCGCGCGCCGCGCGCGGCTTGCCGAGCTTTCGCGGATCGACGCGACACTTGTCATGTTCGAATCCGGCAACCGGGTGCAGGACACGCTTGCCGATCTCGCCGACGTCATGGGCGGGCGCGATGCCGCCATCTGCCGCGAGATGACGAAAATGCATGAAGAGGTCAGGCGCGCGCCGGTCGCCGAACTGGCGCGGGCCGCCGACACGCTGGAGACCCGCGGCGAATTCGTGCTGGTGATCGGGCCACCCGCGGCCGGCGCGCAGCTCATGGCGGAGGATGAGCTCGACGATCTGCTGCGCAGCCAGCTCCAGCGCGACAGCGTGAAGGATGCGGTCGCGCACGCGGTCGAATTGTCCGGGAGGCCGCGCCGCGAGATCTATGCCCGCGCGCTTGAACTCGCCAAGGAAACCCAAAAGCAAGCCAGCCCGGAAGGCGAAGATGGCGAAGGGTGACGGTGCCTCACCATCAGATAAACTTGCAAAACTCGCGTCGCCGGCGCGAGTCGCCGCGTTTCGAACCGGCCTCTCCGCCGAGAGCCGGGCCGCCGCCTGGCTGATAGCCAAGGGCTATCGTATCGTTTGCCAAGCGTTTTCGCACGCCGTATGGCGAGATCGACATCGTGGCGCGCAAGCGCAACTTACTGGCATTCGTCGAGGTCAAGGCCCGCGCCAGTCTGGATGACGCGGCCTATGCGGTGACGCCGCGTCAGCAGGCGCGCATTATCGATGCCGCGCAGGCATGGCTGATGGCGCATCCCGAGCACGCCGATTTCGAGCTGCGCTTCGACGCCATGCTGATTGCGCCGCGGCGGTTGCCGCGCCATCTGTTAGCGGCGTTCGACGCCAGCACCTGAACTCCATCCAACAAGTACAACTCCGGGCCAGCACATGAAATTGAACGTCGCCGTCCAGATGGACCCCATCGCGCGCATCAACATATCAGGCGATTCAACCTTCGCGCTGCTGCTGGAAGCGCAGAAGCGCGGCCACGGGCTCTCCTATTATACCCCGGACAAGCTGTCGCTGAGCGGCGAGGAGCTGGTCGCCCCGGTGCAGACCCTCAGCGTGCGCGACGAGCCCGGCGACCACTTTACCCTCGGCGAGGCGCGGCGCGAGCCACTGGCGCAATTCGACGTCATCCTGCTGCGGCAGGACCCGCCGTTCGATCTCGCCTACATCACCTCGACGCATTTTCTGGAGCGGCTGCATCCGAAGACGATGGTGGTGAACAATCCCGCCAGCGTGCGCAACGCGCCGGAAAAGATCTTCGTGATGGATTTCCCGCATCTGATGCCGCCGACTTTGATTTCGCGCGATCTCGACGAGATCAACGCGTTCCGCGACGAGCACGGCGCGGTGGTGATGAAACCGCTGCACGGCCACGGCGGTGCGGCGGTATTTCGCATCATGCCGCAGGACATGAATTTCGGTTCGCTGTTCGACATGTTTACCGTGACCTTTCGCGAACCCTGGGTGATCCAGCGCTTCATTGCCGAGGTCAAGCACGGCGACAAGCGCATCATCCTGGTCGACGGCGAATTCGCCGGCGCCGTCAATCGCGTGCCGGCCCCGGACGACCTGCGTTCCAACATGGTGCGCGGCGGCGCGGCCCAGGCCACCGACCTCACCCCGCGCGAGCGCGAAATCTGCGCGCAGCTGGGCCCGGCGCTGCGCGAGCGGGGATTGCTGTTCGTCGGCATCGACGTCATCGACGGCTATCTCACCGAAATCAACGTGACCTCGCCGACCGGCATTCGCGCCATCGCGCGGCTCGGCGGGCCCGATATCGCCGCGAAAATCTGGGACGTGATCGAGAAGAAGCGGGCCTGAGAGTCTGACTCGAAATGCAGCCAATAGAATGGGCGCTTTATAGCTCGTCATGCCCGGCCTTGTGCCGGGCATCCACGTCTTAGCAGCACCTAACCAAGAAAGGCGTGGATGGCCGGGACGAAGCCCGGCCATGACGGAAAAGCGAATCGCTTTCAAGCTGTTAGAGAGAGTCTGAAAAAGCTGGATGCATTTTCGGTCATACTCTGAGGCTAATTCGCGTCGCGTCGCGATAGGCCGCCGGCACATTTCCGTTGCGCGCCTTCCAAAGGCCTAAAACCGGTCGCAACCTGACGTTGCCCGGTCAATCCCCTGGGATCAATCCGTCCGGGCGGCAAAAGCAAAACTTTATAAAAACAATGGAGGAACACGCATGACAACCCATGTTTCGCGAAGGTCCCTGCTCGCGCTCGGCGCCGGTCTGGGCGCAACCGCCATGCTCGGCGGCAGCGCGTTGGCGCGCGCGCCAAAGGTCGGGACGCAGTCGCCCTATTTCCACCGCTTCAATCTCGGCGGCGCCGAAGTCACCGTGGTTTCCGACGGGCCTTTGCCGCTCGGCGATCCCAAAGGTACGTTCATCGGCGTGCCGACGGAAGAAATGAAGAAGATGCTGAGCGACAATTTCCTGTCGCCGGACAATGTGGTGCTCGAGCAGAACTCGCCGATCGTGAACATGGGCGACAAGCTCGTGCTGTTCGACACCGGCATGGGCACATCGCAGGCGTTCGGGCCGACCACCGGCCGCCAGCAGAAGAGCATGGCGGAAGCCGGCATCAAGCCCGAGGACATCGACGCGGTGGTGTTCTCGCACGCCCATATCGATCATATCGGCGGTGTCGTCGATGCCAGCGGCAAGGTGCTGTTCCCGAACGCGCAGTTCTATATCGCCCAAAGCGACTTCGACTACTGGACCGACGAGGGCAAGATGGGCGGCGCGCTGAAGGACTTTGTCATCCACGCCCGCAAGAACCTGCTGCCGGTGCGCGACAGGCTGGTGTTCTACAAGGACGGCCAGGAATTCCTGCCCGGCATCCAGGCGATGGCCGCGCCCGGGCATACCGTGGGCCACACCATGTTCATGATCACATCCGATGGCAAATCCTTCGCCTTCCTCGGCGATCTCACCCATCACCAGATCCTGCTGATGGAAAAGCCGCGGATGGAATTCTCCTACGACACCGATCCGAAGCAGGCGGCCGAGTCGCGCGTCAAGATGCTGGACATGCTGGCGGCCAACAAGATCGCCGTGATGTCCTACCACTACCCGTGGCCGGGCTATGGCCACGTCGTCAAATCAGGCGAGGGCTTTCACTATATCGCCGAGCCGATGCAGATGATGCTCT
>Ga0097691_1001393_pt1 | contig 17913 bp, 19 predicted proteins | sample NGESurdeep072012_8_FD_72858 | JGI IMG/M metagenome (GOLD analysis project Ga0097691, IMG submission 72858) | Arctic peat soil microbial communities from Barrow, Alaska - NGEE Surface sample 210-1 deep-072012 | ecosystem: Environmental > Terrestrial > Soil > Wetlands > Peat ... | reverse complement strand
GGGCTGTCTGCTGCCCACCTTTCCCGTGCCGCCACAGGCGACGGAGCTTCTGGACCTGACCGGACGTCACCTGCGAGAGCGTTCGCCGCAACGCAGCCCCTTCACCCTCGGAAGCCATACCCGCGAGAACCGGCGGGGCCGCACCGGGCTCGACGCCAGCCTGCTCTTCTTCGCCGGAACCTCCGGCTTCGGCTTCGAGTCCGGCGAGGTATGGGCGACTCATCTGGCCTGGAGCGGCAACCACCGCCTCGTGGCCGAGCGCGACAACACCGGCGTCAGCTGGCTGGGTGGCGGTGAGCTGCTGATGCCGGGGGAAGCAAGGTTGGGCCGTGGCGAGTCGTATTCCAGCCCCTGGCTCTACGGCTCCTGGGGCCGTGGCATCAACGAGGTCAGCGGGCGGTTCCATGCCTACCTGCGGGCCCGTGCCACGCACCCCGTTTCGCCGCGCCTGGTGACGCTCAACACGTGGGAGGCTGTCTACTTCGATCACGATCTTGGCCGGCTGGCCGCACTGGCGGACGCCGGGGCCACGGTCGGGGTCGAGCGGTTCGTCCTGGACGACGGCTGGTTCGGGGGCCGGCGCAGCGATCGGGCGGGTCTGGGTGACTGGGTCGTCTCCCCGCAGGCCTGGCCCCACGGCCTCGAGCCGTTGATCAGCCACGTGACCGGCTTGGGTATGGAGTTCGGCATCTGGGTGGAGCCCGAGATGGTCAACCCCGACTCTGATCTGGCTCGCGCCCATCCCGACTGGGTCATGACCGCCGATGCCCACCGCGCGCCGATGACCTGCCGCGGCCAGCAGACCCTCAACCTGGCGATTCCGGAGGCGTATGAGCACATCCTCACCCAGCTGGATGTGCTGCTCCGCGACCACGACATCAGCTACCTCAAGTGGGACCACAATCGCGACCTGCACGAGGCCGGGGACTCCCGGACGGGTCGGCCCTCCGTGCATGCCCAGACCCTGGCCACGTATGCCCTCATGGATGAGTTGCGGCGGCGCCATCCCGGGGTCGAGATCGAGTCCTGCTCGTCCGGCGGTGGCCGGGTGGATCTCGCCGTGCTGGAGCGCACCCAGCGTGTCTGGGCCTCGGACTGCATCGACGCGCTGGAACGACAGCAGATCCAGCGGTGGACCGCAGCCCTCATCCCCTGGGAGCTGATCGGCTGCCACGTCGGTTCAGGTGTCGCGCACACGACCGGTCGCCAGCATGTGCTGGACTTCCGCGCCGGCACCGCGTTCTTCGGCCACTTCGGCGTCGAATGGGACCTGACCACAGCGAGCCAGGCAGATCGCACGCGGCTCGCAGCGTGGATCACGGCTCACAAGCAGTTCCGCGGGCTGCTGCACACCGGTCGTGTTGTTGTTGGTGATCATCCTGACCCCTCTTTGTGGGTCCACGGAGTCGTCGCTCACGACGGAAGCGAGGCCGTGTACTCCCTCGCTCAGGTGGCCACCAGCGTCGCCTCGCCGGCAGGTCGGGTCCGGCTCCCCGGACTGGACCCCCAGGCCACATATGACCTGCGCCCGCTCTCTCCCGGAGGCGACTCCTCGGCAGCCGACTTGTCTTCGTTGCCGTGGTGGTCCACAGGGATCAGGCTCAGGGGGTCAGTGCTTGGCAGCATGGGAGTACAGGCCCCGAACCTCTTACCCGAGCGCCTCGTGCTTCTTGTGGCGACCCGACTGCGAGGTGATGGCGCGTGAGGTTGCTGGTGACCGGCGGGGCCGGCTACATCGGGTCGGTCGTCACCTCTCAACTGCTTGCGGCGGGCCACCAGGTGGTCGTCCTGGATGACCTGTCTACCGGTCACGCCGACGCCGTTCCGGAGCGCGCCCAGTGGGTTCAGGGCCGGATCCAGGACGCCGGCGATGTGTTGATGGGCAACAACTTCGATGGGGTGCTGCACTTCGCCGCCAAGTCTCTGGTCGAGGAGTCACAGCGACACCCGGATCTGTACTGGGACAACAACGTGTGCGGAACCCTGGCCCTGCTGGCAGCGATGCGGGACGCGGGAGTGCCGCGGATGGTGTTTTCCTCGACCGCTGCCACCTACGGAGAGCCCGACGTCACCCCGATCACCGAAGACGTCCCCGCTGTCCCGATAAATCCCTATGGACAGAGCAAGCTCGCCGTGGACTACATGCTCGCCGGGATGTGCCGGGCATACGGTCTGGCAGCCGCAAGCCTGCGCTACTTCAACGTCGGCGGAGCACTCGGGCGGCATGGAGAGCGGCACGAACCGGAATCCCATCTCATTCCCAACCTGCTTGCCGTCCCGGCAGGGCGTCGCCCCAGTGTCGACGTCTACGGCACTGACTATCCGACCGCCGACGGCACCGCGGTCCGGGACTACCTGCACGTCGTCGACCTGGGCGAGGCACACCTCGCAGCACTGAAGGCGGTGCAGCCTGGCCAGCACGACGTCGTCAACCTCGGCACTGGTGTCGGGTACTCCGTGCAGGAGGTGCTGGACGCCTGCCGAGAGGTGACCGGGCACCCGATACCCGCCGTCGAACGGGACCGCCGCCCCGGGGACCCGCCGACCCTGGTGGCCTCGAACGTCCGTGCGCGTGAGGTTCTCGGCTGGACCCCACGGCTAGACCTTCACCGCCTCGTGGCTGACGCGTGGGCATTCCTGCGCGACGGCACCACGCCAACACCGTGACCGCCGCAACGAACGGCGGTCGTCGACCTGCCGCCGACGCTGCGATGAGTGGTCTCCTTGACGATCTCAACCGATCCTGAAACCTGAGGAGTAGTGATGGCCGATCTTGTTGGCGCCGTCGACCAGGGCACCACCAGTACCCGGTTCACGCGCTGTTCGGCAACACCGACAGCTGGGTGATGTGGAATCTCACCGGAGGCGTGGGCGGCGGGGTGCACGTCACCGACGTCACCAATGCCAGCAGGACCATGTTGATGAACCTGGAGACGCTGGACTGGGACGATGGCTGCTCGGCTTCTTCGACATCCCCCGGGCGATGCTGCCCCAGATCACCCCGTCCTCGGACCCGAACCGGTATGGGGAGGTCGCGGCACCGGCGGGGTTCGCGGGGATCCCGCTGACTGGCATCCTCGGCGACCAGCAGGCGGCGATGTTTGGCCTGGTCTGCTTCGACCCGGGTGAGGCGAAGAATACGTATGGGACGGGCAACTTCATGCTGCTGAACACCGGGACCGAGCTGGTTCGTAGCAGCAACGGGTTGCTCAGCACGGTCTGCTATCAGGTGGGCACGGACAAGCCGGTCTACGCCCTGGAGGGTTCCATCGCGGTCACCGGGTCGGCGGTGCAGTGGCTGCGCGACCAGCTGGGCATCATTTCGGGCGCAGGCGAGATCGAGGCGCTGGCCGCCGGTGTGAAGGACAACGGCGGTGTCACGGTCAACGACTTGTGCATGCAGCTGCAGGCCAACGTGGTGGGTGTGCCGGTGAGCCGGCCGCTGGTCGCCGAGACCACCGCCCTGGGCGCGGCATACGCAGCCGGCCTGGCCATAGGCTTCTGGAAGGACACCGACGAGCTGCGAGCGAACTGGAACGAGTCCAGACGCTGGACCCGCAATGGTCAGACCAGCAGCGGGCAACCGGCTATGCCGGCTGGAAGAAGGCCGTCGAACGCACGCTGGACTGGGTCGATGTCACATGATCGAGAACCATGACTTTGCAGGTTGCATGCAGACTGCGGCCGGTCCCGGGACCGGCCGACCTCTGATGGAAGGGAACCGCTGACATGAGCACCACGCAACCCCTGAGCCCGGCCGGGCGTTCGAAAGCACTGGCGAGGCTGGCCGACGAAGAGCTCGACGTCCTGGTCATCGGAGGAGGTGTCGTGGGCGCTGGGTGTGCGCTGGACGCGGTCACCCGGGGGCTGAAGGTGGGACTGGTCGAAGCCCGTGACTACGCCGCGGGCACGTCAAGCCGTTCCAGCAAGCTGTTCCACGGTGGTCTGCGCTATCTCGAGCAGTTCAACTTTGCGCTCGTGTTCGAGGCGCTGAAGGAACGTTCGCTCGTGCTCAACACGCTGTGCCCGCACTTGGCCCGCCCGGTGCCGTTCATCTACCCCCTCCAGAAGGTCATCGACCGCGGTTACGTCGGGCTGGGCATCGGTGTGTATGACGTGATGGGGGCCGGGCGTGGTGTGCCCGCGCACCTCAAACATCTGGGCCGCAAGAAGACGATGGAGTCCTTTCCGTCCGGGAAGAGGTCGGTTATCCGGGGCGCGATCCGTTTCTATGAGGGACAGGTCGATGATGCACGGCACACCATGATGATCTCCCGTACCGCGGCCAATTATGGCGCGCTGTGCGTCAACAGCACCCGGGTCACCGGGTTCGTGCGCGAAGAAGACCGCGTCGTGGGGGTCACTGTCAAAGACCTGGAGGCCGGCCAGGAGTTCACCATCCGGGCCCGCCAGGTCATCAACGCCGCCGGCGTGTGGACCGATGAGATCCAGCAGATGGTCGGTGGGCTGGGTCAGTTCCAGGTACGGGCATCCAAGGGTGTCCACATCGTCGTTCCCCGAAACCGGATCAACAGTGCTACCGGCATCATCACCCAGACCGAGAAGAGCCTGCTGTTCATCATCCCGTGGGGAAGTCACTGGATCATCGGCACCACCGACACCGACTGGGCCCTCGACCTGGCCCACCCCGCAGCCAGTCAGAGCGACATCGACTACCTGCTCGGACAGGCCAACACACTGCTGCAGGATCCGCTGACGCCAAAGGATGTGGTCGGGGTGTACGCCGGACTCCGCCCGTTACTGTTTGGTGAATCCGACTCGACCAGCACGCTGTCTCGTGAACACGCGGTCTCCAGCCCCGTGCGCGGGTTGACGGTCATCGCGGGGGGCAAGTACACGACGTACCGGGTGATGGCCAAGGACGCCGTCGACTCAGCGGTCCACGGGCTGGAACGCTCGGTCCCCAAGTCCTGCACCGAACGTGTTCCGCTGGCCGGAGCCGACGGGTATTTCGGTGCATTCAACTCCCGTCAGCTCATTGCAGACCGCACGGGCTTGCACGTGTCCAAGATCGAGCATCTGCTGGGACGGTACGGTTCCCTGTCCTGCGAACTGCTCGACCTTATCGCCGAACGGCCAGAGCTCGGCGCCCCGTTGGCCAGCGCGCCCGAGTACCTGAAGGCCGAGGCCTACTACGCGGCCAGCCACGAGGGCGCCCTGCATCTGGAAGATGTCCTCACCCGCCGGACCCGGATCTCGATCGAGGTTGCCGACCGCGGTGACGCGGCCGCGGCGGAAGTCGCCGACATCATCGCGCCCCTGCTGGGTTGGACGGCGGAACAGGCCAGCCAAGAGGTCGCGCACTACCGGCTGCGCGTCAAGGCCGAACGCGAATCACAGGAGCAACCCGATGACCAGACCGCGGATGCTGCCAGGCTCGGCGCACCCGACGTCCGACTCGGTGCCGCCAGCCCGTCGTGACCGCAGGCGTCTGGGAGTTCATGGATCCGGTGTCCACTCCCGCCCTCGCCGAGATCACCCGAACCCATCGCGAGCTCGCCGCGACCGGCCTCACCTGAAGGCACTTGATCATCAACCCGGTCCTGCCCGCCCCGACTGGTAACACCGACTCGCTCGCGACCGCGATTCACCTTCGTGAACGGGCGGCGATCGCGTCCCTGTCCGCCGAGCGGAGGAATCCGCCGCTCGATCAGGTCGAGCTCAAGGCCACCAACATGCTCAGCATCGACCCCGCCGAGGCAACCCGCAGCTACCGCGACCATGTCATGACCAACCGTTCCCTAACTTGGGCAGTCGCCAGTCTGGTCAGCGACCCGAACCGTTGGCTGAGGCCATACTGCGAGACCTACTCTGCACTCCTGTACCTGTCAGCTTCACCCCACTCCCCATCGATTAGAGGAGCACTGAAGGAGTCCGCAACGAGTCCGCACTTGCGCGAGAACCACCCCCACCGCGCGAAAGGCGCTGAGAGCCGATCATGCAGGAAATCCAGAGGATTCGAGCCCACCTGCAGGCCCAGATGGCTCTTCTAGTCCGTAGGTCGTCGGTTCGAGCCCGACGGGGCCCACTATGTGTTTGTGCAGGTCAGCGCCTTGCGAAGCCTTTTTCGTTCGGGCCTCAGCGAGGGACAGAACGTCCGCAGTCCGCAACGAGTCCGCACGAGATTGAGCCGCTGCGGCGTCCAGGCGCTCCGCGACGGAGTCCAGGTCGTCGGTGAACAAGCCCGCGTAGACGTCGAGTGTCATAGCCGCGGACGCGTGACCGAGCATCCGCTGAACGACCTTGACGTTGGCGCCGGCGGCGATACTGGTAACCAGCAGTGTTCTTATTGTGTTGAATAGGTTCGCGCTGATGACGTGCTGGCGGGCTATTCGTCACATCTGGTGACTGCGTTCCCTGGCCAGTTCGGCGGCGTAGCGGGACCAGTCCCCGCCTGCGTCTCGGGTCCACCGGGTGGCGGTTCCGGGGGTGAGTTGGAGGAGTTCGGCGAGGACGGCAGCGGGGACCTCAGCGGCGAGTTGGGCCAGCGCCACCCCTACTTGCCGCTCCATCCGAACACCCTCTGCCGCCGGCATCAGATGCCTCACCGCGGCGCTTAACGCAACGGAACCGGATGCCACATTCTGGCATCAGATGCAACCAACCTGCGTCACCGCAGGTCAGACGGCGTGTCGATGACGACTACGTCGTCGAGCGGTCCCACCCGAAAGCCAAAGCCCAACAGCCACAACGGTTTCGCGATCCGTCGAATACTTCCCCAAGTTGCATCAAATGCAACTCTGCGAACTTCTGCCAGGGTCGCGGCCGTGTGCCTGAGGTCGTGGATACGCAGAGTGCCCAGACCCAGGTCCGCCTTGGCCTGTGTGAAGACGCGGCTGCGGAAGTTGGTGTTGCGCAGCACTCCGCCGCCGGGGGCGGTGAAGAGAAGCTGATCGGGGTAACGGCCAGCCATCAGTTCGGTGAGGGGTCGGTCAGGAATGCCGGGAAGGGGACGACGCGGCGCTTGTGCGTTTTGGGGGTTCCGAAGATGACCTCGCCACGGACCTCCGAGGTGGCCTCGTCGATGGACAGCCGGCGCCGTTGGAGATCGACCCGTCCGACGCGCAGTGCCGCCGCCTCGCCCCAACGGTGTAGGCAAGGACACGAACCAGGGTGTCGTAGGGCGCGCAGGCCACGGCAAGCTGGTCCACCTGTTCATGGGTCAGGAAGACCATGTGGGCCGGGCTCACCCGCGGCAGGCGGACGCCCTTGGCCGGATTCCGGGCAAGCCGGTCGTCGTGAACCGCGTGGTCGAGTAGCAAGGAGAAGACGCGGTGCGCCTGCCTCACCGAGGCGGCGGACAGGTGGCTAGCCGACAGTTCCTGGACCCATACGCCGACTCCCGCGAACGTCACCTTCGACAGGGGCACCTTCTCCCAGGTCGGCAGGACCTGCTTGTGCAGAATGAGCTCGTACCGGGCGAAGGTCGAAGGCTTTAGCTGCACCTGGCCTGCTGGCGTCGCCTTACACCTGCCAGCCACTGAGCTGCCCAGTCCCCGACGCGCACCTTGCCGTCAGCAGGGTCAAGCCACTCACCGCGTGAGATCGACACCTCCATGACGGCCAGCCACCGATCGGCGTCAACCTTGCGGTCGAAGGGCCGGGCGTGCTCGCGGTGTGAGGGGTCCCGGTAGCGGGCTCGCCATTTCCCGTTGGGGCGCTTGTGCACGTTGCCAGCCAAGGCTCAGCTCGCCTCACGGACGCACTGCTCGACCAGCCAGAGCCGCACCACGTCAGGGTCGTAGCGCAGGTGACGCCCTACCCGAAAGGCACCCGGACCCTTGGCGAAATACCGCCACTGGTGCAGCGTGGACACCGGAATGCCCAGGAACTGCGACGTCTCTTCCGCGGTCCACAGCCGTGCGCAGGTCGGTGCGACCAGCATCAGATTTTCCGTTTGATCTGTTGGCTTCATCATTCTTTCCTGTTCCTAAGCCGCATTGTCTGTGGGCGGACGGGTTGCCGAATGGTTGTCCACAGGCGATCTCGTTCTGCCGGTTATCCGTTTGGCTTTGTCGTACTGGGCACGCCAGGCGTGGCGTTGGACGATCTGGGCGAAGACCGCGGCGTTATAGCTGGACTCCCCCGGCGGCAACACACTCCAGACGAAGCGTGGTTCACCGTCAGGCGCCAGGACGTCGGCGGCGCACCGATCTGTCTCGGCAACCTGCACGCCGGCTTCTTCCAGGACCTGACGGACCACGGCGGCCCGGTCGGCGCGGTGCACGTCCAACGTCTTGCCGGTCCACTTCCTGCTGACCAGGACCCTTCGCCCGCCCAGCCCGAGGTGCTCACTATCGTGAGCCTTGGACGGGCATGACCCGGCGCGCAGCCCAGGACCGGCGTCCTTGGGCTGGATCCCGAACCGCAGCCAGTTCCCCATCCCGGTGTGCACGGCAACCAGCGGACCTCCGCCGCCAGCCGGTCTTGATGCTTCGCCGCTGCGCTGCCGGACTCCTGGCCGTCGCCCATAGGGGCGGCCATCGACTTCGCCAGGTACTTCGTCAGGTACCCGATGGTGCGATCCGCGTCCGCAGACACGGCCAGGATCCCCTTGACGTCCACCTGGGCCCCCAGGCGCATCACATGCGCCGGACGGGCGTCGGTGTCCTGGTCGAGCTCGGCCAGTGCCTGTTCCCAGGTCTTCAGCTCCTGGTGGGTGTCGGGGTCGCAGTAGATACCATCCAGGAACACCGGGGACCGGTGCACGTAGAGCGGCACGTCGAAAGAGGGCCACCACAGCTGGAAGTACGTCCCACGTGTCACCTGGCGAATGACCCTCCGCTCAATAGCCCCACGCATCGCCACATGCACATGCGGTGCCAGCCGTCGCTGCGGCTCAATCGCAGCGAAGTACTGCACCTTGAAACCTGCGCCGCGGCGAAGGTTCTGCACCCACCGGTCCACGAGCTTGGAGAAGTGCATCGCATCCAAGGCGGCCCGCCGGTAGTCATACCTGCCAGGGTCGACCGGCACCCCCTCGCCGCGGACTACCCGCCCGTAGGAGGGCAGCGTCAACGTGATGAACATCGAAGGCCGGTACACCTTCCCGTCCCTCGCGGTGAAGCTTCGGCCAACGGTGCGCGTCTCCACCGGACGCACAGGCAGATCAGCCACGTCACCGCGTCGCCGGGTCGAACGCACCACCCGATCCGACCCGTCACCGTCGTCGGTGATCTCGTCATCGGGCTCCTCGGAGTCGTCGCCGATCGTGGGCTCAAGGCCCTCGTCGGGCAGCTCGTCGGCCGCGTACCACCCCTCGGCGCACTGATGCATCCGCAAGACCCGGGCCCGCTTCGCACAGACTGGGCACCGGGACTCCCTCGTCGACCCGCAAGGCAGGACCACCGTGGATGCCTCACCACTGACCCGGTCCACCAGCCGCCGAGCCAACGGCCGCACACACACGCCCTGCTCAACCGCCAGCTCCGCGACCATGGTCTTGTCCCACTCCATCGGGCCCCGGACCCGCCGGTCGGGATGCGAATCCTGAGCCACTCCAACGTCGCTGGCTACCTCACCCATCGAAACCACCCGTCTGCAACTGTCGGTACGTGGTCTTCACCGTAGGGGTATTTCAGGCGTTTCAGCCACGATCCTGATGGCCGCTCGACACGCCGCAAATCTTGCGGCGCCAGACCGAGTGTCCGGTAGCGTCCGCAGTTGTCCTTGGGTGTCCTGAAGTGGTCTCAGCTATCGGAACCCGCTGGCGAGATCAATCCAAAAGAAATCTTGACCGCAAATTCTCCGGCGGGGCAGACGATCGCCCCTCAAGCCTGAGAACGTCCGACTCTGCCGCATTTGGCGCGCTCATTGAACGTCCTCATAGCCGCCGAGGGTTGCGCTGAATCGAAGACGTGCGCACCTGTCGCATACGGATCGCCGGAGCGGTGGTTTGACTTTCGTATGACATTGTCACACACTTGTCAGGTGACGGCGGACTGGAATGAACGCGGCGAATACATGCTGGCCAGACACGGCATCCACCCGGCCTGGGCCAACGAGGCGCTAGACGATCCGGACCGCTTGGCCATCACGCCAGACCCAGCGAGCAAGTCGGGTCGGGCAGTGCGGACGATCGGTTGGTCATACACGGCAAACCGGATCATCACCGTGATCACGCTTGTCGACAACGGCCGGCTCCATGGCGTGAACGGATGGGTAGCAAACAGCGGTGACCAGAGGCTCTGCCGGCAGGAGGACCGAGATGAGTGACCTAGAGAAGCTGCTTCGTGAAGAGGCGGAGCACGCGGAAGAGAACAAGGATGCGACGCCGAGCAGCGAGACGAGAATCGGGCGGCCTGGTCGTGACCGCGCCAAGGTCTTGTCCGTCCGACTGAACGCCAAGGAGTACGAGCAGCTCGCTGCCCAAGCCGAGCTGGCCGGTATAGGCCCGTCGACTCTGGCCCGCTCGATCATCCTCAATATGCTCAACCCGAGCGAAGGCCATGCGCCGATCGACGAATGGGTGACATCGGTATCTGAACGACTCTCAATGCTCGAGGCAAAGATCGGGGCCGAGCGCTAAAGTCCCAACCAGTCAGTCCGCGCTGATCACTCGGCCTTCGGCCAATCCGCAGGCGGCTGAAGCAGGATTCGCTTGAACGCCGCCGGATGCTGCCGGATTGACCTCTAATAGATCAAGGCGCGCCTTCGGCGCGCTGAACGCTCTGCGGGCGGCGCTGCGCGCCGTCCTCGACCGACGTGGGTCCAGCAACAAGGTCTGACGTCGATCAGGTGACACACGAGCAATTGGCGGACGCAGATTCAGGCACCTCAAGACCGCTAGCTTCGCTCGATGTCAGAGCGGCTGCCGCCCCCCTCTGCTTCGCTCCGGGGGTTGCCACTGAATTCCCAGGGCAGCGAGCGGACACGTCAGAGCGTTTCGGGTAAGGTGGCCTCCCCCCGGCTCCCCTCGAACTAAGAGCCATGTCATCCTTTCGGCATGTCAGGTGATGAAAACGAGCTGCCAGGCAGCGCTTTCACTTCGACCGAACGCGGCAAAGCCCGACGTTTCCTCTTGGGAATCTCAACCCTCTTCTTGACCGTGACCCTAGGCAGCCTAAGCAATCGGGTCCCTGTAGCCGGACCTCTTCGCCTGCCCCTTGACACCCTCGTCCTCGCACTCGTAATCGGGAGCGTAATCCTGCTGCGATCGCGGCCTCAAGGATCGGAGCGGGCGCTCATCCCGCGTAATCTCCGCGGTATCGCGCGCATCGCGAGCCTCCCGGAACTCGCAACGCCCATCATGGTTTACACCTGCGTTATCGCGGGGCTCACGGTTCCTTTCGTGGGGCTCATCGTCACCATCGCCACCAACTGATCAACCCGGCACTTCGTTTCAATAGATTGCTTGCGCCGTGCCCTCGGCGTGCCCGAACTGCCGGCGACTCACGGCCAATCGCGGGCTCAAGCGGTTGTCCGCACCTCGCTCGATCATGCGGTCCGCCACGGTGGATTAACCGTATCGAGTTGGTTCACAAGCTGCTGCCACCACGCTGCGCTGGCCGTCGCAACTCTTCGCAACAGTCCGCAAATAGTCCGCACTTGGATTCAAAACAGCCCCCAACGACACAAGTTGTTGAGAGCGAATCACGCTGTAAATCAAGGGAATTCGAGATTCACCGCACCGCTCGATGGCTCTTCTAATCCGTAGGTCGTCGGTTCGAGCCCGACGGGGCCCACCACGCGTTTGTGCTGGTCAGAGGCTTAAGATCTGCTTTCATGCCCTCCCGAACCGTCCCTGAGACGGGCCATGTGGCACATTTTGTGCCACATGGTGAGGGGACAGGCAGTCTGTGGATTTTGAAGCCGTAGGTCGTCGGTTCGAGCCCGACGGCGCCCAGCGGTGTTTGGGCAGGTCAGCGGCTTGGGTCCGCCCTCTTGATCTCCCGGAACCGCCCCTATGCAGTGGTCCTGTGGCACATTTGTGGCACATCGTGACGGATCTACGGCATGTGCCACGTGCTCCAACTCAATTCCGCTGGAGCCGGACGGGGTAGTCGTCACCGTCACTGCGACCGGGGGCGACACCTGAGAACTCGGACGCGGGACCAGAGCATGACCAACGTCCTCAACGCCGAGAAGAGGACGTCTGCCGCCCTAGATAAGGATGCGAGACTGCATGGTCGTGCTTCCGCTGACTCCGTGCCATCACCGACCCGACTGACGTCTGTCTCTCCAGTCGGGGCTGCAGACAAGCCAGGACAATACAGGTCAGTAGGGCGAAGCAGGCGTGTCGTATAGCGCCCCGGTCCCGGGATCTTCATCGGACAGGGCATACGAGACACACCGCTCTCGCGCAAAGTCCGATGGGGCGTTCCCACGTAGAAGGTTCCGCAATCGGGACAGTGGATACTCGACGAAACATGACCGGATCTGCTTGATATGTGCGGATGTCGGCGATGCCGCAATACAGCGGGTTGAGCGGGTGGCCGTCGCCCATATGATGGCCACTTTGGGGTGAGATGGTGATGGTGACAGAGTTCGTGGAGCCACAAAGCGATCAGGTGTCCCGGCGCACTGTGCTGTGGGGCGTGCTGAACGTTGCGGTGATCATGCTCGGCCTCATGGCGGTCTTGTGGGGTGCAGGGCTGGCCGCCCTGTCGACGAACTACTTGCCGCTTGTCAACCCGAGTGTGGGTGGCCATGGCGTGACGACCCTGGCACAGCCGATCGACACGACGTGGGTGGTGACGGTCGTACTGGCAGCGCTCGGCATGGTCGCCTGCGCGGGCCTGCCCTCCATGCGGGATGCCGCTCGGGGCCTGAATGGTGCGATCGGACAGGGGCTGGGGGGCATGATCGCGGCCGGAAGCTCTCTGCTAATACTCGTGCTGATCTTGGGTGCCAGCTTCACAGGTGCCGAGGACGGCTGTTTCTACGAGTCGTGCTGGCCGATGCGTGAAGAGGGCGCTGCGCTGGCTTTTCCCTCGGTGGTTGCGGGCCTGTTGATGGTCGTGGCGGCGCTGCTGGTGCGCCGTGTTCGCTGGTGGGTTCGCGCGGTGGTGCCTGCGGTGGTGTGGGTTGCGGCTCTGGTCGTCCAGCAGGCGGTCTATTCCCCGTGGCTGCTACCCATATTCGAGCGTCCACCGTCATGAACCCCGACCGTGACCGACCAAAGATGTGCGGCCAGGCTCGCCTAGTCCATGGCGGCGAACGCACTGTCATACCGCATTTCGCGCGGTGTCACGCAGGACCGCGCGGTAGGCCAGGTGTTCCTCAACAGGATCCGCTACTGCGACACGGCCCGACAGAGTCGCAGGGGTCGGTTCGGCAACTCGCGTGGACGCTGGTTGGCAGAAGACCGGCTCTGAGCGTGAGGGGTTGCCCCGCTCGAACGGGTCGACGACGCGTCTCACGCGCGAGCGATCTACGGCGCCGTGGCGCTGCCGGGGAATCGGGTCAGTCACCGGGCCATTCGCCTGTCCAGCGTTGGAATGCTCGGGCGCTGCCGCGGTCGATAAGGGCCTTGACCAGAGAATAGATGGCCCCTTGGATGGTTGCTGCGATGAGGATCTCCTTGAGGGTGTACTCGCTCTCGAGCGCTTGGGGAGGATCGGACTGGTCACCGGGTGTGACGCGTCGCCAAACTTGTTTGAAGATGATGCCGGTCAGGAGGCCGCCCACTATTGAGCTGGTGAGACCTATCGGACGGTAGAGAATCTTCGCGGACTTGCTTGCTTCTTCTTCCTGCGCCATGCATGCCTCCCAGTGCCGTTTGCTATTGGTTGCTACAGGTGGTGTACCGATCTGGGTTCGGTGGTTGTCCCGTCGCTGAAACGAGCACCATGATCAACAGAGACGGCCACTTGGCGCCAGGGCAGCCCTTGATCCGACCCCCAGAGCCTTGCTAAGGGATTGTGTGAGCGGTACAGACACGACAGGACAAGTATCGCCACGGGTGCGAAAACAACAAGCACAAGCGTGACCCAGGGATGACCGGACGCAGTTTCCCACACTGGCCGACCCCCGTAGATCTCGTAGATAGGTTTCATCGCAGGCCCGCATGCGCCGGCGCACCCTGATGCGGGACACGACGCACCCGGGACGCGCCCAGGATGAACGCAAGGCCCTGCCCCAAGGTCTGTCTCAGTGATATCAACGGGGGGGAGTTCACAGTGTGCGAGCGACCGATTACCCACCTGGGTCGGACAAGATGCCGAGCAGTGTTCCACCCTGACGCGTCAAAAGAGGTCGCCAGCGCGATCGTGATGTCCTCGGATTTCGATGCGCCCGGAGATCCCCGACCTTGCCGGTGGGGGAAAGCAGCCAAGCGATGAACGACCCCGTCAAGACGCTGCACCAACGGCTCGGAGGGGCGAGCTTCTTGTAACGACGCTCAGCTGAGGATCGACGATCACGGCGCTCTGGCCGAGGAAATCCGCGATTGCGCACCGCCCGAGGCCGGTTTGTTCTCCGGGCGTTACACCCGACTGGTCCAGTGTTGCTGAGTGGCCCAAGAGGGTTCTCCCCGATGCGGAGTTGGTGAGACCGAAAGCGGACCTGGTTTAAAGTCCTACACGGACCTATCGATTCACGGTGCAAGGATCCAGGTTAGGGCAGACTGTCTAAATGTTCCTCGGAGGCACCCCCGCCCGGCCGTGCAGTCGGCGCTGTCTGGAGTCGCCGCGGCCGACGTCGTGGGGACCATTTCGAGGCGCGCGTCGCAGTCGGGTTTCGGACCCGACTGGATCGAGTTCTGGGGTCTGGACGATCCGAACGGTCGTCATACAGATTGTCCCGCCTCGGCGGGCATGGGCAGGCGTGGAGCGGCTGGAGGGCCACAGGACGCAGTCCCGAGCCATGGACTCCTGCCAACCCAACGGCCTCCACGTTGGCAGAGCGGGGTCGGCGACCTCCAGCCCGCCAACGACCGCGCCGAAGCCTGCACGGCACGTGCTGGTCGGGCGTCCACGCCCGGCTCCGATGTCGCGTTCGTGAGGCTTGGATGAACCCTTTTGAGCGAGGCATCCGCACCGTCGACGCGTGGCAGCAACGCCACCGAGTCCCCGCATTCACTTTCGCCGTCTTCAAAAAATTCGGCGATGACCAAGCAGGTAATCTCGTCGCGCTGCTGACCTACTTCGCGTTCCTGGCGACCTTCCCGCTTCTGCTGGCGCTGTCGGGCATCCTCGGCCTCGTGCTTGAAGGTAACCCGTCGCTGCAGGCCAGCATCCAAACCTCCGCTCTCTCTGAGTTCCCCATCATCGGCACCCAGCTGCAGTCCCAGGTCGGAGTCGCGTCCCTCGGACACTCCACCCCGGCGCTGATCATTGGCATCGTCGGCGCCATCTTGGGGGGGCAAGGACTGGCCAACGCGATACAGAACACGTTCAACACCGTCTGGAACGTTCCCAAAGTGGCCCGGCCCGGCTTCCCCTCCAACTACCTGCGGACCTTCGGCCTGCTCGGCCTGCTCGGCGTCAGCGCCGTCGCCACCGCGGTCACCGCGTCGCTGGCCGGGGCGGGGAACCTGCCCGGACTGAGTGGGCTCGCCGTTAAGATCCTCGCGTACGCGCTCTCAACCGCCATCGACATCGGCCTGTTCTTCGCCGCCTTCCGGATCGCTACGGCGAAAACCGTCGCCACCCGCGACCTGCTGCTGGGTGCCATCCTGTCGAGCATCGCCTGGCAGATCCTGCTGAGCTTCGCCGGGATCATCATCAGCCGCGATCTCAAACACGCCCAAGCGGTCGCTGGGTTCTTCGGCGTCGTCCTAGGCATGCTCGCGTGGTTCGGCCTGCAAGCCACTGCGACCGTCTACGCAGTGGAAGCCGACGTCGTCCGTGCCCGTCACCTCTGGCCGCGGAGCATCACCCAGCCACCCCTCACGACCGCCGACAGGCGAGTGCTGCAGGACACCGCAGAGGTAGAGACTCGACGTCCCGAACAGAGGGTCAACGTCGAGTTCACCGCGCAGGCCGACCACGACCCGCTCCACCAGCCAGAACTACCCACTGAAAAACACCGGCACTGATCTATCCACACCCCCCTCAACGACAGGGTCGGCAGAAGCTTGGATGGACCACGATGATCGCGCCCCTGTGATGAACCGCACCAGGACAGTCGACGCTGCTACCTGCAGATGACCTCGCGCGTGCGCGCTGAGGTCATGGGCAGGTACTGGCGCCGCAGCCGATTTCGTGTTCTCGCTGGTGCACCGTGTGCCTGAATGGCCGCAATGGCAGGCGGTCTGCCGCGACTCCACGACTTCGCCGCCTGTGCGGCCTCGCCGGGTGGCCACCCACAACGCCCTCATCGAAGCGCCGCCGACAGGTAGCTCACGATCAGAGGGTCGACCTCCCAAGAGTTGTTCGACCTGACGTGGCGAATCTGAGACAACCCAACCGGGTCGATTGGGCGTGTCGCGCGAGAGGTTGATAGACAGGGTTGATGCCTCTGAGACCACTGATCCCCGACAAGAGCGCTTCGGTACGGGCCGCGATACGTGCCGTCGACTCGAAGGTCCGCCCCGACTTCCGCCGCGCGATAGTGTGCGCGGTCCTCGCCTTCACCCTGGACGGGGCCGCCCCCTACTTCGGCGGTGTGCACGCGGCAACACTGGATCGGCGCCTGGCGGCGTACGGCACCGCCGCCGGGTTCGTCGTCTTCGGGCTGGCCGCCACCCGCAGCGCCGCCAGCGAACTGACCCGCGTGAGCCTTTCCCGCGCTGGAGCCGCTGCCGCGACACCGCTTCGCGTTGGGTGTTTGCTGGTCGGTTACCTGATCGTGGCGCTCACCGCGATGGACCTGTTCGCGTTGCCAATCGGGAACCTTCTGGTCGGCGGTGCGGTCACCGGCATGATTCTCGGCATTGCCGCGCAGCAGTCCCTGTCCAACGTGTTCGCTGGCCTCGTGCTGCTCTTCGCCCGCCCCTACATCCCGGGGGAAAAGGTACGGATCCGCTCTGGTGCGCTGGGCGGCACTCTGGACGGCACTGTGACTTCGGTCGGGCTGCTCTACACGACGCTGTCGACCCAGGACGGCGTGCTGAACATCCCGAACGGTGCACTGCTGGCCGCCGCCGTCGGGCCGCTGCCCCACGACAAGCAGCCGACTCAGCAGCCCACACAGCAGTTGGTCTTCCAGCGCCCATAAGCAGGCCACACCCCCCTGCGGTTCTCGCGCTCGGCACCTGATGACGTCGACACGACCTCGACGCCGCGCACAACGCCCTTTTCGTCGCAGTTGGGGATCCGCTTGTGACACAAACGCGCGCTGTATGCGGCAGAAGAGTGTGTTGTCGGGGGCGTGATCGGTCGCCCCCGTGCCTGGTCTTCTGATGTCTGCGAGTTAGAGCTACCTGCTGTCGGCAGATTCCGTAGCGTCATCGTCCGTCTGCTTCCGTGGTGACACATCCGAGGATTCTGGGCAGAGGTTTCTCCCCATCTGGCAGCTGCGCTTCTGACGTCAGGGGACCATTGACTCTATCCACAGGGTCGAAACGGCATGCGATTGTTGTGGTGTCAAAGAGATCTCCAGACGGTCGCGAAGGGATAGCCGAGATGAAGACTTCGCTCGACAAGAAGCCCGCCCGGACCTTGACGGCCGCTGACCGGTGTGACCGCTGCTCGGCTCGTGCGTTGGTCGAGATTGCGTTGCTGCAGGGCGGTTCGCTGCTCTGGTGCGGGTACCATTTCGGCTTCTTCGAGGACGGGCTGAACGCCGTCGGTGCCACCATCCTGGTGGACGAGCGGCGCCGGTAGCCGATCCTCCTGCGGACCGTCAAGCGATTAGCACCAGTTGTGGTCGGGAGTTCGCGGCACGTCTCGGGAGCGATGGCCTTCTTGAGAAACGCATGATGTTCTTCTTGGCCCCGCGCGGTTTTGGGCCGGGTTCGCGGCGGTTAGGGCGCGCCAGCCCGGCGTTTCATTGGCGGTCGAGCGCAGG
>Ga0097691_1001388_pt1 | contig 17947 bp, 20 predicted proteins | sample NGESurdeep072012_8_FD_72858 | JGI IMG/M metagenome (GOLD analysis project Ga0097691, IMG submission 72858) | Arctic peat soil microbial communities from Barrow, Alaska - NGEE Surface sample 210-1 deep-072012 | ecosystem: Environmental > Terrestrial > Soil > Wetlands > Peat ... | reverse complement strand
GCAAAATGGGCGGCACAGGCTTTTCCGTAATGTTGACGAAACCACCGGCAATCCTCTGCCACGCCCCAATACGTTGCTCATCGATAGCGAGCAGCTCGAAGCCGGCGACGCCCTCGACGAAAATTTCCGCGGAATGGCGGCCGACGAAATCGAGCGATTTCGCCGTGAAATCGTTGAACGCACCGGCGATGCTCGCGCCGGTGACAACATCACCGACCCGGAATTGCTCCGCGAGGTCATGAATACCGTCGGAAAGCCTGGGCAGCTCGGCGGCGCCATCCGCTGCGTCGTTTCGGTGTCGATGCTCACGGAGGGATGGGATGCCAATACCGTCACCCACGTTCTCGGCATCCGCGCCTTCGGCACCCAGCTTCTGTGTGAGCAAGTCATTGGACGCGCGTTGCGTCGCCAGTCTTACGACCTCAACGAGGAAGGGCTGTTCAACGTAGAATATGCCGACGTCTTCGGCATTCCCTTCGACTTCACGGCGAAGCCGGTCATTGCACCGCCGCAACCCCCTCGCGAGACGGTTCAGGTCAAGGCGATACGTCCGGAGCGCGACGCCCTCGAAATCCGGTTCCCCCGGGTTGAAGGCTATCGCGTGGAGCTGCCCGAAGAGCGGCTGACCGCAGACTTCAACGATGATTCCATTCTGGTGTTGAGTCCGGACATCGTTGGCCCCTCTATCACGCGCAATTCCGGCATCATCGGTGAGGGCGTGGACCTGAACTTGAAGCACCTAGGCGACATGCGGCCGTCGTCTCTTGTCTTCAATGTCACCCAACGTCTGCTTTATACGAAATGGCGCGACCCCGGTGAGGAGCCAAAGCTTTACCTATTTGGCCAGCTCAAACGCATCACCAAGCAATGGCTAGACACCTGCCTCGTGTGCGAAGGTGACACCTATCCCGCTCAGCTCATGTACCAGGAGCTGGCCGACATGGCTTGCAACCGTATCACAGCGGCCATCACCCGAAAATTTCTCGGAGAGCGCCCCATTAAGGCACTCCTTGATCCGTACAATCACACCGGGTCCACTAGTGACGTTCGGTTCAATACATCACGCACAGATCGCTGGGACACGAGCGGTCCGCCGCCCAAGAATCAAATCAATTGGGTAATTCTCGATAGCGATTGGGAAGCAGAACTCTGCCGCGTCGTCGAAACCCATCCCAAAGTTATCGCTTACACCAAGAACCACAATCTCGGCTTGGAAGTGCCGTACCGCTGGGGCTCCGAGACACGCAAGTATCTGCCGGACTTCATCGTTCTGGTTGATGACGGGCACGGCCCAGAAAACCCGCTGCATCTTGTGGTCGAGATCAAGGGTTACCGGCGCGAGGACGCAAAGGAGAAGAAATCCACGATGGACACCTATTGGGTACCCGGCGTGAATCACCTCGGCACCTATGGCCGCTGGGCATTCGCCGAGTTCACCGAGATTTATCAGATCGAGTCGGATTTCAACGCCAAGGTCGAAGGCGAGTTCAACAAGATGATCATGTCTGCCACGACTTCATCGGCGAACGGAAGCAAATAATCATGGCCAAGAAGCCCGCAGCCACCAAATCCGTCGAAGCCCTCAAGCACGACGAAGCTAAGCGGAAGAACATCCCGACGGCAGAGTTTCAGTCCGTATTGGAAAAGGAACAGCAAGACCCGAAAAAGATCCGTTATCCCCGAAACACCGACCTCGATCCTCAGCTTGTATGGCGCGGGAAGGATGAGCAGGACTGGAGCGATCTCGTCGTCCAGGCTCCACCACTTTACATACAGGAAAAGGTCCACCCAAAGGTGCTCATTGACGACTTGCTGCGTACCACGAAAGAGCACGAGCACGATACCGGACAGCTAACGCCTGATCTCTTCGCCGACTTCAACGGCATCCCCAAAGGAGTGGACAAAACCGAGTTCTATCAGCACGACCAGAACTGGTCTAACCGCATGATCCTCGGCGATTCACTTCAAGTCATGGCGAGCCTGGCCGAGCGCGAGGGCCTCCGTGGTAAGGTTCAATGCATCTACTTCGACCCGCCGTACGGCATCAAGTTCAACAGTAATTTCCAATGGTCCACCACCAGCCGTGACGTGAAGGACGGCAATGCTGGCCATATCACTCGCGAGCCGGAGCAGGTTAAAGCCTTTCGCGATACTTGGCGCGACGGCATCCACAGCTATCTCACTTACCTCCGCGATCGACTAACCGTGGCCCGCGATCTACTCACCGAATCCGGCTCGATCTTCGTGCAGATCGGTGACGAAAATGTCCACCGCGTCAGGGCGTTGATGGATGAGGTGTTTGGAGATCAAAATTTCGTCGCGATGTGCACCGTGCGAAAGACCACAAGTGATTCGACTGAGTTACTCGGTTCGACGTGTGATTTCGTGCTCTGGTTTGCAAAAAACCATGATACGGCCAAGGCACGAACGATTTGGGCTGTTCGTGGCGAGGAAGCAGAAGATAGGTACTCCGGCGAATATCGGGATGGCCGCAGATTTCAGCTCGGTGGAATAACGAGTTCCCGTCCTCCGGGAGAGGGCGACCTGAAAGTATTTAGGTGGTTTGGCCGAGACTTCGCAGCCGGAAACGCTACGTTCAAAACAACTGAACTAGGGCTAACGCGAGCTGCGAAGGCCGACCGTCTCGCGCCTACGGGAGGTGGGAAACTTCGTTATCGCCGCTTTCACAACGACTTCGGTTATACGCCTATCGCCAATTTGTGGACCGACATTAGCGGTGCAGTGCAGAGTCGATCTGATCCGAAGGTATATGTCGTTCAGTCGTCCACAACGATTGTGGAGCGGTGTTTCCTTATGGCCTCCGACCCCGGCGATCTCGTACTCGACCCGACCTGCGGTTCCGGTACCTCAGCCACCGTTGCCGAACACTGGGGCCGACGCTGGATCACCATCGACACCTCGCGCGTGGCCCTGGCGCTGGCCCGTGCCCGGCTGATGGGCGCGCGCTATCCATTTTACCTGCTGGCCGATTCCCGTGAAGGCCAAATAAAAGAAGGCGAAGTGACCCGCACTGCGCCGAGTTCGCAGCCGGTGCGCGGGAATATCCTCCACGGATTCGTCTATGAGCGGGTGTCGCACATCACACTGAAGTCCATTGCTAATAATGTCGAGATCGATGTTATCTGGGACAAGTGGCAAGCAAAGCTGGAGCCGTTGCGTGAGAAACTGAACACCGCGCTCAAGAAGCAATGGCAAGATTGGGAAATTCCGCGTGAAGCGGACAAAGCCTGGTCGGAGCCAACGAAGGCGCTGCACACCGACTGGTGGCAGGCGCGTATTGACCGGCAAAAGGAGATCGATGCCTCTATCGCCTCTAAGGCCGAGTTTGAGTACCTCTATGACAAGCCCTATGCGGATAGCAAAAAGGTTCGTGTTGCTGGCCCCTTCACCGTCGAAAGCCTCAGTCCCCACCGCGTGCTGGGCGTAGACGAGAATGACGAGTTGATCGACGGGCTCAAGGAGGACGGCTCCGAATACGGGGCGAAAAAGACCTTCCCCGAGATGATTCTGGAGAACCTCAAGATCGCGGGTGTTCAGCAGGCGCATAAGGAGGACAGGATTAACTTCACCGCGCTTACCCCCTGGCCCGGCTACCTGGTCTGCGCCGAAGGCCGCTACATGGAAGGTGACACCGAGAAGCGCGCCGCCATCTTCATCGGCCCCGAGTTCGGCACCGTCCAGCGCGCCGACCTCGTCGCTGCCGCCCGCGAAGCTGGCGATGCTGCATTCGATGTGCTTATTGCCTGCGCCTTCAACTATGAAGCTCACACCACGGAGTTCAACAAGCTAGGCCGCATCCCTGTGCTCAAGGCCCGCATGAATGCCGACCTGCACATGGCCGAAGACCTCAAGAACACGGGCAAGGGTAACCTTTTCGTCATCTTCGGCGAGCCGGATATTGATTTGTTGCCCCAGAAAGACGGCAAGATCCGGGTAAAAGTTAATGGCGTCGATGTCTTCAAGCCCCAGACGGGCGAAGTTATCAGCGACGGCGCCGATGGCATCGCCTGCTGGTTCATTGACACCGACTACAACGAGGAAAGCTTTTTCGTTCGCCACGCCTACTTCCTCGGCGCCAACGATCCCTACAGTGCGCTGAAGACCACATTAAAGGCTGAGATCGACCCTGAAGCCTGGGCTACGCTTCATAGCGATACCTCACGGCCGTTCGATAAACCAACAAAGGGTCGCATCGCAGTGAAGGTGATCAATCATCTGGGCGATGAAGTCATGAAGGTGTTCAAGCTGCAATAATCCGCTATTCTCGTGCACATGCCGAATGCCCTATCACCGAAGCTTCGAAATCCGCCAATTGTAGAGGCGGTGGTTGATATTGACTGCGATCTGTCGCCGGGATTTGATCTCACTGCATTGGAGGAGCCTGCTCGCGCTGGGTTCAAAGACCAATATCCGAAGTTTCGAACGCAGTTGCTACAGGAACACAAGATTGAGGCGCAGGCTGATGGGCCACCGAACATGTCCGTTCGAATGGCAATTCAAGCCTTACAATTCCTCCAGGACGACGAGAAACAGCTCATACAAGTGAGAGCGCAAGGCTTTTCTTTCAACAGGCTGGCACCTTACACTGGTTTTGATGATTATCTGCCGGAGATCGAACAAACTTGGCGCAAGTACGTAGATTTGGTCTCGCCAGTTCAAATCCGAGCCATCCGTTTACGCTATATCAATCGTATCCTCGTACCAATAACAGCAAGCACTGTTGATTTAGACGAATTTCTCAAGATAGGTCCTCGCTTGCCGGACGAAGAGAAATTGATGTTGTCTAGTTTTCTGAGCCAGCAAGTAGCCATCGAGAGGGATACGGGGTACCGTATTAATTTGGTGCTTACCGCCCAAGCCCCGGAAAACGAGAAACTGCCAGTCATCCTCGATATCACCGTAGAAAGCCTTGCGATCGTCGATCGTTTTGATTGGCCGACCATGCTGCCGACTATGGGAGCACTACGAGCCTTGAAGAATCGTATTTTTCAGAATACCTTGACATCGAAATGCATCGAATTGTTCCAGTCGTAGGGCTATCGGGCCACCTTGCTCTGCAAGCAATTGCCGGCGGGGGCAGTGCGATTTCGCCAGAAGCAAATGCGGTGCATAAGGCTGTTACCGAAGTTGTGGAATTGACTGAGCGGTCGCTGGTTCTATTCGGCAAAAAAGCCAGCGCGCTTTCACAATTAGCAGAGTTAGCAGCGGAGTGTGCCCAGCAAGGCTGGGACGGAGATACCGCCGCCGGTATCAACCCCAACGCGGTTCTGTATGCAGAACATTTTGTGCGTGCTCTGCCTGAAGGCATACCCCTTCCAGAATTTACACCCGAGCCTGACGGTTCGATTTCACTAGATTGGATTCGGTCGCCCAATCGTTTGTTTTCTCTGAGCGTCGGCAACAGTAACCGGCTAGCCTACGCTTGGCTGGATGGGGCCGATAAGGGTCACGGGGTAGCCCGTTTTGATGGTCAAACCATTCCCCCACGAGTGCTGGAGGACATCAAAGGCATCGCGGGGCAGGGACATGTTGGCCTCCGGGCTGCTTGATATCGTTGCAGACGTCGAGGATCTCGCAAGATTTCTGACGTCTTCAAGCCAGTTCAACAGCCAGATGGCAAAGCCCTCTGTTTTCTTGCCAACTCCGAGTGATCGAGAAACTTCGGTTTTCCGTCACGGGAGCGAGCCGCGCGACGTGCTGTGGACTATCGGTGACGAACACGCCGGGAGAAACCGCACGCTTCATGGCGCAGCGATCATAAAAACCTCCGATGTTAGATCCGCTCTTCTTCAAGTGATTGCCTCGGAGCCTCCGCCTAGACACGCCTCGATAACGGGTTGGCCTTGGCTCGACAATGATCCGGAGCTGCAAAAGGCGCAGCAGAAGGAGCGGGCTGTGCTCATCGCCAGCAAGGCGATCCTGGTGCGGCGATAGCCGTGTCACCAGAGCATCGAATGGAATTTCGTATCGCCGATACTTTCACTGACAGCCTCGCCCGATTGACTGGCGACGAGCAGAAGGCCGTCAAAACGACAGCCTTCGACTTGCAGCTAAACCCAGCCAATCCCGGCATGAGTTTCCACAAACTTGACAAGGCGAAGGATAAAAATTTCTGGTCCGTGCGCGTGAGCCGCGACATCCGGCTGATCGTGCATAAGAACGACGCGAGCCTCTTGCTCTGCTATGTAGGGCACCACGACGACGCCTATGATTGGGCGGAGCGACGCAAATTAGAGACGCATCCTAGAACCGGCGCAGCGCAGCTAGTCGAAATACGCGAGACGGTAAAGGAGATTCTTGTTCCACTTTACGTTCAGGCGGAGCCTGCCGCAGCGCCGGCGCGAGTGGTAGAGAGAAAACTCGTTTTCGCGGAAATTCCCGACGACGAGTTGCTTGGCTACGGCGTCCCCTCCGAATGGCTCAAAGATATCAAGCTGGCAACCGAGGACACGCTGCTGGTGTTGACCGATCACCTCCCAGCCGAGGCGTCGGAGGCTCTCCTGGAGCTGGCGACCGGCGGCAAGCCTCGCGTACCCCCGATTGCCGCGTTGGCGGCGAGTCCTTTCGATCATCCTGATGCGCAACGACGCTTCCGTGTGATGACGAACGTCGAGGAGTTGCAGCGCGCCCTCGATTTCCCGTGGGAGAAGTGGACGGTATTCCTTCACCCCGAACAAAGGGAACTGGTCGAGCGCGACTACACCGGGCCGGCGCGAATCTCCGGTTCAGCCGGGACCGGCAAGACTATCGTAGCCTTGCACCGGGCCGCCTATCTTGCGCGCGCCCACCCCAGCGCCCGAGTTCTTTTGACGACATTCTCGGACACCCTCGCGAATGCGTTACGAACCAAGCTGAAACGGCTTTTGGGTAACGAACCGCGTCTAGCAGAGAGGATTGATGTTTACTCACTCAATGCGATCGGTCTGCGGCTCTTTAAGGCAAACATTGGGCCTGCTTCGATTGCCAGTCGCGAGACTATGCGTCAGCTGGTGCAAGAGGCCGCGAGTACCGTGGAAGGTCATAAATTTGGACAGCATTTCCTGCTCACCGAGTGGGAGCAGGTGGTAGATGCCTGGCAGTTGTCAAACTGGGAGGCATATCGCGATGTTGTGCGCCTCGGCAGGAAGACGCGACTTCCGGAAGCACAGCGCAAGATATTGTGGTCCATGTTCGAGCGCGTTCGTTCTGGACTACAATCGCGCGGGCAAGTCACCTACGCGGGCATGTTTACTTCGCTGGCAGCCACAATTGCGAAGAACAAGAATGTGGTGTTCGACTTCGCGGTTGTGGACGAGGCGCAGGACATCAGCGCCGCCCACCTCCGGTTCTTCGCGGCCTTGGGCGGAGGCCGACCCAACGCTCTCTTTTTTGCGGGCGACCTCGGGCAGCGCATCTTTCAACAGCCCTTCTCGTGGAAGGCGCTCGGCGTGGACATCCGAGGGCGCTCGCGCACGCTGCGCGTCAATTACCGCACCTCCCATCAAATCCGCACTCAGGCTGACCTCCTACTCGGCCCAGTGGTGACGGACGTGGATGGCAATAATGAGATCCGGAGCGACACGGTTTCCGTATTCAATGGGCCGCCACCAACAATTTGCTCGCTCAAGAGCCCAAGCGAGGAGATCAAGACAGTCGGCAACTGGATTAAGGAACAGGCAAAGGCCGGCGTTGTACCGCATGAGTTCGGTGTGTTCGTCCGCTCCGAAGCGGAGCTAGATCGTGCAAAAGACGCCGCAAAGGAAGCTGGCTTGCCGTTCAAAGTTCTTGATGAAAATGTGGAAACCGTAAGTGGCTACCTTTCGATCTGCACCATGCACCTCGCCAAAGGTTTGGAGTTTCGGGCCGTGGTGGTCATGGCTTGCGACGACGAGATAGTGCCCCTTCAAGAACGTATCGAGGCGGTAGGTGACGATGCCGATTTGCAAGAGGTCTATGACACAGAGCGCCATCTGCTATATGTCGCCTGCACCCGCGCCCGGGATCATCTGCTTGTGACCGGAGTTAACCCTGTTTCCGAGTTTTTGGACGATATCAGAAAGCTTTGAACCAGGAGGTGGATATTTCGCGCCGGTGCACTCGACAAGATTCGACGTGTAACGAATTATTGGGTGCATCCAGCGTGCCCTCGGATTTACCGTCAGCACGACACGTTTTGAAAGTGGGACAATCATGGTAGGCGGGGTTACGGTACCAGAGATCAGTTAGGGAAACCAAAGACGGCGATGCCAAGAGCAGCAAGCATACGGGTGGAAGTGAAGCCAACGATGCTACGTTGGGCGCGTGAGCGCTCGGGTCTCGATGCAGATGATCTTGCGAATCGTTTCCCGAAACTTGCTGATTGGGAGCGTGAGACGGTCCGCCCAACCCTCAAGCAGCTAGAAGGCTTCGCCAAGGCTACACACGCGCCTATCGGCTATCTATTTTTGTCGGAACCGCCGATCGAACGGATACCAATTCCAGATTTTCATACGATCGAGAATCGTCGTATCAGCCGCCCAAGCCCCGACCTTCTTGAAACCTTATATCTCTGCCAACAGCGCCAAGAGTGGTATCGAGACTTCACGCGCTCGTTGCGCGAGGAACCACTTCCTTTCGTCGGCACTGCAACTCTTGAAAGTGAGATTGAACCAGTCGCGGCAGAAATCCGCCATGCTCTTGACTTTGACATTGAGGAACGTCGTCGGTGCCCCACATGGACAGAGGCGTTGCGGCGTTTCATCGAGCAATCGCCGCTTTCGACAGGCTAGTGATCCCGCAGCGCGGCCCCGTGGTGCCGTCAAATATCTCCGCGCCCTACCCTCGACGATCGCGGAGCCCCACTGGCGAGTGCGCCCGGCCCCGGCGACATCACGCAATCGGCTAACTCTTTATTTAGAACTCACGGCCACATTAGTTCGCGGGCTGCGTATCATGCCTGAAGCATTGACCGAGCGGCTCGGAGGGCAAGTCGTTCCGGTTTTTGTTAGGGGCCCGGTATTACCCTCTCCGGGCCCCGTCCCCATCACCATCCCCGATTGGGCGAGCTACTGCGCCCGATCCCCTGCCGGATGCGGCAACGGCTCATCATGGTCGAGCACCGCGCCGAGATCGCGCGCATCAAAATAACCGCCGCACATTTCGCATTTGAAAAAGTGATCAGCCTCGTCGGTCGGTTGTTCGCCGACGCGCTTGCCGATGATTTTCCCTCGCGGGACCGGCGGTGTCATGCTTGCGATCTTAGTCATGTTCGTTTCCTACAAATCGAACAGCAAAAACCGGATCAGCACGTAGGCTCCAACGGCAGTCACAATTGCCACTATGAGCGCGACGGCAGCATGTTGCGCGAATTGGCCCCAGCTCATGTTCAACTCCAACGCAACAGAACCGGGATTCAAGTTCCGGTCAGGTCGATTCGTTCCGACCGAGCGGCGGCATAAGTCGCTGCTTTTTCGGCGCAAGCACCTTGTCAATCGCGCACTCGACTGCGGCCACGGCAGCCGATTTGTTGTCGCCTTCGCCCAACTTGATCATTTTCGGCTCGCCCAACGACACGGTCCATCTCCATATGCCGCGCTCGATCCCTTGAACAATGGTATATTCGACGCCTCGATATTCCATGCCCTTTAGATTATCCGAGTCGTGCTTGTTATCCCATCGTGCCATCGTTCGGCTACGCGAACCTATCCGCGCCCTTCTGCGTCAACTTCACGTAGGCACCTGACGGATGCATTTCCAGCCAACCATCGGCGACCGCCCGATGCATCGCCGCACCGTATTCGTTGACGTTGCCACCCGCGTCTAGGAATGCATGGTTGATCGCGCCGACCGATATCCGGCCGCCATGATCGGCCTCAAGCCCATTTGCGATTTCGAGCAGCTTCACCATCGCGGCTGCCGGATCGGCGAACTGGCGATCCTCCTTGAATTTCATGTTCGCGCCTCCGGCGTTTCGGGTTAATTCTGGAACCAGCGGCTGGCTTGCTCGAAATACCAGCCATAATGCCTACAGCACCGCCCGCCATTTTCTCAATCGCATCTTGAATTCGGCCATGGCGATCAGGAGTCAGCAGCTGCATAATCTCCAGCAGCAGAGAGGTCTTATGTTGAGGTCTCCGTCTCCTCTTTTTCTATTAGCTCATCCAACATGGGCGCGTCGCCTTTAGCATTTGCAAAGAGGGGTTGGAATAGATCCATGTGCATCTGAATTGTTTCAGGCGCGGCATTGGATCGATCTGGCTCGACCTCAGGTACGATCTCCCTCCAATTCCGATTATCGAACTCAAGCGACCAAAATTCCTTGTCGGGTATCAGCACCACGCTCTTGAGATGATCATACATGCCGCGAGAAACATTCTCTCTGATAGTTTGGACCAACCAAGCGCGCTTGCACTCCAACGTGACCTCGAAGCCCGTAAGCAAAACAGGTTTTCCAGAAAGGAGGAATTCCACAGGTTCGCGGAAAGTGACCTTGTGCTTGATGACTTTTGCAAATTCATTCTTGCGCAGGAGCTGAATAGATCGGTCACGTATCCAAGCAGTGAAATTGAGCCCATCGTATTGCAGATTGTTCAGATCGAGGCTCGGAAGCAGACCTGAACCGTCCAAATGCCATGACCCACCTACTACCGAGAGCTGTTTTGCAAGAAATTCTCGGTTCAGCCACAAAGCGGATTGTTTCAGCACCAGCGCCTTCGACCTCAATGATCAGTTCGGACAATTCGGCGGAACTGAGGTTTGGATTGCCGAGCGCACCGGTAATGCGCTGTTCGAGCGATTTTTGGTTCATCGCATCCTCCAGGCATTAGTTAGCTCGCGATCGTAGGCATCGTAAGCTTGTTGCGCCATGCGCGAGCGGTGGGCATTGGCATCAAGCTTAGCGCGTCTGGCGACCCAGTTTGGGTTATCGACGACACACTTGCCCTCAGCGTTGATGTGCCCGGGTGCACCATCAACGGTGCAAACGTCGCCTTCCCGCGCATGCGCACCGAACTCACCCGAGCCGATGCCGGTTAGTTTGTTCTCCGGCTGGCCCTTCCAGGCATCGCACAAGGAGCGATCGTATTCGTCGTAAGCCTGCTGGCGCGCATCGCGGTGACCTCCATCACCGACCCGAAAACCGGGGCGATGCAAGTGAGCGTCGGTGACGCGACTTGCAGCATCTCGCATCTGCAGCGGAACCCGCATCGCGATGCCGTCGCGCATGATACCGTGGCGATCCAGGGCGCTGCGCTCGTTGATCTCATCGCCTTCACGATTGAAGTATCTCATCGGTTTTCTCCTTGTGTCACTTGACCGGGCTCCATGCCCAAGGTGCGGCTAATCGCGGTGGCAACGTCAGTATCGGATGGTGGTGAGGTGTGCTGTAATTGCTTCGCCACGCCCTGCAGGAAACCACAGCGCGAGCCGACCCGCAGGGTAAGAGCTGCGACCGTCACCATCTCCATCTGTTCATCGCTGAGGGAAAGCGGACGGATCATATCGGCACTCCACAGCTACGGAGATGCTGGATGTAACGAAACCGCTGCCAAGAGTCGGCATTGGCCTGCTGGCGGGCCTTTTCATCGTCCTCGCCATCGGCCAGCATGGCCTCGAGACTGAAGCCGAGATAGTTGGACAAAGTCCTGAGCACGCCGCAGGTCGCGTTGGCAAAGTCGTCATGGCCGCCTCGGGGATGATCGACGCTGTCTTTTCCACCACGATGAGTCTGCCGCTCTAACAGCCGCAACTCATTGAGCAGACGGCCGTGGTCGGGCAGCCGTACCAAGCCGCGTGCAAACAAGGGCATGACTTCCAGATAGATCCGGGATTTGGAAATGTCGGACTGGACATAAGAAATGTTAGTGGCGCGCCAAGCGCCCTGCACCCACTGTGCGGCGTAATTGTCGCCGGTTACACTGCCGATGTGATACTCCTTGAGTAAATCGGCGTACTGCTTCGTCACTTCCTGCGGATCGAACTTCTGGCCCGGTCGCGTACCGCGCACCAGATCGATGACATAGCGCTCGCCTTCCCGGTGGGCGATCGCAACTGTGTAGGAATCTCTCCCGGTACCACCCGAGGCGTCGACAAAGGCACGATAGAACGCCGGAAAAGGTCGAGGGGGCAGTTCCAGTGGCCGGCCATGCTCGACCGCGGCGTCGATCAGCTCGTCATCGAGATAGGTCGAAATGTCGGCGCGAAACTCGGCATCCCATTCGCTATTTGCGGCGGTGGGATCGGCTTGCCGTTGCGCCGCAATGGTACGGTCGGATAAGGACGGATTGAACACCTTGCTGGGGCCCTGTACCACTAACACTTCGTCATTGGATTGGCCGAAGCCGTCGCGGTGTTTTTGATGTAGCAAACCGAGCTTGCGATAAGGCGTACTGATACCAATCAACATGCCGTCAGTGGTGGCCAAACTGGGCAACACCGCTCGGTAAGTTTCGGTGTCAGGCATCGCCGAAGATTCGTCCCGCCAAAAAGACACTTCGTCAAAAATGCAAGCGATCAGTGTGCGACCTCGGATGGTGCGGAAGCTGTTACTATGGACCGCGATTACTATGCCGTTGCGCAGAGTGATCTCATGAGCGGTTTGGCCAGCGAGTTGGCGGGGCCGATCAGGCGGCGCTCGCGCCAAAAAAGCGGGGGCCGAAGCCGGATGGCTCGGCACGACAAATCCAAAAGTTGGAGCGCGACAACGCTCGTCTGCGCCAAAAGCTCGAGCGCGCCGAATTGATTATCGACGCCCAAAAAAAACTGTGCGTTGCACTGGGGCTGCCGACGGCGGACGACAGCAGCGGAGACGCGTGATGCTCGCCGTCGCCGAACTCGCCTCACTTGTCGGCTTGAGCAGTGCCTGTCAGGCATTCGCGCTGAACCGCGGCTTCGTGTACCGCGATCGTAACCGGCACAACGCGACCGCGCCGCGGCGCGCATCGCGGGCGCGGCCTCCGTTGGCGCTCTCGGTTGCCGAGCAGGATCTGTTGCTGGGCGTTCTCGACAGCGAGCGCTTCGCCGACATGGCGCCGGCCGCGGTCTATGCCACGTTGCTCGATGAGGGCTGCTATCACGGCTCGATCCGCACCATGTATCGGCTGCTGGCCGCCCGCAGCCAAACCGGTGAGCGCCGCCGTCAGCGCATCCATCCGCTCTACGCCAAGCCCGAGCTCTTGGCGGTCCGGCCCAACGAAGTGTGGTCCTGGGATATCACCAAACTGAAGGGCCCGGCCAAATGGACCTGCTTCCATCTCTACGTGATCCTCGACATCTACAGTCGCTATGTCGTCGGCTGGCTGATCGCTCATCGGGAGTCCGCCGAACTCGCCGAGCAACTCATCGCCGATACCCTGGACAAAGAAAACATCGCTCCCGGGACCCTCACGCTCCATGCCGATCGCGGCACCAGCATGCGATCGAAGGGCGTTGCTGCGCTGCTCATCGACCTCGAGGTCGCCAAGACCCACAGCCGCCCGCACGTCTCGGATGACAATCCATACTCCGAGGCGCAGTTCAAAACTCTGAAATACCGACCTGACTTCCCGCAACGCTTCGGCTCGATCGAGGACGCTCGCGCTCACTGCCGACTGTTCTTCCAATGGTACAACCACGAACACCGCCACGGTGGAATCGGCTTGATGGCACCGGCCGCCGTCCACGACGGCACCGCTGTGGTGCTGACCAAGAAACGCGTCATCACACTTGATGCCGCGTTCGCTGCCCATCCCATCCGCTTCAAGGGCGTCGCCCCAAAGCCGCCGGCTCTCCCGACCGCCGCCTGGATCAACCCGCCGAAAAAGGAGCCAAAACAGGTATCAATCAAACCCGCTTGCTCACTAATCTCACGACACCAGGTGTTTCAAAGTCATTGACACGTTCCGAGCGGACTTGCTGCGGTGGTCCTGTGGAAGGCACTTGAAGGTCTAATTGGATAACTGTGATCATAGCCACGAGCAAAAAATGCGAGTGGCCTACTTAGGGAAATTTTGAACGCTTTGGCATAAGGGGTTTCTGATGGACCACAATCGCGACACCCAGCGCCAGAATGCCATGAAAGCCGGGACAATCTCGTTCGACGGCTCCGGGATCGACTGCTTAGTCCGCAATATGTCGGTTGGCGGTGCGAATCTTGAGGTCGAAAGCCAAATCGGCATTCCCAGTTCATTCGATCTTGTGATCAACGTCGAGCACATCAATCACCACTGTCACGTCGTTTGGCGGAAGGCACGCCGGATCGGCGTTGCATTTGATTAGCCGTCATTCCAAGGAAGCCAGTGCGGCGGCGTCTTCATACTGTTCGTGTCGTCTTTTCCAATGACCTGCACTCAGCGGGGCTGTAGCGCCGCTCGTTGCTTCTCGCCTTTAGGACCCCTTGGCATATCTTCTTTCGTTTTTTCCCCAGCCCAATACTCAGCTTCTGATGGCAGTTTATCGAAATCTGGCTTGTATCTGTTTTCATCATATATACTTTGATCGTGTGATTGGAGCACGAAGAAAGCTAAGAAGGCGACGCGCTAGTGCCCAGAATACGTAGCTGTTCGTCCTGCAGCAAGCGGTGAATCCAAAAGCCGTCGAGACCCGCCTCCTGAATCACGATGATTGGAACGACATGCCCCGTGCGGACCTGCACCTTGTCCTTGAGCTGACAGAACCGTGCCCACGCGAACCTCGAATGCCGGCAGTGGCGTTGGTCGTCGAGCTGCAATCACGGCCAAAAGGCTTCGCGCCGCCGCCAAATGTTGATCACTCGGATCTTGGGAAATTTACTAACGGCGAGCTTCTGCACATGTTGCTCGGAGTACAATCGTAGAATGGGTCGGATTCGGCCACCGGGGTGAGCGATTAGCCCATGTGCAGGAAATTAACTCTCCTAAATGTCCGAAATGTCGCAAGGATGCATGGTTTTGCGATGGCTACTCCCGATTGTTTTCAGACAGCGAATCGGCGTGGAGCGTGTCGCAAAATGTCGTAAGCTGTTTCCGACGGGTTCGAGAGCACGGATCACGGCTCCGATTTGAAAGCACTTCCCATGGCGACCGTCGTTTACTTAACGAAATCGCGCTACACGGCAGGGCTGCAATGCTTGCGCCGATTGTGGCTCAACGTCCACGAACCCATTGCACGGGACGAGCCCAAATCAGGCTCATCAGAGGACGTCGAGGTGGAAATCGGCCGGATGGCACGTCTTCTCTTTTCCGGCGGAGTTCTCCTCGAGGAAAAACCCTGGGAACACGCCGCAGCGGTCAGACGTACCGCAGCTCTGATGGCCGATCGCTCCGTCCCGGCGATCTTCGAGGCAGCCTTCGAGCACTCCGGTGTGCGGGTTCGTGTCGATATACTGGAACGCCGGCCGCGAGGCTATTGGGGAATGTGCGAGGTGAAGAGCAGCGGCGAGGTCAAAGATCATCACTACGATGATGTCGCGGTACAGGCTCACGTTCTCTGCGGTGCGGGCGTTCGCCTTTCGTCGGTGGAAATTCTCCACGTCAACAAGGACTATGTTCGCGGTCGGAGGGAGATATCCTGGCCGAAATTCTTCAGCCGCGTTAATGTAAGAGCCGAGGCGAAACGACGGCTCGACGGCATCGAAGCGCGGCTCAAGGAACAGCGAGTCTGTCTGTCACGTACCCGGGCGCCGACTGTCGAACCGGAAGCTCACTGCCATAGGCCGTTCTTGTGCGAACACTGGGAGAGCTGCACCGAATCAAAGCCCGCCGATTGGGTGTTCTACATGCCCAATCTCAATGTCACGCGCCGTGCAGAATTGAAGGCCCTTGGCGTGGACTCGATATCGGCGATCCCGGATGATTTTCCATTGTCACCGCGCCAGAAGGTCATCCGCGATGTGACACGAAGCGGTAAGCCAAACGTGGCTTCGGACCTTTCAGAACGTCTCCACGGTTTGGGACCGCCGGCTTTCTACCTCGATTTCGAAGCCTTCTTGCCCGCCGCGCCGCTATATCCCGGCACTCGGCCGTATCAGACGATCCCCTTCCAATGGTCTCTGCATCGAGTCGATTCCAAAGGGACTGTCAGTCACCAGGAATTCCTTGCGGATGCCGATTTGGACCCCCGGCGCCGGTTCGCCGAAACGTTGATCCACTCGCTCAAGAATGCGAAGTGGCCGATCATCGTCTATTCATCGTCTATTCATCTTATGAGCAGACGCAACTCGCGGAACTCGCCGCACATATGCCCAGTTTAGCGAAGCCGCTCCGCAGCATCGTCCGCCGACTAGCGGAGCTGCTGCCGGTCGTACGTGGTGCCGTCTACCATCCGAGGTTCGATTTCAGCAGCTCGATCAAAACGGCAGCACCGGCTCTGTGCCCGGACGTGACCTACGATGACCTGGACGACGTCGCCGACGGTGGAGCCGCCTCGACGGCGTTCTGGTTGATGGCCAGCGGGCGAGCCGATGCAGCGGTATCGACGCGACTGCGTAAGTCGCTGCTCGCCTACTGCCATCGCGACACGTGGGCCATGGTGCGATTACATCAAGCTCTCATCAAGCTCGCCGGCAATATGAATTGAAAGTACTGATCAGCGGTGGGTCACGGGAAAGGAGCGTGGAATACCATCGAGCGTCAGGCGAATTTCAGCGCCATCGGGGGAAGTTCGTCAATATTGGGCTCGGCTGGCCTTAAGAAAAGGCGCTTTAGCGGTGAGTGCACACTACAGAGGACATGCCTTGCCCCCCGGGTCTATACGTTGCAAATCCATGCGTTCCCGACAGGTCGGGCAGCGAGGACGTTCGGTCGGCAACAGTTGCGGCAATCCACTTCCGCGCATGGATGCACTCCGAGTCAGCAACGTCTATACTTAATATATCAAAGATGACGTTGGCGTCTATACGGTGTCCGACTGGAACTCCAATTTCTGCTAGCGGTCCGCGTAGCCGCATCTGCTAGGTGCAACGGATGATCGCAAGGTGCCTTTCTGGGTACGGAAGGCGGTGTGGATATGCCAATGACCATCAACCAGTTCCGACAGCTTGCCGCCTATAACCGCTGGGCCAACGCCCGTCTGTATGCAGCCGCGCTCGATTTATCGAATCAGGCGTATCGTCTTCACATCGGCGTCCTCTTCGGCAGCCTTCACGGCACACTGAACCACTTGCTGCTGACCGACCGCCTTTGGCTGAGGCGGCTGACTAGTGAAGGTGACCACCCGAACCGTTTGGACGCTATTTTATATGAAGACCGTGCCGAATTAACACGGGCGCGTATCGCTGAAGACGATAGGTTGATTGCTGTGGTCGAAAGGTATGACGAGGCGGCGCTGGCCAGTCTCCACAGCTACAGGACGACATCCGGTATGCCGCAGTCACAGGTCCTTTCAGATATTTTGCTGCATTTGTTCAATCATCAGACCCATCATCGCGGACAGGCTCACGCTTGCCTGTCGATATTGACCGGCGAAGAACCGCCGTCACTCGACCTTCTGGTATTTCAGCGCGGCGGCACGGCTCCGAATCTCGAAACACTGATTTGAACTAATGAAAAGCTTTCGGACATAGATCGCTTGTGCCGGGAACCCTCAGCAGAACGGCTTATATATTATGGCGACTGGGGGCTTCAACTGACGAGGCATACATGACAAGAGACGAACACAATGAAGCAGCCGAACTTCACAGGTTGAAACGTTAAAGATGGACGAACCTAACGTTCAAATCAATTTTGGCTCATCAGGAAATCGAGTGGATGAATCTAATGGGAAATGTGGCTTGAAGCGACATGGATATTGGGTTTTCGAGGTTTCCTAAGGTGGTTGGATCGGGCATCATTTTCCGATGGCCAACTCATCGAAGCGACAGCGGCGCCTGTGGGACACGTACACGTTCCCCGGCTTTCGCCCCCAACCCACGGTGCGCGGTGTCTTCGGTGATCCGAAGGCGCGCATCATCACGCTCGCCCGGCGCGCAAAAAAACGGTTTGCGGGTGCTGCGGGCGAATTCATTCGGGTTGGTACG
>Ga0097691_1001385_pt1 | contig 17967 bp, 20 predicted proteins | sample NGESurdeep072012_8_FD_72858 | JGI IMG/M metagenome (GOLD analysis project Ga0097691, IMG submission 72858) | Arctic peat soil microbial communities from Barrow, Alaska - NGEE Surface sample 210-1 deep-072012 | ecosystem: Environmental > Terrestrial > Soil > Wetlands > Peat ... | reverse complement strand
CCGGCCACCGGGGGCACCCAGAAGATGCCTTACAGAATCAGCCGCAATTTCCGTAAGGAATCAGGTGGCCTTCTGTCTGTCGTCATAATGCTGGTCGGCAGCTTCAAGATGAGGGCGCAGCTAAGGCGACGGATACACGAAGAGTCAAAATCTGAGCAACATCGGTCGTAACCACTGCGACCAGACTCCAGGTGGGTACGGCATTGCAACACGTACCGGGCGGCAGCGTCATCCAAGGGTCCGGCTTCTGGGATCGAGGGGTACGATTGACCATGGTGTGGATACTGCTCGGGATATTCATCCCGTGCCTCGGATTCCTCCTCTGGGCGTCGGTGGTGGCAATTCGTATTTCGGGCCGTCAGATGAACGCTGATAGCAAACATCTGGTGCGGCCGCGTCGCTGGCTCTATTGGGGTGTCGTCATCGCCTTCTTTTTCTGCCCCGTTGTAGGGACCGTGATTGGTGCAGTCATCGGTTCAGCCAATGGCGCGGGCACATCGGTATTCGCAGGAACCGCCGCTGGGGGTGGGGTGGGGCTGCTGGTGGTGATCATCGGGTTGGTCTTCGTAGGACCGGTCAAGCAGGGTCCGGAGAATGTTCCATACAGCCAGGAAACCGAATTGCCCTGGCACAGAGAGACGAAAACTCGTTCCTGATTCTGTCCTACGCGGGCCGACTAGGTCCTGAGAGAATGTGGGGATGAGTACCGAAGGCTTGATCCGCGTGACCTGCCTTCCCTGGAAGATCAATCGGTACATGCGGTTTCACCTTTTGGTCGATGACTCCGACAAGGGTTTGCTGCGCCGGGGAAAGCCCCTAGAGGTTCGCATCCCGTCTGGCCAACACACGGTCGCAATCAAGACCGCGAGACTTGGCACCTGTTGATCTGCTTGTTGAAGTGCCAGCAGACGGCACGGTCAACCTGGCATGTGCGGCGAGCAGCGAAGGGCTGATATCCGCCGCACGGAGTAAGTACACCAGGGTGTGGGACGGACCTTCACCCATGAACTTGTGGCTGACAGACGAAGGGGACCTGCCCGAAGAACCCACCCCAGAGCGAGAGAATTGGTGGACCGTCCCGTTTCTCAGTCAGGAGGCGCTTGCTGAGTCCCCCGTGCTTTTGGAGAGGCTCTACTACCGTGTGGCGATCAAGCACTACGTAGCATTCGTTTGATCACCTCTGTCTGGTTTGGTTCCTTTCTGTTCGACACGCTTTCCGAACCGAATCCATCGGCACTCTCGGTCCCACTCTGGGCCGTCTTACTGATAGGGAGCCTTGCCGTCATGGTGCTTAGGGCCGTTGCTCGGCACCAAATGTTTGCATCGTCGGTCAACGTGTCGAACCCCGACACCTAAACTCACACTCCTACACGTGTCCCTAATGCTGCCGGTTTGTTGCGTGCCGCGTACTGCCCGACGCCGAGGGTGCTTGCGGACCGCGGGCGCACGCGTAGGTGCCGTTCTGCGCTGGCATTTGGCACCGGAGCACCGTCATTCTGGCGCGTCGTTCGGTGCTCCAGCCGGGCACCCGGTCAGCGGGTGGGGACGACCTCAAAGCGCTGGCGGCCACGGATGCGGTAGACGTGAAAGTCGGAGTCGAGCGTGAAGATCCTGCGGTGACCATGCTCCTCGGCGAATGCGACCAGAGTGGCATCGGCGAGGTCCATGGGCCTGTCAGCGTATTGATCCATCAGCCGGGCGCTGCGTTCGAGCGCGGACGCTGAGAGGTCAGCGACGATCAGGCGACCGGTGTGAACTAACCGCCAGAGTGCCCGCTGTCCCTGGATCCCTCCGGCCCTTGCCAGGAGGTACATCGCCTCGGTGAACGCCGGCCATGTCGTCACCAACGGCAAAGAGAGCTCGTCGAGCGCCTCCATGCAGGCGACGTGGTCCGCTTCATCGGCGTCAATGAGGGCGATGAGCGGTCCAGCATCGGTGAGCGTCAACGTCCGGCTCGGTCATCGGCCAAGACTCTCGTGAAGGCCTCTCCCGAGTGCCGGGCACGCCCGCCTCCGCCGTGGACGGTACCGACGACATCGGCGAAGATATCGCCTGGGCGGTCCGCCAGCGTCGCGTTGGCACGCTCCTCGGCAGCGTGCCGGATGAACTCAGACACCGACTCGCCCTTGACCGTGGCGGCTCGCTGAACCTTCTCGTCGAGATCGGGATCGAGGCGCAGGCTTCTCATACGACTACTGTATCACAATGGGTGACGCTCGTCATACATTCACGTCCCGGCGCAGGACGAGGGGAGCGCTCTTGGGCGCCATGAATCCGCCCCGTGACAGAACGGCGGTACGACCGACCTCGACGTTCGCTGGAACGGAGCACTGCCGACATGGCCCTTTCCCATCCGCAGTTCGGACTTGGCGCGGGCGCGCACCAAGAAGTGCTGTTCTGCGCTGCGATCATGAGGGCGACGACCCGTCGTTCTGGCGCGTCGTTCTGTAGTCGGTCGGAGACGCGAGATCGCCGACTCAGGTGCGTTCGGCGGCACCCACAGCACCGGCTGCCGAGCGCGGTTCTGAGTGCGTTGCGGTCAGCGCAGGCGGCCGCCGTGCTTGCTCCTGTTGCTGCGCCCGCAACGGCACTTGAGGGTCACCCAGTTCGGCGGGCACGAACAGTTCGTTCGACCGATCAGGGCCGCTCCGCGGTCTCTTACGACTATCGTCCCCAACTGTGGCTGACGAGCCGACCAACCGGGAGATTCATTCCTTCAGAGCAGACTCGATCGTGAGATGGATCATCATCGGCATTGAGTACGCAATCGTGGCCAGTCTGCTGCTGGTGGCGGGCGATGTCCTGGTGCACACAGTAGACAGATTTCTCAGATACGGACATGTCTTTTCCGATGCCATCGTTGCAGCCATCGACGGCATCCTGGTTGTGATCATCATCCTTGATATCGCTCGCACGGTCTTCGGTCATCTGAGAACCGCGGTGTTTCCGGTGAAGCCGTTCATAGTTATCGGCATCTTGGCCGGAGTACGCGATATCCTCAGCGCGTCAGCCCACTTGACATTGAGCGGTCCGCTGTCTCAGCGCGAGTTTTATGACACGTTGATTTCGCTCGGCGTCGGTGTTGGCGTGGTGGTCTTTCTGCTTTTGGGTTTGTTGATCCTCCGCTTTAGTGGACATATCGATGATGACGACGTGGACTGAGATGGGATCTTGCTATCGATATCACCGATTCCCTCCTCCCTACTGAATCACCAGTGACCCCAAACGCCGGCCTTGGGACGCTGGGCGATTCGACCCCCCTTCGGGGCCCAGCCCGGGGCGCCAGGCTATGAGGCGACTGTCCCGTCAGCTAAACCAGTTGGGCCTCGACCTCCGTGAACTGCGGCCCGGCGGCAACCATGGACGGCATGACCAATAGCATGCTGATGTGACCGACAAGGAGACTTCAACCGCCCGGCTCCGGCCCTACAACGCTGCCGCAGGGTGCCTGCACCTCGTCCAGGCGGTTCTCATCGTCATCCTGGCCAACAGCTTTTCGCTGCCAGTGCGCGCCACCTACATGACGGGGCCACCGGGCCCCGGCGTTGGGCACCAGTCGGTCGTCCTGTTCAACGTCGGGTTCGCAGCTGCGATCGCCGCCTTCTTCTTGCTCTCGGCCGTGGCCCACTTCTACGTGGTCGGACCGGGCTGGGCGAAATACCAGGCCGAACTGCTGATCGAACGCAACCCCTTTCGCTGGATCGAGTACTCACTCAGCTCATCGATCATGGTCGTTCTCATCGCCATGCTGGTCGGTATCAGCGACATCGCAGCGCTGATCGCGCTCATCGGCGTCAACGCGTCGATGATCGGCTTCGGCTGGATGCAAGAGCGATACGAGCGTCCAGGCACCGGGCTCGGGCCATTCTGGATCGGATGCCTGGCCGGCATCGTCCCGTGGATCGCCATCGGGATCTACCTGGTTGGCCCCGGGGCCAACCAGCACCCGCCCGGGTTCGTCTACGCGATCTTCTTCTCGCTGTTCGTCTTCTTCAACTGCTTCGCCATCAACCAGTGGCTGCAATACAAGAAGGTCGGTCGGTGGGCCGACTACCTCTTCGGCGAGCGGGTCTACGTAACCCTCTCGCTTGTCGCCAAGAGCCTCCTCGCCTGGCAGATCTTCGCTTCCACATTGGCGTCTTCTGTCGCCCATTGATCGCAGCGGCGCTTGCTCGCGCACGTCACCACCACAAGACCCATGTCACTGCGAAGTTCGCTGGAGCTGACCCACCTTGGCGGGCACGTCGAGTGCGCCCGGATAGGTGTCCCATACCGCCGGCTTGCTGCGTGCCGCGTACTGCCCGACGCCGAGAGTGCTTGCGGGTCGCGAGCACACCCGAGGTGCCGATCTGCGCTGATATCTGGAGTGCGACGGTCGTCGTTCTGTCGCGTCGTTCGGTGCTCGGTCGGATACGCGAGAACGCCGATTCGGCGTGTGTCAAGTCGGGCTCGGGATGCCGTGGATCCCGATCAACGCCTCGTGGATCTCCGCGGTCATCGACTGCCAACCGTATTCCGGTCTCTTCCCCAGAGGGGGATCATGACGATATCCCGGGCGCGAAACTGAATAGTTGACTATGTCTGTCACCTTTGTCAGGATCTGTCGCGCAGAGTGACGTCCCGATCCGGCGAAGTACGTCGAGGGGCCAACGTGTGAGGAGCAGACGATCATGCCCGATTGGGACTTCGAGACCCGCCAGATCCATGCCGGTGCCGCCCCCGACCCCACCACCGGGGCCCGGGCCGTGCCGATCTACCAGACCACCAGCTACACCTTCCGCGACACTGACCATGCCGCGGCTCTCTTCGGCCTCCAGGAGCTGGGGAACATCTACACCCGGATCATGAACCCGACCCAGGCGGTCTTCGAGGAGCGGATCGCCTCGTTGGAAGGCGGGGTAGCCGCGCTGGCAGTGGCCAGCGGGATGGCGGCCGAGACCATCGCCCTGCTGAACCTGGCGGAAAATGGCGGCCACATCGTTTCCTCAGCCTCGCTCTACGGCGGCACGTACAACCTCTTCCACTACACCTTCCCCAAGCTCGGGATTGATGTCACCTTCGTCGAGGACCCCGACGATCTCGACGCGTGGAGGGCCGCCATCCGGCCGAACACCAAGGCCTTTTACGCGGAGACGCTCGGCAATCCCAAAGGCAACGTGCTCGACTTCGAGGGGGTGTCCGAGGTTGGGCATGACCACCGCATCCCGCTCGTGGTCGACAACACACTGGCGACTCCCTACCTGGCGCGGCCACTGCAGCACGGTGCCGACATCGTCGTTCATTCGGCGACCAAGTTCATCGGAGGACACGGCACCTCGATCGGTGGGGTCATCGTGGATGGCGGAGTGTTCGACTACGAGGGCAGTGGGCGGTTCCCAGGGTTCACCGAGCCCGACCCCAGCTATCACGGGCTGGTGTTCGGCGAGCTTCCCGAGGCTCTCTTCCCGGCGCGGTTCGTGCTGAAGGCCCGCCTTCAGTACCTGCGGGACTTGGGACCGGCCATCGCCCCCCTGAACTCTTTCCTGTTCCTGCAGGGGTTGGAGACCCTCAGCTTGCGGATCGAGCGGCACGTGCAGAACGCCACCACAGTGGCCAAGTGGCTCGAGGCACGCGACGAGGTGTCGTGGGTGGCATACCCGGGCCTCGCATCGAGCCCGTGGCACGAGCGCCAGCAGCGCTACCTGCCCAAGGGTGGCGGCGCCATCATCGCTTTCGGGATCTCCGGTGGGGCCGCCGCCGGCCGGAAGTTCATCGAGGGGCTCGAGCTGTTCAGCCATCTTGCCAATGTCGGCGATGTCCGGAGCCTGGCGATCCACCCGGCGTCCACGACGCACTCGCAGTTGACCGAAGCCGAGCAGACCACGGCCGGCGTCAGCCCCGACCTCGTGCGACTGTCGGTCGGGATCGAGTCGATCGAGGACATCCTGGCCGATCTCGACGCAGGGTTCCGCGCGGCCAAGGGGGCGTGACGCGGAATCCCTACCCGGGCGTCTGGCAGCCCGGTGACAATCCGGGCCGGCGGCAGTTCGCCGTGTTGGCCGCTAATGCTGGCTGGGCCGGCGGGCTGGAAGCCGGCGGTTGGCTTCCGGAGGTAACCGTCGCCTACGAGACCTGGGGTGAGCCTGATCCCGCCCGGAGCAACGGCGTCCTGGTCCTCCACGCGCTCACGAGCGACTCCCATGCGGCCGGTCCGGCCGGTCCGGGCCACCTCGCACCGGGATGGTGGGACGGCATCATCGGCCCCGGTGCGCCGATCGACACCGACCGGTACTTCGTGGTCTGCCCGAATGTCCTCGGCGGGTGTCAGGGGACGACCGGACCGGCGTCGCCCGGAAGTGATGGCGTCCCCTACGGCTCCCGGTTCCCGATGGTGACCATTCGCGACCAGGTCGCGGTGGAGGCCGCGCTTGCCGATCAGCTGGGCATCGGGCGGTGGTCCGCAGTCATCGGGGGCTCGATGGGTGGCATGCGGGTCCTCGAGTGGTGCGTCGGCCACCCAATAAGAGTCGGACGGGCCATCGTCCTCGCCGTCGGGGCCTCGGCCACGGCGGACCAGATCGCCCTGTGCTCGCTGCAGATCCGCGCTCTCCGGTCCGACCCGGCGTTCGCCGGCGGGGATTACTACGACGCCGCGGCCCGTCCGGTGGACGGGCTCGCCATCGCCCGGGGGATGGGCCAGGTCAGCTACCGGACCGCCCACGAGTTCCAGAACAGGTTCGGCCGAAGTACCCAAGGGGAAGAGGACCCGCTCAAGGGCGGGCGCTTCGCTGTCGAGTCGTACCTGCAGCACCAAGGAGACAAGCTGACCCAGCGGTTCGACCCGAACGCATACATCGTCCTCAGCGAGGCCATGAACCACCACGACGTCGGCCGGGGGCGTGGCGGAGTCGAGCGCGCACTTGCCGGAGTACGCGTCCCGGTTACGGTGGCGGGCGTGGCCTCGGATCGCCTGTACCCCCTCGAGCTGCAACAGGAGCTCGCCCGGCTGATCCCCGGTGCCGGACCGCTCACCGTCATCGACTCTGAGTCCGGGCACGACGGGTTCTTGTCGGAGATCGACCAGGTCGGCGCGATCGTGGCATCGGCCCTGAGCTAATGATTGCGAACAGCGACCCTCTCGGACAGCACGATCCGGCGCAGGCGCCTATGGGAACCGGGCCCGAGCCAGAAAGCCTGTGGACCGACTGGTCGAGATCGTTCGGTCTACAGGTCCCCATCCTCAATGCCCCAATGGGTGGCGTGGCTGGTGGCGTCCTGGCGGCGGCCGTGTCCAAGGCGGGTGGGCTCGGCATGGTCGGTGTCGGCAGCGCGGGGACTGTCGAGTTCCTGCGTGAACAGACCTCGGTCCCCAGCCTCGCCGGCATCCGCTTCGGCGTGGGGCTGCTCGCCTGGGCCGTCCAGAATGACCCGGGACTGCTCGACGCGGCCATCTGCGCCGGGCCGAGCCTCATCTCGGTTAGCTTCGGGAACGAGTGGTGGTGGGTGGACCGGGTCCACGACGCCGGCATCGCCACGGCCACGCAGGTCTACGACGTGGACTCGGCGCGGGAGGCATACGAAGCCGGGGTGGACATCCTGGTCGCCCGGGGGTCTGAAGGCGGCGGCCACGGTATCCACCGGGTCAGCACACTCGTGCTCCTCCAGGGCGTGATGGATGCCGTGCCCGCAACCGTTCTGGCTGCCGGCGGTATTGCGTCCGCCCGGGGGTTGGCGGCGGTGCTGGCTGCGGGCGCGTCCGGGGTGTGGCTCGGCACGCCCTTTCTCGCCTGCCCGGAGTCGCTCGCCACCGACGCTGTGCGTGCCCTCGTCCTGAAGGCACGGGGTGAAGACACTGTCCAGACCCGCATCTTCGACATCGCCCTCGGGTATCCGTGGCCGCCGCGTTTCGACGAGCGAGTTCTCCGCAACGACGTCACGGATCGTTGGTGCCACCGCGAGGATGAACTGGCCCGGGACCCGCAGGCCCGTATCGCCGTGGCAGGATTTGTCGAGCTCGGGGGTCCGGCCACTGCGGTCGTCGACGCCGGTCAGGGTGTGGGGCTGGTCACTGACGTGCGCCCGGCAGCCGCTGTCATCGGTGAGATGGCATCGGGTGCGGCGGCACTCCTCGCCGCTTGGGCACTTCGGCATCAACCCGGATGCTCGCACCGAAATGGGGCTTGAGCCGTACGACCAAGGTCCTCGTTGTGATTGGTGCGCTACCCCGCTCGGTAACGCTTGCCACTGCTGATAGCGGAGAAGTGAAGACGTTGATTCGAGCGCCCAGGCTGAGTTGATACGACCGAGCGCACGCCACCACGCATAATCACGCCCGACGTGCCCGCGTCACCGGCTCACGATGCACGCCGAACCGAGCATCGTTATCTGGAGCTCTCCTGAAGAAGTAGGACATCAACTGGTGGTTTGTGTGGGGGTCATGTCGTTGACGTGCGTTCGTGTCTGAGTCGATGGGCGAGTTGATCTTGCAGTTGGCGGTCATCCACCCTCAGGCGAGCCACGCCGTCCAGGGGGCCTCAAGGCAGACTGGCTGATCCGTGGCCGTCGGCGCCTTGAGCAATGTCCTGCTGCTGACTGGTGGATCGTCGGGGGCCGTTCGTCTCGGCCCGAATGAGTGGACACGGATCGAACCGAGAACGGATCACTCCACTTTGGCGGGCTCGCCGAACTCATGACGTCAGCGACATGCTCCAGATAATGAGTCGCTGACGGACACAGGAGTTCTCGTCAGCGACGTCGACGACAGGGTCTCAAGCAGCTCCAGATATTCGGCGATCTGCCCTTCCACCCGACTCAGCAACCGAAGCCTCGGACCGGGCGCATAACGACGGGTCCGGCGTGTCGCGGCCGGCGCCCGAACCTCGGATTCGACGTGGCCAGTGAAACGCCTTCGCGGGCGCACGCGTAGGTGCCGTTCGGCGCTGCCCTTCGGCGTCCGGCCGTCGTCGTTCTGGCGCGTTGTTCGGCGCCCGGGCCGGTGAGCTTGATCGCTGACTCGGGTGCGGTCGGCGGCACGCACAGCACTGGCAGCTGAATGTGGCTCGATGGGCTCCGGTCCAGGGCCCGTGGATCACCCGGGTAACGCCGGATCAGCAGCTCCCAGTCGCTTACAGTTCCACTATGCCTGCAAGAAGAGCTGCACCGGGAGACCAGAGGCGCGAAATACCAGTATCTCGAGTTCTCAGAAAGGCACTTCCGAATGCCCATCGCTGCCTCAGGTTAGGAGGGACTTACACGTCTCACTCGATAGTGAACCAAGGCTCGGAAGACCTTGCGGTGCACGGGCTGGAGGATTTTCCAATAGACGAAACCCGGAACTCCTAGCGGGCGAAATGCCCCAACCTGAACAAGCGCACGCTCGTCGCACTGATAGCCGAACCAGGCTTCTCCAAAGAACCAGGAAGTGGCGCGCAATACCAGCATCCCAGGGTCGCGTCGCGTCACGTACCACCAGTCGACCGTCTGGCCCTCGAGGAGCGCAGGCGGGCAACTGAGGGTCCATCGTTCCCCGACGAGGCGACCGAGCATGGCTCGCACCTTCCAGGCGAACGCGAGGCCGTACCAGCTATAGCTGCCACCCATACGGTCGAGGTCCGCATCGAGCCGCAGAGACGTTTCGTCCGAAAGGGGTGCCGATACACGGACGGTGTAGACACCATCGCAGAGTCCGCTCTCGCGGCTCAAAAGGTCGTGGTCGAGGGCTTTCGCCTGGTCGTCCAGGGCGGCCGAAAGCGCGTCCGCCAACCCGGCTGGCTCGAAAGCGAAGGCAACATCGGTTCGGGCCTGGTCGTGGACGACCACCTCGGTCACAAGACTTTCGATGAGTGCGTGACTGACTCGGCGATCGACCGGCGTGACCAGATCCAACCAGTATGACGATAGTCGCGGAGTGAGATAAGGGACGTCGACGATGCGTCGATGGTGAAGACCACGAGCGGCCGCGTAGGCGCCGATCATCTCTCGGTACGAGGTGACCTCAGCACCACCAATCTCATAGACCCCCGGCTCGACCTCGAGTGCCCCTATCAAATAACGGACCACGTCGGCAGAGGCGATCGGTTGGATCCTCGTGCGGACCCAGCGCGGGCAGACCATGAACGGAAGCCGCTCAGTAAGGTACCTGAGCATCTCGAAGGAGATACTCCCCGCTCCCAAGACGACCGCGGCTCGCAGCTCAACGACCGGAACGTGCCCACTGGCTAGCGCGACGCCGACCTCCTGGCGGCTCGACAGATGCTCGGACTCCGGTTCATGCCCGAGGCCGCCGAGATAGACGATGCGCTCGACGGCGGCTGCTGCTGCCGTTCTGCCAAAGTCTTCGGCCAGCTGGCGGTCGCGAGCGCGGAAGTCCCCAGCGCTCAGCGAGTGCACAAGGTAAAAGGCGCTCTCGCATCCCGCCAAGGCGTCGAGCATCGCTGCCTCGTCCGCCACGTCGACGGCCCGTCCTTCAGCACCGGGGATCTCGGGACGGTGACGTGAGAGGCCGATAACCTCGTGTCCCGCCGCGACGAGCTCTACAGAGAGCGCCCGGCCCACGAAGCCACTTGCTCCAATCACCGCGACTCGCACCGCCCCACGATGCACCAAAACCAGACAAGAATGCGAGCCGTGTCATTCGTTGCCCGAAATCCGTAAGGCGGACCGTGTCGGGGACGGCAAGCGGAACAATGTCCGAGAATAATTACGATCGCGCGGGCCAAGCCTCCGTTGAGGGTGACGCCGATCGCCGGTTCGCGGCGTGGCCCAAGCCCTCCCACCCCCAAGTAAGCTTGCAACACGCGAGCGCACGCGTAGGTGCCGTTCTGGGCTGCTTGACGGAGCCGGGGGTCAGCCGTTCTGTACGCACGATCTGAGCGGATTGTCGATGCATCGCCTCGATATCGGAAAACGGCCGGCACCGACACCAGCCCGGCCGTCGGTGCCGGTGCATCCAAACGACTCGTCGAGGCTATAGCTGGGGCATCTCAGATCGCTCTCGGAGCATCCGTTGGCGATCTTCTGTGCCGAGGTGGGCGGGTTCCGTTGAATCGATGAAGTCGACGAGCGCATCAACGAACTGCTCTGGCGCTTCAATCTGAGGGAAGTGGCCCACGCCCTCGATGATCACCAGTCGGCTACCGGGCATGGCTTGGTGCGCGGCGTACGCGTGACTCACAGGGATGATGTCATCCCGGTCACCCCAGATGATCAGGGTCGGCATCGGTGATGCCAAGTAAAGCCGATCCATTGCGCTCACCGTCTGACCACCGGGGTCGATGACAGACTTGATTGTGCGAGCAAAGGCTTGGCGGTTCTCCGACTCGGCCAACGACGCGTAGGCGCTCCACATCTCGGTGATACGACTCAGTCGGATTCCGCGTTCATCGATCATCCGGAACAGATTGTCTCCCCAGTCGCGGACGAACGACGGAAAGATGACCGGCATCACATACTCGCTTCCCGGCAACGCCATGAGTCGAAGCAACCAGCTCACTTCTCGTCCGAGCCCACCGCTGTCGACAAGAACGAGACGTTCACATCGCTCGGGGTGCTGGTAGACGAGCTGCATGGCCACCCCACCCCCAAAGGACTGACCTATGACGGTTACTCGGTCGATGCTGAGGACTTCAAGCAGATCACGAATCCCGCTCGCGAACGCACCCAGCGAGTAGTCCCCGACGGGCTTTTCGGAATGGCCGTGACCCGTGAGGTCCGGTGCGATCACCGTGAAGCGATCCGTGAGTCGGGGGATTACATCTCGCCATGTCCGAGAGCTGCCGGCAATGCCGTGGAGGAGCAGAAGAACGGGACCGCTGCCTTCCAATCGGTACGCCAGGTCGTGACCATGGATCGAGACGTGCTGTAGCTGACCTTCCATAGGAACATCTTGCCCCAACGGTGCGATCTGAATTGCATAGGCGGATCTGCTCCCACCTAAAGCTGGTGTTGGCCTGCTCTCGTGCACCCCCCGGCTGAGAGGTTCGTTGAGCGATATTGCCTCGTCGCAATCAGCAATACCACGGGCGGTCAGTCAAACAACCGTCGCCGAACCCCGGGTTTAGGTGCCCCTGATCAATGGGGCGGGACGTGGCACATGCCGGCCAACGCCGAGCTTGTTTGCAGATCGCGAGCACTCCCGAGGTGCCGTTCTGCGCTGCGGCCAGGATGGCGACGGCCTTCGTTCTGGCGCGTCGTTCTGTGCCCGAGCGGGTGCGCTCGATCGCCGACTCTGCATGGTGGCGCCGAGCCGGCGGCTCCCATCCTGTCTGGCGCCGGTGTTCATTCTGGGTGCGCTGCGACCATGCCGTTCGGAGTACCTGCTCGCGAATGTTGCGGCGCCGCGAGCGGCGCATCCGGGGCACCCCTTCCGTGGGAAAGGTCGAATCGACCACAAGACGGGGCCATGCGATGCTTGTAGTTGCTCACGACCGACAAAGGAGCACGGTGGACCGGCAGACTCGACGTATCTTGCGCTATCGGCCTCCCCCCGCTGTGGTCGTAACGCTGGTGATTGTCGCTTGGATAGGTCTCTCCCTGGTGTGGAGCGGACACTGGCAACTTACGATCCCGTCCGTAGTTCTGGCGGTTCCCTGGTACTTGATCTGGAGGCACCATCGTGTTTCGGAGGCACGTCGGCTAGGCCTGTTGCCGAACAAGCGAAGCGCCAACGAACCCGAAGGCCCCCCATAGACCGACTGGTGCGGGTGTAGGCGACCCACTCCTGGTTATCCGATGCGTCGCAGTTCTGCAGTGAGATGGTGAGAAAGTGGCTGCCCGACCGCTGTCATCCGAAGCGAGTAACGGAGAACCTCACCCTCAATAGTGAAGTCACGTTCGACCGCGGTAACCTCCTTGGCGGTTCTCGTGCGGGCAACGTAGGTCGATCGCAGCAGGATGGTGGAGTCCCGGAAAGTGCCTTCTGCGACTTCCACGATTCCATTGGGTGCGACACGACGAGTTCGACCCAACCTGGATTCGCCATACGCCAGAAGCCGCTCTCCCCGTGAAGGAGGCGACCATCGGCAGCGTGCTTACTGACCTGGCTGTAGGAGAGAAACGGCTTACCGACGTGAGAAAACTCGATGGTCTCCTCGTAGTCAAAGTCATCGATCGTCGGATACTCGCCGTGACCGGACCCCGACCAGATTCCCAGAAGGACCGCTAGGGGTTCTACTGCGGGGTTCAGGGGAGTATCCACATCCCGAGCATGGCACTCCAATGGAGGGTGTGCTGAAGCATCCAAGAACGCCTGGTTCGACGGCGATTATCGACCGTGACCGACGCACATCTGGGACGATCCGTGAGCGGCTGGCACATCGGGAAGTGGCCGACAAGTCATTCATCCTTCGCCGATTGTCGCTTCCGCCGATGCAGCAAATACGCAAGGCCAGCAACGACCAAAGCAGCAGGACCGCAATGCACGGCGAGCACCCCCGCCAGATGAGGCCCACCCCAATCTTGTTGGTAGCTGGAAGGCTTCGAGTAGTCGATGGTGAACAGTTCCACAACGCCTCGAACGACGAGATACAGCGCGAGAATTCCGCCGAGCACAATCCCCAGCCATTGCAAGTAGCCGCGCTTCATCGACGGCGCCACCATCCAACCGTACGTCGGGGGATTGACTGGTGGAGACGGCTGTGGGTGCATTATCGACGGACGTGCGCTTGCCGGGTGCTAACTGCCACCGACCGGCACTTACACGGGTGATCCGCCCTCTGGACTGACCACACGGGGAACCTTCCTCGGGTGGAAGTCCAACCAGGAGGTGCGGTGTGAAGTGGAGTCCCGTATTTGAGTGTTCCGTCGGTCCCGATGGCCAGAAGACCTACCGGGTCGGCCATGAACTGGTCGACGAGTTCTTGGAGTTCGCATCTGCCCGGTGCCGACCGAGCACGGTGCGGGCCTATGCCCACGACCTGAAGGTCTTCTTCGGGTTCGTCGGCAAGGATCCGGCCGAGGTGACGCCAAAGGACGTGCTGTCCTTCATCGCGAACCAACAGCGGTCACGAGCCAACGCAGGCAACGTGGTGCGGATCAGCGACGGTGGGGCCGGCTTGTCGGTGGCGACAGTGAAGCGTCGGTTGGCTGCCGTGTCGAGCCTGTTCGGTTATCTCATCATCCGGGGAGATGCCGGGGTGATCGCCAATCCGGTGCCCCGGGGGATGCCCACTCGGAGGAGCCGCCACCGTGACCAACGTGGTGTGCCTCTGATCCGAGGAGTGCGACGACTGCCCCGCATCCTCGCGGCCGACGAGGTCGAGCTACTCATGTCGGCCTTCCGGACCGACCGGGACCGGGCCATGGCCCAGGCCATGCTGCTCGGCGGTCTGCGCAGGTGCGAGGTGCTGGGACTGCGTCTGGAGGATCTCCGAGTCGGTGAGAAGCGGCTGTTCATCGCCGACGGGAAGGGTGGCCACCAACGGCTGATCCCGATCTCGCCGACGTTCTTCGCATCCGTCGCCGACTACCTCAACCGGGAACGTCCATCGGGCGCTCCGACCGACCGGCTCTTCGTGGTGCTGAAGGAGCCCCGACGGGGTGCACCGCTGTCGGCCGAGGGACTCGATGAAGTCTTCAGTGCGGCACGGACCCGAGCCGGGCTGGTTCATGGGACCTGTCACGAGCTGCGCCACACCTGCTTCACCCGGTTGAAGGAAGCGGGTATGGCCATCGAGGCGATCCAGGCTCTGGCCGGACATCGCTCCATCGCCTCGACCCGGATCTACCTCCACCTGGGCGGCGACTGGTTGGCCAACGAGTACCGGCGAGCCGCCGAGGCCATCGATGCCCAGGCCAACGTGGGGGTAGTTCGATGAGCGCCGCTTTCGCCGAGCAGTCCTATGTCGACCAGCTCTGCCAACCACCCTTCCTCCAGTGGACCGCATCCCCCCGCCCGGAGATCGCCTGGCACGAGATTGCCCAGCGTGCGCCCCAGATGGCCTCGACCATGGCCACCTACCTGGACCAGCTCTCCGTGTCGGCTCGCCCCGGGACCGTCGGTGCATTCGACCTCGCGCTTCGGTTCTTCGCCGGTCGTGTGACCGAGGCCGATCCGTCCTGTGTCTCGGTTGCTGCCGTCCAGCGGCACCACGTCGAGGACTTCAAACGGTGGCAGGCGCAGCGCCCTGGAAGGAAGGGGAAGCTGTCGACCACGACCATCCGTCACCGCCTCGGGCTGTTGCGCACCTTCTTCGAGCGAATCATCGAGTGGGGCTATGACGATGCCCCGGCTCGGGTGCTGATCTTCCCCGGTGACTTCCCGAAGGCTGACGAGCCATTGCCCAAGTTCCTGGACGATCCCACCATGGCCAGGTTCATGGCCGCGGTGGCCGCCGACCCCAACCAACGTCGGCGGCTCATGATCGAGCTGCTGGCTCGGACCGGCATGCGGGTGGGCGAGCTGGCTGCACTCGAAGACGACGCCATGGTTCAGATCAGTGAGACCTTCTGGCTGCGCATCCCGGTGGGCAAGCTCCACAACGACCGCTACGTGCCGCTCCATCCGATCCTTGTCGACCTCATCACCGACTATCGGGCAACCAGGGATCCGAGTCGCTCAGGTCATCTCGTCGTCCGTGACGACGGTCAGCCCTTCGAACGCCGGACGATCCATCGTTACGTCGCCGCGGTGGCCAAGCGGGCCGGCGTCGGCCACGTCCATCCCCACCAGCTTCGCCACACCTTGGCCACCCAGGCGATCAACCGGGGCATGAGCCTCGAAGCAATCGCTGCCCTACTCGGGCACCGGTCCATGCGCATGACGATGACCTACGCCCGCATCTCGGACCGCACCGTTGCCGACGAGTACTTCCGGGTGACCGAGGCCGTCGAGGCCAACTACGGACGAACCGACGCGCTGCCTGACGATGCGGCCGGGGCCAACATGCGCAGACTGGCTGCCGACCACCGCCGGATGCTCGGCAATGGGATGTGCACCCGTCCGGTCGCCCTCGACTGCTCGTTCGAGTCGGCCTGCGAGCGGTGCAACTTCTTCGAGACCGGACCGCAGTTCATCCCGATCCTCCGGCGTCAGCGGGACCACGCCGTCGAACAGGATCAGGCGGAAAGGGGCGAGCTGTTCGAGGGACTCATCAAGGACATCGACGGGGCCATCTGAATGTGGTTCGATGGTCTCCAGTCCAGGGCCCGTGGATCACCCGTGTAACAACACTTATGCCACGCTGCGAAGATGACCTCTCGCAAGTTTTGGGACCCGGGTCCCGGAGGACGGACCGACCCGGAGGACCAGTGACCCTGGTCGTCGCAACCGTGGAACAATCCCTGGCATGGACGAGCCGCCGGAGCTGCAATACAACGGACACTGGAGGATGGCTGTCTGGGCCCTCCGAGTGGGGTACGTCGGGCTGGCCGTCGCCATTGCGGGCCTCATCGTGATGTCGTTGGGATCCACGCCGTGGGTCCTGGCCGTCGGGGTGATCATTTGGCTCGCCGCTGGAGCCGTCACGTTGGCGGGGTTCTTCTGGTCCCGGCACGAGCTTCCCGAGCCACGACCTGGGTACTGGTCGATGCGGTTCATGCTCATCCACGACACGGTCCACGCCCAGTCGTCGGCCCAGCGGTCCTGACGGCTCCTCCCTTCGCGGCTGCGTCCGCCGTGCGGCAGTCTCCCGTCCGGTCGACCCGACCGGGATGTGCCAGTACCGAGCGGGTGCGAAGCCCCATATCGCCGGGTCAATGTCACGACCCTTCGCTTCGAAGGTGGCGTCACCAGAGCACCCGAATCAGTCGATCGAGCCGAGCGGGGATACCGTTGGGCATGGACCCGCAACGTCGCCGCCGTCCAGATCTTCGACAAATGCGATTGGACGGCGTGGCGGTCCTGGAGCAGGGTCTCACAGATCTCCCGAGTCCACTTGATCGGGCATACGCGATGCCCCTGTCGTTCTGGATCAATGAGACGTGTGGATCGGTGCAGTACCTCTTCCACTTCACCGACGAAAAGGGCGTTGACCGTCCTGCGGATGTCACTTTCGAGTATGTCAGGGCCGCAGCAGGCTGGGCACCCACCGAGTGCGGATCAATGTGGAATGGAGACCGGACCGATGTGATTGGATCCCCCACGTTCATGCGCCGGTGTCCGCAACTCGACATCGAGGCTTCGAGTTCATCCACGGATCATGATGCTGCGCCCGGCTGCCCTGCAATCGTGGTTTCGGGCTTCCACTCACCAGCCGTGACGACCATCCGATTGATCCAAAACGATTTCACTCAGGAACGAGACGCCAGCGGACATTTTGGCGGATGGACCGTGTGTACGGCCCGGTACCGTCCGCTGCGAGTTGAAGCTATCTCTGCTGAAGGGACCGTCCTGGGGCACATCGATGAACCGAGGTCGCCAGCGAACCTGGATGGCTGAGCGCAATCCAGCTTGCTGACCCAGCCGCCGCCATTGGCATGAGCCTGGCACGCCGGTGCTGCCTGCCCCACATCGCCGGGAGAGTGACCCCCTGCGCCGACAACGCTTCAGTACCTACGCCAGCCGCTTGGCTTCGGCCAATCCGGTGGCGCTGTAGACGCCATCGGGAAAGACGGCATCCCAGGCATCACGTATCCCACGGAAGTCCTCGCTGGGGCCGTAGGCGGCGCGGGCGGCAGCCACCACTTCCTCTCGACGGGCGGCGACGGCAGCACCCGAGGCGAACTCCAGCTCAGTGTCTATCTGTGCGATCGACTCGGCGAAGCGGCGTTGGTGGCCGATCAAGCGGACTGCGCTGGCGGGAGGCGTCATGGGAGGTTCCTTGTCGGTAGCGGGGGTTGGCGGGAGGGAGTCCTCCTACCGCTTCCACGGGGGCCCTCAGCGCATTCGGCGTGCTCCAGGGCAGGCACAACCGTAGCGTCGGTCCTGGATGATCATGGCCGGCACGTCGGCCGAATTCACCGGCAAGGTAGGGCCCCATACCGTGCAGCGGACGCCTGGGTCAGATCTTCCCTCAGCCCGTAAACATTCAGCCCCCCGTGTGACCAGCACTT
>Ga0097691_1001383_pt1 | contig 17969 bp, 16 predicted proteins | sample NGESurdeep072012_8_FD_72858 | JGI IMG/M metagenome (GOLD analysis project Ga0097691, IMG submission 72858) | Arctic peat soil microbial communities from Barrow, Alaska - NGEE Surface sample 210-1 deep-072012 | ecosystem: Environmental > Terrestrial > Soil > Wetlands > Peat ... | reverse complement strand
ATCTCGACTGTCGGAAGGTCGAAACAAGCTCTGGTGAAAAATATCTCATCACTCCCGAATCGACCGAGCGTCACATCACGTACATCAAGGAAACGACAGCTGCGGCCGGACGTGTCCCGACGCGGCCGGACGCGTCCCAGCGCGCCCCTCAAATTCAAACAGTTAAGCCACAGAAAGAGGGCGCGCCCGAGCGCGCCCCGACGCGGCCGGACGCACCTGATTACCGGGAGCGATACATCGGGCACCTCGAAACAGAGAATTCATTTTTGCGCGAGCAGAACACGGTCCTGCTCGAACGCGTGAAAGAGACCAACATCCTCACTGGTCGATTGCAGGAAATGCTCACGCCGTTGCTTACTCCCGAGCGCCAGCCGAACGCGACGGCCGTCGCTCATACGGAGCCACCCGAAAAGCCGGCGGGGTAGGGAAGTGATCGGCGTCGTTCTCCACAGCTGTGGACAACACAAGCATTCCACTGCACCTATAATTCATCTGCACACTATGAAAGTCGCGCAGCGCACCGAAACAGCATCAACGGAAGGGAAGCCGAGCGAAAAGCTCTACATGGAGAATACCTTGCTCCGCGTTTTCGGAGCGCTGTTTTGTCATGATCCAAAGTGTGCACGTACGCGCTCGGGCAAAATCGAGCTCAATCGCGGAGACAAGGAGAAGCTGTGCGCGGCGGTGGAATAGTTGGCCACTGGAGCGGCGGCGTTGTGCGGCCGCGGCGGAGTAAAATCCAGCCAGTGGTAAGGCGTTCCTTTGTCTTCTGGACGAAGGGAAGCCGAAGGAATGTTCGTGGTGGAGGTTTACGCGGCGGTTCGGCAATTTGTTTTCAATGATGGCAAGAGCCGGCGGGAAGCGGCTCGTGTTTTTGGGTTGAGCCGGGAGACGGTCTCGAAGATGTGCCGGTTCTCAATGCCGCCGGGCTATGTGCGGCAACGACCGGCGGAGAAGCCGATGCTGGGGCCCCTGATTCCGGTGATCGAGGCGATCCTGGAGGCTGACCGGACGGCGCCGGTGAAGCAGCGTCACACGGCCAAGCGGATTTTCGAGCGCCTACGCGACGAGCATGGATTCACGGGCGGCTACACCGTCGTCAAGGATCATGTGCGGATCGAGCGGGCGCGCGGTCGAGAGACCTTTGTGCCGCTGGCGCATCCGCCGGGCCATGCGCAGGTGGATTTTGGCGAAGCGGTGGGCGTGATTGGCGGGGTGCGCCAGAAGATCCATTTCTTCTGCATGGATCTGCCGCAATCGGATGCGTGTTTCGTGAAGGCCTACCCGGCGGAGACGACGGAGGCCTTCCTCGACGGGCATGTATCGGCATTCGAGTTCTTTGGCGGCGTGCCGTTGTCGATTCTCTACGACAATCTCAAGATCGCGGTGGCGAAGATTTGCGGGGATGGCAAGCGCGAGCGCACGCGGGCGTTCACCGAACTGGTCAGCCACTACCTGTTCAAGGATCGGTTCGGACGACCCGGCAAGGGCAACGACAAGGGGAAGGTCGAAGGGCTCGTGAAGTATGCACGGGCGAACTTCATGACGCCGATGCCGATCGCCCCGAGCTACGAAGCGCTCAACGGGATGCTGAGCCAGCGCTGCCTGGCTCGCCAGTCGGACCGGGCTGGACGGCGCGCCGAGACGATTGGCGAGCGTCTGGTGGCCGACACGGCGGTCATCCGGACCTTGCCAGCGACGCCGCTGGAGCCGTGCGAGAAGCGGGGAGCTCGGGTGTCGTCGACGGCGTTGGTGCGCTATCGCGGCAATGATTATTCGACACCGACCGCCCACGGGTTCCAGGAAGTCCTGGTGAAGGGGTTTGTCGAGGAGGTCGTGATCCTGTGTCGTGGGGAGGAGATTGCCCGGCATGCGCGGTCCTACGGCCAGGGCGTCTTCGTGTACGACCCGTTGCACTATCTGGCGCTGATCGAGACGAAGCCGAATGCGCTCGACCAGGCGGCGGCGTTACAGGGCTGGGACCTGCCGGAAGGGTTCCAGCATCTTCGCCATCTTCTGGAAGCCCGCATGGGCAATCGAGGCAAGCGCGAGTTTATTCAGGTTCTGCGTTTGATGGAGGCGGCGCCGAAAGAAGTTGTGGCCGAGGCGGTGAACGACGCGATCCGGCTTGGCGCGATCGGCTTTGACGCGGTCAAGCAGATCGTCCTGGCTCGCATCGAGAAACGGCCGGCGCGTCTCGATCTGGCGGCCTATCCGTATCTGCCGCAAACCAGCGTCAGGACAACGGTGGCCGCCGATTACGCTGTGCTTCTGTCCGGGAGCCTCGCATGAGCGCCGCGAAGAAGACGGACAAGCCTGTCGCCGCGGAGACGATGCCATCGGGCACGACGAGCGGAACGCCACAGATCCTGCTCGCGCATCACCTCAAACAGCTCAAGCTGCCGACGATTCTACGCGAGTATGACAAGGTCGCGCGGGAGGCGGCGCGCGAGGGGATCGATCACACGGCCTATCTGTTGCGATTGGTCGAACTGGAACTCATTGATCGGGAGCGGCGCGTCGTCGAACGGCGCATCCGTCAGGCGCGCTTTCCGGCGGTGAAGAGCCTCGATACGTTCGACTTCGCGGCGATCCCCAGCCTCAACAAGATGCTGGTTCTCGAACTCGCGCGCTGCGAATACATACTGCGCCGCGACAACATTATCGCGCTCGGCAACTCCGGCACGGGCAAGACGCACATTGGGCTGAGCCTCGGATTGGCGGCCTGTCAGAAGGGCTTCTCGGTTGCCTTCACGACGGCGGCGGGTTTGGTACACCAGCTCATGGAGGCACGCGATGAGAGGCGGCTGCTGAAGCTGCAGCGCGACCTGGCCGCGGTAAAGCTCCTGATCATCGACGAACTCGGCTATGTGCCGCTCTCGACGACCGGCGCCGAGCTCTTGTTCGAGGTGTTCAGCCAGCGTTACGAACGTGGCTCGACCATTGTGACTTCGAACCTTCCATTCGAGGAATGGACATCGGTGTTCGGCGTGGAGCGCTTGACCGGCGCGCTTCTCGACCGGCTGACCCACCACGTCCACATCCTGTCGATGAATGGCGAGAGCTATCGCCTGGCGCAATCCGCACGCAGCCGGAAACTCGCCGTCACGGACGCGAACGACCAGTCCGCCGCCGAGGCTGTCGATCCAGACACTGGCGAAATTACCCCCCGTTAGCTGCCGAACAATTTTCGCCGCCGACACGCAAAGGGGCCCGATCGGGCCCCTTTGCGTGTCGGCGCATCCTCGCGCCACTGGCCTGCTTTTACTCCGCCACGCTGGCCTGCTTTTGCTCCGCCGTTGACAGCATGCCGCCGCCCGCTGAACCTCTCTTAAAGCCGCTTTGTTGCGTGCTTTGTGGCGGGCCGATGAGGCTTGTTCGCAGAATTACGGCATCTGACGCTCAGTCGCAATTGGCAGTGTATCAGTGCGAGCAATGCCAGCACACAGCGACGCTGCCGGCGGAGGACGAAGCCCGCTAAGCACGATATGATATTCGGCTGTGGATAGAGATCCCTCCAAATCAAGCCTTCCGTAAGGCTACAATTGCCTCATCGCCGCTCCAAATACAGTGATCCGTTTTGATTACGATCAAATGTTGGTCGGCGCACATCGTTATCAATATTGCTTGCTATCTTTATGGCCGCAGGCCGCAGGGAAACCGGGCCGTGGATCTTGCCGATGCCATCTGTGAGCGCCGACATCCACCACGATACGTTTTTTCGCGGTTTGAGTTCGCGCAGATGCGGAGAAATCCGCAATGAGGTATTGAATTAGGTTCATCAGCTCCTCAAATCCTACAGGTGATCGGCAGGTGAAAGTCATGGACCGTGACGACGCGCGCAATTGGATGTGGTCGGAGGCCTGCGAGATGCTAGCCCGTGCGGAGCGGCTACATCGGGAGTTCTTCAGGCCCACAGGCCTGGTCGCGCGGCTACCAACCTGGGAACCCCCGGTCGATATCCTCGAAACCGAACGCGAAGTCCTCGTGCTCGTCGCCTTGCCAGGTGTCCACCCTGACCGGGTCGAAGCGGCCATCGACGGAAACGATCTCGTGTTTGCCGGAACTCGCGTGCTGCCAGATGAGTTGCGGACGGCGGTTATCCATCGTCTTGAACTACCGCAGGGCCGGTTCGAACGCCGCGTACGGCTTCCGGCTGGGCGCTACAGCACGGTTCGCCGGTCCGCAGCTGACGGCTGCCTTCTGATCACCTTGAAAAAATCGGAGGCTTTCCGTGGCTGAGACACAGCTTTTGGGCGCATCGGACGAGAGCGCGGGCAGGGGAACAGTGCCTATGCCCCCATTGCCGCCGGACGCGCTCATTATTGTTCCGGTCCGCAATACCGTTCTGTTTCCAGGCCACGTGCTGCCGATCACGATCGGCCGGCAGCGGTCTATCGCTGCAGCCCAGCAGGCGGTGCGCGAGCAGCGGCAGGTCGGCATCCTGATGCAGCGGAGTGCAGATGTGAGCGATCCGACGCCGGTCGACATGCACCGGATGGGTACGGTGGCGAATGTCGTGCGCTACATCACTGCGCCGGATGGCACCCACCATCTCGTCTGTCAGGGTGACCAGCGGTTCCAAATTACGGAATTCCTTACCGGATGGCCGTTTTTCGTTGCGCACGTCTTGCGGATTCCAGAGCCGGACACGCGATCGGCCGAAATCGAGGCACGCTTCCTTCATTTGAAGAGCCAAGCCACGGAGGCCGTGCAGCTGTTGCCGCAGGCGCCCCCGGAATTGCTGACAATGGTCCAAGGCGTCAATTCCCCAGCTGCCCTTGCCGATCTTGCGGCGATGTATATGGACGTGACGTCGGACGAGAAGCAGGAGATCCTGGAGACCGTCGACATCACAGCGCGGATGGAGAAAGTCTCGCGCATGCTCGCCCATCGCATTGAAGTCTTGCGATTGTCGCAGGAGATCAGCCAGCAGACCAAGGCCGCCCTCGGCGAACGTCAGCGCGAAGTCCTGCTGCGCGAGCAAATGGCTGCGATCCAGCGCCAGCTTGGCGAGGGCGAAGAGGGCAAGGCCGCCGAAATGGCCGAGCTCGATCAGGCGATCACCAAAGCTAAAATGCCGAAGGAGGTCGACGAGCACGCGCGCAAGGAATTGCGCCGGCTGCAACGGATGCCGGAGGCAGCGGGCGAATACGGCATGGTGAGGACCTACCTGGATTGGTTGATCGAGCTGCCCTGGAGCCTGCCGGAGGAGAGTCCGATCGACATCGCTGAGGCGCGACGCATTTTGGACGAAGACCATTACGGGCTCGAAAAAATCAAACGGCGCATCGTCGAATATCTCGCCGTGCGCAAGCTCGCGCCGCACGGCAAGGCGCCCATTTTGTGTTTCGTCGGGCCTCCCGGCGTCGGTAAGACCTCACTCGGCCAGTCGATCGCGCGCGCGATGAACCGAAAGTTCGTGCGGGTGAGCCTCGGTGGCGTGCACGACGAGGCGGAAATTCGTGGCCACCGGCGCACCTATATCGGCGCGCTGCCGGGCAACATCATCCAGGCCATTCGCAAAGTCGGATCGCGCAACTGTGTCATGATGCTGGACGAAATCGACAAGCTCGGCGCCGGCATCCATGGTGATCCCGGCTCGGCGCTGCTTGAGGTACTCGATCCCGAGCAGAACAACACGTTCCGTGACAACTATCTCGGCGTGCCCTTCGACTTGAGCCGGGTGGTATTCATTACCACGGCCAACATGCTCGATACTATTCCGGGGCCGCTGCGAGATCGGATGGAGATCATTAGTCTTGCCGGCTACACCGCGGACGAGAAATTCCAGATCGCCCAACGCTACCTGGTGCGACGTCAGATGGAGGCAAACGGGCTGCAGCCGGGTCAAGTCGAGATCGCGGACGACGCACTCCGGGAAACTATCCAACACTATACCCGAGAAGCGGGCGTGCGAAACCTCGAGCGCGAGATCGGAAAATCCCTGCGCCACGCAGCTGTCCGCATTGCCGAAGGACAGAGCGGTCCCATCCGCATCGCCAGCAACGATCTCCTTAGCATTCTTGGCCCGCCGCAGTTCGAAAGCGAGCTGGCGATGCGCACGAGCGTGCCGGGCGTGGCGACCGGCCTCGCCTGGACCCCCGTCGGAGGCGACATCCTGTTCATCGAAGCGACCCGCATTCCGGGAAACGGGAAGCTGATCCTCACCGGCCAACTTGGCGAGGTAATGCGGGAAAGCGCTCAGGCGGCGCTCAGCATCGTCAAGAATCGTGCCGCTTCCTTCGGAATCGATGCAAGTCGATTTGAGAAGACCGATATCCACATTCATGTGCCAGCAGGCGCAACTCCGAAGGATGGACCGAGCGCGGGCGTCGCCATGTTTATGGCGCTCGTCTCGCTGCTGACCGAGCGGAATGTGCGCAACGACACCGCTATGACCGGCGAGATCAGCCTGCGCGGGCTCGTACTCCCCGTCGGCGGGATCAAGGAGAAAGTCATTGCCGCTCACCGAGCCGGCATCAAGCGTGTCATGCTGCCGGCGCGGAATCGAAAGGACTTCGAAGACATTCCTGAAGAAGCCCGCAAGCTGCTCGAATTCGTCTGGCTCGAACGCGTAGATGAGGCCGTATCATCCGCGCTGGAATCCGAAACGCATGCAAACAGCGCGACTTCAGAGAAAGCTGCACGTCATATGGCCAATGCTCAGGCGTAAGCCCGAACGCCGTACGTGACCGCCCGGTCTCCGTCGCCGGCGAGGAAGAAAGGGCGCTCCCTCAATCTCTTGACCTGCCGCATCCCGGGCCATGGCGACTTTCTTCGATGCTGCTGAGCAGTTTATTTGAGGTCCGCTTCGGCCGTGTCGTCCTCCACCTCCGCGACGACGTTCGCGATTTCCCGTCCGGGCCGAATAAATTCGTCGTAAAAGGTGTGAAGGTCGATCTGTTCATCTCCTTCAACCAGCGCACCCTTTTCGGGCAGCGCGGACCGGCTTCATCCTCGACCACAACAGTCAAAAGCCAATCTTTGCTGGCATGTTGGTCATTTGAGGCAAATCAATACTGCGACCGTGATTTGGAGCAATTTGCTACTGAGCTCTAGGGCTGCCTTTGCGACAGAGCGCGTAGCATGGAACCGGATGTTCGCAAGCGCCAGATAATGATCTGGTATACCGTTGCTGCGGTCATTGGTATTTTGCTGTTCCAGCAATTCTGGTCGAGTTATTCGCAAATCGAGACAATCGCCTACAGCGAATTTGAGCGCTTACTCGACCAGGGGAAAATTGCCGAAGTCACCGTCGGCACAGACACGGTACAGGGCTCAGTGAAAGAGCCGCTGCCGAGCGGCAAGCGCGAATTGTTTGCGATCCGCGGCGATCCGCAGCTTGCAGACAAGCTTGCGAAGCACGGGGTGGTGGTCAAGGGCGCTCCGTCGGGCGGTCTTATTCAGACCATCCTCTCCTGGGTCGTGCCTGCCATCATCTTCTACGTGATCTGGATGATTGTCTTTCGCCGCTTTGCCGAAAAGCAGGGAATCGGCGGGCTGATGGCGGTCGGAAAATCCCGCGCCAAGGTCTACGTCGAGACGGATACAAAAGTTACATTCAAGGATGTGGCAGGGGTAGAGGAAGCAAAGTTCGAGCTCGAAGAGGTCGTCGCGTTCCTGCGTGATCCGAAAGCGTACGGCCGCCTGGGCGCAAGAGTGCCGAAGGGCATTCTTCTGGTAGGTCCTCCCGGAACCGGAAAGACGCTCTTGGCGCGTGCGGTCGCGGGGGAGGCCGGTGTGCCATTCTTCTCGATCTCCGGCTCCGAGTTTGTCGAAATGTTTGTCGGCGTTGGCGCCGCCCGGGTGCGTGATTTGTTCGAACAGGCGCGAAAAGCCGCTCCCTGCATCATCTTCATCGATGAACTTGATGCGCTTGGCCGCAGCCGTGTTCCGGGAGCGTTCGGTGGTATCGACGAGAAGGAGCAGACGCTCAATCAACTTCTTTCGGAGCTTGATGGGTTCGATCCCAGCGTCGGCGTTATTCTCCTCGCGGCAACCAATCGGCCGGAAATCCTCGACCCAGCCCTGCTCCGGGCCGGTCGCTTCGATCGCCAAGTCATGCTCGATCGTCCGGATCATAAGGGCCGTCTTGAAATCCTGAAGGTGCATGTCCCCAAGGTGCAGCTTGCCCCGGATACTGACCTCGATGCGATTGCCGGCCTCACCACCGGCTTTACCGGAGCCGATATCGCCAATCTTGTGAACGAGGCAGCGATTGTTGCAACGCGTCGCAAGGGTACGGCCGTGAGCTTTAACGATTTCACGGAAGCAATCGAACGGATCGTTGCCGGCCTGGAAAAGAAGAGCCGGGTCCTTAGCCCGCAAGAGCGACGCCGCGTCGCCTACCACGAGATGGGGCACGCCCTCGTGGCATCGAGCCTGCCCGGCGTCGATCCGATCCTGAAGGTCTCGATTATCCCGCGCGGCGTCGGTGCGTTAGGCTACACAATGCAACGACCAACGGAAGATCGGTTCCTACTGGCGGAGAGCGATCTCAAGAACCGCATCACCGTGCTCATGGGCGGACGCGCGGCCGAAAGCTTGATCTTCGCCGGCGATGTTTCAACAGGTGCCGCCGACGATCTCCAGCGCGCCACGGAAATCGCCCTCGAGATGGTTACGCGTCATGGAATGGACGACAAGATCGGCCAGCGAACCTATGCGCGGCAGCCGCAGTCGTTCCTTCCCGGCCTTCCAACCAATCGCATCGAAGCTGCCGAGACAACCGCGCGCGAGATCGATGTAGCAGTGCGCGACATCATCGCAGGTGCTTTCGAGCGCGCGACCGAAATCCTGCAGTCGCGTCGCCTCGATCTAGACGAAGGGGTCAAATTGCTCTTGACGCGGGAAACCTTGACTGTTGAAGAGTTCCCGACAATCCGTTCCAAGGTCGCTCCAGCCCAGCAACATACGACGATTCCGCCCCAAGACGAGATCACGCCGCTGACGCCGGCAGAGTGTTAATGAGTGTCCCGATCGCATGGCTCGGCGTCCGATCATGACCCCAATCAAGATTGCCGCAAGTCTCTAATTTGCCGACGCTTTTGATGAAACACGCGGGGTCACGATTCGACGCCGATGGCATTTCATAGAAACCAGAAATTCTTGCGGTCGTTCGGCCGCTTGAGATGCAAATGACAGAGGGTCCAAGTTGGACGCCGATTCACAATAACCGCAAGTGAGCTTGAGCCGGGAGCCCAGTGAACAAAACGGATTGCACAGCCTTTCTGCAGTGGGCGCTGCCGCAACTCGACCTGCACTGGCCGGGTTTCCGCAAGGTGCGCCGCCAAGTATGCAAGCGGCTCACGCGGCGCATGAATGAACTTCGCCTGGATGATTTTGCCGCTTATCGAGCACGGCTTGAAGCCGATCCGATGGAGTGGCGCGTCTTTGACGAATGCTGCCACATCACCATTTCACGATTCTTCCGTGATAGAGGTGTGTTCGAGGTGTTGCGCCGACGAGTGCTGCCCGACATCGCTGCCCGAGCCAAACGGGAAGGGCGAGGTGCCCACATCTGGTCGGCCGGTTGTGCGTCTGGCGAGGAGCCCTACACCCTGAAAATCCTCTGGGACCTCGAGGTCGCGAATTCTTGTCCCGGCGTCTCGCTCTCAATCATCGCCACAGACGCCGACAAGACCATGCTTACTCGTGCGCGGGAGGGATGTTTCGAAGCGACTAGCTTGCACGAATTGCCGCCGCACCTCATCGAGCAATCCTTCGATCAGGTGGGGTCTCTCTTTTGTGTGAAGCCGCGACATCGTGAAGCAATAGAGTTCCAGTATCAGGACTTGCGGGCAAAGACGCCCGCGTCCGTTTTCGATCTCATTTTATGCCGCTATGTCGCGTTCACCTATTTTGCCTTGCCATTGCAGAAGCAGGTCCTGGCTCGAATTGTGGATCGACTTTCACCCAATGGCTATCTCGTGATTGGGACTCACGAGGGACTGCCAGACGGGGGCACAGTATTATTTCCGTTAGCTGGCGCTCCGCAGATTTTTGAGAAAAGAGCAGCGCTACAATTGTGAAAGCGTGGCATTGGCGCTGTCCGCCGGCGGGCACGATGGCGCCCGCGACAGACCTGAAGCCCCATGTGAATTAGCCACTTCTCCTCTTTTGATTGAGGTCAAAGCGCCGCGGCCCCAACCCTGCTATGGATTTAAAAGTTTATGAGAGGATACGGTCATGCCGACCTTTATCATGTTGACGCGCTTGAACTCCGACGCGGTTCGCTCACCGCGAGCACTTGAGCAGCTTGAACGCGATGCCATGCAACGCGTACGGGAGGAATGTCCGGACGTGAAATGGCTGACCAGCTATGCCGTCTTGGGGCCATGCGACTACCTTGATGTCTTCATAGCGAATGACATCGAGACAGCAGCGAGGGTCTCAACGTTGATCCGCACGTTTGGCCACGCCACGACCGAAATTTGGACAGCCACGGAATGGGACCGGTTCAAGGAAATCGTCCGCACGCTTCCCGGCCCGAGCTGATCTCGTGCATGCGGCCACAACCTGTTGCGCGATCGACTTCCACAAGCACTAACCGACAGTGAGCTCGGCCAGTTGCTTTGGGCGCAAGGCGTTACAGGAGCCGATGCGAAGCGCGCCGTTCGCCGGGCCGTGGCTGAAATAGTCCGGCATTGGGCCCCTGATCGGGCCTAGCAATGGGCAGTCGCGAGTGATCTGCTTGCCGTACGTCCGATAGCGATACATTGCGGATCGATAATGAACGGCGAAAAGCAGGGTTTGACTCATCGCCTTCAAATGCATGTCGAGCGGCTTGCCGGCGATATCGGGGAGCGCAATGTCTTCGCTTCCGAGGCGCTCCAGCGCGCAGCCGTTTATATCGAGGACGAGTGGGGGACGATGGGCTACGATGTTGAGCGACTGGAATATGATGTTTCCGGCATTCGCTGCGCCAACCTCGTCACCACACGCAAGGGAAGTGCGCGTAGCAGTGAAATTCTGCTGCTGGGCGCGCACTACGACTCGGTGATCGGAAGTCCGGGCGCTAATGACAATGCCAGCGGCGTTGCCGCACTCTTGGAAATTGCCCGGATGTTCCAAGCGGTTGAACCGGTGCTGACCGTTCGCTTCGTCGCCTTCGTGAACGAAGAACCGCCATTTTTCTGGACCCACAAGCAGGGAAGCATGGTGTATGCAGAAGCAGCTCGGCGCCGGGGTGACGACATCCGCCTGATGGCGTCTCTCGAAACCATCGGGTGCTACAGCGACCAGCCGGGCAGTCAGAGCTACCCCCCGTTATTCCGCCTCTTCTATCCCAACCGCGGGAATTTCATTGGAATCGTATCGGATTTCGGCTCGCGACCTGCGATGCAGCGGCTTGCCGAGGCATTTCGAGCGCAGTCCGACTTTCCGCTGCAGACCGTTTCGACTTTCCGGTTCATTCCCGGAGTTTCATGGAGCGACCATCGATCGTTCTGGCGCCACGGCTATCCCGCCGTGATGGTCACCGACACGGCTTTCTACCGCTACCGGCACTACCACGCTCCCACCGATACGGCCGACAAACTCGCCTTTCCCGAGCTCGCGCAAGTCACGCTCGGCCTATTCGAGGCGTTCGCCGTCCTTGCCCGTGAGGGCGTCGACTGACGGCGCCGGCTGCCCCCGATCCGTAGTTCATTGAAAGTCTTGATTTTAAAGTCCTGAATACCATCTCCGCAACGAGGATGGTGGCGCAGCGCACGCGAAGCGCTGGCCGACGGGCCGCGGCTAAATCCCCCGCAAGATTGCCGATTCCGCCCTGACCAACGCGTAATCCCACGGCCGGGACTAAGGCTCCGGGTATGTCGATGCCCTGTCCCCACGGATTGGCGTGCGGGAGCATGCAGCGTATGTCGCGAGGAATGTGAGAGATGGCGTTTGTGCTGACCGAGCCGTTTGACACCGATAGCGAGGACTCGGTCCTTGAGCTTCACGATAGCACGATTAAACCCGTGACTCGCGAAACGGCTGTTCTTGATCGGGGCCCGAAGCCGCGATTCCAGGGGGTCGTGCCGGCGCACCCCGACGAAACCAGCATCTCCACCACAGCGCGGGAGACGGTGGCGAGCGATTCCGAAGACACGGACAGCAACGAGCTTACCCGCGTTGGCGGCACGAGACCTCAGAAAGACGCGTCTTTCTCTCGCGGCTTGGTCGATACCTACTTCCGTCAGATGCGCGACGCCGGATTGCTCTCCCGAGACGAGGAGGTAGCACTTGCCAAGCGCATCGAGGCGGCTCAGCGGGCGGTGCTCAAGGGCCTTTGCCGCATCCCGATGCTTATCGAGCGCATCGCGCGGTGGGGCCATGAGCTCGCCGAAGGGCGGCTTCGCTTGGCTGATCTCGTCGATTTGTCAATGGCAGAAGATGAACCGGCCGGTGATGTGACTGGACGGAAGGATGAGAATAAGCCGGCCATGCCCGACGTGGCGTACCACAGGGGTGGCTTGAAGCTCCAACCCGGGGCGTTGGAAACGTCCGGCTCAGCGATTGAAGACAGAGATTCCGAGGCTCTCGCAAACCGAGAGGCCAGACTGGTGTCCGTTACAACTGCACGCCTGCAAATTATGACCGCGCTTGCGCACGAGATCAGCTCGCTCGTCCGAAAGCGGCTTGCGGACATCGCTCGCGGTCGAGATCTTGCCAAGAGCAGCCGTGCACGTCTGCAGGACCTCATGTCCAGATTTGCCGACGAGACGGTGGCGCTCCCCCTGCATCCGAATCGCGTGTCCGAACTGATTGAGGAGTTGGAGCACGAGCAGCAGATGCTTTGGCAGACCGAGCTGGAGCCGTTGGCGAGTGCGCATCGCGTGGGTTTACCGGTTTCGGACTTCCGTAACGCCGTCGCCGAGATCGACAAAGCCCGGCGAGAGCTCAAAGCGGCGCGCGAACAGATTGTGAGAGCCAATCTCCGTCTGGTGATTTCGATTGCGAAAAAGTATCGCCGTAACAGTTCCCTGGATCTTCTCGATTTGATCCAGGAGGGCAATATGGGCCTCATGCACGCGGTCGAAAAGTTCAACTACCGCCGCGGCGTCAAGGTCTCGACCTATGCCGTTTGGTGGATCCGGCAGGCGATCGCCCGTGCCATCGCCGACCAAGGACGCACTATCCGCATCCCGGTTCACATGACCGAGATCGCAACCAAGGTCTTTCGAGAGCGCCACAAGCATTACCAGAAGGAAGGGCAAGAGCTTGGATCAGGCGAGATCGCCGCACGGACCGGGATTCCCGCGGACCGCGTTGAGCAGGTCCTCTCGATGGTGCAGGAGCCGACATCGCTTGATGTTCCGATCGGTGAGGACGGCGATGCCACGCTGGGCGACCTGATCGAGGCGACCGACGCAATCGACCCCCATGCGGCCGCGGAAGCGAGCGCGCTGCAAAGAGCCATCGCGGAGGCGCTTGAGGAACTGACGCCGCGCGAGCAACGTATCCTGCGCATGCGTTTCGGAATTGGTGACACCACCGATCATACGCTTGAAGAAGTTGGCAAGGTGTTTGGTGTGACTCGCGAGCGCATTCGACAGATCGAAGCGAAGGCACTAGCAAAGCTGCGCCACCCTGGCTTGGTGCGCAAACTCGCGAGTCTCGCGGAGAGCTGACCAATCGTCCCGAATTTGATCCCGGGATTACTTATTGTCAGAGCTAATTATTTTCCCGAAGTGTAGCGCTTTGCAAGGAAGCGGCAACTACCGCTTTTGAATCAACCGCCGGCATTTTCGGGTCGCGGCCCGCTGCGACAGGGCAGGTGCGCGAGCACGCTAACTCAACAATCTGTTGCCTGTGGGGATTAACGTCTCACGTAGATCCACCCGGCGCCGTTGCATTGCATGCACATGCTATCGTCAGTGTGGCCGGTCGCAAGACACGATGGGCATTCTGACCATTCATCCTTACCCAGCGCGCTACGAATCACGCCAGGGCATTTGGTCGCGTATGGAAGTGGCCGTGCGCACTTCTTGCCGATCTCGTCAAATGATCTGACGACGGCATGGCAGCGGGGGCAGATCCCGACAGGGCGATCAAGTTTTTCCGCGATCACGTAAGCTAGCCTATAAAATGCCCGTAAGAGTGATCTTTTTACCGGAATATCGGTATCGCGCTTTGATGTCGGTCAAACGCCTCCGGATCACAAGCTGCTAGTGTTTTTTTAGATTTTTGTCGGGTGAAAACAACCCATTGAATTGAGCCTCCATGTTGGGGAGAGGAATATGACCAATCACTTAACCTGCACTTGGACTGGTGCATCTAGCAGGAAGTACGTCTGCGAGATCAACGCGCGGCACCCAAAGCTTTCGCCCAATGAGCCCGGCAATTACATCTACGCGAAGATGGATGAGCATAGGAGATGGGTGCCGATCTATATCGGTGAAGGAAATTTGACGCAGCGAGCAGCGACGGCCCCCCGTTGCGTCGAATGCATCGATGCGAAAGGTGTCACTCATGTACACCTGCACGTCAACTACGACCGAGACGACCGCGAGACGGAAGTGAAGGACTTGCTGGAGAAATTCACGCGAGCCTATGCGCCGGATGGCTGCAGCGAGAAAAAGGGCGGCTGAGCACATGTCGCGACCTCGGGAAAACACTGTGGTGAATTCATTCGATTCTCACCCGGCTCGATACTGGCACAAGCTTGAGGATGGCCGCATCCAGTGTGATCTCTGCCCGCGCTTCTGCAAGCTGCATGAGGGGCAGCGCGCTTTCTGCTTTGTGCGGGCGCGCCACGGCGACCAGATCGTGCTCACCACCTACGGCCGCTCAAGCGGCTTCTGCATTGATCCGGTCGAGAAGAAGGCACTCAATCATTTCTTGCCGGGAACACCGGTGCTGTCTTTCGGGACCAGCGGCTGCAATCTGGGCTGCAAGTTTTGCCAAAACTGGGATATCAGCAAGGCGCGCGAATACGACGTGCTCGCCGAGCGCGCGGGCCCCGAGGATATAGCTGCGACGGCGGAACGGCTCGGATGTCCAAGTGTCGCCTACACTTACAATGACCCGACGATCTTCCATGAATATGCGATCGACACGGCGATCGCCTGCCATGCGCGTGGCGTCAAGAGCATTGCCGTGACCGGCGGTTACGTCTGCCCGGAACCGCGAGCCGAATTCTACCGACATATGGATGCAGCAAACATAGACCTGAAAGGTTTTACCGAGGAGTTCTATCACAAGGTCTGCTACGCGCATCTGCAGCCGGTGCTGGACACGCTGCTCTACGTGAAGCGCGAAACGCAGGTATGGCTTGAGATCACCACACTGCTCATCCCCGGCCTCAACGACTCGGATGCCGAGATTGAGAAAATGACGCAATGGGTGGTGGAAAATCTCGGTCCAGACGTGCCTTGGCACTTCACGGCTTTCCATCCCGATTGGCGGATGAGGGATATTCCGGCAACACCGAGCGAAACACTGTCTCGCGCCCGCGCCATCGCGCTTAAGAACGGCATGCGATACGCCTTTACCGGAAACGTCCGCGATCCAGCTGGCCAAGCCACCTACTGCCACAAGTGCCAGACGCTGCTGATCGGGCGCGACTGGTACGAGATCACAGCCTGGCACCTTACCCCCGAGGGCAAATGCGACAAATGCGGCATAGCTTGCAGCGGCGTGTTCAGCCACACGCCCGGCACATGGGGCTCGAAACGCATGCCAGTCGCCATGATTGCCGGCGCTGGCGCGCGCGGCGAGACGAATTCATCATTATATGCGTCGGGCTAGATGGCCGCCCGGGAACCCGCTAACTCGCGGCCGGTCCATTCGCGGCACGCGCAGCTCGCGGACGTGACGCGGCGCGCTTTGGAGCGAAGCCCTCTTTACTCGGAAGAACTTGGGATTGTTCTGGCAAAGCGGAGCGATGCCGCATATTTCTGCTGGTTTCTTGCCAGCCTTCTGTTCGGAGCGCGAATCTCCGAAATGACGGCGAAAAACACCTATCGGAGTTTCGTTCGCCACGGTTTGACGAGCCCGCGAAAAATTTTGAAGGCTGGCTGGGACTTCCTCGTTTATCCCGTCATGCGCGAGGGCGGCTATGTCCGTTACGATAATCGCAAGTCGACACAAGTGCTGCGCGACTGTGAGACGCTCATCGCCGACTACGGCGGCAGCCTGAATCGGCTGCACGATGCAGCGCGCGACGCACACGATCTCGATGAAAAGCTGCTCGCGTTCTACGGCGTCTGACCAGTGACCATGAACATCTTCCTGCGCGAGCTGCGCCCCTTTTGGGCCAAGGCAGATCCCGATCCTCTGCCGGCCGTCGGGAAACTGGCGAAACGTCTCTCAATCGATCTCGGCCGCTACAACCGAAAGAGCCTGGTCTTTGCCAGAGTAGAGGCCGGCCTTATTCGGCGGCGGCGTGAGCTTGCGGCGACGCAAAGTTCCACGCATAGGCGAGCTGCCCATTGACGCCGGAATCACCCGACATTGGCGATCGTGATGTGGTTCTGATTCAGGGAGCGCATCATTCGGATCATATGTGAGGTACGAGCTGATCTGCGCCTAGCGCTGCCGAAATTGCAGCAGTATTACTGACTTGCTATGGTCTAGCTAGAACGACCAACAATCAGGTTAACGGATGCATAAGCACATTCTGATTCCCACCGACGGCTCGGAGCTGTCACAGAAAGCAATCGACTACGGCATGGTTTTAGCGAAGTCGGTCAATGCCAAAGTCACCGTAGTGACCGTATCGACGCCATTCCACGCGTTAGTGGTCGAGCCTAGTATGATCACCGATACGCCGGAACAATACGGGAAACGGATGGCGACTCTTGCTGCGGAATACCTCAACGTGGCGAAGGAGGCCGCATTGGCCGCCGGGGTGAGCTGCGACACGATGCACGTCGAGCACGATCAGCCGTACTTGGCCATCATCGAGACGGCAGTGCGGAATTCGTGCGATCTGATTGTTATGGCTTCGCATGGCCGGCGTGGGATTTCCGCGATCGTGCTCGGGAGCGAAGCCCTCAAGGTGCTGACACACAGCACCATTCCGGTTCTCGTCTTTCGCGCGCCGCACCCGGCATTCTTCATCGCGTCTTAGTGGCAGTCTTATCGCTCTTCGCCTGTCAATTACGTAGCCCGGCCACGCCGATTGACGGAATTGTTCAAGCCCCGTGGATTACCAAGACTGGTTTGACCGCGAGGCGGATGACGCCTTCCGCCACGCTGCCAAGCAACAGGTGATTAAATCCATGTCGCCCATGGGTACCGATAACGATAAGATCGGCCGGCCAACCCTTTGCCTCTTCATTGATTGCGTCGCAAATACGTCGTGTTAGGACTTCAAGAATGACGAATTTTGTATCGACTTCAACTCCAGCTTGACGGGCCGTCGCGGCACAAGTCGCCAATACCTTTTGGCCCGCCTCACGCATTACCTTTTGAAAGTCGGGCAGCGCATACGCGATATCCATCGTCATATAGACCGGTGTTTCGTCGACAACGTGAATAAGCCGGAGCGCGGCCTGCTGTTCTTTAGCCAGCTTCATCGCCTCCTGAAGTGCGAGATTTGAAGTATCGCTTCCATCGACCGCAACAAGAATATGTTTATACATCTTCGGCCTCCTAAAGGCGTTTTTCCAACCGCGCAGTTTGGCCTAAGGTCTCAACGGACCTGACCAGCACCGTGGCGGTTGGTCTCAATCGCTTGAATAACGCAGTCGAGATGCTCTTTGGCCGCAGCGTCTGCTATTTCGGCAGTCACGGTCGCGTTGCCGCGTCCCGGGCGAATGAATTCCTTGTAAAATGTTCCAAGATCGATCTGTTGTTCGGCCTCTCCCCCCGCGCTGCCATTGGATAGACGAGGGCCGATTTCATCTTCGACGACGACGCTGAGCAGCCAGCCATCACCGACGTGGACGGGCGCGATTTCTAGAGTCGCGATGGTCGCGATTTCAGTCAGATCTTCGCGCTCCGTGTCGCCGAGGTGGGTTTCCGCCCGAACGGGG
>Ga0097691_1001382_pt1 | contig 17979 bp, 13 predicted proteins | sample NGESurdeep072012_8_FD_72858 | JGI IMG/M metagenome (GOLD analysis project Ga0097691, IMG submission 72858) | Arctic peat soil microbial communities from Barrow, Alaska - NGEE Surface sample 210-1 deep-072012 | ecosystem: Environmental > Terrestrial > Soil > Wetlands > Peat ... | reverse complement strand
TTACGCAGATAGTGCCTGTGCTGTTGGTTTGTTGTAATAATTTATAATAATTTTCGAGCGATAAACTGTTTGGGTTATCATTTCTTCCCACCCAAATACGTTCAGGTTTTGGTTTGCGTTTATCGCCATACAAAATAGTATCCGGCACATCAGCAGGTTTGTGATTGGGGAATGCATCCCAGAAATAAGTATTACTGATATTGCCGCCCGGAAAGCGAAGTATATTAGGTGACAAAGTTTGAATTTGTTCTAATAATTTAGACTCGGTAACAATCTGTGTCATGTAAGGATTGGTATTGTTGCCAAACAAATATTTAGACACAGTAGCAATTGTATCCATAACATTCACTTCAACTTTTACTATAGCCTCCGCTGTAGTATTTTTTATTTTTTTTGATTTTGGAATAAAGACTTTCTTAGGCTGATTATCATTCAAAAAAAAGCCCTGTGTGGATTGTGCGAATGATATAAATGGATTTCCTAAAAGGACCATTACCAGTAGAATAAAAAAAATGTTTTTCAAAATGATAAACGATTTATAATGAAACTATTTTTTTGTTGCAATAATTACAGAAGTGGATTGTAATCCTTGTGCCGAAGCCGTTACAACAACAGTCCCTGCTTTTTCTTTTGATTGCACAACTGCTAAACACAATCCGTTAAAAGCCTTATGTTTATTGGATTTGAAAGGTTCGAGGCTTGTTTGCAAACCATTGTCTGTAGCAATTACTTCGCCTTCACCTTTTGCTGTAAACTCAATCAAATTATCAGCATCTGGCACAACATTACCTTTTGCATCAACCACTTTTGCAGTGATAAAAGAAAGGTCGTTGCCATCTGCTTTGATATTATTTCTATCAGCAGTCAATATAATTTTTGCAGGCTTGCCGGCAGTCTTTATTTCTTTCGTTAAAACAACTTTCCCATCTTTTCTTGAAATAGCTTTTATAACACCGGGTTCATATTTTACACGCCACATTACATGCAAGTCATCACCTGATTTTTTTCTTATGCCCAATAATTTTCCATTCAGGAATAATTCCACTTCATCAGCATTGTTGTAATAAGAAACAACGTCAACTGTATCGCCTTGTTTCCAGTTCCAGTGCGGATAAATATGTAAAACGGGTTTGTTGGTAAATATGCTTTGGTACAAATAATAAACATCTTTGGGAAAACCAGCCAGATCTACAATGCCAAAGTAAGAACTACGTGCAGGCCATGAGTAAGGAGTTGGTTCTCCTAAATAATCGAAGCCTGTCCATATGTACATGCCTGATACATGCTCACTTTTAAGCAAAGCTTTTATACTTTCTTCGTGAGTAGAACCCCATGGTGCACTTACGTTATCATAAGCTGAAACGGTATAACCACCATTAGGATTTGTGAAAGGAAGATCCCATCGTTTGGGCCAGCGGCGTATAGTATCGAAGGGAACAAGGTCGTAATACCCACGAGTTTCTAAAGCAGAAGTACTTTCTGTAACGATCATCTTTTTGCCGGGCCATCTTTCATGAAACTTATCCCATATCTGGTGATTATAATTATAACCTATCAGATCGAAAGCGCCTGATTGAATAATATTATTTCTTGTACTTACTTCATTGTTTGCTGTTGTTATTGCTCTTGTGGTATCAAGGGCCTTTACAATGTTTACCAACTCCCGTGCTATCACACGTGCTAATGTATCTTTTGAAGGATCATCCCATTGCTCCGGTATTTCATTACCTATACTCCATATAAAAACAGAAGGATGATTACGGTCTCTCATAATCTGGTCTTCCAGGTCTTTCTTATGCCACTCCTTCCAGTAAAGATGATAATCATAACGTGTCTTTTGTTTAGCCCACATATCAAATGCTTCATCCATTACTATAAAACCCATCTTATCACATAAGTTCAACAATTCAGGTGCAGGTGGATTATGTGATGTCCGGATACCATTGCAACCCATTGCTTTTAATATTTCTAACTGGCGTTGCAATGCTCTTGTGTTTATAGCTGAACCTAAAGCGCCAAGATCGTGATGATCACACACACCTAATATTTTCACCGGCTTTCCATTCAGTGAAAATCCTTTGTTGATATCGAAGTTGAAGTAGCGAATGCCGAATGGTGTTTCATAAGTATCTAAAATTTGTGTTCCCGATTTTATCTGCGAAACGGCTTTATACAAATAAGGTTCATCAATTGACCACAATTTTGGGTTTGATACTTTAAGTGTTTGTTGTGCCTTGGATTCTTTATCCGCCGCACCCAACGTGATTGATGATTGAGCCACTGCTTTTCCCGATGCATCGTACAAAGTAGTAGTAATGGTTATGGGTTCAGCACTTCCGGCAACGTTTGCTACTTTGGTAAGAACATTTACGGTAGTTTCTTTATCACTTACTGTTGGGGTAGTTATAAATGTGCCCCAATGATCTACGTGTATCTTATTTGTTGTTACCAGCCAAACATTTCTGTAAATGCCCGAACCACTATACCAGCGTGAGTTTGGCTGCTTTGAATTATCAACTTTAACTGCAATAACATTTGGTTGATTACCGTAGTTTAAATAAGGCGTAAGATCATATTGAAAAGAAATATAACCATTAGGTCTAACACCTAAAGAATGACCGTTGATCCAGACTTCGCTGTTACGGTACACACCATCAAAATCAATTAAAACAATTTTATTTTTTTCTGTTGAAGGGATAGTAAATGTTTTGCGATACCATCCAATGCCACCAGGTAATGCACCGCCGCCTGGTGTTGCAGGATTGTCTTTACTAAACGTTCCTTCAATACTCCAGTCATGCGGAAGGTTTAGTGTTCGCCAGTTTGCATCGTTTATGTTTTGCTCATGATATTGTTGAGTGCTGTCCAACTTAAACTTCCAGTCTTTATCAAAATCAATTTTTGTTCTGGCTTTTTCCTGTGCAGTCGCAAAAAATACAAACAGTATAAAGACTGTAGTGATCAGATAAGTTTTTCTTTTCAGCATAATTCAATTTTTTGATAGGGTAGTGTTCTTTTTTATTGAATGAAATTTATTGAAATAATATTTTCCTGTTTGGAGAAAAAACCTCATGGCATTTTCTTTTTCATCTCATCATAATAAGACTTCAATACATAAAAAGCTTTTTTCTTTTTTCCATTGTGATCGAATAAACCTTTGTTATTCCAGCCCTGTTGGTAGGTAGGATTGTTTCGTCGTGGCGAACGAAAATCGTTTAATATCCACGGCGATAATCCTGAAAAATTCGAAGGCATACGCTTCATCATTTCAACCTGCTCACGATAAAACCATTCCTGGTATTCTTCGCTCCATCTTGTTAAACTATCTGCATGATAACCACCCAAAGCCTCAGCGCCGGTCTCGCTAAAAAATAATGGCTTATCATATTTTATTTTCCATTGCGCATTGCGGCAATTATTAGGCAAACCTCCATACCAACCCAAATATTCATTCACAGAAACCATATCAGTGTATTGCCCCAGCGGATCGTCAACTGTTATTACACCGTTATCTGTATGCGTTTCAAGCGCCGCTGAAATTATTCTATAGCCATCCATTTGCCTTGCTGTTTGTGCAAGGTTTCCCATAAAATTTGTTCGTGCATCCGTAACCGGTGTTTCATTTCCAACCGACCAAATTATAATGCTACACCTGTTACGATCTCTCGTTATCATTTCATTCAATTGCTGTTTTGCTTTTTGCAAAACTTCTGCATTTCCAAAATCAATTGTCCAGTAAACAGGTATTTCAGACCATACGAGAATGCCCAGTGAATCCGCCATACGAACCATGTTTTCGTTGTGAGGATAATGAGCAAGACGAACCATGTTTGCATTCAATTCTTTCACCTGTTTTAATAATTGCAATGCATCAGCTTTGCTGTAAGCTCTTCGTCCCTGATCCGCTATTTCTTCATGGATACAAATGCCACGAAGAAATATTGGCTTGCCATTTAATAATATTTTGGAGCCTTGTACTTCAATCGTTCTGAAACCAATTTTGTCTTTTACTTTATCATCTTTTGAAGTAAGAATAATCTGGTAAAGTTTAGGACGTTGATACGACCATAATTCTAATGCAGGAAGTGTAAAATTAAAAGCCGCACTGTCACCGCTTACTGCTATCTCTTTTTTAAATTTCAATCCTGGTATTTCTAAAAGAATATTTTCATTAACAGGAGCACTAAATTTTATCCAGCCTTCTATCTTTTTTTCTTTTGTTGATAAAGATGTTTTAGATAACTGGATAGAATAATCTCGTATAAAATTTTGAGGTACCAAAACCAATTGCACATCACGGGTAATGCCCCCATAATTCCACCAATCAGTGTTTAAGGTTGGAATTTCATCAGCGTATCTTTTATTATCAACTTTTACAACAAGAAAGTTTTCTTTCTCCTTCAGCAAGTCCTCGGGTATCTCAAAATTAAAAGGTGTAAATCCACCTTTATGTGCACCAAGTTTTTTTCCGTTCAGATAGACATCACATTTGTAATTTACCGCACCGAAATAGAGAAATACTTTTTTATCAGCAGCAACATTTTTAAAATCAAAAGATTTTTTATACCACACTGTTCCTTCGTAATATAAAAATTTTGTATCCTGAGAATTCCAGTCTCCCGGAACATTTAAAATATTTTTATCAGTGTAGCCATGTTCTTTGCGATCAGTTTTATTATCCGGTACATCGCTGTTCCAGTAAGCTTCTCTGTCCCTTTCATTTCTTTCTTTCCAGCGATAATCATAAAAACCTGTTTCATAAGGATCAACAATATATTGCCATTTACCGTTAAGGTTAATGATAGTACGGTTATAGACATTTGTAATTAAAGGCGATTGTGCGTAACAACAAATATGCACCATGATGGAGATGAAGACAATTATTTTTTTCATAAATTTTCCATAACAGTTCATCAATACTTTCATTGAATTTACATTAAAATTAATTACGGTTGTTTGTTCTTTAACGGTTATCATTGCGTTTTGTGCCCAAACCCAAGAGCTTTTACCGGTGAGGTTAAGATCCATATCCACCTACATGGTTTCTTGCATCATCCACCTAATGCTATAAAGAAAGCACGCTTATTACTAAGTATTTCATAGCAGAAAGATAATTAGTTTTATCATATTTTTTTAGCTTTAACGAGTTAAGTTATCAATGTCAATAGCATTGAATTATTTTAAAGACAATTAATAATTCATTTAAAATTGGAAAAAAAATCTTAAAAGAATATACAAAAGACAGTATTAAACAAATGAAAGAATAGGTAGTATTATTGATTTTAATCAATAGTTTTTTATATAACCCGAACACATACCTTAGTTAAAAAAAATGATATCCTTAATTGTCATTTGTAATTGGAGAAGTCGAGATAATTTTTTTTGAATACATTTGATCGGATAAATTAATAAAATAGTTTTGATGATAATTCAGTCCTTTTATTCAATGAATTGGTAAAAATATTTACGATCGCGATTATATTATTAAGAAATAAACTTTTAGCATACTCTAAAATGATAATTCATCAATAAGAGTCATGAAATAAACTTTTCTAACGGTTATCGCTGACAAATGTTCGGCAACCAAAAAATGATCTACAAACGCTTAAACATAAAATAGCAGGGATTTTTCACTTTTATAAAGTAAAAATTATTTATAAAAAAAATTGCTGGTAAGGACAGGAACAAGTTGAAAGAACTTAAACCTCAATATTTCAACAAAAATATTTTCATAAATATTAAATATAATCGAATCCGGAAGCATATAGGGGGCTGTTTTCAGTTGCATAAATTTCTTCAACAGTCATGTTTTGGTAGGATGCCATGATATAAACATCAGAGCCTTTCACAAATTTGTTGATCAATCCTAACCTGCCATATTTGATCAAAGCCTTGTAGCAGGGACATTTTTTGTCCATCCAGAACATGGCTGATTTCAATTTTTCCTGTGTCAGTAATCCTTCAAACAACTCATGAAGGCGATGTTCATTTCCGGGTTTGAAAAAGAGGCCTTCGAAAGCGAGGAACTCGAATTTCTTCGGATTGAATAGCTGGTTGAGCAAGGGAATCCGGGGCACGACATTGAGAATTACTTTTCCCATGAATCCGGGCATTTTGTTAATTACCCAGTGTGCCCTGTGAAACTGGCAACCTGCAACTATTTCATTATTTTCTTTAATAACATAATAGTTGTCGTGCATAAAAAGATAATCAAACTGAACCAGTGCATGTTGCCGGTATTGATCCTTCAATAAGGCAAGCACCTCCTGTCTCTCAGATTCAGTAGTGACTTGTTGAATCTTTGTACATTTTTTTGGAAAAAACCGGCTGAATCCTACTGTTTTAATAGTGCCGATTGTATGATAGCCTGCCGATTCTGAAACTTTATAGGAGCCTTTATTTCCCCTTTCGACAAACCCCACAAAGATAGTTTTCGATGTTTCGCCTTCCCGTATGGAACTCATTACCTGGATGGCTAATCGTTTTATAACTCCTCTTCCCCTGATTACAGGTGATGATGCAAAATACCGTGTGTAATAGTAATTAAAGGGTTTGCCGGTTACGGTTACCTGTGGATTACAAAAGACAGCCGTACCCATTATTTTCCCCGCTTCGGTAATTGATACCAGGTATGGGTTAGTGATGTATTTAAAATGTTCGGGAGTATTTTTATGTTCGTAAACTGCCCCCTCGCTACCCCATGAAATACTGTCTAAAAATTCAATGGCTTCAATAGGTATGCCTTGTTCTTTCCAGATAGAAAAACTGCCGTCTTTTAATAATAAAGTCTTTTCCATTTATTGACCATTTACAGGAGCCTGAAAAAACGCAATAAAAAACCGATGAGCTTAAATTTATATAGTAAGCATAATTGTTTATTTGAATTCTTCCCCGTTCTGATTTTTTTGAATTAATCCCATTTTATTATGAATTCATCTTTATTAAAAATGGAAGCATCAACAACTGTGACTTTATTATCGTATGGTAAAATAATGTTTGCTTCACAGGCATTAATAATATCTTTTTCAATATCAATCCCCGGCATTACCATGATCAGCATCAGACCTTTTTCTGTTAGTGTAAATACACCAACATTTGTAATATAAAATATCTTCTTGCCCGACTTCATCCCTTCCGCACCATTAAATGTAACCTGACCTACCTGCTCAACAAATTTGGTCTTGCCTTTTTTCTCAACCAGCAACAGGTGGTCTTTGATCACAAACTTTCCACCCGACATCCAAGTGCCGACAAAAAGAACAACTTTTGCACCCGAAGCAATATCAGGGAAACCGCCTGGTCCTACATATTCAGTAATCTTCCTACCTCTTTTTGACGCATTGACATTTCCCCAACTGTCTACCTGCAGAAATCCTAAAATAGCTACATCCAATTCATTCAGATATCTGTAAAACGTTTCGGTGGAAGATTCAAGATGTTGAGGATTTATGGAGGCCCCAAAGAATACACCAGATGCAGGAAGGCCACCAAATGAACCTGCCTCGGTTGTAAAAAGGATATCATTATGTAAGTTATGCTGCATTAACTGGCTGGCAACTTCTTCGGGAAAGCCAACACCTATATTCACTAAAGAACCTTTTCCGGTAAGCTTTACAAAAACCGAAGCGCCTAACCTTCCGAGTAAATGATCTGTTTCGCCACGGACAGGAGTAATCTTTAAAAACCGGTTAATGAATTTGATTTTTTTAATTCCTTCAATGGGGTCTTCTTTTGAACCGGCTGTAAACATGGGCCAGAATTTTTTTTGTTTGATACTGGCAGTTTGTTCATTATAAGGATGAACCACGATATAATCAATTTCAGCAGCGGGCATACTTATCAGCATTTCGTTTTTGGGTATAATTGCTGAAACTGTTGCAATGGCCTTACCAGCATTGGCTTTTGCTGCTTTTGCCGATAGCTTATTTTCGGAAATCGTTGCAGCATTATGAAAATAAATATTTCCCTCACTGTCCGCATAAGGAGCACAGAAAAATGCTACATCAATGCAGGGTATTGTGTACCGCAATAAATCTCCGTCCATACTTACAAACTTATTTTTTGCATTTGCAGAAATAGCTGTACCGCCGCCTATCCGGGGATCAAAGAATGTATTCAGGCCTACCTTTGAAATATAATAATCTTTAGCATTTTCTTTACCCATTTCTTCCAATAAAAAAGACATCACTCCCTGCGGAAGTGTATGTAATTCCAGTTTCCCTTCTTCCGCAAGTTTTAACTGAGCTTTAGCCGTTTCATGATGCCCGGTTATATAACATTTCAACAACCCCGGAAGACCAATTTCTTCAACGGTACCAGGAACTTTTCCCCTGCCACCCTGAGCTGCAATATTAACCCATGTCAGATCCCGGGGATAACCGGTTTTCTGAAACAATTCACGGATAGCCCAGAAAAAAACAGAGCACCTTGCATTGCCGGCTATACCGCTGCTCATACAGGTTGATCCATCAGGGATCTGTGAAGCGGCTTCCCTGGCAGTTATAAATTTTGATGAAACAGTTTCTCCGGGATGAAAGTCAAGGTCTTTTTTATCCCAGTTCAATCTCCAGTAAATAATATGTCCAATTGTTTTAATCTTTTCAACAAGAGTCATAAATTTTTATTTAAATAGAAATACTGCCTTCCCGAAATGATGTAGATTCAATAATGGCATTGATAAGATAAGGTACGCCCTTGTCCATACTTTCCATTGCGTTTTTAATAGCCTGTTCAAAATCGTTAATCGTTTCTGTTCGTTCACCATTGGCACCAAATGATTTTGCGATCATCTGGTAGTCTGAACGGGGAATTGTAGTAGCGGTATCGGCTCCCAGTAAAGTAACCTGATCACGGGCAACCTGCTCCCAGGATCCGTTGTTACCCACAATTGCACAAATCTTTAAACCCAATTTTGTAAATGTATCAAACTCAATAAGACTGTAACCGGAACTACCATCTCCATAAACAATAAAAACATAATCACCGGGATTACATAATGCTGCACCAAGAGCAAAACCAGCGCCTACTCCCAGGGTGCCAAACACACCGGAATCGAGCCAGCTTAAGGGTTTTCGGGGATGGAGAATATAGGAGGAAATTGCTGCAAAATCCCCGCCATCAGAAATGAAGATCGAATTTTCGGGCAGCAGTTGTTCCATTTTTTGAAATAAAGAAACCGGGTTGATACCTTTCCCTTTTACAGCCGCCATTTCAGCTATCTCGGTTTCTCTTATAATTTCCTGGTCTTTCAGTTCTTTTTTCCAATCAATCCAGGTTGGCCAGATGATGGCTTCTTTTTGTAATGAAATTATACAGTTGGCTGGATTGCAATGTATGGTTTGTTGAGGAGTAATGTTTTTCCGAAGTTCTGTTTTATTCAGATTTAAGGTGATTTTTTTCGCTTTATGTGAAAGTTCTTTTCCATAATTCAGACGGAAATCACAGGGTAAACCGGCCAGGATGATCAGGTCGGCATTTTTTAAAGCAGCTTTTCGCTTATGATGGAAATGAATAGAATTATTGTGTCCAAGTAATCCTCTTGACATACCACTTAAATAAGTTGGAATACCTATTCTGTTGATCGCTTCTGCCAATTCAGGCGCCAGGCCGGGATCAGCCATCGCAGCACTACCCACAACCAGAACGGGTTTTGTTGATTGATTGATCATACCGGCCAGTTTCTTCAATTGAAGTTTTGATGCAGGAGGGCTTTGTGTTTTCTTTAATGCAGGAAGCAGGTTTGTTTCCGTTCCTTTAAATAGTCTATTGGTGTGATTGCCGATATACCATTGAAGAATCTTCTCTTTAAAACTATTGTTCTTCTTTTTACTTATTGACAAATACCATTCCCTGACTATTGCTTCATCATAAAGTAAATCAACCGGGCATTCAATAAAAACCGGCCCCGGAACTCCTTTACCAGCAACTGACATTGCTTTTTGTACGGCCGGGGCCAGGTGTTTTAATCGTGAAATAGTAAATATTTTTTTTACTAATGATTTCACGATTAAAACCTGGTCAATATCCTGAAGGGCACCCCTGTTACGGAGTAAGGTGGCGGTTGCCCCTGCAATAACCAAAACTGCTGACTGTGCCAGTTGTGCATTTTTTAATGCAGTGATTGAATTAGTGATGCCCGGACCTGCCGTAACTACCGCTACTCCGGTAACAGCAGTTAACCTGGATACGGTATCCGCAGCAAAGACTGCGGTGGCTTCATTCCGTACATCAATAACATTAATGCCGGCTTTCTCCGCTTCTACATATATTGGCGCCACATGACCACCACAAAGTGTAAACAAAAATTTTACTCCCTTCTCTTTCAGCTGCTGTGCAATTATTTTGCCACCATTCATAAATAAATTTTCAAATTAAAAATAAGGAATAATTATTTTGTAATGCAAAGTCAGATAAAAATAATGTATAAGAACTCCTAAGAGTTAAACCTATAACATCTTTCTCTGTCGTATCTCCCTGCGCATGGGTTTTCCGCTAAAAAGCCCATATCTCCGTCCAAAAACTGATTTTACTCATCCGCTGATAATTGTTCGTATTTATTTTATACTTTGGTATGTTTATTTTCCGGGTTGGGGTAGCCCCCGGCCAGCGGACCATTGCTTAACGATTAACTCTTGCTGTATGATCGCAACAAAACAATCTACATTTGAAAAATTTATGCAGATGGTGGAAAGACACAATCGCCTATGGTTTTTACAAGTTTACTTCCTGCAGCTTCTCTTTGACGTATTTGAATACCGGTACTACCGCTTTTATTTTTCTTTTTTTGAAGATGCACTCCTAAAATTACTACAGGTACCCCGGTTTCAAAACATTAACTCAATATCAGTAAGGATTTCAGAGGATTTTTTTTGATTTTTTAAAAAAGTGCGAAAAACGGGAAAAAGGAGGGATTGGAAGAAACGGCTTCCTGCATCCTAAAACAGTATAAATGGTTTATGGCAATAAAAAAATATAAAGCTTTTTTGTTCGATCTCAACGGCACCATGATAAATGATATGCCATATCACATTAAAGCATGGCATCGTATTTTAAATGAACTTGGCGCTAATCTCAGCATAGAAAAAGTGAAGCAGGAATGTTATGGCAAAAATCATGAACTCCTGGAAAGAATCTTTTCCGGAAGATTTACTGAAAAAGAGAAAGATAAAATGAGCCTTGAAAAAGAAAGGCAATACCAGGAAGAGTTCCGCCCTCATTTGAAGTTGATCAATGGTTTACCCAGGTTTTTAAAACGCTCAAACGCAGCAGGAATAAAGATGGCTATTGGTTCTGCGGCTATCATGTTCAATATTGATTTTGTATTGGATGGTTTGGGAATAAGAAAATATTTTGATGCAATTGTGAGTGCAGATGATGTTAAGCAAAGCAAACCTGATGCTGAAACCTGGCTAAAATGTGCAGAAAGATTGAATATCAAACATTCGGACTGTATTGTTTTTGAAGATTCACCAAAGGGAGCAGAATCTGCATTGAATGCAGGCATACAATGTATAATAATTACTACATTGCATGAGAAACATGAATTTAGTAATTATAAAAATGTGATAGGTTTTATCAACGACTTTGAAGACAGCTTAATTAAACACCTCCTTAAAAACTACTGATTAAATGGCTGACAAAACTTATGTAATTGGTGTAGATTATGGAACCGATTCAGTGCGTTCAGTTTTAGTGGATGCATCCAATGGTAACGAAATTTCTTCATCTGTTTTTTATTATCCACGATGGAAACAAGGTCTATTTTGCAATGCAACTGTCAATCAATTTCGCCAGCATCCAATGGATTATATTGAAGGACTGGAAACCACAATAAAAAAATGTTTGCAACAAGCAGGAAAAGAAATTGCAGAAAAAATAAAAGCTATTTCTGTTGATACTACCGGATCCACTCCTGTGGCTGTTGATAAAACAGGAACGCCACTTTCCTTACTGCCGGAATTTGAAAATAATCCCAATGCGATGTTCGTGTTGTGGAAAGATCATACCGCTACAAAAGAAGCGAATGAAATAAACGAGCTTTCAAAAAAAAATCAAAATAATTATCTGCAATTTGTTGGTGGTATTTATTCTTCTGAATGGTTTTGGGCAAAGCTTTTACATGTTTTGAGAGAAGATGAAAAAGTTCGCAAAGCGTGTTACTCCTGGGTTGAACATTGCGATTGGATACCCTTTCTTTTAACAGGCGGCAAAGATGTGCATGAATTAAAAAGAGGAGTTTGTTCCGCCGGTCATAAAGCCTTGTGGGCAGAGGACTTTGGAGGATTACCTTCAAATGAATTCTTTACTTCCTTAGATCCTTTATTAGATAATTACACTAATCAATTATTTACAAAAACATATTGTGCTGATCAGCCTGCGGGGAAATTAAGTGAAGAATGGGCTGAGCGTTTAGGATTATCTGCCAATGTAATTATTGGCATTGGAGCCTTTGATGCCCACATGGGAGCAGTTGGCGGACAAATAGAACCTTACCATCTCAGTAAAGTGATGGGCACTTCAACTTGTGATATGTTGGTGGCTCCGGTTAACGAAGTGAAGGGAAAATTAGTGAAGGGAATTTGCGGCCAGGTTCCTGGCTCTGTCATTCCCGGAATGATGGGTATGGAAGCCGGACAAAGTGCCTTTGGTGATGTATATGCATGGTTTAAAAATTTATTAAGCTGGCCGATAAATAATTTAATTGAAGATGAAAAAATAAAGGACGAGATCAGCGATAAAATAATATCCGCATTATCTGATGAAGCATCTAAACTTCCTTTAAATGAAAATGATGAACTCGCAGTTGATTGGCTGAATGGAAGAAGAACGCCGGATGCAAACCAGTTATTAAAAGCAGGTATTCTTAATTTAAATTTAGGCAGCGATGCTCCACGAATCTTTAAAGCATTGGTTGAAGCTACATGCTTTGGCGCCAAAGCAATTGTTGAAAGATTTAATGAGCAGGGCGTTACTGTAAAGGGATTGATTGGCCTTGGGGGTGTCGCAAAAAAATCTCCGTACATTATGCAGGTAATGGCTGATGTGATGAACATGCCCATCCGCATTCACAAATCCGATCATACATGTGCGATGGGTGCAGCAATGTTTGCCGCTACAACAGCAGGTATTTATGAAAAAGTGGAAGACGCTATGATTGCGATGGGGCAAGGCTTTGAGGTGGAGTATCATCCTGATGAAAAAAATGCAGCATATTATAACAAAAGATACGGGCAGTATAAAAACTTAGGTTCGTTTATTGAAAAAATACATATGAACTAATTTTGGCGATAAACAGGAGTAATACTATTTAGGTTATGTCTCTCTTCTACATTCATCAAAATAAACAATGAGTAAATACAAACACATAAAAGAAGAAGCTTACGAAGCAAATATGCAATTACCAAAACTTGGTTTGGTACTCTTTACTTTTGGCAATGTAAGCGCTGTTGACAGAGATCTTGGCGTATTTGCAATTAAGCCAAGTGGCATTCCTTACGAAAAGCTTTCTCCAAAAAAAATGGTAATAGTAGATTTTGAGGCTAATGTGATAGAGGGCAAATTAAATCCGTCATCGGATACTAAAACACATGCATTATTATACAAGCATTGGGAAAAAATAGGAGGTATTTCTCATACACATTCCCTGTATGCAACATCGTGGGCACAGGCGCAAAGAGACATCCCTATTTTTGGAACAACCCATGCCGATCATAACACTGTAAACATTCCCTGTGCTCCGCCAATGAGTGATGAAATGATACAGGGTAATTACGAATATGAAACAGGTTTCCAGATAATGAATTGCTTTAAAGAACGTGGATTAGATTATGAAGAGGTAGAAATGATTTTAGTAGGTAATCATGCACCATTTAGCTGGGGCAAAACAGCAGCAAAAGCTGTATACAACAGTGCAGTGCTTGAAAACATTGCACAAATGGCTTTACTTACCGAACAAATAAATCAAAATGCTCCTACATTAAAAGATGCCTTGATAAAAAAACATTGGGAACGCAAACACGGACCGAATTCATACTACGGTCAATAAAAAAAACAATTGTGAATAAACAAATTAAATTTTTATCCTTTGGCTTATTTCTGGTTTCTTTTGCCTGCAATAATGCTAATACTTCAAAAGAAAAAAAAGAAGCTGATACTAAGAATATGAAAATTTCAATTACAGAAAAGCCATTCGGCACATTTGAAGGTAAAGCCGTAAATGAATACACGCTTACCAATGCTTCCGGTATGCAGGTGGGTATAATTAATTATGGTGGCACAGTAACAAAGATCATTACGCCTGATAAAAGTGGCGCAATGGGTGATGTGGTTTTGGGTTACGATTCTTTAAGTGGTTTTCTTCAAAAAACTAATCCTTATTTCGGGGCATTGATTGGTCGTTATGGTAACCGTATTGCCAATGCAAAATTTACACTGGATGGAAAAGAATATACTTTGGCAGCCAACGATCACGGTAACAGTTTACACGGGGGAAACAAAGGCTACGACAAAGTTTGGTGGAATATTGAAAAGCTTCCGGGAGATAGTAGTTTAAAATTAACATACCTGAGTAAAGATGGTGAAGAAGGCTACCCGGGAAATTTAAATGTGCAGGTGATCTATACACTTGCTGCAAACAATTCTTTAAAGATCTATTATACAGCAACTACTGATAAAGCTACTCCGGTGAATCTCACCAATCATTGTTATTTTAATTTATCTGCAGGTAAAGATTCTACAATTTTTAATCATGAATTAATGATTGATGCAGATAAATTTACACCGGTAAATGATAAGCTTATCCCGACAGGTAAAATAGCAGAAGTAAAAAATACACCGATGGATTTTACCACTGCAAAAAAAGTTGGAAGGGATATTGACAGTGTTAAAGGTGGCTATGATCACAACTGGGTTTTAAATAAAAAAGGAAACGCTCTGGAGAAGGTTGCTGCAGTATACGAGCCAAACAGCGGCAGATATATGGAAGTATTTACCACAGCGCCTGGCTTACAGTTTTATTCAGGAAATTTTTTGGATGGAACATTGACCAATACAAAAAAAGGACAGAAATACCTACAGCATGCAGCGCTTTGCCTGGAAACTCAGCATTTTCCTGATAGTCCCAATGAGCCTGCATTTCCAAACACAATTTTAAAACACGGAGAAACATATACGCAGACTACAGTTTATAAATTTTCAGCGAAATAATAGTCAGCCCTGGTCCTGCTGAGAATAAATAGAGTTTGGATAACATTACTAATCGTATTTCTGTAAATTATAATCAACATGAAGAATCTTAAAGAACTGGAAGTTTGGTTTGTAACAGGCAGCCAGCATTTATATGGTGAAGAGGTTTTGAAAAAAGTAGCTGAGCATTCGCAGGAGATTACATCTTCGATGGATGCCGCAAAACAAATTCCTGTAAGGGTTATTTTTAAACCGGTAGTAAAGTCGCCTGAAGAAATTTATCAGGTTTGTCTCGATGCAAATACCTCAAAAAATTGTATCGGGATTATTGCATGGATGCATACTTTTTCTCCGGCTAAGATGTGGATTGGCGGACTAAAAATTTTGCAAAAACCATTATTGCATTTACATACACAATTTAATCGTGATATTCCATGGAGTGAGATTGACATGAATTTTATGAACCTTAACCAAAGTGCACATGGTGACAGAGAATTTGGTTTTATGATGAGCAGAATGAGAAAGAGAAGAAAAGTTGTTGTTGGTTATTGGCAGGATGAAAAAGTATTGGATAAAATTGATGTGTGGGCAAGAGCCGCGGCAGGCTGGCACGATTGGCAGGAAGCAAAGTTTGTTCGCTTTGGAGATAACATGCGTTATGTGGCCGTTACAGAAGGCGACAAAGTAGAAGCAGAATTAAAGTTTGGTTATTCAGTAAATACACATGGCATTGGTGACCTTGTGAAAGTTATAAATGAAGTAAGCGATGCTGAGATTGATAAACTCTGCAAAATTTATGCAAATGAATATAAATTAGTTGATAGTTTAAAAAAAGGTGCTACAAAATATTCATCGCTTCGTGAAGCTGCAAAGATTGAGATTGGGTTGAGAAATTTTTTGCAGCAAAATAATTTTAAAGGGTTTACAGATACATTTGAAGACCTGCATGGATTGGTTCAATTACCGGGGATTGCAGTACAACGATTAATGAATGAAGGTTATGGCTTTGGTGCAGAAGGCGACTGGAAAACTGCTGCATTAGTTCGTGCCATGAAAGTAATGGCTACCGGCTTAAAAGGTGGTAACTCCTTCATGGAAGATTACACCTATCATTTTGATCCTGATAACCCAATGGTGTTGGGTGCACACATGCTGGAAATATGTGAAAGCATAGCAGATCATAAACCTTTCTGTGAAATTCATCCGTTGGGAATTGGAGGAAAAGCTGATCCCGTTAGACTGGTCTTTAATGTTACCGGTGGTGCTGCATTAAATGCTTCAGTTATTGATATGGGCAATCGTTTCAGATTGTTAGTAAACAAAGTTGAGGCAGTAAAACCAAAACATGCTCTACCTAATCTTCCGGTTGCAAGAGTTTTGTGGAAACCGTTACCTGATATGCAAACAGGTTGTGCTGCATGGATATTGGCAGGTGGTGCACATCATACCTGTTACAGTCAAAATTTAACCGCAGAGCATTTGGAAGATTTTGCTGATATTGCCGGAGTTGAATATGTTTTGATTGATAAGAAAACGGATATCTATCAATTTAAAAATGAATTAAGATGGAATGAAGTTTATTATCAGCTACATAAATCCTGATTATTTCACCAATACTTAAACTGCTTATTGGCATCAGTGTTTTTAGCGTTTTTCTGTTGCCCGCAATTGAATAGGCCAGGAATAGTTATTAAAGAAATGATCTTCTGTTTCAAAGTTATTCCGAATCTTTAAGATGACGCAAATCGAATGTTGGTTTCCCCCCTTTTATTGCTGCAAAAAATGCAATAATTTTTTTGAAATCGGCGGCTTCATTGTCGCTTGTAAATAAAGGTTCTCCCAATACCACTTGCTTGTTTTCAAAATCCAATCCCAGCGGCATTATTGGAACCTGTGCTTTTTTTGCAATATGATAAAATCCGCTGCGTAATTTATCTACCCGCTTACGTGTTCCTTCCGGCGCTATGGCCAATATAAAAATTTCATTGGTGGCAAACAGGTCCGCTACCTGTTCTACCATACCATGTTTACTAAAGCGATCTACCGGAATACCGCCCAGCCATCGGAACAACCAGCCAAAAGGGCCATCGAATAATTCCTTCTTTCCCAAAAATTTTGTATGGTCAATTTTTAATTTATTGCGTGCAGCAAACCCAATCAATATATCTTTCCAACTGGTATGGGGTGCCACAATTATTACCATTTTTTTATAGTGGTAAGGAAACAGGCCAACAACTTTCCAGCCCGATAATCTCCAATACAATTTCCAAAGCAATCGAAGCATTACAGAAAGGTAGTAGTTTTCTGCCTTGGAACCAAGGCGGAATCATTCTGTTTCTATCTTATCTATCTCCCTCATCAACCTATCCCTTTCTGTTAATGCAACAATTATTTTTTAATAGTACAGAATGTCTTGTGTACAGCCAGGGTCTGCACCGCAGAAACTTTTGAAATAAATATTCTTTGCGTGCGACCCTGGAATTAAAGAGTTCTTATTTATGAGTAAAGTAAATGGTTTAACTTTTTTGTAATTCTTATTTATAAGAATCAATGAGTTTGGGCTTATTAAAATTTCAGATTCTTTTAAACGCCGGGGTTTCACGATAGTTTCTTTTAACTTCAATGTTTAAAAGGTAAAAACCGTAGATACTAACCATCCAGGTCTTATAATGTGTATCAATACCAACATAAATATTTTGTCCTGTAAAATCAATACCCATTTTTGTATTTTGTGTTTGCATGGCTTTAAGTTTTAGAGTATAAATTTAAAAACTTGGAGCCTTTTATTTTCAAACA
>Ga0097691_1001381_pt1 | contig 17988 bp, 26 predicted proteins | sample NGESurdeep072012_8_FD_72858 | JGI IMG/M metagenome (GOLD analysis project Ga0097691, IMG submission 72858) | Arctic peat soil microbial communities from Barrow, Alaska - NGEE Surface sample 210-1 deep-072012 | ecosystem: Environmental > Terrestrial > Soil > Wetlands > Peat ... | reverse complement strand
ACCTGCTCGCGGAAGCGCCGGAGGGAAAGATCTCGGACCACGCCAGTGCGGAGGCCGCTCGATGAACGAGGTCTCCGTTTCCTTCGGAGTGGCCTTCCTCGTCGGTGTTGCCTTCGGAGCGGGGTGGACACCGTGCGTGGGGCCCGGTTCTCGCCTCGATCCTGCTCTATGCGGGGACGAGGACGACCATGGCGAAGGGAATGCTCCTGCTCGGCACGTACACGTTCGGCTTAGGCATTCCGTTCTTCGTGGCCGCCGTCTCACTCAACTGGTATCTCGCGGGGACCCCGCGTATGCTACGCTGGCTGCGCCCCGTGGAGATCGTGGCTGGCCTCCTGCTTATCGCGGTCGGCGTTCTCCTGTTCACGGGCCGCTTCACTGCGCTCTCTGCCTTTCTCGCCGACTTCGGCCAGCTCATCAACGTGGGGTCGTGATGGTCTCAGGCATTCCTCGTCCCTGGCTGGTTGTCCTGGCCGTCGTCATCGCCACGCTGGGGGGCTGTGGGCAAGCGACGTCGCACGATGCGAGGGCCGCTGCCGATTCAGCCGCGACTGGCAGAGCGGCGCCATCATCGAACACCTCCAAGGCTTCGTCGGCGCCTCCCGTCCAGAAATCAACGTCGCACTCCGAACCGGCACACGCGCCCACGCCGGCGGGGCCTCGGCACGTGGTCCTAGGAGACCTCAACCTGACCGGCATCGGGTATGACCGCGGAAGCGTGACCGCGCCAGTCGTCGTAATTGACCTGAGCGACTTCGCGTGCCCGTACTGTGGCGAGTTCTCGATAGAGACGTACCCCGCGATCGAACGGGACTATGTGAAGACGGGGAAGGTCTTCTTCAAGTACGTGCCATTCGTCGTCGGCAGCTTCCCCCATTCGCGCGAAGCCACGCGCGCGGCGGAATTTGCGGCCGATCAGGGCGGCTTCTGGCCGATGATGAAGCTGATCTACGAGCCACAACCCGAGTGGAAGCGGGGCGGCGATCCGTACGCCCTGCTGAGCGGCATCGTGAGCGTGGCCGGACTGGATACGGCTCGCCTCGGGCAGTGCTACGCCTCGAAGCGGACCGACGCGCGGACCGCACGAGCGTCGAACCTCGCGAGCGACCTCGGTGTACGAGTCACCCCGTCGTCCATCGTCAACGAGCGGCCGATACAAGGTGCGCTCCCGCTCGCCGACTTCCGGAAGGTCGTCGACGCGGCGTTGATGGTCGCGCGGCTCAAGAAGTGACCGCGCTCGGGGGGCGCGGTTCGTCGCCGTCAACGCACTGGGCATCGCAATGAAGCGCGTCACACTCATTCAGCAGAACGACACGCATGCCCATGTCGAGCCGCACTGGGAGCTCGCCTGGCGCGGTGGCGAGCCCGAGGCGTGGCGGGCGGGCGGATTCGCGCATATCCGCGCCCTCGCGGATCGGATTCGGGCCGAGACCAATGGTGCCTGCGTACACGTCGACAGCGGCGACGCGATTCATGGCACCGGTCCGGCGCAGTTGACGGAGGGCGCCGTCATCGTGCCAGCGCTCAACGCAGTCGGGGTCGAGCTCATGACGCCCGGCAACTGGGAGTTCGGCTTCGGCCCAGCCATCCTGCGCGAGCGCGTCCGGGAGCTGTCATTCCCCGTCATCGCCAGCAATGTCACGCGAGCCGACACGCGGGAGCTGGAATTCGCGTCAACGGAGATCAGAGAAGTCGGCAGGGCGCGCGTCGCGTTCGTCGGCATCACCTCTCCCATCGTCAGCCGAACGATGCCGCAGACGTACGGTGCGGGTCTCCGCTTTCTCGACGCGCTCGACGTGCTACCGCAGATCATCGCCGACTTGCGAGCGCGCGAGCAGCCGGATCTGGTCGTCCTGATCTCCCACTACGGCTTTGCGCAGGAGGTCGCCATCGCCCGCCGCATCGACGGCATCGACGTCATCCTCGGTGGGCACACCCATGACGTGCTCTCCGAGGCGGTGGTCGTCGGCGGAACGATCATCACACAGTCGGGGGCACACGGTTCATATCTCACTCGCCTCGACGTCGAGATCACGAACGGGCGGGTGAGCGACTTTCGCCATCGGCTGCTGCCGGTCAAGGCGGACGGTGAGGCCGATCCGACGGTCTCGCGCATCATCTCGGAGACGATGCGCCCACATCGCTTGGCGATTGACGAAGTGGTTGGTGAGACGGCTGAGCTACTGCACCGTGGTACCGTGCTCGAAGCGCCGATGGACAACCTGCTCACCGACGCGTATCTGGCGAGCACCGGAGCAGACGTGGCGCTCTCTCACGGATGGCGGTACGGCACGCCGATCCCGCCAGGACCGATCAGCGCCGGCGACCTCTGGCAGATGATCCCGACCAATCCCGAGCTGTTCACCGTGCGCCTCACGGGCGCCGAACTGCGGCGAATGCTGGAGCAGAGCATCGAACGCACCTTCGCTGGCGATCTGCTGCGGCAGCAGGGCGGCTACGTGCTTCGGTTCGCCGGCATGAGGGCCGTGGCACGGCTCAACAACGCGCCGGGAACCCGAGTGCAGCAACTCGAGATCGCCGGTGCGCCGGTCGATCACACGCGCGAGTACACGGTTGCCGCGGCGGGTGAGCAGAGCGTGCATCAGATGGAGGGAAGAACGATGACCGGCGTCCGAGCGATCGACAGCATGCGCGCCTACCTGCAAGCACATCGGCCGGCATACACGCCGATGACCCACCGCAGCCTCGTCGCAGTGTGAGCTCCGCGCAGCGGGTGCATAGGTGCCGCCGATGATGCGGCCACGGACCGACGCGAGCGGCGAGCTCGCGGCGACACGGGAGCGTCGCCGCGCGCAACGTCGTGCGATCTGGGCGCTTGCCTACGTCGTCGGTCTGCTGGTAGTTTTGGCGATCGTGCCCATGATCACGGCATCGAGAGCACAGGTCCATCGCCGTCTCATCGCGGATACGATCGGACCGGCGCGCGTCGTCGCTGGTGAGCTCGAGGCGTACTCGTTGGAGCGCCTGCTTGCCGATACGTCGGTGGCGTCCCGCCTCCAGACGCCGGCGCGGAGAGCAAGGCGAGTACACCGCACCGGTGGCGTCGCCCGTCAGCGAGCGACGCTCGATTCATCGGCCGTGGAGCTCGGTCCAGAGGGGTCGAGCCGTATCGCCGCGCTCGAGCGCGCGATGCGAAGCGATACGGGTGGTGTAGGGAACGCGTCATTCACCGCGGCGGCCGCAGTGCGTACGGTCGCCGCCGCCGAGACGCTCCAGGAATGGCTGGATGCGCGTATCGCCCAAGAGCGGAAGGCGGCCATCGCGGTCGAGCGGTGGAACGTGTGGCTGCCTGTTGTCCTCGTGCCATTGGCGCTCCTCGGCGTCTTCGCACTCGTCATCGCTGGGCGCGAGATCGTCGCACTCGGACGCGTGGCGCAGGAGTCGGCGGCGGCACTGGCCGAGGCCACCGAGGCGAAAGCGGCGTTGTTGCGCGGCGTGACGCACGACCTCAAGAATCCGCTGGGCGCCGCACAGGGCTTCACGGAGCTCTTGTCCGCTGGGCTGTTCGGAGAGCTCACGGAACGATCCCGCGGCGCGGTGGAGCGTGTGCACCGCCTGCTCGGCGACGCCATCCATATCCTCAAGGACCTCACGGAGCTCGCACGCGCGGAATCGGGAACGCTGGCGCTGGCGTCAACTCTCACGCTGCTCGACCAGGTCGTTGCGGAATGCCTCGTTGATCACCAAGCAGCGGCGCGGAGCCACGGAGTGAGTCTGACTGTACGCCCGAACGAAGCAGGAGACGCAGAGCCCGTGACGGTGCAGAGCGACCCGCGGCGAATCCGGCAGATTCTCGACAATCTGATCACCAACGCGATCAAGTACACCCCGGAAAAAGGCTCCGTGACGGTGTCGGTGGGCAGGGATCCCACCACTATGGAATCGCGCATCACGGTGAGCGACACGGGACCGGGCATTCCTGAAGACATGCGCGCGAGAATCTTCGACGAGTTCTTTCGGCTTCGCGGCCACGAGATCGATAGTCGGGCTGGAGCACCGTCCGGCACTGGAGTCGGGCTCGCGATCAGTCGCCGACTCGCGCGGCTGCTCGGGGGTGACCTCACGGTGAGCGCCGCTGCGGAAGGCGGCGCCGCATTCACGCTTACGCTTCCTGTCTCCGCATCCGTCCGCGCCTTGCCGTTGGCGGACAACGCTTCTCGGAACCGCGCCAGCAGATGATCGACGTCGTGCACATAACGAGCCCGACGTTTTCTCGTCGTCATGCGTTCCTTCCGGCCCTCGCCGTTGCCGATGAGGGACGCTTGCCGCCGCGTTCGCTACTCCGCCGTCGGCGAGACCACTTGGTAGTAGTTCGACCCGTTCGCCATCCCGCTCTCGACCGCCCGGAAGCCGGCGTCGCCGAGCAGCTTCGCGCTGGCCTTGGGCGAGAGCCGCTCGTGCAGGGGCGGACCCATCTCCTCTTCTTGTGGGACCCACTCGAGTACGACGAGCCGGCCGTGCGCCCTGACGATGCGCCGCACTTCCGCCAGGAACTTGGCCGGATTCTCGAGCTCGTGCAGCACGAACGCGAGTAGCGCGAGGTCCGCGGCATGGTCGGGGAGGGGGAGGCGGGTCTCTCCGGAAAGCAACACCTCGACCTGCGCGGGGAGCTGCCGCTCTCGCAGCAGCGCGACCATCTCCGGAGCAACGTCTAGCGCGAAAACCTTCCCGCCGGGCCCGACCCGTTCTGCGAGAGGGAGCGTGAAGAAGCCCGGGCCCGCGCCGAGGTCCGCAACGACGTGTCCTGTCGGGATGCCAATCACGTCCAGAAAGCGGTCCGGATCAAGGAACGCCCGTCGCTCGGAGCTCACGAGTCGCTCCCAGTGCCGAGGCTCGAACTTGTGCGCCATCGGCGGTTACCGGGTGGAGGGCATCACGACCGATCGCCTCGCTCGATGGCGTCAAGAACCCGGCGTAGACGCGCCCTGACCTCTTCGGCGATGGGGTGAATGGCGTTGTTGCCAGAGAGCGCGAGGGCCTCGACGGGGTCGATGGCGGCGACGACGCTCCTGCCCGGCTCATCCGCCGCGTAACCCGCGACGTTGCATGGGAGCAGCAGGCCAATCTCCGGTTCGGCAGTCAGAGCTCGATGGGCAAGCGCTGGGTTGCAGGCGCCGAGGATCACGTAGGCCGGAACTCCACATTCAGCTTCTGCTTGAGCGTGGCCGCGATGTCCATCTCGGCGAGAACGCCGAACCCCTTCTTCGCGAGGGCTTCCCGTGCGCGCTCGATGGCCTGGCCATGCTCCAGAGGAACGGTCGTGCTCATGCCATACCGAGTTGTGCGGGTGCCAAATATTGCATGGTGGTTCCTCAACGAGATATTGGTGCACCGGTCGCGGCAGTCGGGCACGGAGGACACGGCCACGGCCGGTCCGAAAAAGGGTCCCTGGCACAAACTAAGCCAAGTCCAGCGGCGATCGCAGGTCGGCCTGACGTATCGCTCGACGGCGCCGGGCGGGGCCGTGAGAGCACCTCGAGCATGGTCGCGACGCGCCCGCAGAGCCAGACGTATCGCCCTGGCGGGGATCATCGTGCGGAACTCCATCCTGCTGGTGGACTTCATCCAGCTGGCCGAGGCGCGCGGCCGGCCGCTCCGCGAGGCGGTGCTCGAGGCGGGGGCGTGATGGTGCTGGACCCGATTTTCCAGCGGCTCGCGGTGGCAATGATTAGCGGCGCCATCGTGGCCACTCTGCTCACCATGGTGGTGGTGCCGCTCCTCTACTGGGAGCTTCGGCGCCGGGAGGGAACGACAACGTGAAGATGCTCGTGCTGACCTACAGCGGTGCGGATCCCGACCGGGTGAGCGCCCTGCTCGACGAGGCCGGCGTGCCGGGGCACACCTGCCTCGAGGGCGCCCGCGGCCACGGGCTTACCGGTCCGCGGGCCGGCACCCGCGCCTGGCCCGGCGATGTAACCGTTTGCTTCTCCGTGGTGGACGATGTAGTGGCGGAAGTCGCCGTCACACGTTGCCGCGCGGCGCAACTGCCCCCTGGCGAGCGGCTGCACATGGCCGTCCTGCCTGTCGACTCGTTCTTCTAACATTGGAGATTAAGAATGTGCAATGACGCGCTTATCCGGCGGATCGCCGGACTCTTCGTGATGGCATCGGTGGCGCTGGGGGTCTGGGTGAACCCCGCGTGGTTCATCTTCACCGTGTTCGTGGGCTTCAATCTCTTCCAGTCAAGCCTCACCGGGTTCTGCCCGCTGGAACGGATCCTCGGCCGGGCGCGCCTCTTCGGGTGTGAGCCGCGGCGGGGCTGAGGGCTACTTCCGGCGCCGGAGGAGCTTCCGCTTGCGGTCGAGCTCCTGCTCCAGCCCGCCGCAGACGAGCTCGCACATCCTGAAGACCTGTGGGTCGGTGATGCGGTACCAGCTGGTCGTGCCCTCCTTGCGGCGGTCCACATACCCCTGCTGGAGGAGCACCTGCAGATGCTTCGAGACGTTGGCCTGGCCGCCGCCGGTGCGCTCGGCCAGCTCCCCGACCGAGCACTCGCCGCGCCGGAGCGCCTCGAGGAGGAGGAGCCGCATCGGCTCGCCCAGCGCCTTGAACCGCTCGGCGATGGCGGACGCGTTGGTGCCACTTAGTTCGATCATGCGAGCCCCGAGTAATCACTATACAACTACATAGTAAGTACAACTACCTAGTAATATAAGAATATCTGTCCGTCGGCGCCATCCCCACCGCCGAGCGGATTCCAGTACGTCAGCTTGTGACGCCAGTGGCGTCCGCCGGGAAGAACCGCGGACGGGCCCAAAGAGATACGTACACGAGGCCGATCAGCGCCGGGACCTCGATGAGCGGACCCACTACCGCGGCTAGGGCCTCGCCCGAGCCGATGCCGAAGGTCGCGACGGCCACCGCGATGGCGAGCTCGAAGTTGTTCCCGGCGGCCGTGAACGAGAGGGAGGCGGTTGACTCGTAGTTGAAACCCAGACGACGCGAGAGCCAGAAGGCGAGCCCGAACATCACGGCGAAGTAAACGAGCAGCGGCAACGCGATCCGCAGCACGTCCAGCGGAAGCTCGAGGATGCGATGTCCCTGCATCGCGAACATCAGCACGATCGTGTAGAGGAGTCCAAGCAGTGCCGTGGGTCCGAACTTCGGCATGAAAACGTCGTCGTACCACGCGGCGCCCTTTTGCGCGACGAGCACCTTCCGCGTGAGGAAGCCCGCGACAAGCGGCACACCGAGGAAGATCCCGACACTCTTGGCGATCTGGCCCATCGATACATGCAGCGTCGTCGTGTCGGCGCCGAACCACTGCGGCACGACCGTGAGAAAGAGCCAGCCGAGCACGGAGTAGGTCAGGATCTGAAAAACGGAGTTGAGCGCGACGAGCACTGCCGCCAGCTCCCCTGATCCGCGGGCGAGGGAGTTCCAGATCAGCACCATGGCAATGCACCGGGCGAGACCGATCAACACGAGTCCATTCCGGTACTCCGGCATGTCGGGCAGGAAAAGCCAGGCGAGCCCGAGCATGACTACTGGGCCGAGAATCCAGTTCAGGAAAAGCGATGTGCCCAGGAGTTTCGTATCCCGGACGTGCGCCCCGATCGACTCATAACGAACCTTGGCGAGCACGGGATACATCATCCACAGCAGTCCGACGGCAATCGGAACGGACACGCCGGCCATTTGAACGCGGTTGAGCACTGCGCCGAGATCCGGGTATACTTTGCCGAGGAGAATACCGGTGGCCATCGCCGCGACGATCCAGAACGGCAGAAAACGATCGAGGGTCGAAAGGCGCTTGAGGATAGGCGCGTCGGCACCGGGCAGCGAAAGAGGCGCGGGCTGCGAAGCGGTCGTCATTCAGGAAGCCGATAGAAGAGTGAGGTCACGCAGTGGCGGTTGGCACGGCCGCGTTGCCACCCGTGCGCAGAAAATCGGCAAATTCGTCGGGCAGCTCACTTGCCAGGATTGCGCGCGCAGCCTCTTCGACGTCGTACTCAATTCGCACGAACTCGACTTCGATAGCGCTCGCGGTGACGTCGAGAAGCACGTACCCCGCGCGCGGGTCCCCGTCCTTCGGCCGACCGACGCTTCCGGTATTCACGAAATGCACGTTGCCGACGACCCGGTGCCACGGCTTGTGTGTGTGGCCGAAAGCGATCACGTCACCAGCGTTCGCATGCATTCCCTCAGCCATCTTCGTCAGGAAGTCGTCCGAACGGTCTTCGGTGACGTAGACGGTGTTCAGCATGTGACTCCCATGCACCAGCCGAATCGTCGGGCCGGCCTGGTGCCCCCCGAACGGTCGGATGTCGATCCGAAAGGGTAAGCTCCGCATGAATCTCTTGGAACTCTCCGAGGTGTGCTCGAGCGTCCAGCTGAAGCTCTGATGTGCGAGCTCCTCTTGATGAGGATTCTCGGAGCGGCAGCCACAATGCTTGTATCCTGTCGCGACAGTCGAGTCATAGTTCCCCGCAACTCCGGGAATTCCGGCGCTCTGGAGCATGGAAACGACTTCATTCGGCCAAGGCGCGTAGCCGACCAGATCACCCAGATGGTAGAGCCCAGTGAGATCTCCCTTCGTCTTTGCGTCGCGCAGAACAGCTTCAAGCGCCGGACGATTCGCATGGACGTCAGAGAGCAGGAGGTAGCGCATTACCGTGATCAGGTTCGAGGAGACAGCTGCGGTGGAGGCGACAGCGTTGCGATTGACCGCAAACGCTCTTCGGCCACGAGACGCTCGAGCAGTTCGGTTCGAAGTGCGAGCATGAGGTCAATGCGCCAGGAAAGCAAAGACACGGTGTAGTCGAATGCGTTTGCGCGGTGACCGCCATCTTTAGCCTCACTCGGATCCGGGATGCCCCAGTGCGCTGTCACCGGTCGGCTCGGTAGATTGGGACAGCTCTCACGGGCACGATCGCACAGCGTGATGACCATGTCCCAATCCGCCTCGACGACGTGGTCGAGACCCTTGGGCTTGGCGGCGGACCAGTCGATGCCCAGTACCTGAAGAGCGGTGAGCGTCTCCGGTCGAACTTCCTTCGCCGGCGACGTCCCTGCACTAGCAACGACGAAGCGGTCACCACCTTTCTTCGTCAGAAGAGCTTCGGCGATCTGGCTTCGGGCCGAGTTTCCCGTGCAGAGAAAGAGTACGCGGATCGGGTACTGCATTCCTCCAGAGCGCACATCGGCGAGCGGCGGAGTAGAAGCGGCCATACGACTTGTCCTCGGGCGAGTGTGAGCGATCCAGTTCAGCAGGGCTCGGAAGCCCGGGCTTTCACACGCGCCTCAGCCTCGACGCGCTCCTGATCCAGCGACTCGATGCCGCGGAAGCAAGTGCGCACGCAGTTAAGGAGGTTCCGGTGCACGGCGTGCTCCGGCTTCGCAAGGCGATAGTGCGCAAACTTCCATTCGCGGGTCGCGTCGACGAGTCCCATCCGGCGTAAGTAGGCCAGATGACGCGACACCGCCGGCTGTGGCAGACGCAAAATGTCCACGATGTCGCAGACGCAGAGTTCTCCCGCAGCGAGGGCGCTGAGGATGCGGATGCGCGTCGGATCGGCAAAGCCCTTGAAGACCGCGTCGAGGTCATCGACCGTCGGAGCGGCGAGCTCTGCTGTCATCGGTGTCATGGTTTCCGCTCTATCATATTCGCCAACACAAGTATAATATGCATAGGCGAATATGATTCGTCAACACCTAATAACCGACCGATACCGAGGTGGAATTATGGCCCGCTCACTCCCGTTAGAAAATCCAGGCGACGCGATCCCGGGCGTGGCATCGCCGCTCTCCGGCACGATCGCCATCTACGATCCCGCGATGTGCTGCTCGACGGGTGTCTGTGGCCCGGCCGTGGACCCCAGCCTGCTCGCTATCGCCCGTGATCTGCGTTGGCTCGAAAAGCGGGGCGTCACGGTCGAGCGGCACGGACTCTCGCAGGAGCCCGACATATTCGTGAAGCAGCCGAAGATCGCCGGGCTCATGCAGGCCTTCGGCGACAAGGGGCTTCCAGCGACGCTCGTCAACGGCGATGTCCTCACCTACGGTCGCTATCCATCGCGCGAGGAGATCACCGCTGTCCTGAGTGCGGAGACGCACGATCAGAACGAGTTGGCGAACACGGACGACGGCGACTGCGGGTGCGCGCCGGGGTCGAAATGCTGCTGAACCAACCCTCACCCTCACGAGGCGTCGCATGACCGCGCACCAGTACGCGTCCTTGAGGCCGTTGCCCCCGCACGACTGGAGTGCGATCCGTACACACTTCCTTTTCTTCACCGGGAAGGGTGGCGTCGGCAAGACATCCGTCGCAAGCGCGACGGCCCTCCGCCTGGCGGATGAGGGGCGTACGGTGCTGCTGGTGAGCACCGATCCGGCCTCGAACCTCGACGACGTATTCGCCATGGTGGTGGGCACCTCGGCGACACCGGTGCCGGCCGCCCCGCGTCTGGCGGTCATGAATATTGATCCCGAGGCCGCGGCGGCCGCTTACCGCGAGCGCATGGTCGGACCCTACCGCGGCGTACTTCCCCCGACCGCGCTTCGAAGCATGGAGGAGCAACTGTCGGGGGCCTGCACCGTGGAGATCGCGGCCTTCAATGAGTTCACGTCACTTCTCGCCGAACACGATGTCGTGGCGCGGTACAATCACATCGTCTTCGACACCGCACCTACGGGTCACACCCTACGCCTGCTCACGCTGCCCAGCGCGTGGACCGAGTTCATGGCGACGAACAGCACGGGGACGAGCTGCCTGGGACCGTTGGCTGGCCTGGAGGCGCAGCGCGCCCAGTACGCCGCCACGGTACAAGCGCTCGCCGATTCCGCGCGCACCACACTCGTGCTGGTGAGCCGCCCCGACGAAAGCGCGTTGCGCGAAGCGGCGCGCGCAAGCGGCGAACTCTCGTTGCTCGGCATCACCAATCAGCGGCTGATCCTCAACGGGGTCTTCACCGCACCCACGGGCGGAGATACCGTTGCAGAGTCGCTCGCGGAGCGACAACGCGCCGCGATGGATGGTATGCCCGACGCCCTGCGCACTGTGCCCACCACGGCAGTGCCCCTCGTCGCGACCGATCTCACCGGCGTGCCAGCTCTGCGCGCTTTCGCCGGACTGACGAATAGCACTGGGTCGGGCGACGCTACCACGGCGTCGGCATCCAGCGTCGATGAGCGGCTTGCGACATCAGAACAAGTGTCGGCTAATGGCTTCGACCTGGCCGACCTCGTCGCGTCGCTCGAGTCCGCGGGACACAGCGTCATCATGACGATGGGCAAGGGCGGCGTGGGCAAAACCACGCTCGCGACGGCAATCGCTTTTGCACTGGCCGAGCGCGGCCACACGGTCCATCTGACAACAACCGATCCAGCCGCGCATCTGCTCGAGACTCTCGGCGCCGACCGGCCGGCCGCACTGACGGTGAGCCGCATCGATCCGGTCGTCGAGACGGCGCGTTACGCGAACGAGATGATCGCCGCGGCGGGCGTGCTCGACGACGAAAGCCGCGCACTGCTGGAGGAGGACCTGCGCTCCCCGTGCACCGAAGAGATCGCTGTCTTTCGGGCGTTCGCACAGGTGGTGGACGAGGCGCGAGGCAGCTTCGTCGTCCTCGACACGGCGCCGACCGGTCACACGCTCCTGCTGCTGGACGCGGCAGAGAGCTACCACCGCGAAGTCGCCCGTTCCACCGGAGTGGTGCCCGAAGCGGTGCGCGCCCTGCTCCCACGGCTTCGCGATCCGCGCTTCACGCGCATTTTGCTCGTGACGCTGGCCGAAGCAACGCCGGTGTACGAAGCCGGCCGTTTGCAGGATGATCTGCGCCGAGCGGGAATCGAGCCCTACGGCTGGGTAGTGAACGCGAGCCTGGCGGCCAGCGGCACCACGCATCCTGTACTCGCGGCCCGCGCCGAGTTGGAGTGGCCGCAGCTGCGTCGCGTTCAGGAGGTGTTGGCCACGCACAGCTGGGTGGTGCCCTGGCGCGCGAATCCGCTCGTGGGCGCCGAAGCGCTGCTAGCGCTGTCCGATCACACGCGCTGATTTGGGGAGTGAACGCAAGACTTTGCAACATCGCACGCTGGCTACCGGGAGCGCATGATGACAGAAACCAAACAGAAGCTGACGTTCGACGTCGCTGCGAAGCGTGTCGATGCGCATGGCAGCATAGCCACCTGCAAGGCGGCCACGATCCGGCTCGATACGGATCTGGCGGGCACTTCCGATGCGTTCAACCCGGCGGAGCTCCTGCTGGCCGCGCTGGCGGCCTGCATGATCAAGGGTATCGAGCGGATCCAGCCGATGCTCAAGTTCCAGCTACGCGGCGTGGAGGTACGCCTGCATGGCGTACGACAGGATGTGCCGCCGAGGCTGGAGCGGATCGACTACGACATCATCGTGGACAGCGACGAATCCGAGCTGCGTCTGGCCTTGTTGCATGAAAACGTGAGAAAGTACGGCACGGTGTTCAACACCGTCATGCCCGGCACCTCGCTTCAGGGAGTGCTTCGCCGTGGCCCCGTCAACGCCGCGCAGGGTGGCGGTGCGACATGACCCACGCGCACGACCTCGGGCCAAACGCCTATGGACGCGCATTCGCATTGGCGATCGCGCTGAACGTGGGGTTTGTCGTGGTCGAAGCGATATTCGGGTGGCGAGCCAGCTCGCTTGCCCTGCTCGCGGATGCGGGCCATAACCTGACCGATGTCGCTGGGCTGGTGCTGGCGTGGGCCGGCATGCTCGCTGTCGGACTGCGGCCCAACACCCGGCACACCTACGGCTGGCAACGCGCGTCGATCGTCGCGAGCTTCGCCAACGCGCTATTGCTGCTGGTTGTCATGGGGATGTTGATCTGGGAAGCCCTGCATCGTCTGCGCGCTCCCGTGCCCATCGAGGGTGCCACTGTCATGACGGTGGCTGCGATCGGCGTTGCGGTGAACGGCGCGACGGCGCTCCTCTTCCTGTCGGGACGCAAGGGCGACCTCAACATTCGTGGAGCCTTCCTCCACATGGCCGCCGACGCGCTGGTGTCGCTCGGGGTGGTCGCGGCTGGCGCGCTCTATCTCCGCACACACTGGACGTGGCTCGACCCGGCGACGAGCCTGGTGATTGCAGCGCTCATCGTACTGGGGACGTGGTCGCTGTTTCGCCAGTCCCTGCACCTCATGCTCGATGGCGTGCCAGACGCGATTGAGCTTACCGAGGTCGACGCGTATCTGCGTTCGTTACCTGGCGTGGAAGACGTACACGACCTTCATGTCTGGGCGACAAGCACTTCGGGCACCGCTCTGACCGCTCATCTCGTGATTCCGGCCGGGTATCCTGGCCCCGCGTTCTTCGCCGCAGCTGCCCGAGCACTACATGATCAGTTCGAAGTCACTCATCCAACACTTCAGATCGAAACCGCTGGACTCGACGATAATTGCGCACCGTCGTCGGCACGATCGCCAAGCCAACGGCCTACCGGGTCGTGACGGCGCACATTCCCATTCCATTCGCTACCAATCAGGGAGACGTTGATGTCCAGGAAAGTGGTGATCCATATCTTTCACGATGACGAGAGTTCGCTCAACACCGCGGCCCATGTCGCCGAACGCATCCGCCAGGTAATGGACGAACAAGGCGTCAGCCTCGAAGTGTTCGTGTTCGGCCCGGCCGAGAAAGCGCTCGCCGCGTCCGCGGGCGCCGAGATGCGTGACAGCCTGGTGGCGCTCGCCAAGGAGGGCGTTCCTGTGCTCACCTGTCGCAATACGGCGGAGGCCATCGGCAAGGCGGTGGAGTTCACGCAGATGGGCATCGGGCTGGAATACGCGCGTGACGCATTCGTGCGGTACGCCGTGGAAGGTGCGACCGTCATCAGCTTCTGATCGACGCCGATCGATGACCGACAGCGCGCCGGACTGGTTTTATCCCGAATGGGCTTCGACCGCACCTGGCAGCCGGGCGATTCTGGTGCTCGACACCGACAGCGCCCTAGGGCGATACTCGCTGGAACCAAAAGCGGTTGGGCTGAAGGATCTCGCGCGCATCCATGGTCACCTGTGCGACGGCCTCGTGATAAGCTTCGTCGAGATCAAGGCCGTTTTCGAGCAACTGTTCCCATCCGGCGTGGTCGATCGCACGGACTTGCGGGCTGTCTCCAAGAATGGCCCATGCTGGCTGGACGCTGTGGCGTTCATGACCGGTGCGCGCATCAACTTCCAGACACTCCGCGTCGACAATGCCGTGGGCGATGGCTTCATCATCCAGAAGGTTTCCACCGGGGAGACCTACGCCGTCCATCTCAAGGCGGGCGTGTTCCCCGAGCCGCAGGCCGCGCGCGAACGTCAGATGCGCATAGCGAGGGCGCAGGGGCAGCCAGTGTCGGCCGCCGACATTGAAGCGGTGGAAGAGATGGCCAATGCGTTGAGCCGTCGGTTGCTCAATGCGCGAGCGGAGGACGTACTCGACGTGCACCGGCTGCAGGGGTACCGGTTTGTGCCGAACGACTTCTTCGGAGAGCGAGGCGACGTCATCAACAAGGACATGCCGCGCTAAAGGACGTGATCCCCGACAGCTAGTCGCCGGAGACGCTCACGATCCGGCCAGTTTGGTGAGTGCCGCCAGATCTCGCACCACGTAACGACCGCGTCCCGCGGACGCGATCACGCCGGCGTCGCGCAACTGCGCGAGCGCGCGAACCACGAGCTCGCGCACCGTGCCGAGCTCCTCGGCGAGCTGGCCCTGCGTCAGCCCAAGGGTGAAGGGTCGCGCCTCGGTCGAGTTCGCACGCGTGAGCAGGAACGACGCGAGTCGGGCGGGAATCGCTTGGGTGGACACTCGGTCGAGACGCTCGACGAGCTCGCGCACGCGCGTCGAGAGCCGTCCGAGAAATAGCCACGCGACCGCCGGATCCTCTTGCATCGCCGCGCGGAGCGCGTCGCGGTTCAGCACCAGGCAGCGCGTTGGCTCGGTCGCTGCGGCAGTCGCGGGAAGCAAGCCTCCTTCGAAGAATGGTATTTCGGCGAGCGTTCCACCCGGTCCTTCGGTGTGCACCACGTACTGGCGACCCAGTCGGGACCGGGTGACGCGGACGCGACCGGAAAGCACGAGGTGGATTCCCGCCGGCTCGGTCCCGGCCCGAAACAGCGTGTCGCCGGTCGCGAACACGCGCTCCACCGCGTTGACGCTCAGCATTCGCCGCGTCTTCGCCGGAAGGCTCGCGAACAATGGAAGCGTATCCAGTGTCGCGGATTCCGGCACAGCAGCGGAGTCGTGCTTTGGTCGTCGCAACGTGACTTTAGTCCCTGCGCTCTGGCCGGCCGCGCCGTATCATGTCGAAGGTCGAAGGTCGAAGGTCGAAGGTCGAAGGTCGAAGGTCGAAGGTCGAAGGTCGAAGGCGTTGGCGTTGGCGTTGGCGTTTGGCGTTTGGCGTTGCCGTGGCCCGTCGAGAGAAAGCGAAACGAAGAATATACAGGAGGCTGTATGTGGCGGCATCGGTGGTCGGTTTTCGCAGCAGCGATTTTCACCATCCCTCTCGCCAGCGCGCCAGCGCATGCGCAGCGCCAGGGCGGCGGCATGATGGGCATGGGCGGCGGAATGATGAGCATGGGTCACGATTCGGCGACGATGGCCCAGATGGCTATGATCCACGAACTGATTCTGAATCACGACCGGATCACGCGTACAGTGACGAATCTTCCCGATGGGATCCGGACCGTCACCGAGTCGGATGATCCGCTGATGGCGCGGCGCATCAAGGAACACGTCGCGAGCATGAACCGGCGCGTCGTGGCGGGGAATGATCCCGGCCTGCCAATCGAGAGTGCGGCGGTCCACGCGATCTTCCGCAACAAGGACAAGATCCGCACCCACGCCGACACGACCGCGAAGGGCATCGTCGTCGTGCAAACGTCGAGCGACTCCGTGACCGCCGCTGCACTCCAACAGCATGCGTCGGAAGTGAGCGATCTGGTTCGCGGCGGCATGGTCGCCTTGCACCATGCGATGATGAAGAACGGCGGTATGATGCAGCGCGGTATGCTCGGCCACGCGTTGGCGGATACCGCGGCGACAGCTCACACTGGTCATGCCGGAGGCAACCCTGACAGCACCTTTGGCGCCTTGCAAATGCGCGGCGAAATGGCCATGGGCGTCGACCAATACACCTCGACGCACAAGTTCGACGCGCTGCCAGATGGCGGCCGGATCGAGCTTCAGCGAGACGTGGACGACAGCGCCGGTGTGGTGCAGATCCGCGCGCACCTTCAGGGAATCGCCACGGCGTTCAAGTCCGGCGATTTCAGCACGCCCGCTTTCGTCCACATGCGGCAAGTACCAGGTACCGAGGTCATGGCAGCCAAGCGCGCAGCGATCAGCTACACCTACCGAGAGCTTCCGCGAGGCGGCGAGCTGCGGATCGTGACGAAAGACCCGAACGCGCTCAAGGCGATCCATGAGTTCTTGAAGTTTCAGCGGGAGGACCATCACGCCGGGGGAATGGACCACGCCGGGTTACCACGCTGATCGATGCGATCAGGTCGCGGCGGATGACCCTTCCTTGCAGGCCGAGTTACAGGCGCTGGATTTCACCACGTCGCATTTCGACGCGCTGGAGCAGAGCGGGCTGCTGAGCCGCATCGATGGACGGCCGGCGGCCTTCTCCATCTTCGAGCGCTAGAACATCGACACGGCGACTTCAGGCAGAAGTTCGCCCCTGCGCAGCCGGACGGAGCCGACCGCTGACCAATAGGTAGAGCAGCGCCAGCACCGCCTGCACGAGCATCAGCAGTCCCGCCAGCACCGGCGCCATCTCCATGTCGGCGTTGTTGACGTTGTGGATGATGCCTTGAATCAGTCCACCTGCGCCCACGCACGCGGACAGTCCTTCGCCGGCGAACAGCGCACCAGTGGCAAGATCTCCCCAGTGATCGAGATCACCGCGCAGGTACAGGATCGTGTACGCACCTTGAATGAGAAGCGATCCGCCGATGAACAACACGATGATCGGAACGCGCTGCCACATCGTTGCCCAGGTAGCGATTAGAACCAGCCCGCCGGCGCAGTTTGCGATCGACGCGAGCATCACGAGCAGTCTCAACATCAGCATTCTCCGCGAGGGTAGCGGCTTCAAGATAGGGGGGCAGTGGTCATTCCCCGCTCTCGACCGGTGCCCCCGCGGCCTGCCACGCGCGCCAACCGCCCGCCATCGACGAGACGTTGGTGTATCCCATTTTCTGCAGATTGTCCGTCGCCAGCGCGGAACGAAAACCGCCGCCACAGTAGAGTATCAGCTCGGCGTTCTTGTGGGGAACGCTTTGCTCGACGTCGCGCTCGATAACGCCCTTCCCCATGTGCTGGGCGCCGCGCGCGTGTCCCGCCGCCCACTCGCTCTCCTCGCGCACGTCGATGAGCCTCGCCTTCCCGCTCTCGAGCTTGCGACGCGCTTCATCGACGTCGACCTCGCGAACGCGCGACCTCGCGTCGTCGACGAGCTTGAGGAATCCGGGGGAGTGCTTCACAGGCCCACCGGGGCGCGCTTGCGGCTCAGCTGCCTGAGGCCCAAGTGTGCGCTGCGTCGCGCCACCAACTCCGCGGTCGCCACCGCTGCAGCGGACAGCGCCGTCCACGCCAGCGCCTGCGACCAGTTGTCGCCTTTCTTGAAGCGGGGAGGCTCCTCGTCCTTCCAGGCACGCCACCCGCTCTCAAGTCCACGCTCCATCAATCTCCCCGCCACCATCGCGGCCCCGGCCCCGACCAGGAGCCAGGTCGTCCGCCGCGAATTGCTATTGCTTTTGCGTCTCACCTGCACCGTCCCTCAAGTTGTCTGAAGAAATGAGGCAAGCGCGGTGCCGCGCGCGAGTGGTGCCGGCTGTCCGTTGACGCGTGGCGCTACGCGAAGAAAAGAACAACTGCGAGAAGAGCCAGGTGGGGGGCGCGGCGTACCCCCGACCTTACTCCCCTCGCGATTAAACGTGACAGCTCGCCAGTCCGCGCTTCTCCAGATAACGCTGGTGGTAATCCTCGGCGGGATAAAA
>Ga0097691_1001380_pt1 | contig 17989 bp, 17 predicted proteins | sample NGESurdeep072012_8_FD_72858 | JGI IMG/M metagenome (GOLD analysis project Ga0097691, IMG submission 72858) | Arctic peat soil microbial communities from Barrow, Alaska - NGEE Surface sample 210-1 deep-072012 | ecosystem: Environmental > Terrestrial > Soil > Wetlands > Peat ... | reverse complement strand
AGCGATGCGATTTTCAACACGCCGAGCAGCGTGGATCCGACTTCAGCAACAATTGATAGTGGATCGTGGGGTGTTGCAGGAGTGGCGCTCGACAAAAGTGCTCCGAATGTGGGCGGTACTACTTTCGATTTCGGCGACTGCTTTGGTACGATCACCCCGGGGGGGACGTGCAGTTTCCCCAATACTTCCAGCGGAAGGCTGATAGCGGGCGAATCCGTAAAGTGGGATACCACATTCTCTGTTACCCAGGGTGATCCACTGTTATTTTCTGTTCCGCCAGTTGGTTTGCATGTCCGGTCGATTAGCACTGGAAGCAGTGATAGCGCATGGTACGGCGTGACCAGCCCCGTGCCGGAACCTGAAACCTATGCCATGCTGCTGGCTGGACTAGGCTTGGTGGGCTTTTCGGCTCGTCGCAGGATGAACACTTAATCTGAGTAGCTGCATGTCTTTGAACCCTGCCCTCGTGGCGGGGTTTATTTTTTAGGTGATGCCTGCACGATTGGTTGATATTGACCGATTCGCATTAAAAACAGCCTTGATTGTAGGAGCGGGCTTTGCGGTGTTGTAGGAGCGGGCCATGCCCGCGAACAATCAAACAATCGCGGGCATGGCCCGCTCCTACGGGTGCCCGGCCATAACCATATCAGTGGTTCCATCAAAACTCTTTCGGACATCCGGCAAAATTGTTGTCGTTTTTAACGCAAATCGGAATTACTGGTAAACTGATCCATATGTTTAATCGCATGGCAACCCACCCTAAAAGCAATTCTAGAGGCACCTGTTGAGAATTCCATAATTTGCGACAATACCCCCGTTCGGGCTGAGGTATCGAAGCACAAGGTGCGACGCAAGGGTTCACCCTTCGATACCTCAGGGTGAACGGTATAATGAATTACGGAATGCTCAATAATATGATGAAAGCAATTTCATATTTATCTTTCAAGTTAACAAGCCAGTAGCACGATAGTCAATGCACGTTACGAATTTGAAAACCCATGACCGTTAATGACATCCCCGTAGTGGCCTTTTTCAAACGCTTGCTGGATCCATTTATGATCTGGGGTTTGCTGATTCTAATCACCTGGGCGTACGGCGAAACCTTCACCGGTTACTACATGGTGCTGATGATCATCACTTTTTTCATCTCTTCATATATTTACGAGCAGACCAATATATACCGCACATGGCGCAACGGTAAGCTGCTGGCCTACATCCGCGATACGCTCATCGGTTGGGGCATTATTATTGCCATCCTGCTCTTTTTAGGTTACGCCACTAAACTCTCTTACCGGTATTCTGACGAGGTCATTCTGACCTGGTTCATCGTCACCCCGCTCGCGCTTATTATCAGCCATCTTGCTGTGCGCAAGATCGCTAACAGCTTGCGCAAGGTGGGAGAGGTGCGCTCTGTGGTGATTGTCGGGGTCAACGATACCGGTCTGAAACTTGCCGAACGTATACTGGAGTATCCTTATCTGCTGATGGAGGTACACGGCTACTTCGACGACAGGGATGAATCCCGGAGTCCTGAAGTAAAGGTACCGTTGTTGGGCGATATCTCAGAAGTCGCCGCTTATGTTCGCGAACACCATACCCAGATGATCTTCATTAGCCTGCCGATGTCCGCCCAGCCACGCATCCGCAAACTTCTGGATGATCTGCATGACACCACTTCCTCCATCTACTTCCTGCCCGACGTCTATATCTTCGACCTGATGCAAGCCCACTTCGACAACGTCGGTGGTGTGCCAGTGGTCGCGATATGCGAAACGCCATTCTACGGTGTCGATAGCGTGGTCAAAAATATTAGCGATTTCGTGCTCGCCTTCCTTATATTTATCCTGCTGTTACCTCTGATGCTTTGTATTGCATTGGCTGTCAAGCTGACCTCGCCAGGCCCGGCTATCTTCAAGCAGCGTCGCTATGGCCTTAATGGCGAGGAGATCATCGTCTATAAATTCCGCTCGATGAAGGTCAGCGAGGATGGTTCGCACATTATTCAGGCCCATAAAGACGACCCGCGACTCACCAGGATCGGTGCGTTTCTGCGCCGCACGTCACTGGACGAATTGCCGCAGTTTATCAACGTATTGCAGGGGCGGATGAGCATTGTCGGTCCTCGTCCGCACGCGGTAGCTCACAATGAACTCTATCGCAAGCTTATCAGGGGGTATATGTTGCGCCACAAGGTAAAGCCGGGGATTACCGGTTGGGCTCAGGTAAACGGGTTGCGTGGCGAGACTCAATCTCTGGATAAAATGCAGGCGCGCATTGAGTTCGATCTGCACTATCTGCAAAACTGGTCAATATGGCTGGACCTGTGGATTATCATGCGCACGGTTTGGGTGGTGCTGCGCCGGGATAATGCATACTAAACAATAAATCCAAACTCCCTGGCGGTGCGACGTTGCTGGATTTTTAATTTGTAGAAGCACCCCATATGGACAATAGACAGCGAATTGATGGGCGTATAATTACGCACCGCTCCGGAAACATTGGGGCGAGACCATGATCTTCTGGATATTATCGCGCTCAACCTTACCCGTTCTGGCGTTGTCCAAAGAGATATGGCGATGTAAGTGAAGAAAACCATTGGTTTTCGTAGCATCCAGATTGGCAAGATAACCACTTACTCTGCATATGCGTAATGTGTGAGCAAGGCCGAGAAATCTAATTTACATCGTCGAAGGAGAAAAATCTTGATTTGTGCTGATGCGTTGCCATTCATGAAGATAAAAAATTCTGTGCCATGCAGGCGTGTGCTGTGCGGTGTTCTGATGGTGGTCGCTGTTGCGGGTCTAGCTGCTTGCGGCAGCAAGGACAAGAAGGCCGGACAGTCTTTGGTAAAGGTGAACGGTGAGGAGATCACCGTACTCCAGCTCAACGATGAACTTAGGCGTGCCGGTGTTCAGGCCGGTCAGCAGGAGGCCGCAAGCAAGCAATTGATAGAGTCACTGATAGATCGCGAGGTGATCCTCGACGAGGCAATGCGCAACAAGATCGATCGCTCTCCCGAAGTCATGCAGGCTATTGAACGCGCCAAAGCGCAAATTATCGCGCAGGCATACTTGCAGAGCGTAACGTCCAAAGTCGCCAAGCCTTCCAAGGCCGAGATCGACGACTATTTTCAAAAGCACCCGGAGTTCTTTACCAAACGCATGGAATTCGACTTGCAGCAATTGGTTATTGCCAACAAGAATTTTAGCGATGAGCTGAAGTTGTTCATAGACTCTGCCAAGTCGCTGGATGAAGTCGCGGAATGGATGGATAGGCATGGCGTGCCATATGCTCGCGGACAGGTAATACGCAGCACAGCGGATTTGCCGCAGCCAGCGGTGGCGAAGCTACTGGAACTGCCGAAGGGGCAATTGTTCATCGTCGGTGAAGGAAATAACAGAATGTTAAATATAATCACTGTCATCAAGGATAGTCCTGTCACGGCTACGAATGCTGCGCCGCAAATTGAGCAGTTCCTGACCAACAAAAAGATGAAAGAGGCGGTTGAGGTGGAAATAGCACACTTGCGTTCACTGGCGAAGATCGAATATCTCAATGCGTCAGCACCCGTTGCTGCTCAGACACAAGCCGCTGCACCTGACAACAAAACGGCGGGACCTAAGTAAAAACAGATCCAGCTACGGGGTGGATAAAGCGCGGAGTGCTTGTCCACCGGCTATTTGGAATGCGCGGACATGTCAGCGCTTTCATAAAGTGCGATGTGTCGCAGCAAAACAAAGCGGGGCCATGTCCGCGCACTCCGTATTAATAATTTCGGGCTGTTCGCGTGTTTTTTTCGGAATTTTTCAAGAGCCTCTAATGATTTGTAATTATCCATCGTAAGGTTTAAATCATCGGCTTTAGCCGGTGATTGTTTTGTAATGTTTTTCCGGCATGGGTATATTTCTAATGAGCAATACAGTCATTACCTCCTTTTCAACCAGGCTACCGGGCTTGAAAGCTGCCATGCCGGAATGGTGGCCTATTCTGTTGGGCCTGCTGGTCTTGTATGTGCCCACTTTCTACGACCTTTTTACCGGCTTGTGGGCAACAGAAGAGCAAGCGCACGGGCCCATTATTTTTGCTCTCGCAATATGGCTTATGTACAGACAATGGCCGCTCATGATGGAAAAAAGCGCAGGCAAACCTCCTGCTATTACGGGGTGGATAGTTTTTGTTATAGGGCTGATACTTTATATTATTGGCCGCGCACTTGAAGTATTTATATTTGAAGTTGGCTCACTGATATGGATGCTGGCTGCAATCCTGTTGATCAAGCGTGGCGGCAGTGCGCTTAAGGTAGTTTGGTTCCCGCTGTTCTTTATGCTGTTTATGATTCCCTTGCCGGGCACATTCGTCATCATGCTTACCATGCCAATGAAAATGGCCGTCTCGTATGTGACAGAGCACATTTTATACTGGGCAGACTATCCCATTGCGCGTAATGGCGTTATTTTACAGATTGGACAATATCAATTGCTTGTTGCAGATGCCTGTGCCGGGCTGCAAACACTTTTGACGCTTGAAGCACTGGGGTTGTTTTATTTGAATGTTGTTCGTCACACCTCGCTTTTCAGAAACGTGGCGTTAGCCATTCTAATAATACCCATCTCATTTACTGCCAACGTAATACGAGTCATCACTCTCACACTGATTACTTACTATTTTGGTGAAGCAGCCGGGCAAGGGTTCTTGCATGGGTTTGCAGGCATGGTCTTGTTTTTAAGCGCGCTGATACTGATTCTGGGCATGGATAAACTACTGCGACTGATTGTCAAACTGCGCTCAGAAAATGCAGATCATCCAGCGATATGAAAAAGCCATTTATTGTTAGTCTCATGATGGGCCTGCTCATGGTGTCATCCGCTGCCATAACGATGGTCATAACGCCATCCGCCGGGATTGCTGACCAGCAGAACCAGATTGATCTGGAAGCCCTGATCCCAAGTGAATTTAACGACTGGAAGATAGATGTGTCTGCAGAGTCCCTCATGGTCAATCCGGATGTGAAGGAAATGATCAACAAGATTTATTCACAGACGCTTTCCCGCACCTACATCAACAGCCAGGGTGAGCGCGTCATGCTCTCGATCGCTTATGGCAGAGATCAGAGAAAAGATTTGCAAGTTCACAGGCCCGAGGTCTGTTATCTGACAAGTGGTTTTGATATTGGCAAGTTGACCAAGACCTTTGTCGACACGACAATCGGCCGGATACCGGTAATGCACCTGGTCGCGAAACAGGGGGCTCGCAATGAACCGATAACCTATTGGATCAGGATGGGTGATTCTGTTACGCGCGGCTGGTTCGAGCAGAAGGCGGCAACGCTCAGCTATGGGTTGACCGGAAAAGTGCCGGACGGTCTTCTGTTTCGCGTCTCTACCATATCCAACGACGAACAGGATTCCTACCGGATCCAGCAGATATTCTTGACGTCCCTGTTGCAGGCAGTGCGAAGCGAGGATCGGCATTGGCTGGTAGGTAGGCTGGCTCAATCATGATAGTCTTGGATAAGATTTCCCTGAGGATGCCGGAATCTGTCCTGATCCAACAACTTGGATACATAATTTTTAGAAGTTTAACTGCACGAGTTTTAGCATAATTATTTGTAAAGGAATGTTCAAAAATGAATAGGATATTATTCTTTGTACTTTTCTTGTTATTCGTAGGCATCTGGTCAGAGCTTGCTGTTGCGGCGGAGGTCAATCCAAACATCTATCGACTGCACGAAGGAGATTCGGTGATGGTTTCTGTCTGGCATCAAGATGCTTTGCAGAAGCAGGTAATCGTTCTGCCAGATGGCAGTATCACACTCCCCTTGGTCGGCCGGGTTGAGGTGGAAGGCCTTAGTACCCCTGAAGTTGAATCGCGTATTACCGAAAAACTGAAGAAGTATCTTCCGGAACCTGTCGTTGCAGTTGTGATTGTGGGGATAGAAGGAAATCGTGCTTACGTCCTTGGCAAGGTCATCAAGCCTGGGCCATTGATCATTAGTGGTCCCATTACTGTGATACAGGCTATAAGCCTGGCGGGTGGATTTGATAAATTTGCTGATGAAAGTGATATTAAGGTGATCCGTCAGGTAGCACCAAATATCACGAAAATATTTCCTGTGGATTACAAGAAAATTATTTCAGGCAAGGATATATCGACAAATATCTATCTCAAAGCGGGCGATACCATCGTAGTACCGTGAGAGATGTTGGCTGAAAATTGGGTGAAGTATGGGTGCATCCATCTCTATAAGTATACCAAGCGAGAGGGACCTGCTTCTATTTATTATTCAATAGTGAAATTGTAGGTCGGTTCAAGCTCAGCGGAGCCGAAAACGTAACTGTTGAATCCACGCTACGTGCTTGTCCCGATCTGCCGGAATTATTATTCGACTGATTGAGAAGTGCAGCAAAGGGTGTTGAAAACGTAGCGAGCGCCAGCACAGCAGAGGGCGATAGAAATTTTTAAGCGCAGCATAGGTATTGATGTACAGCAATTGTTCAGCCTAAAAAAATGGAGGAATTTGTTGAACATATTACGACTCGTCAGGTTATCCATCATGCCGGCTGCCCTGGTGTTCTACTCAGGCCAAGGTTGGGCTGAATCTTGGCAACAAGCTGGGTCAGCCCGATTTTCGACGGAGTACGATTCCAACCCCGCCATGTATCCGGCATATCAGGTCGGTATATGGCGATCCATGTTCGAGCCAAGCTACCAGCTTAAAAGAACGGGTGATGCGAACGAATTGAATGCAGGAGTTGCCCTTCAGATAGCGCGCTCTTCAAACACAACGCAAAGCCGAAATCGTGAGGATCCAAGCGGATTTCTTGATTGGAAACGGCAGAGCGATGCGGGCGAATTCGGACTATCCGCCAAATATGATGAAGTTGCGACACGCATTGCCGAGCTTGATAATGCAGGTCCGTTTTCTGTAGACAGCACCCGCGCTTCCCGCACAATGTCTGGCAGTTGGAGCAAGGCACTGAGTGAACGTAGCACGCTCTTGGCGGATGGCTCATATCAAGGTGTGTCCTATAGGGGCGGCCCTTATGTTAATTATGCCAATGAAACCGCTGGCCTGAAGCTCAGCTATGCCTGGAGCGAATATAGCACGCCATTCCTGAGGGTATCGAACGTTAAATATGTGCCGGCCGATGGTGGCCCATCCAGCAGCCTTGCCAGCGCCACATTAGGCTGGAACTGGAAAGTCGCGGACTATCTGGAGGGCACCTTGCAGGCGGGGGAATCCAGATCTAGCACCGCTCAGATGAGCACGCAAGGTGCGGTGGAAGTGAAGTACGCAGCCCAACGAACCGTGCTGGTTTTGAATGCAAATCGTCAGGTTACTCCCAGCGGCCTGGGGGGGTTTGTCGCTGCTGATCAAGCGAATGGAAGCTGGAGTTATGCCTTGAGCGAGCGCAGCAATACGGGTATAGATCTGGGGTGGCGAAAGAGCCACTTCATCACAGATATGATCAGCAGCAGCACAGGTGCCTGGCTACAGCGCGAGCTCAATTCCTTCTGGGTAGTGCGAACGAACTATTTGCACAAGACCAGCGAGCAGGATGGATTTGGTAGAGCCTCTTCGAATATACTGGGCATTGCCTTCGTATACACCCATACCGATTTCTGAATTTAACGAAAACATATAAATATGGCCGCCGAATACGAACTGACCTTCCTTGATTACCTGTCGATCATGCGCCGCCGTGCACGTTACCTGATCGGTATTTTTGTGGCGGTATTGCTGATTTCAGTTGTTGTCTCTTTTGCTATACCACCGACTTACCGTGCTACCGGAACCATCATGGTGGAGTCGCAGAAGGTTGCCGGCTTGTTAGAGCCAGCCTCGACTCAAACTCAAACTCAAAATCAAATTGATCAGCGTATCAGTATGATCAAGGAACGGGTGATGACTCGTGATAGTTTGTTGCGGATCACCAACAAGTACGATCTCTTCAAGGGAAGTTCGCGTTCCCTGACCAGCTCTGAATTGATCGATGCGATGCGTGATCGCATCGGTGTTGAACCGGTCAGCTCCGATGAACAGTTTAGCGCCCAGCGGAATAAAGCGACGATCGCCTTCATACTGTCTTACGAAGATAAAAATCCGGAGATTGCTTTTCAGGTCGCCAATGATCTCACCAAACTATTTATGGATTGGAACGTCAAATTGCGAACCGAGGGGGCAACGGAGACTACCTTATTTCTTACTCAGGAATCGGACAAATTAAAACTTGAAGTTGAACGCCTGGATAAACTTGTTACTGACTTCAAGCAGCAGAATAGTGGAAGCTTGCCTGAACAGGCAACTCTGCGCATGAGCATGGTCACGAGTATAAACAGCGATATTCGCGACGTAGAGCGTAATTACAACGACACAGAAGAGAAACTTCGATCTCTGGAGGTTGATCTTGATGCTGCCAAGCAAGGCATGGGTGATGATTCGCCCCAAACGTTACCGGCACTCAAGGCCGAATATGCCAGGCTTTTGGCGACCTATAATGAATCGTACCCCGACATGAGGGAACTCAAGCGCAAGATAGAGGCGTTGGAGAATACCGCCAAAACGCCAGAATCGGGAAATATTCCGGAAAATGCCACTACACAGGCCATATACAAGATACAGGCTAAAATTGCTTCTGCCAAAGGCCAATTGGATTCCCTAGCGAAGCAGAAAAAAATGCTGCAAGCGAAAATCGATCAAAATGAACGTGCGATGATGCTGACTTCAAAAGTGGAGCAGAGCCTGGATGCCCTCATGCGTGATCGTGACAATGCGCAAAAAAGGTATGAAGAAATCCACGGCAAGCAGATAAATGCACAAATTACCGAGAGAATGGAAAATGAAAACAAGTCTGAGCGCTTCACCTTGCTTGAACCTCCAATTAAGCCGGATACAATCTTTAAACCCAATCGTGTGAAAATTATTGCATTGGGATTTTTCCTGGCCATTGCGTCGTCGGTTGGGGCTCTTGTAATGATGGCATCATTCGATCCCCAGATACGTGGAGCCGATGCACTGGCGCATGTGTTGGGTCATCGACCACTGGCCGTTATTCCCTATCTCTTTATTCAGGAAGAGAGGGTGCGAAGAAAGCGCCTGATCAAGTTGGCGATCTTCATAACTGTTTGCGTTGTGATCACAATCGCAGTTGCGGTGAATTTCTTGTACATGCCTCTGGATATCCTGCTGATGAAACCGTTTGCCAGATACTAATAAGGTGTGCCGGGTTCACCGCTTGTGCGGTTTGTATAACCTGCTCCAAATTATTTTAGATGTTCCCGATAGCTAGCAGAGGTAAAGAATGGAACGCATCAAACAGGCCATAGAAAAGGCCAAAAATCAGAATCCAAACGAAGCCGGCCAATTTGTCCAGGCACAGCCAAACAGCAGAAGTGCAAAGTTTGCGCCTGATTCCCAGCAACCTTCTGATGCGCTGGAAAATGTCAATTACAAAAAAACCCGTGTGGTCAAGTTGAGGGCGGAACATCTGGAAAAAAACCGCATATTTTCATTTAACAAAAATGATCCAACGAGCGTGACCTTCGATGTGCTGCGCACGCAGATTTTGCAAAAGATGGAAGAGAAAGGATGGCGCACGCTGGCCATTACTTCACCTACCCCTATGGTCGGGAAAACCGTGGTCGCCATCAACCTGGCCATGAGCATAGCCCAGAAAACCAACAAGACCGCCATGCTGGTGGACTTTGACTTTCGCCAGCCGAGAATAGGTGCTTACCTTGGGTTACCCATGGAAAAGTCGCTGAATGATCTGCTGGATGGAAGCGTTGAACTATCCGACATTCTCGTCAATCCGGACATACCGAGATTGGTCGTGCTGCCGACGATGAATGCGGTGAACAACCCATCGGAAACCCTTTCATCAAGAAAGATCGCAGACCTGATCAAGGATCTGCGCGAGCGCTACGAATCGCGCATTATCATCTTTGACCTGCCATCCTTGCTCCATAGCGATGATGCCATTGCCGTACTACCCCAGATCGATTGCATCTTGATGGTGGTCGCCAATGGCATGTCGTCCAAGCGTGAAATCGAGGATAGCCTTCGCCATCTGTCAAAAGCAAATCTTATTGGAACCGTATTTAACAAGGCGTAGATGAAGCGCGAGCCAGCAAATGTTCGCTTTATCGACCTGCAAAAAGTCTGCGGAGCTCGCTTTGGTAAGCCTCGAACCAAGACGAATATGGGAAATTATGATAATAAATTTGGCGAGCAGTTATGGCTTTGGATTAAGGTTATTCCCCTATGAGCACAATCATATTACCCGCTCACAATGAGGCGAGCGTCATAGCGGCGACACTGGAGTCGTTGCTGCGGCAAGTTGAGGAGGGCGATGAAGTTATTGTCATCAGCAATGGTTGTAAGGATGAAACCGAGACCATTGCACGGAGCTTCGAACCTCGCATAACAGTCATCAATACGCCAATACCCTCCAAGGTCAACGCCTTGAATTTGGGTGATCAAAGTGCGCGAACATATCCACGGATTTATATGGATGCGGATATAAGGTTGGCGGATGGCACACTTGGCATGATAAAGAGGTCACTTGCTGACGGCCATTATTTGGCCGTGTCACCTGATCCATTAATGGATTTTGCCGGTTCCAGCTGGGCGGTAAAAGCTTACTATGACATTTGGCTGTCCATGCCTTTTTGTCAAAGCGGCATGATTGGCGCTGGTGTTTATGCTCTGTCGGAGGAAGGTAGAAAACGTTTCGATCATTTTCCTGATGTGATTGCAGACGATGGTTTTGTGCGTGCCCTGTTTAAGGAACACGAGCGTGGCAAAGTGATAGGTGCGAAAGCAATCGTGCGTGCTCCAGCTACATTGTATTGGCTAATGAAAATTAAAGTACGTAGCCGTATGGGGCAAATGCAGTTGACGAATATGTACCCGGAACTGATTAAAAATGAACATAAAAACCATTCCGGTGGGATATTGAGTATTATTACCAATCCTTTTAATTGGCCCAAAGTTATTATTTATTTATATATTTCTGTCATGTCACGCATTCTGGCGCGCAGGAAATTGGTTAATATTGCGGGATATCAGTGGGAAAAAGACATTTCTTCGCGGCAATAATATCAATGTCAAAAATATGAAATGAGTAAAAAATCTTACTTGTCGCCCCAGAGCCACCTCTACTGGCCTACAACTTTGAAGCGTTATTTCCCAACACTTTAAGTGAACGCCTAGTTTATTCGTTTATACTTTAATTGCTTTCAAATTAATTTGTTTGATAAATAAATGTGTTCCTTTACCAAATAGTAATGCTATCAGCAGTTTACTCTTAAATCTAAACGGTGTTACCGGCTCTACTGCGGTAACCTTATATCCTGAAATTTCAAACATCTCGGAAAAAGTAGATGGCGTAAACCATCGGAGATGCGTTTTATCCATAACGCCTTCTTCAGTTAGCTTCCACTTGCCTCCTAAAAGCATCAATATAATACGGTAGTGACATACATTTGGTGAGCTAGCGAATACGAGAGCACCTGGCTTCAAGTAACGATGCAGTTTCCCCAGTGCTTTCCACGGATCAACCAAATGCTCTAACACTTCACTAAGTATTAAAACGTCGAATTTATTTTCTTCCCAAGGTAGAATCATCGTTTCCACATCACCGACCAAAACCTCTGTTATTTTTTCACTTGCAATTTTTGCGGCCTCCCCATGCATCTCAATACCAATATATTCACCACATTTATTCTGGCCCAAAGCAAGAGCTCCAGTATTTCCATTGCTACACCCTATCTCTAGGATGGTTGCTGATGGATTTTCAGGCAACTGATTAACATAATCAAAACGCGCGCCATCAAAATAACTCTCATTTTTCGTACTATATGTACTGTATTCGATCATATACTCATACCTTATTGGTAACTAAAGCGACTATTTAATTAAGAAGTGAGCCCGTCTGATTGTACAGTATTTCCTTTTTTTTTAGGTGGCAGAGCCTTGTCCAATATGAAATGAGTCTAAAGGAGATGCGTATATCCAGCAAGGAACGAGTCTGAACCAACACTGAATCGGTCATTATGCGAGGCATGGTGATCAACATGGAAGAAGCTAAACTTAAGACCCTGGTGCAGATCAAGGCATTTTTAGACGGGACAACGGAGGTCGCTTTTCGAGTCCCCAAGGAGGAGCGAAATCAGTTCATCGAGCGCGTATTCAAGCGGTTTGGCTATGCGAGGTATATTTTAATTTTTAGAGCGGATAGTGGAAATGGCTTTTCTCCGCGTAGCGGCTTCGTCCAACCCTGCGTTGAAGCGGGTCTCCGCAAAAGCGCGGAGCCCCTTAACTTTACGTTGAGGCTGTAAAAAACTAATTTTTGAAAAATTTGAATATCGATGAACAATTTTCGGCCTCTCAAAACGCGCTATATTCGACGATCGACTAGTGAGGAGGGGTCAGAAGACTCCCCCCAAATGTTATCTACGAAACCTCAAGTAGTTTTTCTGCAGCCTCGTTAGGCGTCACAGCAAGTACTCGTTTAGCCGTGAATACTGAACTTAGGACAATATGAGATCTTCATCCGGAGCACACTTTATCGCGCTTGACCACGTCAGAGCCTTGGCGGCCTTTTTCGTTTTTGCGTGGCATTTCACTCATCATGCAACGAATGGCTACCCGGTCCCACTCGACTATGTTCCAGCACTATTCCCATTCTCTGTCCTTGATGAAGGGCACACGGGCGTTGCTCTGTTTATGACTCTCAGTGGTTACTTATTTGCGAAGCTACTCGACGGAAAATCAATAGACTACAGTGCGTTTATTTGGAACCGTGCTCTGCGTCTGCTCCCGCTGCTTGTGGTTGTAATTTTGATTGTCGGCATCAAGAAGTTCGTTAGCGGCGAGAGTCTTTCCAGCTATGCCTACTCTATTGCGAAGGGTGCTTTATTTCCGTCCCTTCCCAACGGGGGGTGGTCAATTACGGTGGAGTTCCACTACTACATAATTCTCCCTCTGTTTCTCTGGATGCTAACGAAATCGAAGCTGTTGCCTCTTTCCATAATTGTCGCGGCTATTGCGCTACGTTTGTTTATCTATCACGAGAAAGGTGAAATCCAGTCATTAGCTTACTGGACAATTATTGGCCGAATAGATCAGTTTGCGCTAGGTATGCTCGTCTATCAGTTCCGTTCATACCTTGCCTACCGTCATGTTATTGCTCTACTAACAATCATGGCTTTTATGATGATTTATTGGTATTTCGATCTTCAAGGAGGCTTCTATCAGAATCCTTCGTACCCATCCCCTAGTCCGCTCTGGATAATTCTTCCGACAATCGAAGGTATTGCCTACGCCATAGGTATCGCTTGGTATGACAATTCGTTCTCCCACTCGACATCCGGATTATCAAAGTTTATTGGGCGTATTGGGGAATACTCATACTCCATCTATCTTCTCCACTTCTTCGTGGTGTTTCACGCAGCCAGGTTAGTGAATGAGCGAATCATGGACATTTCCAATTTCTATCTGGCGTGCCTTTGGTCTCTTGTTTTCTTTGTCTTGATGATGATTCCTGGGTATGTCAGCTTTCGCTTCATTGAAGCTCCTTTCCTCAAGCTGAGAAAACGCTACGTGAAGATACCTCGCGGAAGCGAAGACGCCTAACGAGTAAGGGTTACTCAAAATTGCACTTCATTCCAGAATTCGCCTACCAATTTAAAGGTATTACAGGGTCGATTCAGATTCGTTCTCATATCCAAGTTGAATCGCCATGAGCCGTGAATCAATTTCTCGATCATCTCCCCTCAATAAATAGCTTTTTAGTTGCCGAATATTTCTCCAGCTAACTCCAAAATAAGTTTTCTTGAGCATAGTTACCGTTGTTGGAATCGGTAATTCATCCCTCCATTTGCCCGACATGTACATATAGGCTTTTTTATAACTAGAATCCAGGAAATACTTTGTCCTGTCATTATGGACAATTGGATTTTTAACGACTAAACAACTTTTTCCCATTCGCAATGCATTTTGCACAATATCCGTCCCATAAAGATGGAACCCAGGAAGTTGCTCATCGAATCTGACCCCTGATTCCCTATTGATGACCAAAAGCACTTCATCCAGAGAAACCACTTCTTCTATTATCTCATGACCCCCATCGATTTCTCTTCTGATCCCTTCTGACCATAGTCTACCGACAAACTGTTCAGCAGAATTAACTCCAACAACTCCGAGTACTGCCCAGTCTTTACATGATGAGGATTCAATTTTAGTAATCAGTTGATCCAGCTTGGTCAGCCATGGATCAGGTAAATAAACATCCTGATGTACAAAAATCAGATATTTGCATATTGAGGAATCAAGCACCTCGTTAAAAGCGATCGATGCTGAGTGACAACCTCTTAGGATTTTCACTTCTACAGCTGTATAGGCCGTGGTGCGGGCTAGGTTATCAGCTAAAATTTTGTCGTTATTAACTGCCACGACAATTTGATATTTACTGCTCATCACCCCCCCTACGCTTTGATATTAGTTTTACCCAGAATTGCTTTGCGTCATCTATCACGCTGGCATTAAAAATTAGCAGGGTAAAAATGTAAACCAATATCCCGGAAATACCATAAATGAACAACCTCTCTGCTACGATCATTTTACTAATAGATGAATTGCCTATCGTTAAAACAACCAATGCCATGGGAAGGCAATAAAATGCGTATGTAATTTGATCACGCCATATTAAGCTCACATTGCATTTAGATTCAATTTTAAGAAAAACAAAATCCAGCCATCCACCAATCAGATTTCTTGCAAATACAGCCGAAGCGATACCCAGCAATCCGAACGATGACCCAATCCAAATCAAGAATACCGATGCTATTGCACGAAACCCATTGAGTCTGAGAGGTACAACAGGCCTACCAAGCGCATTAAAAATTGGATGCAACAAATTTGGTGCAAGCATGAACAAACCTGAGAGCATTAATAAGGCGAACGGGATAGATGCCATACGCCATTTCTCGCTAAAAAGAAATATCACAACTTCCTGATTAGTAACTGATGCAAGCACGAAAATTGGGAATGAGACTACCGCCATCAAGATGTTAATCTTGCGGGTCTTTTCGATAATAGAGGCTATATCATCCTGTGTTTTGGAATATACAGTTACCAGAACTTTACTAAGCACAACATACATTAAATCAACAGCAGTCTCAAAAAGTTTCTTGGCAACACTGTAATAACCGAGCAAGGTCGTGCCCAGAAAAATAGCAATCATTGCCTCGTCAATCCGCTTCGAAACAAAGGTCAGCTGCTGGTCATAAAACGATTTTATCGCAAATCCATACAACTCTTTTGCAGCCTTTACACTGAAGGTTAGGCTAGGTCTCCAAATTGCGGCTCTCCAGATTAACAACACTGCAATTACCATGGATGCAACCAGCTGAAAAACCAAACTCCATACCCCGTAGCCTTCCAATGCGAAAAAGACACCAACTGCGCCACCACAAATCGATGACGCCAAGCCACAAATTGCCAGTTGTTTAAATTGGTAGTTGCGCAGCATGATAGCCACTTGAACTCGAATTAGTGAATTTAATAAAAAAATTATGGTCAACACACTTAGTACTTTAGTAACGCCATCCTCAGAAAAATAACGCTCGATGAAAGGAGCTGTAACATAAAGCAACAAGGCTAATATGGCGGCACTCAGAACATTAATCCAGAAAGCCGCATTGAGGTGCTGATCCGATATTTCTTTGCGTTGGATCACTGCCATGTCAAGGCCCTGACCAGAAAACGAATTCAGATAATCGATGAATAACATGGCGAAGGCGATGAGGCCGAAGTCTTTTGGGTCAAGCAACCTTGCGAGCACGATAAAAACCAGCAGGGTAAAAATCTTATTTCCCCACCGTTCAATATAGCCCCAACTTAACCCATGAAGAATCGACATTTAGGTGCGCTTATAACAAGCTGAAAATAATTTCATCGTGCAAATCAATCAACGGGGAACAGGCCAACTGTCGTTTAGGTGCAATTTTAGTAATAAAATTTGATTTTGGCATTTCGGCCTTGTTGAGTACTACACCAAGCGCATTCGCACTTTGAAGATAGCGAAGACTTTCATTCATCTCGGAAGTGGTCACCATGCCATTACCCACCACAAGCAGCACGCAGTCAATATGCGGCAACACTGCCATTGCGTCATCCGCACTAAGTAGCGGCGGCAGATTGAACAAGACCATGCGATCCTGATAGCGTTCTCATATACGGTAGTAGTAAAAACGACAAATTCATAGACATGACATCACTCTTTTCCAAGATAGAAATGCGTTGGGTCATCCGAAGGATATAGACCTGCAGGTGATACACCAAACCAACCGACACAATGTAGGAAAAGAATTCAACAGCACAAGTAAAATTATACTCGCGAATCGAATTGACTCAAGACAAATGTTGCCGAGCGTAGTCGCAAGGAAGGATCGTTGCCTCAAATAAAGGTTACCGAAACAACAAGGGTAATCTGGTTTATAGCTCAGCAGAAAGAAAAGCTGGTAGCATTAACGCCACCTCATGGAAGACGATTAACCTAGGGAAGCTCAATATGGCTGCTATCGAAAATCATAATCTGAAAAACAACTATTATCGACATGTACGGTATGATAATACTGAACACGTCGTCAGTGGCAGGCATCGCGTGCTCGATGTAGGCTGTGCCGCTGGTGTTTTGGGAGAATATCTGAAGCAGAAAGGTTGTGCATCAGAGGTGGTTGGCATTGAGATCGATTCACTTGCCGCTAAAGAAGCCTTAACTAAACTCGATCGTGTACTCTGTGCAAATTATGGATCATGTGGGCGTTATTAACGTGCTGAATGATTTCGACAAGGCATCATTCGATTACATCATTTATGGCGATGTGTTAGAGCACTTAATTGATACATGGGCAATACTGGCTGATCTAGCTACGTTCATAAAGCTGGATGGGCGACTAGCGGTGTTTTTTACCTGATGATCAGTACTGGAGTGTCTGTGTGCTATTGATATTGACGGGATGCCGGGAATATTGTGAAGCAGGCATTATGGATCGGACGCATTTGAGTTTCTTTACCCGAGCGATCAGCTGACTTCCTCGAAGGGGGCTCGCGAGTCAGTGGGTTCTGGTGGTTAAGTTGGATAAGGTGGGTAAGGTGGGTAATGGGCATCCTGATGGAAAAAAATAGCGACCATCTTTCTTCCTGGATCACGCTCCTTGTTTTTTCATTTTTGGTACCAAGCCAATTTTCAATTGAATTTATAGGATTGCGTTTATCTGTTTACAGAATTGTTCTTCTGCTTTGCATATTCCCGGTAGCAAAAATATTTTTCTCTCGCATTAAAAGATTGCCAGTTGACAATTTTGTGTTTGTTACAGCGGGTCTTATGTTCGTTTCCATGTTAATTAACAATGGTTCAGATGGCTTCGCTTTCGGTGGGTCTCTTGTATTAGAGACCATCGTTCCTTATTTATTGGGACGGGTGTACATACAAAAAAAAGAGAACTTAATAGCTTTTGCAGATGTTCATTTCAAAGTAATTTTGCTTCTTCTTATTCCGGTCATGTATGAATTATTCACTGGACACAATATATTTATTCATACCTTTGGTGGGGTGGTAGGAAGAAACCTTCAAAGTATTCGGTTTGGGTTGTACAGGGCTTCAGGCCCATTTGAGCACGCTATATTATTGGGTATTTTTGCTGCCGCAGGGTTTGCGCTTACATCTATTTCAAAAAAAAATGGGATTGCCAAATATTTGGCGATATTGGTTGTATCGTTCACATCGATTTCTTCGGCTGTGTACCTCATGCTAGCTATACAAATCGTTATGCTGAAAATAGAAAGGCTAGCGCATGCACGGTTATCTAGCTATGCTTTCGTGCTGATTGGAGCGTATGTCTTTATTAATATCCTTTCTAACAGAACGCCTATGGAAGTACTGTCTTCATATCTCACGATGAATCCTGAAACGGCATACTA
>Ga0097691_1001378_pt1 | contig 17990 bp, 18 predicted proteins | sample NGESurdeep072012_8_FD_72858 | JGI IMG/M metagenome (GOLD analysis project Ga0097691, IMG submission 72858) | Arctic peat soil microbial communities from Barrow, Alaska - NGEE Surface sample 210-1 deep-072012 | ecosystem: Environmental > Terrestrial > Soil > Wetlands > Peat ... | reverse complement strand
CGGATCCAATAGTCCGCAGTGTTGGCCGCAGCGAACCCGTATATTGCGGACTACGCGGTTGAAATCTTGCCGAGGATGCGTACTCATGAATCGAGGTTAGTTGGCAACGGCTAGTCAATGTCCGATTTGGGGCGCATTGCGGACTCAAGTCGGACTCGCCGTCGCCGCGGTTCTGGTCGGCGAAACTTCGTTGTTCGGCGGCTCCGGCACGGTGGCGGGAACGCTGATCGGCGCGCTGTTCCTCACGCTCGTGCTCAACGGCATGAATCTTCTGCAAATCCATTCGTCATGGCAGCCGCTTGTCACCGGCGTCATCATTATACTCGCAGTCTGGATCGACAACCGCACGCGCCGGAGCGACGCATAAGCAGCAATAACCGAGAGCTCACAGCATCGACAATGAAAAGGGAGTAGCCAAGATGAAATACCTGACCTTCAGCGTAACCACTGTGCTGGCGGCGCTTTTCTCACATGCCGCATCGGCCGATGGCGAGACCATCGCCGTGTTCACCAAGAACCTGACGAACCCCTATTTCCAAGCCGTGCGTGTCGGCACGGAGACCGCGGCCAAATCGCTCGGCGTCAAGGTTATTCAATACGTTCCGACCAAGCCGGACAGCATTCCCGAGCAGCTATCCCAGGTCGAGGACGTGATCGTGAAGAAGCCGGATGCGATCGTGTTCGTGCCGGTCGACTACAAGGCGCTTGTGCCCGCGGTCGAGAAGATCAATGCCGCCGGCATTCCGGTCACCAACATCATCGATCGCTCGGCGGGTGGAAAATTCGTCGCCTTTGTCGGCGCCGATGATTACAGCATCGGCCTGGCCACGGCGCGCGGCTTGCTCAAGGCGATCGGCGGCAAAGGCAACGTGGTCATACTAGAGGGAGTCAAAGGCTCGCTCACCAATACCGATCGCGTGCGCGGGTTCAACGACGCGCTGAAAGAAAGCCCGGGCGTCAAGCTGCTTGGCTCGCAGCCGGCGAACTATCAACGGCTGCAGGCGCTTCAGGTGATGGAGAACCTCATGCAGTCGTTCCCGGCAATCGACGGTGTGCTGGCCGCAAACGATCCGATGGCGGTCGGCGCCATCGAGGCGCTCGAAGGCGCCAACCGCAAGGCGCTGGTGGTGGGGATCAATGGCAGCCGGGAAGCGGTCGAATTGATCAAGTCCGGCAAGCTGCTGGCGAGCGGCGACTTCAACGGCTTCGTCCAAGGTTGCCTCGGCATGCAAATCGCGGTGCGCAACCTGCGCAAACAGACGACGCCGAAGGAAGTGGTCTTGAAGGCGGTGGTGATCGACAAGACCAACCTCACGGCCTATGAGACGCCGGTCGAGCAGCGTACCTGCCCGACGTTGGAACAGATCACCTCAAACTAAAGGCGATGGGATTGCGCGGGCCGGCCACCAGGGCCGGCCCGCGCGCGCTTATGTCCCGTAATCTGCCATTAGGCGAATTTGCCAGGATTGACTAAATTCATCTCATAGGTTCCGAGGAAAAATTGTATATGACTACTCCTTCGGTCACCGTTAAAGAATCGCCGCTGGAAAGCTGCTTGACGAGCCAAAGCGTCTGCGGACACATCCACCCAAGAATAGTCCATATATTTTGATATTCAGCCGTCGGGCTTTTATCAAAAATGGCATAGTGATGCATCAGCGTTAGGACAGACGATGGCCAGCGACGATAAGAAAAGAAAAACTAGCGCCAATCCAAAAAATGAGTCTCCTTCGAAGAACAAGGACACTTCAGATGTAAGCCCGTCCAAGGCTGAGGGCGGCGAAAAGACAGCCGGCTTATCCTCCAATTATAGTAGGGGCGACGGCCAGAAACCGGTTTCTAAAGCTTATAAGGATAATTGGAACGCGATTTACGCGAAGAAAAAAAAGCGATAATTTGTCCAGTGGAGCAGGGATAACCAGAGTAGCCGCAGTCCGGCGGTCACTCAAGCGTTGGTTTTCAGGGCCGGAGCGCAGTGCTGCCGTCGTCGGCTCGGCAAAGATACAGGGAATTTCGACTCAAAAACAGGGACTTTGAACGCACAAAATGCGGATCAACTTCCGGTCTGAATTTTCAGTACGCACAGTGGATCAGAAAGGTGCGGCTCAAACGACGTACGGTCTGAGATTGTGTTCAATGCGCTTACCGATCGGCGTTTTTCCGTGAGCAAACTTTTTTCCGGTTATCTGCTCGTACATCTGGATGTAGCGCCGCGACAGTTCCTCTACCAATTCTGTTGGTGCATCGGGTAGCTTTTTATCTTTGTATGGATCGCAGTGCTCTTTAAACCAAATACGCAGAAACTCTTTGTCAAAATACTCTGGTTCCTCACCGTTTTCGAAGCGACGTTTATAGGAAGCAAGCTGCCAAAATCGGGATGAGTCGGGTGTGTGGATTTCATCGATTAATATAAGTCCATCTTTATCGTCTATGCCAAATTCATATTTCGTATCCACGAGGATGAGCCCTTGGTGTGCCGCAATCTCCTGACCTCGCGCGAAGATGGCGAGCGACACCTCCTTTACTCGCTCAAACAGTTTTGCAGTAATAAAGCCCTCGGCTATTATCTGGCTCGGGGTCAGCGCACGATCATGCGTATCTTCTTTTGTGGTCGGATCAAATATTGGGCTCGGTAATTGCTGATTTTTTTTTATTCCACTAGGGAGTACGAGCCCTCCAAAATCGCATTTCCCCGCCAAATATCTCGTCCAAATCGATGTATCAGTGACGCCGGTAAGATAACCGCGCACGACCGCCTCAATGGGCACCACGTTAACTTTTTTAGCGACCGTTACATTTGGGTCTGGGGTCTCGAGCACGTGATTGCCGATAATGTCTTTGGTCCTATCAAACCACCAGTCGCTTACCTGATTGAGAACCTGGCCCTTCCAGGGAACGTGCGCAATTATACGGTCAAACGACGAATGCCGGTCTGTCGTGATCAGAATAAGCTTGTCGCCCTGGTCATAGATATCTCGGACTTTCCCTGTCTTTTTCGGACCCAGAAAATCGAAGTTGGTTTCATAGAGCACTTCCATAATAATCACCGTGGGGTAGAAAGACGGACTTAGCCCTGCAATTTGTGCCGTAAAACGATCAACTGATCGGAGCGCCGCGTGCTCAGCTTCGAGTAGGACCTTTGACTTGAATGGCGGGGTGATCGGCCCCCACTGAGTGGCCCAAGTGGAATGTTAGTTGAGAAGCGGTCGTTGCGCTAGCGTGGCCGGCGAAGCCGGTCGGCGTGGCGCAGCCGGCCACGCGGCGAAGGCAGGCACGAACACTTCCGGTGCGGGCGGCTTGTAGCCGAGCGATTCGTGCGGCCTGACCGTGTTGAAGTGGCGCCGCCAGCTCTCGATAACGATTTGGGCCTCCCGCAGAGTGTAGAAGATTTCACCATCGAGCAGTTCATCGCGCAGGCACCTCGCTCACGCCGATCTGCCGGATCGCATCGCCAATGTTCTGGCCTTGTGAGACCAGAACATCGACCTGCCGGAGCTTCGCGACAATCTCTTCAGCTTTGTATCGTTTCCGCGGCATAGCCGTCCTCCTTGATGCCAAAAGACATAGTTCAAGTCGGACCACTTCAAAGGGGGTGGATCAAAGTCGTTGGGATGGCGAAGCCTCTTGCCCGCCGAGTACACCAGCGAATTGAGCGATTTTGGCGACCACGCAGTCGCCCCGAAGGCAATCGCGCTCGAGATCATAACCGGCGGGTGTACCTTCGTGCGGGTAAATCGGGATATTGACGAAATGCCATCGTGCAGTCTCTTGGCGCTGCAACCGAATTTGATCGGCCCAGGTAGAAACCTCCGCAAGCGTGCTGGAATTTTCACGCGCGAGCAAATCACGCACCTGCCTTGCGGCTTCAATTACCAAGTACTGTTCGGCAATCTCCGCAACAACGCGGTGACCTTCCCAACCCCACCCGAGCGCGTTCGAGATTGAGGCCAGGACAGAGAGGAGCGCTACAGCGCACGCTTTAATGCATGAGCGGCCTGACACTCTGCGCCTCAATCTCATTGTAAAATGTGTATCGCCCGACGCGCTTGATTTGTTGGAATACGCCTGTGACCTCTACGCGGTCGACGTTCTTGGTACTGAGATGTCCCCAAGTAAAGACCTTGATCGTACCGCCCGCTGGGTCCTGAACTTGCAAGGTCGCGTAGTCATTGCCTGCGCGCGAGGTTGTTTCTTTTACCGCTGTGGCTGTTCCTTGGATTGTGACGGTTTTCCCGTCGAACTGGGCCGGGTTTGCAAGTATCGATGAGACCGTGGTCTCGGCTGCATTGCCGACTACGATAAAGAACAGAATTACGCCGGCGACAGGTAGCCAGCGATGGACAGCTTTAATTCGCTTCATCGTGCGTCCTTTTGCGCTTGCTATCGAAGCCGGCGTGCGGTCATGGAATCATTACCATCGACGTTTATGAGCCTTGAATTTGATGCCGAAGAATACAGGCCGAGCTAACCGTAGTCTTACGTCCGCGATAACACGGTTTCAAGGTTGGCACTGTTCAACACGGAGCGCATAGCGTTCGGCGGTCTTAGTTTGTCAGTACGCTAACGGCCAATAGTTGGCGACGGCGACGCGGCACCTATCGGCAGGCAAGCCGTGGGATGCTCGGTCAGAGCGCTCACCAACCTGAATGGCCTCTTCTTGGAGCGCGCATGGTCGACCTGATCAAGGAGGGCGTCGCCCAAGAGTCTTTGTCGAAATGACGGTAGCGCGCACAGGGCATGTGCTCGGACCGTCATACCTTAACAAAAGATTAACGCGACCTGGGATCGATTCTATCTGCGCGAGGTGGGTCTCTTCTCGCGCGAGACGGGTGGCCTGTCCATGTATAGGGGGGAGTAAACCATCGGCGGTGCGTGGCACAGGGTAGAGGGCCGGTCCGGATCGGCAGAACGCATGCCGAGTGCACGGCGCCGATCGTTGCGCTCTCTACGGCGCCGATCGTTGCGCTCTCTAGTGTGCGCCGTGGTCCGCTGATCGGTGCTGCATCGGCGCGATGTCGAGTACAATCGACGCGGCGGCGGCCCGGGGCTGCCGACCGCAGGGCGCTTGCCGAGTGCGTGAGATCGGCACGAAGGCAAGCCGCGCAAGGGCCGTCGTTACCGCCGCGGTAACGCCCCAGGGCGCGCCGTGCAGTGGCTGCGCCGATCGTTGTGCCCTGGGGGGTGTGCGCACCGGTCGTTGTGCCCCCAGTGTACGCCGGGCGCGCTGTCCAACGACCACATGCGTGATCGGCACGAAGGAGCCATGTGACCCCCACAACTCGCGGGTTTTATATGCTGGAATGTAAGCCAGTATCAACACAACTGAATAAACCCATATAATACAGGCACAAATAAGCCTATAGCGCGGAGAACAATTCCTCGTCGAGTTCGAGCGGGTTATTGCTTGGGGCTGCTGGCTCGTTCGGCTTTTCGGCGGGGCCCGCCTTGCGGGCGAGAAAGCCAAATCTGCTCATGACAGTAATTCCTTGATTGCGCCGATCCGCCCGGCCGAAGCGACGCCGAATCACCTTGCAAACAATACTATCGGAATGAATAACGAACCGCGATGGTAAACGAGACGTTAATGGCTTGCGGCGGCGGACGAAAAGCCATTTAAGATCAATAGTTTGTGCGCATCGCCGAGGGGCGGGCTACGCCTGCTTTTTATGTTCGCGCGCTTACGCCCGCTTGGCGATGAACAGCCCTTCGCACAGGCGGAAGGTGAGCTCAGGCCCGGCGCCCTTCGGCTCCAGCGTAGCTTTCACCTCGGGCGTGAGCTGCGCCAGCATCGCGCGCAGGAAGGCCTGCATGTTGGCGTCGTGGCGGCCGGCCCAGCTCTTGAATTCCATCTGTTTGTAGAGCTGCTCCTCGTGGCCGATGGAAAAGCCGTGCGCTTTGAGCGCCGCGCGCCATTCCTCCATGGTCCAGGCGCGCAGATGGCTGGGATCGCGGAAGCGCTCGAAGGCGTTGACGTAATCGCCGACGCTGCCGGCCGGCACCACGTTGTCCACTACCGCGAATAGCCCGCTCGGCTTGAGCACGCGGTGCACCTCGTCGAGGAATTCCGGGATCGAGTCGAAGTGATGCGGCGCGATGCGGGTGGTGACCAGGTCGAAGCTTAAGTCCTCGAAGGGAAGCGCCTCGGCCTTGGCGTAGGCGGTGCGGACATTGGCAAGGCCGCGCTTGGCGGCTTCGCCTTTGACCATATCGAGCATTTCCTGGGTGATGTCGGTCGCCCACATGCGCTCCACATGCGGCGCGAAAGTGTAGGCGACGTGGCCGCCGCCGGTGGCGACGTCGAGCGCACGCCAGGTCTTCTGCGGGGAGGTCAGCGCCACCAGCCGCTCCAGGCTCTTGCCGAGGGCATGCGGCGTCGAGGTGAGATAGCTGGCGGCGGTCTTGCCGAATTGTTCCTGGACCAGGGTCTTGTTCATGGGCTTTCCGGGTAGTTTTTGCGTCCGGACTATATAGCGCAAGACATAAGAAAAAGCCCTGCATCTTTCGATGCAGGGCAGTGTTGCACCCAACTCGCAATGGAGGGTGTCTAGTACACCATTTGGGTGAATGGCGACACGTAGGCCTGCAGCATCACCAGGATGCCGACCAGGCAGGCAAGCGCGATCGAGTGCAGGAACACGAAGCGCAGGATCGAGCCTTCGTGGCCGAACCAGTTGGTGGCGGTGGAGGCGACGACGATCGACTGCGCGTCGATCATCTTGCCCATGACGCCGCCGGACGAGTTGGCCGCAGCCATCAGGATCGGGTTGAGGCCCAGTTGCTCCGACGTGATCTTCTGCAGGTTGCCGAACAGGATGTTCGATGCCGTGTCGGAGCCAGTGAGCGCGACGCCGAGCCAGCCGAGCAGCGTGCCGAAGAAGGGATAGAGCACGCCGGCGCCGGCGAAGGCGAGACCGAGCGTCGCGTCGATGCCGGACAGCCGGGTAAGCGTTCCGATCGCTAGCATCGCCGAGATGGTGATGAGCGAGTAGGCGCAGATCTTGATCGTCCGGGCATAGACGGCAACGAGCCGCACCGGCGAGAAGCCCATGAAGAAGCCGGCGATGATTGCAGCGATCAACATCCCCGAGCCGGTGTAGGACAGCCACGTGAACGAGAACACCGCGCCCTCCAGGGTCGGCTTTACGACGACCGGCGGCATCTTATTGATTACGTTATGCAGCTCGGGAACCGCATAGTTCCAGGTGGCGTATGGATTGACGAACGCCTTGAACCAGCCGGTGCCCCAAACCAATAGAACGGCACAAACGATGATCCACGGCATGAGCGAGGCCCAGACCTGCGAGCTGGTCGGCTTCGCTCCGGCCGGGCGCGGTGGCGGCATCGTCGCCGCGGATTCGTCATGGCCGCGCAAAGCCGGCGACGTCCAGATTTTCTTCGGCTGCCAGATCTGCAGGAAACCGACGAGGCAGGCCATCGACACCAGCGAGGCAACGATATCGACGAACCACGGATTGACATAGTTCGACACCAGGAATTGCGGGACCGCGAAGGAGACGCCGCACACCAGGATTGCGGGCCAGATCGCTATCATGCCGCGGAAGCCGGCGAAGGCCCAGATCAGCCAGAACGGCACGATCAGCGAGAAGAACGGCAATTGCCGTCCGACCATCGCACCGAGGATGTAGGGGTCGATGCCGGTGACGCTGGCAAGACCGGCGATCGGCGTGCCGAGCGCGCCATAGGCGACCGGCGCGGTGTTGGCGATCAGCGACAGGCCCGAAGCCGCGAGCGGCGAGAAGCCGAGCCCGATCAGAATCGCGCCGGTGACCGCCACCGGGGTGCCGAAGCCGGAGGCGCCCTCGAAGAAGGCGCCGAAGGAAAAGGCGATGAGCAGGAGTTGCAGCCGGCGATCCTGGGTGACGCTGCCGATGGTGGTCTGCAGCGTCTCGAACGCGCCCTTCTCCACCGTCAGCTGGTAGAGGAAGATGACGTTCAACACGATCCAGCCGATCGGGAAGAAGCCGGTGACCGCGCCGAGCACCGTCGCGCGCAGCGACATGTTCGCGGGCATGGTGAAGATGTAGATCGCGATGAGATTGGCCACGATCAACGCGACGATGGCGGCGATATGGGCCTTCACCTTGCCCGACGCGATCAGGACAAGCAGCGTGATCACCGGAAGTGCCGCGAAACATGTCGACAACGTCGCGTTGCCAAACGGATTATAGACTTGATTCCACATGGTTCCGTCCCCCTAAGGCCCGCCCGACGCGGCCATATTGCTTTTTGCGTTTGGATATATGCGCTGGAACAGCGCTGGCGGCTAACTAAAGGACTGGTTCGCGTAAAAAACAAGCAGCTGATTGCGCAGAGCGAATATCTCCACAAGCAAAGCTCCGCTACGAAAGTAGCGGGCGGCTGGCTAGCCAATTGATATCTATTTTGTTTTGTCGAACCGGTTTTCGTCGTCGTCGTAGCCGTGGCGGCTCGAATAGAACACCAGCCCCATCAGCCCGCCGCCGAGCAGCAGCGAAAACAGAATACCACCAGCCATCGCGAGGTAGCCGTAGACCGGGATCGGGTCGCCGCCGAGCCGCTCCCAAGCGGCGCCGGCGAACCAGACCGATGCCCCCAGCAAGGCGAATAAAGCGAGGATGATCAGGGTGCGCATGGGGCCGATATAGGTCGCGCCGACTATGTACGCTACCCGAAAAGCGAACGCGGGACCGATGCCCCGCGTTCCGAAGAAATATTTAGAAGAGTGGCGCCGCGGAGGGTTACGCGGTTTCCGCGTTCTTGCCCTTCTTGCCCTTGGCCGAAGCCTCGTCGTTGGCGGGCTCGTTCGGCGCCACCGGTGCGTCATCGAGTGGCACACCGCGCCGTAGCGTGGAGCGCAGCGCTGCCACCTCGCTTTGCAGCCGCGAATTGTCCTTGCGCGCGCCTTCCAGCGCGCCTTCGGCCACCGCGCGCTCCATGCGCTCGCGTTGCAGCGCCGAACTGAGTTCCTCGACGCGCTTTTCGATCTTGGTGCGGCTGACCTGAACGTCGGCTTCCAGGTGGCCGTTGCGCTCGGTGAGCGCCGCGAACTTTTCTTCGGCGCGCGCCAGCGCGGCTTCGCGCGCCTTCAGCGTCTTGCTCACCGCATTGTTGCGCTCGGTGAGCGCCGTGCGCGCCTGCTCGAGATCCTTGATCTGGCGCTCGCGCGCCTCGTGCATCGCCTCGACCTGCGCGAGCCGCTTCTCCGCGTTGTTGCGGGCGATGGTCGCTTCCACCGACTTGCGGTCGAAGGCGCGCGTTTCCTCGGTGCGGAGCATCAGATTTTGCCGCGCTTCGGACAGCAAGCGCTCGGACGTGGCGGCGCGCGACTGCAAAGCTTCGAGCCGCATGTTCAGGTTGTTGTGCTCGGCTTGACGCTGCTCGCGGGTCTCGTCGAGCGCGGTGGCAAGCTGGTTACGTTCGGCATGGGCTTCCGCGAAACTGGTCTCCACCTTGCCGAGCTGCGCGCGGGTCGTGGTCAGCGTGTTCTCGCTCTCGGTGAGCGCGCGGGTGAGGCGGGCGGTCTCGTCGAAAGCCTTGTCGACCGCAATCCGCAGCGAGCGCTTCTCGTCCTCCAGGAGCGCCAGCTTCTCGCGCGCGGCGGCAAGCTCGCCCTCGAGCTCCATGTTGTGCTTCTCGGCACCGTCGAACTGCTCCTGCAGCGTGCGGCGGTTCTCACTCAGCGTATGGCACTGTGAAGTTTCGTGCGCGAGCTGGTGCTCGAGATCGGTGATTTGGCTGCGGCAGGTGGAGATTTCATTGGAGAGTTCCAGGCGCGTGCTTTCGAGCGAGCGGTTCGACTCGCGCGCCAGTTCGAGGTCGATGCGCAGTTTCTCGGCTTCGGCTTCGAGCGTGGTTGCCTTCTTCTCGATCTGGTAGAATTCGGTGCGCAGCGTCTCGTAGGCCGCGCGCGACTCGTTGAGCATGCCGTTGAGGCCCAACGTCTGCGCCTTTTCCTGCTCGAGCGCGCGTAGCGTGCTGTTGAACGGCGCGACGATCTTGTCGAAGGCTTCCTTGAGCTCGTCGAGTTCGCCGATCTTGCGGCCGGTATCGCTCAACAGATTACGCAGCGCCTCGTTTTCCTCGCCCATGCGCGAACCGACGTCGGAAAAATTCTCGATGACGTGGTGGTCGCCGTTGCCGTTACCGCGCCCGGCGCTGATCTCGCCGCTCTTCCGACCGAACAAATTCGACAACTTCGCCATAACAAGGCCCCCGACCCAACGCCACGTGTACACTTTATTAAGTTATTATATATCTATGCCCATTGAAACATATGGTTGAAACATAGTGAACGTGCCGTCGCGGATTGCGGCCGCGCTGGCCTAAATCATGGTTAATGGCTGAAATCATGCATGAAACCGGCGCGGGTGCGATTTTGTTACGCAGGCGGTCGATATGAGCATTGACCGCGCGAGCGCCGGCGAGGGCGCCATCGCCTATGCCTACCGGCCTTCGCTGCTGGGCGCGGCCTGGCAGTTCAAGCTCACTGGCGAGGGCATCGATTGGGCCACCGGGCGCAAAGCGGGCCACATTCCGTTTCGCGCCGTCCGCCGCCTGCGCATGTCGTATCGGCCGGCGAGCATGCAATCGCACCGCTTCATGACCGAGCTGTGGGCGGAGGGCGCGCCCAAGCTCAAGATCCTGTCGAGCTCGTGGAAAAGCATGGTCGAGCAGGAGCGGCTGGATAAACCCTACGCGGCCTTCGTCGCCGAGTTGCATCGGCGCATCGCGCTGGCCGCGCCGCCGGCGCGCTTCGAGCAGGGCAGCCATCCGCTGCTGTACTGGCCGGGCCTGATCGCGTTCGCCGGCGTGGCGCTCGGGCTGGCCCTGCTGGTCGTGCGCGCCTTGCAGGCCGACTCCAAAGGCGGCGCGGCGTTCATCGGCGGCTTTCTCGTGCTGTTTCTCTGGCAGAGCGGCAATTACTTTCGCCGCAATCGGCCGGGCCTATATCGCCCCGAGGCGTTGCCGGCCGAGCTGATGCCGAAGGGCTGACACGGCGGTGCGCGCCGGCGGTCTCAGTTCTTAGTGTTGCGCACCACCAGCACCGAGCACTTGGCGTAGCGCACCACATGGCCGGCATTGGAGCCGAGGAAGTAAGTGCGCATGGCGGGCCGGTGCGAACTCATCACGATCAGGTCGGCGTTGATCGCCTTCGCTTCTTCCAGCACCTCGTGATAGATGCCGCCTTGCCGCACCGTGCCGGAAATATGCGCGCCGTCGAGTCCGCATTCGCGCGCGATGATGCCCATGGCTTCTTCCGCCGACTTGCGCTGCTGCACGTCGAAATCCGGCGGCACATATTCCGCCAGCATCACCGGCGTCATCGGCAGCACATTGACCAGGCGCACCGACCCGCCCGATGAGCGGGCCAGCGTCACCGCCGCCTCGATGGCGGGCTTGGCCAAATCGGTGTCGGCAAGGTCGATCGGGACCAGGATCTGCTTGTACATGACAGCGCCCCTCTTTTTCGCTGTAGGGGTTAAGATCATGGCACGTTTTCAAACATTTTGCTTGCGCATGATCTTGTCCGAAAACCGGTACCCACTTTTCGGGATCATGCGCTAGGGCGCGGACTCATAAACGAGCAGCCAAATGGCGACACGGGTGCGCCGCCCAATGTCCGTTATCGGGGGTAAGGCAGGCGTGACGCGGACATCGCGGGATGACCCAATAGCGGACATCGGGCCTAATCAGCATCTGAGGCCGATTGTGTGCGATTTCTCACTCGCCGTCCGGTTCAAGACTGCTATATTTTAAGGATTGCACAAAGCTTGGTCCTCACGGGGGGCACATGCAGCGGCGCGAATTCATCTTAGCTCTCGGCGGCGCGGCAGTCGCGTGGCCGCTGGCGGCGCGTGCGCAACGGCCGGCGATGCCGGTCATTGGTTTGCTCGGCAGCTCATCGGCTGATGATTCCATCCACGTTATGGCTGCGCTGCGGGCGGGTTTGAACGAATCCGGCTTCATTGAAGGCCAGAACGTGGCGGTTGAGTACCGCTGGGCGCATGACAATTACGATCGCCTGCCGGCATTGGCGGCGGAGCTGGTCAACCGCCAGGTGGCGGTGATCGTCACCACCGGCGCTGAGCCTTCGGCGCTTGTGGCAAAGGCGGCAACAACCAAAATCCCCATCGTCTTTGTCATCGACGGCGATCCGGTCAGTATCGGGCTTGTCGACAGCCTCAACCGGCCGGGTGGGAACGTCACCGGCATGAGTCTGATTGCGTCGGCGCTGGAGGCAAAGCGACTGGAGCTGCTGCGTGAGCTGGTGCCTAGAAGCACATTGATCGCCGTGCTGGTGAACCCGGATTACCCGGACACCGACTTCCAAGTGGGAGGTTTGGAAGCGGCGGCGAGCGATAGTGGACAGAAGATCTATGTCCTGAACGCCCGCAACGAAGGCGACCTAGACACTGCCTTCACGACCATAGTCCAACAGCGGGCCGGCGCACTCCTCGTCGCTGCCGATCCGTTATTCAATCGGTTGCATCATCAAATCGTCGCGCTGGCGGCGCGTTATAAAGTGCCCGCGATCTATGAATCGCGCGAGTTTGTCGCCGCCGGCGGCGTGATCAGTTACGGCGCTAGCATAGCGGGCGCGTATCGCGGGGCCGGTGTCTATGCCGGCAAGATTCTCAAAGGAGCTAAGCCCGCCGACTTGCCGGTCCAACAGCCAACCACGTTTGAGCTGGTCATCAATCTCAAGGCCGCCAAGGCGATTGGTCTTGAGATTGCGCCGACGCTGCTCGCGCGCGCCGACGAGGTGATCGAATGAGGCGGCGCCAGTTCATCTTGGCTCTCGGCGGCGCGGCGGCGGCATCGTCGAATCTTTGGCCGCTCGCCGCGCGCGCGCAAAATCCGGCGATGCCTATCGTGGGCTTCCTCCACGTCGCGTCCGCCAAACCCTTCGCGCATATCGTGGCCGGGTTTCGTCAGGGCCTGAAAGAAACCGGCACCATCGAAGGGCAGAACGGCGCGATCGAATTCCGTTGGGCTGACGGCCAAATCGACCGGCTGCCCGAGCTGGCCGCCGAGCTGGTCCATCGTCAGGTGGCTGTCCTAGTCACCGGCGGCGGCGAGGCTCCAGCCCTTGCGGCCAAGGCCGCGACGTCGACGATTCCGATCGTCTTCAACATCGGCAATGATCCGGTCCAGGCCGGTCTGGTCGCCAGCCTCAACCGGCCGGGCGGCAACGCGACCGGCGTTAACATATTGACCACCGAGTTGGAGGCGAAGCGTCTGGGGCTGCTGCACGAGATGGTGCCGACCGCCTCGATCATCGGCCATCTCGTGAACCCGGCCTACCCACCGACCAAAACCAACGTCAAAGACGTGGCGGCGGCGGCCCGCGTCATGGGGCTGCAAATCATACTTGTGGAGGCCAGCAGCGAAAGCGAGATCGATTCTGCTTTTGCGGCGATCCTGCAAAAGCGAGCCGGCGCTCTCCTTGTCGGCGCCGACCCGTTCTTCAACGGCCGGCGCAATCAGATCGTGGCGCTGGCCGCAAGCCACGCGCTTCCTGCGATATTTGAGCAGCGCGAGTTCGCCGCGGCTGGCGGCCTGATGAGCTACGGAACCAGCATTACGGACGCCTATCGCCAGATGGGAATCTACGCCGGGAGAATCCTCAAGGGCGAGAAGGCCGCCGATCTGCCGGTCGTGCAGTCGGTCAAGTTCGAGCTGGTCATCAACCTCAAGACCGCCAAGTCGCTCGGCCTCACGCTGCCGTCCGGGCTGCTCTCCATCGCCGACGAGGTGATCGAATGAGGCGGCGCCAATTCATCTTGGCTCTCGGCGGCGCGGCGGCGGCATGGCCGCTGACGGCGCGCGCGCAGCGGCCGGCGATGCCGGTGATAGGACTTCTGAACAGCACGTCGGCCGAAGCATACGCTTCCCGGATCGTCGCGTTCCGACGGGGCCTGAGTGAAACTGGCTATGTTGAAGGCCGGAATGTGGCGATCGAATACCGCTGGGCGGAGGGCCACTACGATCGATTGCCGGGCATGGCAGTCGAACTGGTTCGTCGCCAGGTGGCCGTGATTGCCGCGATCACCACGCCTGCGGCACATGCGGCAAAGGCGGCGACCACGACGATACCGATCGTTTTCGAGATGGGGTCCGACCCAGTCGCGGCCGGACTGGTCGCCAGCCTCAGCCGGCCGGGCGGCAACCTCACTGGCGTAAGTTTGTTGAATGTGGAGTTGGGGTCGAAGCGGTTGGAGCTGCTGCATGAGCTAGTCCCCACGGCGACTATCGTTGCCGCGCTCTTCAACCCGACCAATCCCAATGCCGAGACCCTATCGAGTGAGCTGCAGGCGGCGGCCCGCACGTTCGGGCTGCAGCTCCATGTCCTTCATGCGAGCGCCGAAGGCGACTTCGACATGGTGTTCGCGACCTTACTCAAACTGCGCGCCGGCGCCCTCATGATCGGCAGTGATCCATTCTTCAATAGCCGCAGCGAACAGCTCGCCGCGCTGGCGATTCGCCACGCGGTACCGACGATCTACCAGTATCGCGCGTTCGCCGCGGCCGGTGGCCTGATGAGCTACGGCGGCAGTTTTACGGAGCCGTTCCGTCAAACCGGCGTCTACACCGGCCGGATTCTCAAGGGCGAGAAGCCAGCCGATCTACCAGTCCAGCAGTCCACGAAGGTCGAGCTGATCATCAATCTCAAGACCGCCAAGACGCTCGGCCTCACTTTCCCGCCCTCGCTGCTCGGCCGCGCCGACGAGGTGATCGAATGAGGCGGCGCCAGTTCATCTTGGCTCTCGGCGGCGCGGCGGCGGCATGGCCGCTGACGGCGCGCGCGCAGCAGGTAGGGAAGATTCCGCGCATCGGCTTCATGGGCAATTCCACCGCGACTATGGAAGCCAATCTTATTGGGCCTTTCCGCAACGGTCTGCGCGAGCTCGGCTACGAGGAGGGCCGTAACCTCATCATTGAGTTCCGCTGGGCGGAAGGAAATTACGACCGCTTTCCCGCGCTCATCGCCGAACTGGTCGCAGCCAAGGTGGATGTGATCGTCGCCGCCGGGACACCCGCAACGCTGGCGATCAAGAAGGCAACATCGACAGTACCCCTGGTCTTTATCGCGGTCGGCGATCCGGTCGGCACCGGGATCGTGCCGAACCTGGCGCGGCCGGGCGGCAACATCACGGGGCTGAGCTCGATCGCGCCGGACCTGGAAGGCAAGCGACTGGAGCTGCTGCGGGAAGTCGTTCCCAAACTCGCGCACGTCGCCATTTTCCTCAACCCAGCGAATGCATTCCATACGGTATCCGTGCAGCAGGCGCGCGTCGCGGCCCAATCACTGGGCATAAAGCTGCAGCCTTTCGAGGTGGACAAGTCGGAACAGCTCGACGGCGCATTCGCCGCCATCGTCAAGGAAAAACCGGACGCGCTCCTCATCCTGGCGGACCGCGTATTCTTGCATAATCGCAAGCGCATGATGGAGTTCGCCACCCAACAGCGACTGCCGAGTGTAAATGCGTACCGGGAACTGGTCGAGGCCGGCGGCCTGATGTCCTATGGGCCGAGCTATGAGGACATGCACCGGCGCGCCGCGATTTACGTGGACAAAATTCTCAAGGGCGCCAAGCCCTCCGATCTGCCGATCGAGCAGCCGACCAAGTTCATACTGTTCATCAACCTCAAGGCCGCCAAGGCGCTGGGTCTCACCGTGCCGCCGACGCTGCTTGCGCGCGCCGACGAGGTGATCGAATGAAGCGGCGCGAATTCATTTTAGCTCTTGGCGGCGCGGCGGCGTCTTCGGCTTCTTGGCCGCTCACGGCGCGCGCACAGCAGGATGGGCGCGTGCGGCGGATCGGTGTGCTAATGGGCTACGCTGAAAACGATCCGGAGGCACAAATCCGTCTCACGGCGTTCAAGCAAGCGCTTCTGGTGCTGGGATGGAGCGAGGACCGCAATCTGCTGATCGATCTTCGATGGACCTCGGGCGACGTCAATCGCGCGTCTACATTTGCAAAAGAGCTGGTGGCACTGCACCCCGAAGTGATTATGTCCAACACCACGCCGGCGACCGCCGCGTTTCAACGGGAGACGAAGACAATTCCGATTGTATTCACGGTTGTATCCGATCCGGTCGGCGCAGGCTTCGTCGAGAGCCTGCCGCGTCCCGGAGGCAACATCACCGGCTTCATCAATCTCGAGCCGACGATAGGCGGCAAGTGGCTGGAGCTGCTCAAGGAGATTGCACCCCGCGTAACGCGGGTCACCGTGATGTTCAATCCGGAAACAGCCCCTTATGCGGAATATTATTTGCAATCCTTGGAAGCTGCCGCGACAAAATACGGCGTGAAAACACTCACGTCGCACGTCCGCAGCGAAAACGAAATCGAAGCGATCATCTCAGGACTTGGGCGAGAGCCGGGCGGCGGCCTCATCGCTATGACGGACGGCTTCATGACCGTCCATCGCAAATCGGTTATCGATCTGACGAAGCAGCACAAGGTGCCTTTGATGTTTTTTGTCAGCAGCGGAGCCCGGGAAGGCGCTTTGATTTCATACGGAGTCGATATTTCCGATATATTGCGGCGCTCGGCCTCTTATGTCGATCAAATCCTGCGAGGCGCAAAACCTGCCGAGCTCCCTGTGCAAATACCGACTAAATTCGAGTTGGACGTCAACCTCAAGACCGCCAAGGCCCTAAGCATCGATGTGCCCGCATCGATCCTTTTTCGCGCCGACGAGGTGATCGAATGACCGATCACGCGGCACCGCTTCAAGCAGGAACATCCGACACACCGGTGCCGCGGAAGATCCGCAGCCGCCTGTTCCTGAAATATGCCGGGCTGTTCGTTGCCGTGGTCTGCGTGGCGCTGCTGACCAACGGACTGTTTGAAATTTGGGTATCCTATCGAGAACATAAAGACGCATTGATCCAGATTCAGCATGAGCAGGCGGAGTCGGCGGCGGCCAAGATCGGCCAGTTCATCAAGGAAATCGAAAGTCAGGTGGGCTGGACGACGCAGTTGCTCTGGTCCGCCGGGACCATCGAACAGCGCCGATTCGATGCGCTACGCTTGTTGCGTCAGGTTCCTGCCATCACCGAGCTTGCGCAGGTCGATGCGAGCGGCAAGGAGCAGTTGCGTGTGTCGCGACTGGCCATGGATGTCGTCGGCAGCGGTCTCGACCTGTCGCAGGAGCCGAAATTCACTGATGCGGTGAAAAACAAGGTTTATTACGGCCCGGTCTATTTCCGCCGCGAGTCTGAGCCGTACATGACATTGTCGCTCTCCGGTACGCGCCGCGACGCCGGCGTGAGCATCGCGGAAGTCAATCTCAAATTGATCTGGGACGTGGTGTCGAAGATCAAGGTCGGCACGCGCGGCCAGGCTTATGTGGTGGATGCGCAGGGCCGTTTGATCGCGCACCCGGACATCAGTTTGGTTCTGCGCAAAACAGATATGACGCGCCTTGCTCAGGTTCAGGCGGCGCGGCAAGTCGCGACCAGCACCGCGGCGGCGGAGATCGAAAACGCCACCGATATCCAGGGCCGGCGGGTGCTGACGGCCTTTGCGCCGGTGGCCCCGCTCGGCTGGACGGTGTTTGTCGAACTGCCGGTGGATGAGGCTTATCAGCCGCTGATTACCTCGATCCAGCGCACGGCTCTAGTGCTGTTTGGCGCACTCTGTCTCGCGGCGCTCGCTGGGATCTTCCTGGCACGCCGGATGGTGGTGCCGATCCAGGCTTTGCGGGCCGGAGCTGCGCGGATCGGCGGCGGCGATCTCTCGCAACGCATCTCGATCAAGTCCGGCGACGAGCTGGAGGCGCTCGCCGATCAGTTCAATGACATGGCTGGACGGTTGCAGGAATCCTATGCCGACCTGGAAAATAAAGTGGACGTCCGCACGCGCGAATTGGGCAGGTCGCTGGAGGAATTGCGGACCGCGCAGGATCGCCTGATCCAGACGGAAAAGCTCGCTTCACTTGGTCAATTGACCGCCGGGATCGCGCACGAGATCAAGAAC
>Ga0097691_1001377_pt1 | contig 17994 bp, 16 predicted proteins | sample NGESurdeep072012_8_FD_72858 | JGI IMG/M metagenome (GOLD analysis project Ga0097691, IMG submission 72858) | Arctic peat soil microbial communities from Barrow, Alaska - NGEE Surface sample 210-1 deep-072012 | ecosystem: Environmental > Terrestrial > Soil > Wetlands > Peat ... | reverse complement strand
TGCCGCATCGGATAATTCGCCGGTGCCGTGATCGAACGAGCCCTGGCTGCGGCCGACGCCGCGGAAATTGAACCGCAGCGCCGAGAAGCCGCGGTGCACGAACGCATAGTAGAGCTGGTAAATGATCTGGTGGTTCATCGTCCCGCCAAATTGCGGGTGCGGATGCAGGACGATGGCGATCGGCGCGTTCTTCTGCCGCGCCGGATGATATCGGCCCTCTATGCGTCCAGCGGGACCGGTGAAAATAACCTCAGGCATTGCTATCGACCTCGAACCGGGCTTGCCGCGAAACGATCGCGGTATCGGGATTTTGCTGCGCGCCTGGCGGAATTTGGCGGTCCAGGCTCTAGTTTAGAATTGTTCTAATTATGTGATTTCCGCTGGTCACGGCCGCAGCACAGGCTATAAGTTGCGCCGTGAATGCGGGCTTCTAACACGATCCCCGGGGCAAAAAGCAAGCTTTTTGCCGGGTCTAGAGGCAAAACGGTAATCGGATAGTGGCGCGACGTATGGCTGAGCGGAGCTACTTCGACTGGAATGCCACCGCGCCTTTGCGGGCGGAAGCGCGCGCCGGCATGGTCAGCTCGCTGAGCCTGACCGGCAACGCCTCCTCGGTGCATGCCGAAGGCCGCGCCGCCCGCCGCCTGGTCGAGGAAGCGCGCGCGAGCGTCGCTGCCCTGGTCGGCGCCGAGGCGAACAACGTCACCTTCACGAGCGGCGCCACCGAAGCCAACATGCTGGCACTGACCCCGGCGCTCGAAATTGGCGGGCGCAAGTATCCGCGCGACCGCTTGTTCGTCTCCGCCATCGAGCATCCGTCGGTGCGCAGCGGCGGGCGCTTTGCGGCCCACGCGGTCGAAGAGCTGCCGGTCACCGGCGACGGCCGTCTCGACCTCGCTGAGCTCGCGCGCCGCATCGCCAAGGCCGAGCGGCCGCTGGTGTCGGTCATGCTGGCCAATAACGAGACCGGCGTGATTCAACCAATCGCTGAGATCGCGGCGGTCGTGCACGCGGCCGCCGGCGTGTTGCATGTGGACGCGGTGCAGGGCGCTGGCCGCATCGATTGCGGAATCGACCAACTCCACGCCGATCTCCTGAGCGTCTCCGCGCACAAGCTTGGCGGGCCGCAAGGCGCCGGCGCACTCATTCGCCGCGGCGATATCCATATCGCCGAACCGCTGATCAAGGGTGGCGGCCAGGAGCGCGGCTTACGCGCCGGCACCGAGAACGTCGCGGCCATTGCGGGCTTTGGCGCGGCCGCCAGCGCCGCGGCAGCTGCAAGGCAAGGGGACGCCGTCCGCATGGCGGCGTTGCGCGATCGATTGGAAGCGGGCCTCAAGGCTACGACGCCGCAAGCGGTGATTTTCGGCGAAAGCGGCAACCGGCTGCCCAACACCACGCTGTTCGCGATCCCTGGCCTGAAGGCGGAGACGGCGATAATCGTATTTGATCTCAATGGCATAGCGGTGTCTTCGGGCTCCGCTTGCTCGTCCGGCAGGGTGCAGGCCTCGCATGTACTGGCGGCGATGGGCGTGGAACCCGCGCTCGCGGGCGGCGCCGTGCGCGTCAGCCTGGGCTGGACGACCAGCGATCGCGATATCGAGAATCTGCTCAATGCTTTGACTAATGTGGTTTCGTCCTTACTTAACAAGCATATGAATGCAGGAATGGCCGCATGAGGCGGCGCCACAAAGGGATGATCGCAACGCGCTAAGCGAACGACCATTAACCGACAAATCCAACCCGCGGTCCTTGAAACCGTGAGCGGAGGGACGAATGCCGGCTGTACAAGAGACCGTCGAACAGGTCCGCCGAATCGACGTCGACCAATATAAATACGGGTTCGTCACCGATATCGAATCCGAGAAGGCCCCGATCGGGCTTTCGGAAGACACCGTTCGTTTCATCTCGGCCAAGAAGAACGAGCCCGAGTGGATGCTGGCCTGGCGGCTGGAAGCCTATCGGCGCTGGCTGACCATGCGCGAGCCGACCTGGGCGCGCGTCGATTATCCGAAGATCGATTATCAGAACGCCTATTACTTTTCGGCGCCGAAGAAGAATGCGCTGGCCTCGCTCGACGAGGTCGACCCGGAAATTCTGCGCACCTACGAGAAGCTCGGCATTCCACTGCGCGAACAGGAAATCCTCGCCGGCGTGGTGCGGCCCGAGGGCGAGCGGCGCGTGGCGGTGGACGCGGTGTTCGATTCGGTTTCGGTCGCCACCACCTTCAAGGAAGAGCTGAAAAGGGCCGGCGTGATTTTCATGCCGATGTCGGAGGCGATCCGCGAGCATCCTGAGCTGATCAAGAAATATCTCGGCTCCGTGGTGCCGGTCACCGACAACTTCTTCGCCACACTGAATTCCGCGGTGTTCTCCGACGGCTCGTTCGTCTACGTGCCGGCGGGCGTGCGCTGCCCGATGGAGCTGTCGACCTATTTCCGCATCAATGAGGCGAACACCGGCCAGTTCGAGCGCACGCTGATCATCGCCGACAAGGGCGCCTATGTGAGCTACCTGGAAGGCTGCACCGCGCCGATGCGCGACGAGAACCAGCTGCACGCCGCCGTGGTCGAACTGGTCGCGCACGACGACGCCGAGATTAAATATTCGACGGTGCAGAACTGGTATCCGGGCGATGCCGACGGCAAAGGCGGCATCTTCAACTTCGTCACCAAGCGCGGCGATTGCCGCGGCAAGAATTCGAAGATTTCCTGGACGCAAGTCGAGACCGGCTCGGCCATCACCTGGAAATATCCGAGCTGCATCCTGCGCGGCGACGGCTCGCGCGGCGAGTTCTATTCGATCGCGATCTCGAACGGCCGCCAGCAGGTCGACAGCGGCACCAAGATGATCCACCTCGGCAAGAACACCACCAGCCGCATCATTTCCAAGGGCATCTCGGCGGGCAAATCCAACAACACCTATCGCGGGCTGGTCACCGCGCATCGCAAGGCGACCAACGCGCGCAACTTCACCAATTGCGATTCGCTGCTGATCGGCAATCAGTGCGGCGCGCATACCGTGCCCTATATCGAGGCGAAGAATTCCTCCGCCGTGTTCGAGCACGAGGCCTCAACCTCGAAAATCTCCGAGGACATGCTGTTCTATTGCCGGCAGCGCGGAATGTCGGCGGAAGAAGCGACCGCGCTGGTGGTCAACGGCTTCGTCAAGGACGTGTTGCAGCAGTTGCCGATGGAATTCGCGGTCGAGGCGCAGAAGCTGATCTCGATCAGCCTGGAGGGAAGCGTTGGGTGATGGATTGCCCTCACCCTGAGGAGTGCGCGTGAGCGTCCGTCTCGAATGATGCGGGTGCAAAGGTATCGATCTCGTCCTTCGAGACGCCGGCTTCGCCGGCTTCTCAGGACGAGGAAATAGAGTGGAAAGAAAATATGTCGTTTCTGGAAGTTAAAAATCTGCATGTCGAGGTCGAGGGCAAGAAAATCCTCAACGGCCTGACGCTGTCGGTCGAGATGGGACAAGTCGCGGCCATCATGGGGCCGAACGGGTCCGGTAAGTCGACGCTCGCCTATGTGCTGGCCGGCAAGGATAACTACAACGTCACCGAGGGTGACATTCTGCTCGACGGCGCGAGCATTCTGAAGATGGCGCCCGACGAGCGCGCCGCCAAGGGCGTGTTTCTCGCGTTCCAGTATCCGGTCGAAGTGCCCGGCGTCGCCACCATGACCTTCCTGCGCACTGCGCTCAACGCCCAGCGCAAGACGCGCGGCGAGCCGGAATTATCCACGCCCGATTTCATCAAGCTGGTGCGCGATACCGCGGGTCACCTCGGCGTCAGCCAGGAAATGCTGCGGCGGGCGGTCAATGTCGGCTTCTCCGGCGGCGAGAAGAAGCGCAACGAGATCCTGCAAATGGCGATCCTGCAGCCGCGGCTGGCGGTGCTCGACGAGACCGATTCCGGCCTCGACATCGACGCGCTTAAGGTCGTGGCCGACGGCGTCAATCGTCTGCGCTCGCCCGATCGCTCGATGATCGTCATCACCCATTATCAGCGACTGCTCGAATTTATCGTGCCCGACGTGGTGCATGTGCTGGCCAAGGGCCGGGTGGTGAAGTCCGGCGGCAAGGAACTGGCGCTCGAGCTCGAAGCCAAGGGCTATGCGCAATATGCCGACGAGGCGGCGTGATGAACGTTGAAGTGCGCCCCACGAAGACCCCGGCCGAGCAAGCGCTTAGCGCTAGCTACGCGGCTGCGCGCGACAGACTGCCGGGCCAGGGCGCGGTCGCGGCCCTGCGCGAGGATGCGTTCCGCCGCTTCGACGCGCGCGGGCTGCCGCATCGCCGCGTCGAGGAGTGGAAATACACCGACCTGCGCGCGCTGATGCGCGATTCGTATCCGCTTGCCACGCCGCCCGATGCGGCGGCGAAGCTGCGGGCTAAGAATGCCGGCACGGTGCTGGGCGGGCTCGATTGCCGCCGGCTGGTCTTTGTCGACGGGACCTTTGCGCCCGAATTGTCCGATCTGGTGCCGGAGCCGGGGCTCGCCATCGGCTCGATGGCAGACGCACTCGCTAAAGGCGATCCGCTGGTGGCGACGCATGTCGGTAAAACTATCGCGACCGAGGACATCGGGGTGGCGCTCAACACCGCCTTGATGGGCGATGGCGCCGTGATCCGAATCTCCGCCGGTGCCGAGCCCAAGCGGCCGATCCATCTGGTGTTCGCCGCGGGAAGCGACACGCCCAGCTCGGCCTTCATCCGCTCGCTGATCGTGGTGGAGAAGGGCGCCAAGGTAACCATCATCGAAAGCCACGACAGCGGCGAATCGCAAGTCAACACCGCGCTCGAATTGGTGGCCGCAGACGAGACCCAGATCGATTATTGCAAGATCACGCAAGGCCGCGCCCTGCATGTGTCGAGCCTGCTGGCCTCGGTCGGTGCGCGCGCGAAATTCAATAGCTTCGCCTTCACCAGCGACGCGCAGCTGGTGCGCAACCAGAATTTCATTCGCTTTGCCGGCGAGGGCACCAAGGCCGCCATTCGGGGCGCCAGCCTGCTGCGCGGAAGTGAGCATGTCGACACCACTTTGCTGATCGAGCATGCCGCCGCTCATTGCGAAAGCCGCGAGCAATTCAAGACCGTGCTCGACGGCCAGAGTCACGGCGTGTTCCAGGGCAAGATCGTGGTGCAGCCGCACGCGCAGAAGACCGACGCGAAGATGATGACGCGCGCGCTGCTGCTCTCGGACGAAGCCGAGGCCGACAACAAGCCGGAACTGGAAATCTTCGCCGACGACGTAGTTTGCGGCCACGGTGCCACCGCCGGCGCGCTCGATCCGGGCTTGAAGTTCTACCTGATGTCGCGCGGCATTCATGCAAAGGAAGCCGAAGCGCTGCTAATCCAGGCCTTCATTGGCGAGACCATCGAGGAAATCGCGCATGCGGGCATCCGTGACGCGTTGATGATCGCGGCCCTCAAGTGGCTCGGCGCGCGGGGATGATCATGCATCCTGCGGTCAGCAACGGTTCCTACGACGTCGCGCGCATCCGCGCGGAGTTCCCCGCGCTGGCGTTGAAGGTTTATGGCAAGCCGCTGGTCTATCTCGACAACGCCGCCTCCGCGCAGAAGCCTAAAGCGGTGCTCGACCGTATGCAGAAAGCCTATACCGAGCAATACGCCAACGTGCATCGCGGCCTGCATTATCTCGCCAACGAGGCGACCGAGGCGTACGAGGGCGCGCGCGAGAGCGTGCGCGGTTTCCTCAATGCGGCGCGCAAGGAAGAGATCATTTTCACCCGCAACGCCACCGAGGCGATCAACCTCGTGGCCGCGACCTTCGGCCGCGAGCGCATCAAGCCGGGCGACGAGATCGTCCTCTCGATCTTGGAGCACCATTCCAACATCGTGCCCTGGCATTTCCTGCGCGAGCGCTACGGTGCGGTGATCAAATGGGCGCCGATCGACGATGACGGCAATTTCCTGCTCGATGAATTCGAGAATCTGCTGAGCGCGCGCACCAAGATGGTGGCGATCACCCAGATGTCGAACGCGCTCGGCACGGTGGTGCCGGTGAAGGACGTGGTGAAGCTCGCGCATGCCCGCGGCATCCCGGTTCTGATCGACGGCGCGCAGGGCGCCGTGCATCTCGACGTCGACGTGCGCGACCTCGATTGCGATTTCTACGTCATGACCGGCCACAAGCTGTACGGCCCGACCGGAATCGGCGTGCTGTACGGAAAATACGATCTGCTCGCCGCCATGCCGCCGTACAATGGCGGCGGCGAGATGATCCGCGAAGTGTACGAAGACCGCATTACCTATGGCGAGCCGCCGCATCGCTTCGAGGCCGGCACGCCGGCGATCGTGCAGGCGATCGGGCTCGGCGCCGCCATCGATTACGTCAATTCGATTGGCAAGGCGCGCATCCGCGCCCACGAGGGCGCGCTGGTCAAATACGCCCACGAGCGGCTCGGGCAGATCAACTCGTTGCGCATCATCGGCCATGCGCCCGACAAGGGGCCGATCGTCTCGTTTGAGATCAAGGGCGCCCATCCGCACGATGTCGCCACCATCATCGACCGGTCCGGCGTCGCGGTGCGCGCCGGCACCCATTGCGTGATGCCCTTGCTCGCGCGCTACGGCGTCACGGCGACCTGCCGCGCATCGTTTGCCATGTACAACACCAAGGATGAAGTCGATACGCTCGCCGCCTCCCTGATCAAAGCGCAGGAATTTTTCGCATGACCGATGAGACGCCCGTAACCGACAACCCGACTGTCGCGGAAAAGCCGCCGGAGAACGCCGCCGTGACCGGCTCGTCCGCGCTGCCGCAAGACGAGCTCAGCCGGCTCACCGACGACATCATCGCCGGGATCAAGACCGTCTACGATCCGGAGATCCCGGCCGATGTCTACGAGCTGGGGCTGATCTACAAGATCGATATCGGCGACGACCGCTCGGTCAAGATCGATATGTCGCTGACCTCGCCGAATTGCCCGTCGGCGCAGGAGTTGCCGGTGATGGTGGAGAATGCCGTCGCCAGCGTGCTGGGTGTGAAGGACACCAAGGTGGAGGTGGTGTGGGATCCGCCGTGGGACCCGAGCCGGATGTCGGACGAGGCCCGGCTCGTGTTGAATATGTGGTGAGTTATATTTTCGGAATTGAGTACTAGATAGAGACTGAGATCGAGAGGACTGCCATGGCGATTGCACGGCCGCGACCCCAGGTGATGCGGCTCACCGATGCCGCCGCGCTGCGCATCAAGGATGTGATGGCGCGGGCCGACAGGCCGGTCGCCGGCGTGCGCGTCGGCGTCAAGAACGGCGGCTGCGCCGGCATGGAATACACCATGGAATATGCCGATGCGATCAAGCCGTCGGACGAGGTGGTGGAGGACAAGGGCGTCAAGATCCTGGTCGATCCGAAGGCGGTGCTGTTCCTGCTCGGCACCGAGATGGACTACAAGACCGAAAAATTGTCCGCCCAGTTCATTTTCAAGAATCCGAACCAGACTTCGGCCTGCGGCTGCGGCGAATCCGTGCAGCTCACGCCGGCCAAGGACGCGGCGGAGTAACGCTTCCGAACGCTACGCGACCTGCGTCGACGTTCCGTTGGCGGTGACTTCCGGGTCGGTCTCGCACATCACCCGGTTGCGGCCGTGGCGCTTGGCGGCATAGAGGCAGGCGTCGGTGCGCTCGATCAGCATCTGCGGGCTGTCGGTCTTGTGCCAGGTGGCGACGCCGATCGAGATCGTCACGCGCCCGAGATGCTCGCCGGTCGAGCGCTTCATCAGTTCCTTGGTCATCACCGCGCGGCGGATGTGATCGGCGACCGTGATCGCCGAACGCAGCACGGTATTGGGCAGTACGATGGCGAACTCCTCGCCGCCGTAGCGCGCCGCGGTGTCCTGGCCCTTGACGTTCTGCTTCACCGACATGGCCACCAAGCGCAGCACCTGGTCGCCGGTGAGGTGGCCGAAACTGTCGTTGAAATTCTTGAAATGGTCGATGTCGGTCAGCAGCAGCGACAGCGGCTCGTTGTTGGCGCGCGCGTCGGCGATGGCCTGTTCGAGCGTGGTGTCGAAGAATTTGCGGTTGGCGAGCTGGGTGAGGGGGTCGGTCAGGCTCTCGGTGCGCACCGCCTCGAGGTTCTCCTGCAGCTCATTGATTTCCTGTTTGGAGGCGTTGAGCCGCTCTTCCAGCACATGGTTGGAGACTTCCATCTCCTTGGCGGTGTGCACCAGGCTTTCGACGATGGCGCGCAGGCCTTCGCGATCCTTATCTTTGGACTGACCGAGCTTCTCGGTCATGTCGGCGAGGCTTTCGGTGTAGCTGTTGGCGGAGCCGGCGGCAGCGTCGATCATCGCCATGACCTGCTCGATCTCGCCCTTCACCTGATTGCCGACCGTGTCGATACGGTCGGTCAGCCGAGTGGGCGACAGATAGGTCACATAAATCTGTTCGAGGTCGGAATCGGAGAGCCGGCCGGACTGGCTCAGCATCTCGTTGATCTTCTGATTGAGCGCGGGGTTATAGCCGGTGGCGTAGGCGTACCAGACCTCGTAATTGCGCGGGGTGGCGGCCTGGCGCAGCGCCTTGATCTGCCCGAGAGCAATGTCCGCGAACGCCATCGTGCGTTCGTGCTCGTCGGCATGCGCCGCCATCGGCAACCCCCGTTTGCAGGCCCGGTGCCTGAAATGCCCCAACGCGCGGCGGCCGGCTGGTCGCGTCGCGTTACCGGCAGGGACGGTATTTGAGGGAGGTGAATCGAGGGTAAATTCGCGACCGGGTGCGCTGCAACATTTGGCCGCGGCGGCCGCCGCCGTCCGGTTCCGGACGGTCAGCGGCTGATCAGGCCTTGAGCGTCACTGGCCGCAGCAGGAAGGCGGGCAGGTGGCTGCCGTCGGACTCTTCGGCGTGCTCGCGCTGCGGCTGTGGCTGCTGCGGGCGCGGCTTGGCGGCGGCCAACGCCGGTTCTCGGTCCTGGTGCTGTTGCGGCTGGCGTTGTTGCGGTTGGCGCTCGCGATGGCGTTCGGTGCGTGGCGGCCGTTCGCCATGGTTGCGTTCGCCACGGCTCCGCTCGCCATGGTTCCGTTCGCCATGGCTGCGTTCACCTTGCGGCGGCCGGCTTTCGCGGGTCTCGGTCGGCGCAGGTTCGCCCATCCACGGAATCGAGGTGCCGATCAGCCGCTCGATCGCGGTCACCGCCTTACTGTCGGCCGGCGATACGATCGTGATGGCGGTGCCGGTCAAGCCGGCGCGGCCGGTGCGGCCGATGCGATGCACGTAATCGTCGGCGTGATGCGGCACGTCGAAATTAAAGATGTGGCTGACCGCCGGGATATCGAGACCGCGGGCCGCGACGTCGGAGGCGATCAGCAGCTTGGCTTCGCCGCTGCGGAAGGCATCGAGCGCCGCCGTGCGCGCCGATTGATCGAGATCGCCGTGCAGCGCGACGGCGTTGAACTTGTGGCGCAGCAGCGAGCGGTGCAACAGCGAAACCTCGCGCTTGCGATTGCAGAACACGATGGCGTTCTTGAAGTCGTCGGCCGAGCGGATCAAGCGGCGCAGCGTCTCGCGCTTTTCGGCCGGATCCCGGCCGGTGGCGACCTGCAACTGGGTGATGGTGGTGACGACGGTGGCGGGCTTCGACACTTCCACGCGCACCGGATTGTGCAGAAAATTATCGGCGATGCTCTGGATTTCCGGCGGCATGGTGGCCGTGAAGAACAGCGTCTGGCGCGTGAACGGCACCAGCTTGCCGATGCGCTCGATGTCGGGGATGAAGCCCATGTCGAGCATGCGGTCGGCTTCATCGATCACCAGCAATTCGACGCCGGAGAGCAACAGGCGTCCGCGCTCGGAATGGTCGAGCAGCCGGCCGGGCGTTGCGATCAAAACGTCGACGCCGCGCACCAGCTTGGCGTCCTGATCGCCGAACGACACGCCGCCGATGATCAGCGCGACCGTGAGCTTGTGGTTCTTGCCGTATTTCTCGAACTGCTCGACGACCTGCGCTGCGAGCTCGCGCGTCGGCTCCAGAATGAGCGTGCGCGGCATGCGGGCGCGCGCGCGGCCCTTCTCGAGCATGGTGAGCATCGGCAGCACGAAGGCGGCGGTCTTGCCGGTGCCGGTCTGCGCAATGCCGAGCACATCGCGGCGGGCGAGGACGTGCGGAATGGCTTGGTCTTGGATGGGAGTGGGTGTCTTGTAGCCGGCCGACTCGATGGCCGCGATAACCTTGTCGGATAAGCCGAGATGGGAAAAGGACATATAACCTCAAGCAAAGACCGTCCGGGGTCCGCGCCGGACATGAAAACCAGTTGCAATGCGCGGGGGGCGGTCGAATCTATCTATGTTCGCACCGGTTGATGGGAACATAGGCCCGAAAGGGCCAAAGTCAATGCTACGGCAAGGCAATAAGTCGCATTAATTCTTAACGTTTTCGCCGATTGGAGGCTGCAAATGGCGCAATCTTTACCGCTCGTATTGGTCCCTGGGCTGTTGTGCAGCGCGCGTCTCTATGGGCCGCAGATTGCGGCACTTTGGCCGTGCGGGCAGGTCGCGGTCGCCGATCACCGGCGCGATGCCGACATGGCCGCGATCGCCGCGCGCATCTTGGCCGCCGCGCCGCCGCGCTTTGCCCTCGCCGGTTTGTCGATGGGCGGCTACATCGCCTTCGCCATGCTGCGGCTGGCGCCCGAGCGCATCGCCCGGCTGGCGCTGCTCGACACCGCGGCGGGCCCGGATCTGCCCGAACAAAAGGTAGGCAGAGAAAAATTTATCGCCATGGCCGAGGCCGGCAAGCTTACCGACGTGGTGGAGATACTCACGCCGCGCTTCCTGCATCGCAGCCGGCAGAATGACGAGGCGCTCAAGCGCGTGGTGCGCGACATGGCGGCCGAGACCGGACCGGAGGCGTTCGTCCGCCAGCAAAGGGCGATCATGTCGCGGCCGGATTCGCGGCCGCTCTTGGCCAGTATTCGCTGCCCGAGCCTGGTGCTGGTCGGCGAGGGCGACGAGCTCACGCCGCCGGAGTTGGCAAAGGAGATCGCCGGCGGCATATCCGGCGCCCGCCTGGTGGTGGTGCCGGATTGCGGGCATTTGTCCACGCTCGAGAAGCCGGAGGCGGTGAATGCGGCACTCACCGATTGGCTTACAGCCTAGCGCATGATCCCGAAAAGCTTGTCCTCGACTTGATCGGGGATGGGAACCGGTTATCGGAAACGATCATGCGCAATCGCTTTAGAATTATGGGCGAACTAGCGGCGCAGGTGCGCGTTGTAACGATGGAGCAACAATGAGCGAAGCTCGCGATACCGCAGGAGTGATCGCTCCGCCGCCGCTATTGGCGCTGGCGGTGGTCGTGCTTGGGCTTGCGCTCGACTGGCTGCTGCCGGCCTACGTGCTGACGGTGCTGCTCTCTTTAGCCGAGCGCATCGTCGTCGGTGTGGTCTTCATAGCCGCGGGCCTCGGGCTCGCTATTTCCGCCCTTGGTGCGTTCAAGTCGGCCGGGACTGATGCGGAGCCTTGGAAGCCGTCCGTCGCGCTCGTGACCGAAGGCATATTCAAGTGGCTGCGCAATCCGATGTATGTCGGCGGAACATTTGTTTTGGCGGGACTTTCCGTCTTGCTCGCTTCCGACTGGATGCTGGTGATGACGATTATTTTTGTGCCGGTGATCCATTTCGGCGTGGTGCGACGCGAGGAGCGCTATCTTTCGGCCAAGTTCGGCACGCCGTATCTGCAATACATGAATACGGTGCCGCGTTACGGCTGGCCGTTCTGATCCAAGACAATTGTGCAAGCCTTTCCGGGCTTCGTCCCTTTGCCTGCGCGAAAGCGAGCCCGTATAGGGAGAAGTGAAAACCGTTTGCCGGGAGCCAATCCATGCGCACGCAGGTCGGAATTATCGGAGCGGGGCCGGCGGGCCTGATGCTGGCGCGGCTGCTGCATCTGCGCGGCATCGAGTCGATCATCATCGAAAATCGCAGCCGCGATTACATCGAGAACCGCATCCGCGCCGGGCTGATCGAAGATTGGGCCGCCGATCTGCTGATCGACGTCGGCGTCGGCGCGCGCATGAAAGCCGAGGGCATGCCGCACTGGGGCATCAATATCGGCATCAACGGCGACCTGCATCGCATCGATTTCAAGAAGCAGGTCGACAAACGCGTCACCATCTACGGCCAACAGGAGGTGGTGAAGGATCTGGTGGTACGCCGGCTTGGCGACGGCGGGCCGCTGCTGTTCGAAGTCGACGGCGTCAGCGTCCATGACATGGCGTCGCAGCGGCCGAAGGTCCGCTTCACCCACGCCGGCCGGGCGCAGGAGATCGATTGCGATTTCATCGCCGGCTGCGACGGATTCCATGGCATTTGCCGGCCGAGTTTTCCCGACGGCGTGCTCAACGTGTTCGAGCGCGATTATCCGTTCGGCTGGCTCGGCATCCTGTCGGAGTCAGCCCCGCCGGATCACGAATTGATCTATTCCTACACCGATCGCGGCTTTGCGCTCTACACCATGCGCTCGCCGTCGATCTCGCGGCTCTATCTGCAGTGCGACCACGACGAGGACATCGAGAACTGGTCGAATGCGCGCATCTGGGACGAATTGCACAAGCGGCTGGGCGGCGCGCGCAAGCTGGTCGAAGGCAAGATGCTGCAAAAAGGCATCACGCCGATGCGCAGCTTCGTGGTGGAGCCGATGCAGCACGGGCGTCTGTTCCTGGCCGGCGACAGCGCGCACATCGTGCCGCCGACCGGCGCCAAGGGCATGAACCTGGCCTTTGCGGATGTCGTGGTGCTGTCGCGCGCGCTTGAGGCGTTCTATCGCAACAAGCGCAACGATCTGTTGGAAAATTACTCGGCGAGCTGCCTACGGCGGGTGTGGTATGCGCAGCGCTTCTCCTGGTGGATGACGCAGATCATGCACCGCTTCCCCAACGAGTCGGCGTTCGACCGCCGTCGCCAGCTCTCTGACCTTGATTATCTCACCAGCTCGCAGGCCGCCGCCAAGTCGCTGGCTGAGCAATATGTCGGGTTGCCGCTAGACTGAATGCCCTGGCGTATGATCTTTTCCGAAAACCGGTTCCCGCTTTTCGGGATCATGCGCTAATCCCGCAGGATCGCGCGCAGCGGGCGAGCCAGCAGCGCGATCGCGACGCCGGCCGCGGCCGAGATGAGCGCCAGCATCAGGAAAAAATCGGTCTTCGCCATGCTCGACCAGAAGCTGCCGAGATAACCGGCGAGAAATCCGCCGATGAAGCTGGTCGACAGCCACACGCCCATCATCATCGACAACAAGCGTAACGGCGCGACCTTGGTCACCAGCGAAAGTCCGACCGGCGACAGATAAAGTTCGCCGACGGTGATGACGACGAAATAGCCGAACAGCCACAGCCAACTCGCCTGTGCGCGGTCTGCCTGTGAGGCCGCCGCGACCATGACCAGATAGGCCGCGGCATTGAGGAAACAGCCGATCGCCATCTTGGCGACCGTCGACGGCTCGCGCTGGCCTTGCCGGCGCCAGAGCGCGACCATGAACGGCGTGAAGGCGAAGATCATGAACGGATTGAACGCCTGGAACCAGGTGACCGGAATCTCGCCGGCGAACAGCAAGAAATCGAAGTGGCGGTCGGTATGCTGGTCGGCCCAGAGCGCGATCGTGTTGCCCTGCTGCTCGTAGGTGGCCCAGAACAAACTCACCGGCAGCATCAGCGCCATGATCGCGCCGATCGCCAGCCATTGCTCGCGGCCCAAGGGCTCGCGGCGCAAGCCGCGCTCTGACGTTTCGGCTTTGGTGAATGCGTCCGGCGGCAATGTTGGGGCGGCGAGCAGGTAGATGACGAGGCCCGTGGTCATGCCGACGCCGGCGGCGGCGAAGCCATAGTGCCAGGCCAGTTCCTCGCCGAGCGTGCCGCAGACCAGCGGCGCCAGGAAGGCGCCGAGATTGATGCCGACATAAAAGATCGAGAAGGCGCGGTCGCGGCGGCGATCGCCGGGCGCGTACAGCGCGCCGACCTGGGTCGAGATGTTCGGCTTGAAGGCGCCGTTGCCGAGAATGAGGACGATGAGCGCCAGCAGGAACAGGTGCTCGAACGCCATCATGAAATGGCCGATGGCCATCAGCGCGGCGCCGAGAATGACGGTGCGGCGCTGGCCGAGCACGCGGTCGGCCAATAATCCACCGAATATCGGCGTGAGATAAACCAGCCCGGTGTAGAAGCCGTAGATCTGCGAGGCGAGCGGCTGCAGCGCGAGCGGGCCGAACACGAATTCCAGCGCGCTCCTGAAGGGGCCAAGGCCCACCACGTTGCCGGCGCGCTGCGGGTCGAGCAGGTACTTGACCATGTAGAGAACGAGCAGGGCGCGCATGCCGTAATATGAGAAACGCTCCTCTAAATCTCATTGATATTGCTGCATTTTCTAGTTTTATGTGGCAAAAACCCCCGGCTTAGCATCGCAGACGCCAGCGCAAAAATGCGAGGATGGCGGTTTCGGCCTGTAACTGCTGGTGTTTTAGAGCGTCGTCAGCGGGCTAGAACATGCACATTGCCCCCTTCCGGCATGGCGATCCGGCAAGGGCGTCGCGGGCGCCTGGCAGCGGCGCTTCCGGGCCCTGGCGGCATGACAAGCGCCGATCATTCCCAACGCATGGGCGGCAGCCTCTGAGGCGGCCAGGGCCGTGCCGCGCGAGCGGCAAGGCGCAGACGCGGTGCTTCCCCGACGCGGCTCGGGCTTGCGCGTGCGCGTAACCATCTAACCGGCCTATTTGTGGTTCGCGCCGCGTTCACGGCAGAAGGCACTAGACGATAACCCCATGCCCCGACAAACTGTCTGCATGAGGGGGCAGCGTACCACAAAGATAATCGCCGTGATCGCTTTGGCCGCGAGCGTCGTGCCCCTTGCTCACGGGCAGTCAGGTCCCACCGACAACGATATTCACGCGGCGTACTGCGCAAGTGCTCTGACCGCAACCATCAAGCGCGACAGTCAAAGAAAACCAAGTGCAAATGATCTTATGCGTGAGGTTTGGCGTGGGGTAATAAACGAACAGACCAAGCGGCGAGACAGGTTCGGCGCCTATCTTGAGGCCCGGGGCTATTTCAACTCGACAAACAAGACGCTTGCAGATGCCTTGGCAGTGGCAACGAAGCGGGGCGAGCAGGAGGAGCTTCAATGCGATAGCGACAGAACAGCCTGCTTAGGAAAATGTGCCGCGACAAACGTCACCGTTGGCTGCATTCAGCAATGTAAGAATTTAAGTTCCTGCCAATCAATCGACGCCTGTAATTCAAAAGACGCTCTGCCATTTTGAAAGGACTGTAATGTTGACCGATGAGCAGCGCGCTGAACTTGAAGCGCTTGGTGCAGAGAACGTCCGAATAAAAGTGATCCAAGGCGGCATTAGCGCGGCCATTTCAGGTTTCAACTCCGGGACCCTTATGCGCGGTGATGTAGACGACTGGCTAACACAGCAAAATGCGAAGGAAGCGGCGGACCAAAAAAGCACGTTGCGATGGGCGATGATCGCTGGATGGGCGGCGGTTGCAAGCGTGATCGTAGGTATCATTGGTGTCGCTGCCACCATCTGGCTCGCGAAATAGAGCAACAATCTTTCGCGGTGATTGAACTTCCGGGCGGCGGCGCCCCCGCCCAAGGAAGCTGTCGAAGGACCCGCCGGCCGCCGCGCCCTCGACGCCGGACGGGATACCCGCAGCGCCGACGGAGTGGACGGCCGCAGGCTGTCGGGGTTGTCGCGCTTAGCCTAATTCAGTCCGCGCCGTCTTACCCAGCCTGTGAGGATGTTGCGCTGCCCGCGCCAACCGGCAGCCACCAGACTCGCCAAACAAGATGGAATATTATCGGCGCCTGCACGAGAGCGAAGGTCGCAGACCATGAAGCTCACGCTTAAGCACGCCCTCGCCGCTACTGTACTCGTTTGTTGCTGGTACCGGGAACAGACAAGGTTGTGTGGCTGATGATAGGGGATGGTACGTGGATAAGTTTGTCGCGCTTGACGTGGAAACCTCAAATTCGCGGATGAGCAGCATATGTCAGGTCGGGATAGCTGTTTTTGAAGATGGTCGCCAAATTTTTGGCGAGGGCACGCTTCTCGATCCGCAAGAAGAATTCAACCAAATCAACGTCGGGATTCACGGCATCACAGCGAAGCGTTGCAAAGGTGCACCGCACTTTTCACAGTTTTCTTCAACAATACTTCGCCTGCTGAATGGCCAAACTGTTGCCTGCCATTCGACATTTGACATGGACGCCTTGTCAGAGGCTTGCGCTAAATATTCTGAGGTTGAACTTTCGTGCCGTTGGATCGATACGTGTGAGATATCCAAGGCAGTCTGGCCGGAATTTGCTGAGCGCGGCGGGTTTTCGTTAGAAAATCTCGGGGAACGGCTTGGGATAGTGTTCAAGCACCACGACGCACTGGAGGATGCGCGCGCCGCTGGTTTAGTGTTGCTGCGCGCCATGGCTCACACTGGCTTGGACATTGATAGCCTTTCTAAACTTCGCGTCGACCCGGATCTTCTTAGAGTGGCCAGCGGCACTCGTACCCCTCGGAAAAAACTGTTCGCTCAGAAACACGAGACACGCGTTACGGGTCCATCCGGCCCACTTACTGGCGAGATCGTTGTGTTCACCGGCGACTTCGTAATGTCTCGCGCGGAGGCCGCCGATCTTGCCCAAGCATCCGGCGCTACTGTCGAGGCTGGGGTGACTAAACGCACAACGATTTTGGTGGTCGGAGAGCAAGATGCTTCGCTACTAGCGCCCGGACAAAGCAAGAGCGCCAAAAACTTGAAGGCTGAAAAGCTAATTTCTCACGGGCAGCCAATAGAATTGGTTTCTGAGCAGGAATTCTCAGAAATTTGCTCACAGCGGCGACCGTAGCGTTCATGCGCTTCAGTGTCGTCGGCTTCAGCCGTACTGAGGTTGCCACGGGCCCCTTCTCGTCGCCGTCATTGAGCCGTCATCCGAGGGGCACAGACCATGAAGCTCACGCTCAAGCACGCCCTTGCCGCCATTCGCATATTCGCGGCACTCGCAATATTTACGTTCGTTAGTGGGTGTTTTGGCAACAACGACTTGAGTCGTGATCAAGCCGCTCTTGCTATAGCAGCGCAGACATTTCCAGACGAGTGGAAGATTGTAAAACTCGATCTCATTAATTGCGGCGAACAGCGCTTAGAAAACGTGGATACGGTTGAAAGGTTAGTCGAAGACTACATGTTCGGAAGAACTCAAGACACCCAAGCCGTCGCTAGAATCACAAATTTTCAAGACTTAAAAAATACTAAGGACCTTGCACGACAAGGATTGGTGAAAGGTTTGAAATGGAACAACAATCGACTGCACATTCAGTCCGTGATTTTATCAGCGGTTCCTGTGCTGACTGACGACATTCAGTCAATATTTGAGAGCTACAAAAGGCCTTATCAAGAAGGCGATTCTGGTTCGTACTCAGTAGTAATTGCGCAGAGACATTTCGCTGGGGTTACCGGAATAACAGGTGAAGGAACAGTACGGAGCGTCCAATACAAAATTTTAGTTGAGCCTACTGCGATTGGGAAAAAGCTGGAGATCGAACCCAAAGCTGAAATTAAATATGCAACGTTCGTTCTCTACGACGATGGATGGAGAATGGAGCTGAGAGGGCAATGACTGACCTGACTGGTTTATTTACCAACGGCAGAAAGATTACTGCATCGTCGTTGTCTCATCTAGGCGCATCGGCACAACTTCCCTTTTGATCTCACGCGACAAAAGCAGCCAATGCAAAGCCCAACCTCTATGACCCTCGGCAACATGCGCGCCAACGGCGTGCGAACGCTCGCCGCGTGGTGTCCCGGTCGGGGCTGCAAGTCGCGCTAACGAAAAACGCCGCACCCGGTGAAGGATGCGGCGTTGGTCAGCAGCGGTCGGTCAATGTCCGCTCTTATCCCAATAGCGGACAAATTGTTGCAGTGCAGCGAATGTCCGCTTCTCTAATCGGCCATTTGAGGTCAATCACTTTCAGACTA
>Ga0097691_1001376_pt1 | contig 18002 bp, 16 predicted proteins | sample NGESurdeep072012_8_FD_72858 | JGI IMG/M metagenome (GOLD analysis project Ga0097691, IMG submission 72858) | Arctic peat soil microbial communities from Barrow, Alaska - NGEE Surface sample 210-1 deep-072012 | ecosystem: Environmental > Terrestrial > Soil > Wetlands > Peat ... | reverse complement strand
CCCATGCGTTGGCGGCACCGGAGCCCCACGGGGTCTGGGGTGGGCTCTCGGAGAGCGAACGCGAGGCCATCCGGACCGGGTCAGCGAGCGATCCGGCCCGCGCGTGCTGCAGGCAGACTCCGGCCTAGTGTTCCGTAATCGCTCTGACTTGTGATTCTATGAACTTCACCTTGGCCAGGATGCTCGCGGCGTCAGCAGTCCAGGTGAACGGCTTACAGTCGCTGTTCCAGTTGGCGACGTAGTCGTTGATCCTTCCAATGAGGTGGGCGACCGACTTGAACGTCCCGCGGCGGATGGCCTGCTTCGTGATGACGCCGAACCAGGTCTCCACCTGATTCATGAACGAGCCGGAGACCGGGGTGAAGTGGAAATGGAAGTCCGGGTGGTCGGTGAGCCATTCTTTGACCGCCGCGGTCGAATGCGTCGAGAAGTTGTCCAGGACGACATGGGTCTCCCGGCCCCGATACTTTTCCTCGACCGTTTCCAGGAAGTCCAGGAACTCGACCGCCCGGTGCTGCGCACGGCACGCAGCGGTGACCTCACCAGTACCGACGTTCAGCGCCGCGAACAGCGTCGTCGTACCGTGCCGCACGTAGTCGTGAGTGCGCTTCTCCTGCTTGTCAAAGGTCATCGGCAGCAGCGGCTGCGTCCGGTCCAACGCTTGGACCGGCGACTTCTCGTCGACACAGAGGACCACGGCGCTCTCCGGAGGCGCCAGGTACAGGCCGGCGATGTCAGTCACCTTCTCCTCGAACCGAGGATCGGTGCTGAGCTTGAACGTGCCCTGCTGCCAGGGCCGCAGTCCGTTGTCTCGCCACACGTCAGCCACGAACACGTGGGACACGCTGACCCCCTCGCGCCGCAGGTAGCTGGCCAGCAGCCGGGAAGACCAGTGGGTCACTCCAAGCTCGCGCGGCGGAGACTGCCGGGACAACGCCAGAATTCGCGCGTGCACTTTCCCGCCGTGGACCGGCCCCTTGCCCGGATGAGGTTTCCCAAAAAGGCCGTCGACACCCTCGGCTTCATACCGCTCCGGCCAGAGCCGGACGGTGGGCTCACTCATCCCGGACAACGACACGATCTCGCGGGCCGACCGCCCCTCATTCCACCACAGCACAATCCGGGCCCGGAGCGCAACTACCCCAACGACATCCTTTCCTTTGGAAAGGGCGACCAGCTCCGCACGCGCCTCATCCGTCAACACTCCGCGCTCGACAACCGTCATGAACACAGTATTGCGGAGATATCGCACGAAATCAGGACGACACGCTTACGCGACACTAGCCTCGATCTTTCACGCGACCGTGGATCTTCCGGTTGTTGATCTTGGTTGTGGTTCGGCGCGTCGTCTTCGTACCCGGTGCAGGGCGAAGGCCCGGCGGTCCGGCCGGGTGCGGGTGTCCGGGTCTCCTGGTGGTAGGGGCTGGGCCGGTGTGCTCAAGCGGGCCAGGGTGCCGCTCGGAGCCGGTTGAACGCAGTCGCCAGTTGGACTGCCCAGGGCCAGTCTCGGTCCAGGCGCAGCCGCCAGCTGCGGCCAGTGCGCACCAGCCGGGCGGCGACGTGGCCGACGCGGTAGCGGAATGCGGCGGGTTCACAGCGCGCCAGCGCGCCGTCGAAGCACAGCGCCTGGGCCCAGGTGAGCAGATCCGCAGCGGCCAGCGACAGCTCCAACCAGACCCGGTTCTGGTCATAGCCTTTGCAGGGAAGGTTGCGCAGCCCGGTTGCCTTGCCGGTCCGGATCCGGTCTTCGACCCGGGCGTGGGACCGGTGCCGGACTTCCAGGTCGGCCAGCTGACCGCCGCGGGTGTCGGTGAGGAACGCGGTGAACCGGTGCCCGTCCGCGTCGGTGAACCGCAGCTGCGCGCCGGGGTGGGGTCGTTCCCGGCGCACGATCAGCCGGGAGCCCTCGGGCCAGGCGGTGAGGTCCACGCAATCGGTGATCTCCGCGATCCAGGCCCCGTCGCGGAGGTCACCGTCGATGTCATAAGCCGGCGTCCAGCCGGCCGCCGGCACGGCGAGCACCGCCGCTTGCACCGGCTGATCCACCGCGAAGCCAACGGAGAACCCGCAGCCGCGCTGCCGCAATGCCGCGGCGAAACCGTGCGTGGCACCGGCGGCGTCGGTCCGCACCAACACCGTCGGGCCCGGCGGGTCGTTCGGGTGTGGCCGGGCGGCCGCGGGCAGGGCCGCGAGCGCCATGTCGATCACAGTGACATGGTCCGCGGCGGTGTTCGACCCGGCGTTGCCCGGCCGCAGCAGCCCGGCCAACGCTTCCCCACCAGCGACCTCCGGGCGGTCCAGGTAGGCCAGCAGCGGATGGAAGCCGAACGTCTTCTTCCACGTCTTCGCGGCGTTGACCTTCTCCGAGTGCGCGATCGTGATCGTGGCGTCCAGGTCGATCACCAACCCGGTGCTGACATCCGGGCCCGCGCCGGCCGCCCACGCCCGTTCTCGCGCCGTCGCCCGAACGGCGCGTAACTCGCTCAGGTGCGCATCATCGACCCGGTCGACCGCCCGCCACGCGGTTGGTTCGGACGCCACCGCACCAAACAGCTTCGACTGGTCGCGCAACGTCGCCAGATGCGTCAGCGCGTCCCCACCGTCAGCGATCATCACCGCCAGATCCGCCAGCACCCGGCCGGGAGCATGGCGGGTCGGGACCGTCTTGTACGTGTCCAGCAGCGCCGTGGTCCACCCGGCCGCCAACCCGGTGTCCACCGTCAACTCTCGCAACAGCAACGCGCCGGCCCGCGACACCAATCCGGTGCCGTCCGCGCTGACCTTGACCCGTCCCGTTCGCCGGTTACTCTTCACCTACGGAGTGCCTTCCTGTGTGGTGGCCTTGGACCTTCTCAAGCCCAAGTTTCCCTTACAGGACAGGCACTTCCGTGCATTTGGACGCCGTGTCGCGAACGGTCGCGTGAAAGAGGCAGGCTAGCGCCGACGCCCACCTGGTCAGTCGCGGGATCTGGATACAGGTGTGTGAACCGAACTGCTCCTGTAGCCGTGTGTTGACGCAGGAAGCGGTGCACTGATCTGGACGTCTGAGAGGACGTAATGCCTCGATGAGCACCCGAGTCTGGTTCGCCGCCCGGGTTACCTTGACCGTTGTCGTGCTTGCGGGCCTGGCCCTGGACGCCTACGTCCACATCGATCTGGCCTCCACTTATGACGGTGTCAAGTCCAGCGTTCTGAGCCAAGGCGACCTGTTCCGGACCGAGGCCGCGTTGGCGACCCTTGCCGCCGTTGCCCTGTTGGTGCGCCCGCGCCGTTACACCGCCCTGTTCGCATTGGTGGTCACCGCCGGCGGCGTGGGCGCCGTGCTGATCTACGAGTACGTCGACGTGGGCGCCTTCGGGCCGCTCCCGAACATGTACGAGCCGGTCTGGTACCCGGAGAAGATCCAAAGCGCCTGGGGTGAAGGAATCGCCGCCGTCGCGGCGCTGGTACTGCTGATCGTCATCCAACTCCAGACCCACCGCCGCACCGGCACACCGGACCATCCCGGCCAGGGGTCGGTCTGACACTGCTCCCGCGCGACGGGATGGCGTGGTGGTGCAACGTCACATCGACGACACGGCGTGCAGCGCCGCCGCCAGCTCGCGGATGGTGTCCGTCCAGCGTGGCAGCGTGGACCGACGCTGGAATGCCGCGGCGCGCATCTGTTGCCGGTCCGGTTCGTCGTACAGCCAGTGCGCGAGTGCAGAGGTCAGGGCGGCCGGGTCATCTAGGGCGACCAGTCGACCGGGCCGACTGCCATCGGGCGCGAAGCCGAGAGCCTCGGGTAGCCCGCCGACGCCCGCGGCGAGGACGGGCAGCCCGTGGGCCAGGGCTTCGGTGACCACGATGCCGTAGGTCTCCGACCGCGACGGCACTACGAGCAGGTCAGCGATGGCATAGGCACGGTTCAGCGCCGCGCCGGTCAGGACACCTGCCAGACGGACGCGCTGCTCGAGGCGGTACTGCCTGATGAGGGCACGCACTCGGTCGGTGAAAGCTGGTTCGCGATCGAGCGGTCCGACCAGCACACAGTCCCAGTCCGTCTCGACGAGTCCGGCAAGCGCCTCGATGAGGAGGTCCTGCCCCTTGTGCGGGGCGAGTGCCGCGACACACAGCAAATGTCCGTCGGCGGGTGGCACACCGCTGGGCCGGGATGCGACATCGGCATGGTCGGCGCCGGGGCGGGCGACCCGAACCCGGTCGGCGGAGACCGAGAATCCACTCAGCGCTTGGTGGCGGGTCCACTCGCTGGTCACCACGACCCCGGCAGCGGCAGCGAGTACAGCCCGTTCGGAGCGCTGCGCGGCGCCATTGCGGCATCCGTCGAGGGCTGTGGCCAGCGGCATGTGCAGCAACACCACCACGCGCAGGCGCTGTGCATGAGGTAGCAGCTGGGCGGCGGACGGGGAGGCGATCAGGGCATCGATCAGCACCGTCTCGCCGTCCGGGATCGCGGCCAACGCCTGGGTCAGCCCGGCGCCGTTGTCGCCTGTCGGCCACGCCCCGGCGACGGTGGTGATCCGTACGTCCCATCCCGATGTCGCCAGCCCGGCACACACCCGCTGGTCGTAGATGTTGCCGCCGCTGGGCCGACCGGGATCGTCGAACCCCTCCGGCGCGACCACATGAACGCGCACGATCCGATGGCGGGCGTTCAGGGCACTCGCTCGTAGCTGGCCCAGGCCACGTGTGACTCGTGCAGCGTCACCGTCACCCCGCTCAGCCCGCGCGCCGCGTCACCGAGGGCACCGGCAGCGATCTGATCGACGAGGCGGTCGGCCACGAGGCGGGCCAGCGCTTCGGTGGTGGTGTTCATCCCGCGCAGTGTCGGTTCGTCGTCGAGGTTGCGCATCGTCAGCGCGCCGAGAACCTCGCCAAGGGCGGTGGCGGCGCGGTCGATGTCGACCACGATCCCGTCACTGTTCAGTTCCTCGCGTCGGAACGTCGCGTCCACGACGTAGGTGGCTCCGTGGACCCGCTGCGCCGGGCCGAAATCCTCGCCGCGCAAGCTGTGCGCGATCATCATGTGGTCGCGGACGTTCAGACTGAACATCGACTCACTGCCCCTTGCTGGTCGTCTGGGTTGCCGCTGCGGCGGATTCGGTAGCGGATGACGTGGCACAGTCCAGGCCTGTCGGCCAGCGCCGGTAGCAGCGTGGGCAGGTCGGTGAAGGCCGAGACGCCGTCGAGCAGACAGTCGTAGGCCGGATCCTGCAGCAGCTGCAGGGCCAGGGCGAGCCGGTCGCGGCGCGAGCGGGTGCCGCGGCGGGCGGCGGCCACGGTGCCGACCTGGCTGGCCCGGATGCCCAGTCGCCCGGAGTGGAAGGCGCCGCCGAGGGCCAGGCTCACCGTGCTCGTGCCGTACCAGCTCAGTTCGAGCACTTCGCCACCTGGCGCCAGCAGGTCCAGGCAGAGTTGGAGCCCGGCGGCGCTGGCGCTGGCGTGTACGACGATCTCGTGCTCGCCGTCGATCTCGTCCGGAGCGGCGAAGGCGACGCCGAGCGCGGCGGCGATGGGCGCGCGGGCCGGGTCGACGTCCACGAGGGTGACTTGGGTACCGGGGATCTGTGCGAGCAACCGGGCGACGCAGCAACCCACCATCCCGGCGCCGACCACGCAGGCGCGGTCACCCACTTGCGGCGCGGCGTCCCACAGTGCGTTGATCGCGGTTTCCACGATGCCGGCCAGCACCGCCCGCTGGGCCGGCACGCCATCCGGGACCGGCAGCACCGCGGCCGCAGGGAGCACGTAGGCGGTCTGGTGTGGGTAGAGGCAGAACACGGTGCGCCCGAGCAGCTCAGGCGGGCCGGCCTCGACCACGCCGACGTTGAGATAGCCGTACTTGACCGGACCCGGGAACTCGCCGTCTTGAAACGGTGCCCGCATCGCCTGCCGTTGATCGGGCGGTACCCGGCCGGCCAACACCAGCAGTTCGGTGCCGCGGCTGATCGCCGAGAAGTGCGTGCGCACCAGCACCTCGTCGACTGCCGGAGCGGGAAGGATCACCGGGCGGATCTCGCCCCGCCCCGGCGCCGTCACCCAGAACGCCTGCGCCTGCTCCACCGACCCAGCCTCCACTATCCCGGCGAGCTGAACCACATGGTCCGCCGATCCGTCATACCTGACACAGGGTGCTACGCAGGTGCACTTCGTACGGTTCGATCCGCGACGATCGTCAACGTGACAGTGAGGACGCCGTGGTGAGACAAGACAGTCGCGCACCGTTCGCGGCCGCGCTGCGGCAGGCCAGGACGGCCGCCTATCCGCCGGGCGAGTACGTGGGCCAGGAGAGCTTCATGAGCACCGGCGAGATTCTGCAGTTGGCCAACCAGGCCGGCATCGGTCCCGGCAGCCCCGTGCTCGACCTGTGCTGTGGGGTGGCTGGTCCCGGCCGGCTCATCACCGCGGAGCTGGGCTGCCGCTACCTCGGCTTGGACGAGTCGGCCAGCGCCTTGGAAATCGCCCGAGACCTGGCCGGCGACCTGCCGTGTCGTTTCGAGCAAGCCCACGTGCCCCCGTTGCCCGACCGCCGATTCGAGGTCGTGCTGCTGCTCGAGACGATGCTGGCCTTTCCCGACAAGCGATCACTCGTCGGGGAGGTGGCGCGCGCGCTCGAGCCAGGCGGGCGCTTCGCCTTCACGATCGAAGAAGGTCGGCCGCTTACGACGAGCGAACGGCCTCGGATGCCCGACGCCGACACCGTCTGGCTCATCGAGTTGGAAAAGTTGAGCACCGTGCTGAGCGAGGCGGGGTTGACAGCGACCTGGCAGCGCGATTGCAGCGCGGCCCACCGGGCGAGGGCGGCGGCACTGCTGAGTTCGTTCCAGGCTGACTCTGCACAGATCGCGAGCCAGATCGGGAGCCGGGCGATGACTGAGCTGATCAGCGCCCATCAGCTGTGGTGTGACTGGCTCGGCAGCGGCCGGGTGCGCAAGTTCGCGATGGTAGCGCACAAGCCGGCGTACCAATGAGCTTCGACTACACCCGGTACCTGGCCGCGAAGACCAGCATGGACGATCGAGCCCTCAACCGGCAGGTGCTGTCCGAGCTGAGTCGACTGATACCGGCGGAGGCACCGCGGGTGCTGGAGGTAGGCGCCGGGCTGGGGACGATGGTGGCCCGCCTGCTGGACTGGGGAGTCATCGACGCCGGCGAATACACACTGCTGGACGTCGATCTCCAGCTACTGAACAATTCTCGCCAGTGGCTGAGCGACTGGACCGCCACTCGCGGCCTGTGCTGTGAGCCGTTGCCGGACGGCCTGCGAGTGGGCGATCTGCGGGTGCGTTTTGAGCACGCCGAGCTCGGCAGCTTCCTCGACGCCGGGCACGGTCAGCCGGCCGACGTGCTGATCGCCAACGCAGTGCTGGATCTGATGGACGTGCCCGCCGTCCTGCCCGGACTACTGCGGTTGTTGGTGCCGGGCGGCGTCTACTGGTTCACGAGCAACTACGACGGCGAAAGCATCTTCGAGCCCGAACACCCCCGCGACGGCCAGATCATGCAGGCATATCACCGGGACATGGATGAGCGTGTTCGCTACGGCCGGCCCGCCGGGGACAGCCGAACGGGTCGCCATTTGTTTCACCAGCTGCGGGCCGCAGGCGCACCGCCGCTGTCCGCCGGTTCGTCCGACTGGGTCGTCCACTCAGCGCCGGACGGCGAGTATCCACACGACGAGGCCTACTTCCTCGGCAGCATTCTGCGGACGGTTGCGGACGCCCTGGAGGATCGCGTGGAGCCCGTCGAGCTGGCAGAATGGGTGGCCGAGCGAGAACGCCAGCTGGCCTCCGGCGAGCTTGTCTATATCGCGCACCAACTCGATCTCGTCGGGCGCTCGCCGGCCTGAGCTTTGAAGCTAGCCGCTAGCCAATGGCGGCGGCGGCCGGCTCGGGCCGCACGAGCCGGCGCAGCCGGGCCATCACCGCCTGCCGCAACGGGGTCCACCCCCGGTACCGCTGGAACGGCAGTTCGAACGCGCCCGCGAACAGTCGCGCGAAGCCCACCGTCATCGGCAGCAGGATCGCAGACAGCACGAGGAAAGTCGGTGTCCCGGAAGAAATCCGGCCGAGCACCAGCCCGTACGACACGGCGATCACGATCGGCATGTGGGTGAGATAGAGGCTGTACGAGAACGACCCGAGGCTGCGCAGCGGGCGCGTGTCCAGGAAACGTACGAGCGGCCGGGGCCGCGAGGTGGCGATGGCCGCGAGCAAGCAGCCGATCGCCGGGGCCCAGGCCAGATCGACCCAGAACAAGTTGATGTTCGTCCACGTCGAACCCTTGACCCAGATGAGCACGATGACCGCAGTCGTGGCCGCCAGTGCGTAGCTCGACCACGGACGGGAACGGGTGCGTTCGCCCGCAGTGACAACGCCGGCGGCCAACACGCCGACGGCGAAGAGCACCGCGAGGTCGGGGGTGAACTTGACCAGCGTGTCGTTCAACAGCGCGACGTGCGGCCCTAACAGGCCGATCGTGACAACGATGGCAGCCGCCAGCGCAACCATCGCGAGAGCGCTCACCCGCCGGACGATCAGCAGCAACAGCGGCAACAGGATGTAGAGCTGGGCTTCGACGGCGATCGACCAGAACGCGCGGTTCGGGCTGCCGACGGAGACGGCGTCTTGCACGAGCAAGCCGTAGACGACCACGGACTTCCCATTCGGCACCGCCCAACCCGGCTGCGCGAGCACGCACCACGTCATCACCAAACTGAACGCCAACGCGGCCCAGTACGGCGGCAGGATGCGCCACGCCCGCCGGTGCGCGAACGTGGCGATCGAGTCGAATCGCCAACCCGAGCGTGCCGGCCCGAGGCCGAGGGAGAAGCCGGACAGCGCAATGAAAATGACCACCGCGAACCGTCCGTAGATCAACTCGCCGGCCCACCACAGCGCGTGATCGGCGGGGTAGCCCGGCCAGGCGCGCTCGAAGATGTGGTTCAGCACCACGTACAGGGCGGCCAAACCGCGGATCCCGTCCAGGCCCACGATGCGGCCCGGACGAGGAATCTTCGTGCGCGCCGGAGCTGCGGCGTTGGCCTGCACGGCGGTCATGGGCCCGCGACCCCGAGGCCAGGCACGCAGGCGAGCGAGTCAGCCCGCCGGTGCGCAGCGGCCCGCTCCAGAGCCCGGGAGAGCGGATCGTGCCCACCCCGACGGGCCTTCGCGGAGAGGTAGTCGGCATTGGCCTCGGTGAGGTGCAGCCCGGTAGGAATCTGCTCGGCGATCGTGATGCCGAGGGCGGCCAGCTGGGCACCCTTGTCCGGATTGTTGCTCAGCAGCCTGATGCGGGTAACGCCGAGAGCGGGGAGCATCTGCGCGGCGCCGCCGTAGTCGCGCTCGTCGGCTCGGTGACCGAGCGCGAGGTTCGCGTCGTAGGTATCCAGTCCGCCATCCTGCAAGGCGTAGGCGTCGAGCTTGTCATACAGGCCGATGCCGCGCCCTTCCTGACGCAGGTACAACACATACCCGCCCTGCTCGGCGATCCGTTCCACCGCCTCGCGCAGCTGCGGGCCGCAGTCGCAACGTTGGCTGCCGAACACGTCGCCGGTGAGGCACTCACTGTGCAGGCGCACCAGCGGTACTCCGACCGCTGCGGGCCGGCCCAGTTCGAGGGCGAGGTGCTGCTGGGCGTCGGCCAGGCCGGTGAAGCTGACCGCCGTGGCCATGGTCGAGTAGCCGTCGGCGAAGTGCAGCGGAATGCTGATTCGGCGACGGATTGCCGCCGCCGGGACCGACCCGATCATGGGTCGAGCCGCTCGGCTTCGTAACGGGCCGAGAGTGCGTACCGCAACAGCACGACGTCGCCGATGCGCTGCACGTCGGTCAACGCGGCCCGTCGCACCGGATTCCAGGGGTATTGCCCGTCGAGCGCAAAACGGCGCGCGCGGGAGTCACCGATGAATACCGGGGCGATCACGAGCTGCAGCTCATCGGCGAGATCGGCGGTGAGGAACTGGGTGTGCAGGGTCCCGCCGCCCTCGACCATGAGCCGATTCACGCCGCGGGCGGAGAGGTCCTCGCTCACATCGCGCATCGTCAGTGGCGCGCCGAGATCGACCACGGTGGCCAGCCGCTCGAACCGGGCTCGCACCGTGTCGGCAATGACGCGCGGGCAGTACACGAGTTTGTCGGCCTGACCGGCAGTGAAGAACTGCCCGTCCGGGTCGAGCCGTCCCGTCGCGGTGACGGTTACCTTCGCCGGCGACGGGGCCAAGCCTCGGGCGACCCGATCCTCCCGGCTGCTGGGCGAGCGCACGAGCAGCCGTGGATTATCGTTGCGGACGGTGGCTGCGCCGACCAGGATCGCGTCGCTGCTGGCCCGCACCGCATCGACCCGCTCGAGGTCCGCCTCGTTCGACAGCGCCAGGCGCCTGGTCGTCGGGCAGTCCAGGTAGCCGTCGAGCGAGACACCACAGCTGAGCAGCGTGTAGGGGTGGTCAGCCACGGATCGCCTCCAATTCCTTCGCTGCCGAAGCGGCCACGTCGCGACGAGGTGGTTCATCTGCGATCGTGCTACGACGCCCGCGAGCTCGTCGAACGACGTCATGCAGCAGAAGGAGCGCGCCAGGGGCGACCGCCACGAGGGCGATGACTGCGTAAAGGGTGGTGACGGTGACACCGGCGGCGGCGCCGAACCCGGCGGCGGCGAACGCCCAAGCCGCGGCTCCCTCGCGCGGGCCCCACCCGCCGACGCTCAATGGGATCACCATCGCAGTCTGAACCAGCATCAGCAACGCGACCAGTTCACCCAGCGGTGCGGTGGATCCGGCGACGCGGGCGGCGATGACGAAGGTGGTCGTGTGCCCGGCAACGACCAGCACCGAGGCCAGGGTGAGCTGCGGCCAGACCTGTCGAGCCAGCAGCCCACGGCGCACGTCGTCGACGACCGCCCGGGCCGCGAGCGTTGAGCGCGACCGGCCGCGGCGAGCGGCGACCCGCACGGCGAGGACGGCACAGACGGCCGTGACCGCGACACCGGCCAACAGGTACGGCAGGGCCGGGCGAACCGGTGAAGGCAAGGTCAGCAGCACGATGACGGTCACCACGGCCTGGACCACCTGGCCGCACAATCGTTCCCAGGCCACCGCGCGCACTCCCCGCCCGAGGTCACCCGCGTGCCGGCCGTGCGCCACCGCCCGGTGCACGTCGCCGAGTACCCCGCCGGGGAGCACCGAGTTGAGGAACTGGGAACGGTAGTAAGCACCGACCGCGGCCGGCAGATCGAGTCCGACACCGAGGGCCTGCGCGACGATGCGCCACCGCCATGCCGAGCACACCGTGGTCATGGCCGTGAGCGCCACGGCGGTGACGATCGCGGGCCAGCTGACCGCGCGCAGGCCGTGTTGAAACGGGCCGGCGCCGACCTGCCGTCCGAGTAGCAGCAGCACGATCACACCGCCGGACAGACGCAGCACCGGCGGGCCGAAGCGATGGAGGACCGGGTGGATCCTGACGGGCTCAGCGCTGGCAGGCTCCACACTGCATATACGCACCGGCCGCCCGCCAGGTTCACTGGTGGCTGCGATGCGCCGGCTGTGGTGCGAACGCACGGTGAACCACAGTGCGCGCAGGCCCGTAGTTCCCATCGAGGACAGCGTGGGTCGATTACGGAGGCGCGATGCGAACAGTTCGACTCGAGGCGATTCTGGGAACGCTGACCACGCTCGCCCTGCTCGGCGGACTGGCCGCGACGGCGGGTCTCGGTGTCGCCGGCTGGGTCGTCGGACTGCTGGTTGGCTGGGCGGCAACCGCGCTGCTGGCCATAAGTCGTACGCGCAGCGCGGAGCCGAGGATCTTCCCGGCGGACTGGGTCACCCTGTCCCGCGCGCTGCTGATCGCCGGTGTTGCGGGGCTGGTCGCCGACTCGTTCGACCGGTCGATCTCGATGAGCGCGCTGGTCACGCTGGCCACCGTCGCGATGGTCCTCGACGCCGTGGACGGTCAGGTGGCGCGACGGACCGGCACCGCCACCCCGCTGGGCGCGCGCTTCGACGGCGAAGTTGACGCCTTCCTCATCCTCTTGCTCAGCATCGCCGTGTCCGAGCACTACGGCAGTTGGGTACTGATCATCGGCGCCGCCCGTTACGTGTTTCTGTTGGCCGGGTTCCTCGTCGCGTGGCTGGCCGCACCGCTGCCGCCTCGGTACTGGCGCAAAGTCGTGGCCGCGGTGCAGGCCATCGTGCTCACCGTCGCCGTGTCCGGAGTGCTCGACAGGCTCGTCGGGATGATCGCTGTCGGCGTGGCGCTGGTGCTGCTGGCCGAGTCGTTCGGCCGTGACGTCGTCTGCTTGTACCGCACCGGAGCCGGGGCGCGCAGCCACATGGTGCTGCGCCGGACGACCGTAGTGCTCTCGGCGGTCATCGTCTGGGGCGTCCTCGTCGCTCCCGATCAGATCGAGCGCCTGCGGCCGGGCGCGTTCGTCCGGGTCCCGATTGAGGCGCTCGTCTTGGTCGCCGTCGTACTGGTGCTGCCGCGCCGGCCCGGGAGAATCCTCGCCAGCGTCGCCGGAGTGGTGTTCGGGCTGATCACCGTCGTCGAGATCCTCGACCTGGGCTTCTACGAGGAGCTGGGCCGCCCGTTCGACCCGGTGCTCGACTGGGGCAACCTCAGCCCGGCCATCGGCGTGGCGCGCGATTCGATCGGTGCCGCGGCCACCGACGTCGCCCTCGTCGTGGTCGGACTCGCCCTCATCGTGCTCGTCGGCATGGTCGCCGCATCGACGATCCACCTCAGCGTCGTCGCCGCCCGGCATCGCCGCGGTTCGGCTCGCGGACTCGCCGCCCTGCTCGTTGTCTGGGCGGTCAGCCTGGCGCTGTCACTACAACTCGTCCCGGGAGCCCCGGTCGCCTCGACCAGCGCAGCCGGGATCGCCGCCGCGCAAATCCGCGACGCCCAAACCACGGTCCGTGACCAGCAACGTTTCGAGACCACGATCCACGCCGCCGACCCCCAAGCCCACGTCCCCGCCTCGGACGTTCTCACCGGGTTGCGCGGCAAAGACGTCCTCGTCGTGTTCGTCGAAAGCGACGGTCAGGTCGCCGTTCAGGGCACCAGCTTCTCGCCCGGCGTCGACACCGTCCTGCACAACAGCACCGCTACGTTGACCCAGGCCGGGTGGTCCACGCAAAGCGCCTGGCTCACCTCGTCGACGTTCGGCGGTATCAGCTGGTTGGCCCACTCCACCCTGCAGTCCGGACTCTGGGTCGACAACCAGCAGCGTTACAACCAGCTCGTCGCCAGCAACCGATTCACCCTCAGCGACGCCTTCGACGAGGCGGGCTGGCGCACGGTCAGCGACATCCCCTCCGACGACGTGGCCTGGGGCCCGGGCACGTCCTTCTACCACTACGACAAGCTCTACGACCGCCGCGACGTCGGCTACCACGGCCCGACCTTCAGCTACGCCTCGATGCCCGACCAGTACACCCTGGCGGCCTTCCAACACAACGAACTCCAGCCCGGCCACCAGCCCGTGATGGCCGAGATCGACCTCGTGTCATCGCACACTCCGTGGGCCCCGCTGCCGAGCATGGTGCCCTGGAACCAAGTTGGCGACGGCTCGATCTTCGATCAGCAGCCGGCCGAGAGTGAGTCCGCGACCGACGTCTGGCGTAGCAGCCACACCGTCCAACAGTTCTACGGGCAGTCCATCCAATACTCGTTGCAGGCCCTCACCTCGTGGGTCACCGAGCTCAACGACCCCAACCTCGTGATCGTGATGCTCGGCGACCATCAGCCCGCCACCACGGTCAGCGGTGTCGGCGCGAACCACGACGTGCCGATCTCGATCATCGCCCACGACCCGTCGGTATTCAGCCAGATCGCCTCCTGGAAGTGGCAGGACGGCCTAATGCCCAGCCCCTCGGCCCCGCTCTGGCCCATGGACGCTTTCCGCAACAAGTTCCTCACGGCATACAGCACCCCACCGGTCAGGTTGGGGCGCCCTATAGGTTCCGGACACCGGACCCATTAGGGTCTGAACCGGAATGGAGGATCGAGGCTAATGCAGGAGCGACGCAGGAAGCTCACCCCTGAGTTTAGGGAGTAGACATTCAGGTCACCGGCGAGCGCTGACGGGCTGGCGTCTGCCCGTTGCGGGTGGTCCCCTCGGCGTGGCGTGTTGATCTCGGCTGAACTCTCCTGATCATTGTGGTTCGTGTCCGCGATCGACAACCGGAAGATCCACGGTCGCGTGAAAGATCGAGGCTAGCGCCACGGCTGTTCCGATGTTCCTCAAACCCGGATCACATCCTGTGCGGCAGTGGCTCGACAGGCATGGGCAGAAGGAGAAGCGCAGAAACGTGGGACGCCTAGCGGCGCGGTGGTGGCGAGTCAGCGTTGCCCGACTGGACGTGCGCGACCACTCCCATCACAGCACGTTAATGCGTTCCGCAGTGCGGCGCGCGAGTGCTATTCCGGTCAGCATCGGATTTGGTGATCCCATCTGCGGGAACAGGGCCGGCCCCGCAACGTACGCGTTCGGAACCTCTCGGAAGGCGCCGAAGCTGTCGGTGACTGAGTTGGCGGGGTCGGTCTTCATCCACAGCGTCCCGCTCTCGTGATGCGTGCTCCCCAGGGCGTCTCGCATCGCCTGCAGCGACGCTGGGGGGTTCGCCTGGAACTGCTGGCTGTTCGGCGGCACCTCATACTCCACCTGACCGCCACCGGCGAAGACCTGCGCGAGCTGAAGGACCGCCTGGTCCATGGCATTCCACAGCGCGTCCTCGGTCGGCGTCGTCCCGATTTGCACGAACGCCCGCGGCGCACCGAAGTCCAGCTCGGGGTGGGGCGTGATGCCACGCACCGCCACCGACTGCTTGTCACCGGCCAGCTCGCCGATACCGCGCAGCGTGACGATGACGAAGTTGTCATTGGCCATGGCGTGGGCTTGGAGGAAGTCAATGTCCGGGATCTTTTGAAACAGCTCGATCTCGGAGTTGTCGGCCTGCGCGCCAGCCACGCCTGAGGCGGTGATCTGAACGTGGAAATGGCCTGCGTCGGCAGGCTGTCCCTGCGTGTGCCTTCCCTTCACGAACAGCGCCGAAGTCTGCGCGTCCGGGGGGACTCCCGGGAAGCCTGCACGCGGAAGGCGGATCGTCAGGTTCGTCCGCAGGTGGGCCATCAGGTTCTTGCCAATCAGCCCCTGGGTGTTGGGGAAGGAGTTCAGGGCGAGCCGGGTCGATTCGATCGTGCCGAGTGCGATCACGACGACCCCATTGGCGGGCACCTGGATGTCCCCCTGGTTGGTCTGGACCACCGAGACGCGGTTCCCAGCGAGGGTCAGGCGAGAGACGTGGCAGTCGGGCGCGACCATGAACCGCTTGTTGGCATCGCTTCCGCCGGACTCTTGCGCGGCGAGGCGAGCCGCCCGCATCAACCCGGGAAGGGAGCTGAACTTGTTGGGCGGGAAGTAGCCGGGGCGAGCCGGAGCCGACTGCACCGCCAGCGGAGCCTCGATGTCGGCGGCGCCAGCCGGTAGCGCATCGGGGACCTGGTTCAACCCGGCCAGCAGGCGGTTCTTCATCGCCTGGTGCAGCGGGCCGAACACGAAATCGTTGTTCGTGTCGGCGCCGATCAGCTGCTGGGTTGCCGGCCACTGGGTGGCGGTGAGATCGGCCACCACCGCGGCCGGCCACTGGCTCAGCTCGGTGGCGATGGGGCGCGGACACCAGCCGCCGAAGAACACCGACCGGCCGCCGATGCAGTACGCCAGGCCGGGAAAGCCGTTGGGATCGTTGGTGAACCAGGGCAGTCCCCAGACCTCGTCCCGGGGCAGCTGGTCCTGACCGGCCTGCCGCAGCTTCTCAATCGTGGTGCTGGGCGGAACCCCGATGCCCCCCGTGCCGGCGAGCATCGGCGGCAGGTTCTGGATGTGCTCGGGCAGCACGAACTTGCCGCCGTCGAGCACCAGGATGCGGTGCCGTTTCGCGGCGTCGATGTTGAACAGGTGCACGGCGAGGGCCGGGCCAAAGGCCCCGCCCCCGAGCACAATGACGTTGAACGGGCCACTGGCCTGAGCCTCGCCGAGTGTGTTGCACAAGTAGCGGCCCAGCACGTCCTTCGTGAACGTCGTGGACTGCGTCGTGATCGGCACTGGCGTCCCCTTTCGGGCTCTTCGAACTTGAGGGGGATCGATCTATCCCGCGGCCGCGGAAGCTGTCAAGCCGTTCGGGACACCAGTTCGTCACATGTTCTGTGCTGACTCGGGGGTAGGTGGGTTGATCCAGGCGACGCTCGGCAGCTTGGGTGGTGTGGGTCGGCGGTGGCCGAAGCGGGCCGGGTTGGTCGCGTAGGCGGCGTCGAGGACGGCGCCGCGCTGGGCGCGGACGCCGGCGGCGGTGCCGTCGTGCACGGAGGCGGGGGTGTGGTAGCCGATCCCGGAGTGACAGTGCTCGTGGTTGTAGTGGGCAAAGAACGCCTCGGCGAAGCCGCGGGCGGCGGCCAACAACCCCGAACCGCTCGGGGAAGGCCGGACAGTACTTCAGGGTCTTGAACTGCGCCTCGGAGTAGGGGTTGTCATGGGACACGTGCGCGGGCGGGAGTGGGTGCGGCCGATGCCGAGGAAGGTGAGCAACTCGAACACGGGGTTGGAGGTCATCGAGCCAACCTGCGCTGACACGGCCCGGCTACAGGTTCTCCCTCGCTGAGGTTGCGCCGGCGAGGTGGCGGCGGTCACGGGCCCCCAGCGGGTTCAGCGGGGCTGGGTAACAAGCAGCGTGGGCGGCCCCTCGTTGCTGAGGAGAGGAAAGAACGCCTCCCCCGTGGTCGGATTGACAGCAACGACGTGAGCGTTGTCGCCCAGGCGGGCCCGTCCAGTGACCCGCCCCGGTGCAGTGTGGATGTCAAGGGTGGTGACGACGCCGGACTCGGCGGAGACGTAGAGCAGACGACGGGTTGCGTCGAGGGCGAGCACGTCAGGGGCGTCGCCGACCGGGAAGTGGCCGAGGGGCCGCAGGTCGGGCAGTGACAGCACGACGAGCCGAGCATTGCCGTCGCAGGCGACGAACGCCCGGGTTCCAGCCGGGTCGAGGACCAGCCCATGGGCGTGGTCGCAGCCGGGGACCGAGGCCCGGCTCAGGATGCGGCGTGAGCGCGGGTCGATCACGGCGACGACGTTGGCGGTCTGCACGTCGACGAGGACCCGGTCGCTCCTGGCGTCGTAGCGGACGTTCCCGGCCTCACCGCCCAGGGGAACCGTGCCAACCGAGGCGCCGGTGGTCGCATCGACGACGGTCTCGCTCCTCCCGGTCTCGTTGCTGATCCACACCTGCCCGGTGCTGGGGACGTACACCAGCCCGTCGGGGTAGTCCCCGGTCGGCGCCCGGAACTCCTCGGCACCGGTCACCTCGTCCAGGGCGACGAGCTGGTTGCTGCCGGTCGCCGTGACGAACACCCGGCGCACGGCGGGGACAACGATGACCCCGTGCACGTCAGCGAGCGCACCGGTGACGCTGACCACTCTCCGGGTGTCGGTGTCGATCTCTAGGAGCCGGCTGGCGCCGAGCTGGGCGAGGAACAGCCGGTGGGCGGCGGAGTCAAGCTCGGCGTAGTCGAACCGGCTCGACGGTGCCGGCAACGCCACCCTGGCGACCGCCTGCAGCGGCAGCCCGATGGTCGAGACGCCACGATGCCGGGCGTACAGCAGCGCCGCCCCGGTGGCAGAGATGACGAACAGCAACACCACCAGCGGTGCGGCAAGTCGCCGGCGGCTGCGGCCGGGGGTTTCCGACGAACCCGGCGCTGGCGGCAGAGACCGGAGCCCTACCACTGTCGGCTCCTCATAACGGGCGCCAGTTCCGTGGCCATTGGCTCTACAGCCCGAGCTTCGCTGATGGGCTGTCCACGAACAACTCGCCTTCTTGGCTGTAGCCCCGCCTCGCCTGGCTGGTCGTCCACCGGCCCTGGCGCATGATCTTGTGCTCAGCAACGCCGGCCCGGGCCGCCGTGGTAGCGAAGCCGGATCGCAGCGAGTGCCCGCTGAACAGCTCGGGAGCG
>Ga0097691_1001375_pt1 | contig 18023 bp, 18 predicted proteins | sample NGESurdeep072012_8_FD_72858 | JGI IMG/M metagenome (GOLD analysis project Ga0097691, IMG submission 72858) | Arctic peat soil microbial communities from Barrow, Alaska - NGEE Surface sample 210-1 deep-072012 | ecosystem: Environmental > Terrestrial > Soil > Wetlands > Peat ... | reverse complement strand
CATGCCGGGCCCGCCGCGAGCGCCGACCTTGGCGTTCTCGGCGGGATGCCTCTTTTCCTGCTCGGCTTGATCGCCGCCGCCGGGGTCGCCGGCAGGGTGCTGATGCGGCCGACGGCGCGGACGACGACGTGGGATTGCGGCTACGCCGCGGGCAGCCCGCGGATCCAGTACTCCGCTTCGTCGTTCGCCCAGATGCTCGTGGGGTTGTTTCGCTGGGCCGTGCTGCCGGACGAGCACCGCCCGCGCCTGAACGGCCCGTTCCCCGCGGCGGGCCAGCGCTTCGAGAGCCATGCGCCCGATCCGGTGCTCGACCGTTTCCTGCTGCCTCTCTTCTCGCGCGGGCGCTCGCTCCTCGGCCTCGCGCGCGTGATTCAGGTGGGCCGCCTCCAGGCCTACCTCCTCTACATCGTCGTCACGCTCGTGGTCCTGCTCGCGTGGAGCGCGTCATGGTGAGCTCGGTCGCAAACCTCGCCGCCGTGCTCATCCTCGCGCCGTTTCTTCTCGGCGCGATCAACAGGACGAAGGCCCTCGTGGCCGGGCGCAAGGGGCCCCCGCTGCTGCAGGTCTATTTCGACCTCGCGAAGCTCCTCCGAAAGGGGTTCGTCGTGAGCCGCACGACGACGTGGGTGTTCTACGCCGGCCCGGTCCTGTCCGTCGTCGCGCCGTTCGTCGCGTTGCTCCTGCTGCCTCTCGGGGGCGGGCCCGCGGTCCTCTCGTTCACGGGAGACATGATTCTCTTCGTTTCGGTGTTCGCGCTCGCGCGATTTTTCGTTGCCGCCGCGGCCATGGACACGGGCTCGCCGTTCGAAGGGATGGGTGCGGCGCGCGAGGTGACGTTCTCGGCTCTCGCGGAGCCGGCGCTCCTCTTCGGCATGCTCGCGCTCACGCGGATGTCCGGCTCGTTGTCGCTGACGAAGATGCTCGACCCGGGCGCCGCGGGGGCCTGGCAGAAGGCGAGCGCCTCCATCATCCTGATCCTCGCGAGCTGGTTCATCGTTCTCCTCGCCGAGAACGCGCGCGTGCCGTTCGACGACCCGACGACGCACCTCGAGCTGACGATGATCCACGAAGTGATGGTGCTCGACCACGCGGGGCCCGCGTTTGGCTTCGTCGTCTACGGAGTCGCGCTCAAGCTCACCGTCTTCGCGACACTGCTCGTGACGCTCCTGATCCCGTCCCGCTCGGGCTCTCACGCGCTCGACTTCGTTCTCTTCGCGGGCGGCCTCGTCGGGGTCAGCGTGGTCGTCGGGCTCGTGGAGTCGAGCATGGCGCGGCTCCGCCTCGTCCGCGTCCCCCAGCTCCTCGTCACGGCGACGCTCCTCGCGGGGTTCGCGGTCGTTCTGGTTCTGAGGTAGACGATGCGAGAAGTCGCCTCGTCCATCCTCATCCTCGCCGTCACGATGAACTTCCTCGCGCTCGGTTCCTCGAACCTGAAGGCGTGCATCCGGGCGGCGGCCCTGCAGGGCTTCTTCGTCAGCGTGTTCCCGTTGTTCTTCTCGACTGAGCCGACGGCCCGCCTCCTCGTCCTCGTGATCGTGGCCGGCGTCGTCAAGGCCTTCGTGATCCCGGGGATGCTCATCCGGGCGCTCCGCGAGGTACACATCCAGCACGAGGTGGAGCTCTATCTGGGCCTCGTCCCCTCCGTGCTCCTCCTGGCCGTCGGGACCGGTGGCGCGGCTCTCTTCGCGAGCCATCTTCCGCTCACGACGTCGCATAAAGATCTCCTGGTCGTTCCGGTGGCGCTCGCGACACTCTTCGCGGGATTCCTCCTCCTGACGACGCGGCGCAAGGCCATCTCGCAGGTGACGGGATACCTCATTCTCGAGAACGGGATTTTCGTCTTCGCGCAGCTCCTCCACGAGGCGATGCCGACTCTCGTTGAGGTGGGCGTCCTGCTCGACCTCGTCGTCGGGATCTTCGTCATGGGAATCGTCATGAACCACATCCAGCGGGAGTTCGGCTCGCTCGACACGGAGCGCCTCTCGGAGCTCAGGGACTGACCCGATGTTGCTGCTCGGGCTCATCCTCCTGCCCCTCCTCGCGGCCCTCGTAACCGCCGTGACGCCCTCGGCGCGGGCGCGGCCGCTGATCGTCGCCGGGGCCGCTCTCCTTCATCTCGCGGGGGCGCTCGCCGTGCGGTCGGGCGACGCGATCTTCGGGGGCTGGTTCCTCGCCGACCCGCTCGGACGCCTCGTCCTCCTCGTCGTGTCCGTCCTCTTCACGCTCTGCGCGCTCTACGGCGTCGAATACCTGCGGATCCGGAAGGAGAGGCCGAACCTCGTTTTCTGCGTCTGCCTCCTGACCTTCCTGTCGATGACGACCGCGATGACGATGGCGCAGCACCTCGCGGTCATGTGGGTCGCCGTCGAGGGAGCGACGCTTTCGACGGCGGTCCTCATCTACTTCAACCAGAACGCCCGCTCGCTCGAGGCGGCGTGGAAGTACCTCATGATCGGATCGGTCGGGATCGCGCTCGCGCTCCTCGGCTCGCTCTTCGTGGCGTACGCCGCGCTCCACGGCGCCTCCGGGGACGAGAGTCTCCTCTTCGGGGCCCTGCTCGAGCACGGAAGCGGGTTGTCCCGGCCCTGGCTCCGGGCCGGCTTCGTCCTCCTCGTCGTCGGGTATGGGACGAAGATGGGGCTCGCGCCGATGCACACCTGGAAGCCGGACGCCTACGGCGAGGCCCCCGGGATCATCGGGGCCCTTCTCGCCGGCGGGATGACGAACTGCGCTTTCCTCGCGCTCCTGCGGGTCTACCGTGTCATGCAGGCGGCCGGTGAAGGGGCGTTCGCGCGCGAGCTCTTCCTCGGCTTCGGGCTGCTCTCGATGGCGGTCGCGGCCGCCTTCATGGCCGGCCAGCGCGACTTCAAGCGGATGCTCGCGTACTCCAGCGTCGAGCACATGGGAATCCTCGTCATCGGCATCGGCGTCGGCGGCATCGCGATCGTCGGCGCGCTCCTGCACGTCATCAACAACGCCCTCACGAAGGTCGTCCTCTTCCTCTCCGCCGGCAACATTCACCGCGCGTACGGGAGCAAAACGATCGACCAGGTGAGCGGCGCGCTTCGCCGCGTTCCGCTGTCAGGCGCGCTCTTCCTCGCCGGCTTCCTCGCGATCACGGGCTCGCCGCCATTCGGACCGTTCGTCAGCGAGTTCACGATCCTCTCGGGCGCGATGGCGGGAGGCCACTTCGTCGTGGCGGCCCTCTACCTGATTTTCCTCTTCGTCATCTTCATCGGCATGGGCGCGACGGTTCTCGCGGTGGTCCAGGGGCCGGTTTCCCCGGCGGGCGGGACGACCGACTTTCGCGACACCTTCTGGAGGGTCGCCCCGATGCTGGCGGCCCTGACGATGGTCGTCGTCATGGGCATCTGGATCCCGGACGCGGTCTACGGATTGGTCCGCGCGGCCGCGAAGACCCTCGAGGGCGCGTCGTGACCGCGGGCGGCACGGTCCGGAACGGGCGCGTTCTCGCGCTGAAGGACGTGCCCCTCTTCGGGCCCTCCGCGTTTCGCGAGTGGCTCGTCCGTGGCGTGCGCGACAAGGGAAGGCGCGTCGCGTCGTATTTCGGCATGGCCGCCGATCCGGCGAGCGGGCCGGCGGCTGAAGGCATCGGTCTCGTGGCCGTGCTCGCGGACGACGCGAACGGGCGCCTTTTCGTTGCGCGCTCGACGTGCGACGAAACGGCCTTCGAGTCCGTGGTTCCCGCGGTCGCGCAGGCGCATCTCTTCGAGCGCGAGATCGGCGAGCAGTACGGCGTGACGTTCGAGGGGCATCCCTGGTTCAAACCGGTGCGTTTCCATCATTCGTATCGTCCCGGCCACGACGCCTGGGGCCGGTCGACGGATGCTGCGATCCCGCCGGGCGTGACGGAATTCTTCCGGGTCGAGGGAGTCGAGGTACATGAGGTCGCGGTCGGCCCGGTCCACGCCGGCGTGATCGAGCCCGGCCACTTCCGGTTCCAGTGCCACGGCGAGCTGGTCTTTCATCTCGAGACCGCCCTCGGATACCAGCATCGCGGCGTCGAGCGCGCGCTCGTGGGGGGGCCGACGAAGAGGACGCTACCGTACATGGAGACCGTCGCGGGCGACACGACGATCGGCCACGCGCTCGCCTACTCTCACGCGGTCGAGGCGCTAGCCGACGCGCCGGTCTCCGCGCGCGCCCACGCGATTCGCGGCATCGCGCTCGAGCTCGAACGGCTCGCGAACCACGTCGGCGACCTCGGAGCCCTGGCGGGCGACGTCGCGTATCTCCCGACCTCGTCGTATTGCGGACGCCAGCGCGGAGATTTCCTGAACATGACGGCGGAGATCTGCGGCTCGCGATTCGGGCGCGGTCTCGTCCGGCCCGGCGGCGTCGGATTCGACCTCCTCCCCGCGCAGGTCGAGGATCTGAAGTCCCGAATCGCCGTAGCGCGCGGCGAGGTCACGGAAGCGGTGGAGCTTCTCTGGGAGACGCCGAGCGTGAGGGAGCGGTTCGACCAGACGGGAACCGTCACGCCGGAGGACGCGGAAGCCGTGGGTCTTGTCGGGCCGGCGGCGCGCGCGTGCGGCATCCAGCGGGACGTGCGGCACGACTTTCCCACGGGCATCTATCGTTTCGTCCACCTTCCCGTGATGACGGCCCATCATGGGGACGTCAATTCCCGCGCCTACGTCCGCTGGCTCGAGATCCAGCAGTCGATCTCGTTCATCCTCAAGCAGCTCGACAAGCTTCCGGCGGGGGGAGCCTGTGCCGAAGCCGGGGCAATGAGACCGGACGCGCTCGTCGTGTCGCTCACGGAAGGCTGGCGCGGGGAAATCTGCCACGTCGCGATGACGGACGCGGCCGGCCGCTTCTCGCGCTACAAGATCACCGATCCGTCCTTCCACAACTGGCTGGGGGTCGCCCTCGCGGTGAGGGGCGGCCAGATCTCGGATTTCCCGCTGAGCAACAAGAGCTTCAACCTCTCCTATTGCGGCCACGACCTGTGAGGGAGATTTCATGCTGAAAGCGCTGCTCGCGCGCGCGCACCAGGGGCACCGCACGATGGCGTATCCCGCGGGCGAGCCGCCCCCGATGCCCGAACGGTACCGGGGCGCGCCCATTCTCGACCCCGCGAAGTGTCCGGACGGGTGCCGGGCGTGCGCCGACGTCTGTCCGACGGACGCGATCGGCGGGGACGGCCCGCTCGCGCTCGATCTCGGCCGGTGCCTGTTTTGTACGGAGTGCGTCACCGCCTGCCCGGACGGCGCGATCGCGTTCACGCACGACTTCCGGCTCGCGGCCCGCCGGCGCGAGGACCTCGTCCTCACGGGGCAGGCGCTGCCGCTCGCGGACGCGCTCGAGCGGAAGCTCCGCCGGCTGTTCGGGCGCTCGCTGAAGCTGCGCGTCGTGAGCGCGGGCGACTGCAACGCCTGCAGCGCGGATGTCAACGTCCTCGGGACGATCGGCTGGGATCTCGGGCGGTTCGGAATCAACTACGTCGCTTCACCGCGCCATGCGGACGGCCTCCTCATCACCGGGCCCGTGACCGAGAACATGCGGCTTGCGCTGCAAAAGACGTACGACGCGGTGCCGCCGCCGAAGATCGTGATCGCGGTGGGGGCCTGCGCAATCAGCGGAGGGCCCTACGCCGGCCATCCCGAGCAGCATGATGGCGCCTCGTCCGTGCTTCCCGTCGACCTCTTCATCCCCGGCTGCCCGCCGCACCCGCTCACGATTCTCGACGGCCTGCTCAGGCTCCTGGGCCGGCTCGAAGAGCAGCGGAGAGTGCTGCGGGGTTGAGCCATAGAATCGGGCGATGGTGAAGACCGTCGCGTGCGCCCTCACTCCCGAACAGGTTGAACACGGAACACTTGGAGAAAACCTCGACAAGGCGGTGACGCTGAATCGGAACGTCGTGCTCCAGGTGGGACAAATCGTCGGACGCCCCGTTCACGACACCGCCCGGGGAACGATCGAGGTCACGTTCCGGCAGGACCTCGAGCCGCCGCGGGGCAAGGTGCTGAAAGCGGTTCACAGAATCCGGGACGACGGATCGATCGAGATCTACGCGTTCACGTTCGAATCGCCTGGGTAAACCCGGAGGCTATTCTTCCGGGGTGCGCGCCCTCAGGCTCCATGCTCCGGCTCCAGTCGAGACGCGGCCCCTCGTCCTCGAAAACCTCCCCGATCCGACGCCGGGCCCCGGCCAGATCCTCGTGAAGGTCTCGGCCTGCGGAATCTGCCGGACGGATCTCCACGTCGTCGAGGGCGAGCTCCCGGTCGTAAGGCCGCTCGTGATTCCCGGCCATCAGGTCGCGGGGACGGTCGTCGGCGCGGGGACGGGCGCCGAAGCGCTCCTCGGCCGGCGCGTCGGCATCGGGTGGCTCCACCGGACCTGCGGCTCCTGCCGCTTCTGCATGAGCGGCCGTGAAAACCTGTGCGACGCCCCCGAGTTCACGGGATGGACCGTCGACGGCGGCTTTGCCACGTCGATCCTGGCCGACGCGGATTTCGTCTACGAGCTTCCCGACGGATTCTCCGACGTCGTCGCGGCGCCGCTTCTCTGCGCCGGCATCATCGGCTACCGCGCTCTCCGCCTGACGGGCCTCGCGGGCCGCCCCTCCGGCTTCCGCGGGGCGCGGCTCGGACTCTACGGTTTCGGCGCGGCGGGGCACATCGCGATCCAGATCGCGCGCGCGAGAGGCGCCGACGTCTACGTGATGACGCGAGACCGGGAGCGCCACCAGGCCCTCGCGGAGGAGCTCGGGGCCGCGTGGGTCGGCGGCGCGCGCGACATCCCTCCGTCGAAGCTCGACGCGGCGATCATCTTCGCTCCCGCCGGCGAGCTGATTCCTGCCGGTCTCGCCGCGCTCGACAAGGGGGGAACGCTCGTTCTCGGCGGAATTCACATGAGCGACTCCCCGCCGATCCCGTACGCGCTTCTCTACCAGGAGCGCATCGTCCGCAGCGTCGCGAACAACACCCGCGACGACGGGCGCGCGTTCCTGGCCGAGGCCGCGCGCATCCCCGTCACGACGCACATCCGGACGTTCGGCCTCGAGGAGGCGAACGACGCGTTGATCGCGCTGAAGACGGACGCAATTCGCGGCGCCGGCGTGCTGGTCGTGGCGTGAAAAGACCGGAAGCGAAAATGCGCGAGGCTGAGCCCGCGCGTCAGAAGGCAGAGGAGACACCATGGAGAAAGTGAACGGCATCGGCGGCGTGTTCTTTCTGGCCAAGAATCCAGACGGGTTGAGCCGCTGGTACCGCGAGTATCTCGGCGTCGAGTCCGCGCCCCCGACCTACGACGCGGCGCCCTGGCGGCAGGACGCGGGGCCAACCGTCTTCGCGCCGTTTCCGGAGTCGACGACGTACTTCGGCGAAGCGCGGCGGACGTGGATGGTCAACTTCCGCGTGCGCGACCTCGACGCCATGATCGTCCAGCTCCGCGCTGCCGGCATCACCGTCGACGTCGATCCCGAGGCGTATCCGAACGGCCGCTTCGCGCGGCTGCTCGACCCCGAAGAAAACCCGATCGAGCTGTGGCAGCCGATGGGACGGGACGCCGGGTAGCCGACGCTCGCGAAGGCTCAGGAACGGGGAGCTGAGCGGCTTCCGGTTGACGGTACACTTTCGCCGCTCCGGAGGTTCCATGCGCATCCGCACCCTGCTGGCCGCTCTCGTCGTGTGTTCGTCCCCATTCGTTCTCGCTGGCCCGCCAGCGCCGGGCCCGGAGTGGTTCCTCGCCCACCGCGCGGCTCTCGCCGCGAAGCTGCCGAAGGACGCCGTCGTCGTCCTGCGCGGGCCCGCCGAGCCGGAAGCCGAGGCCGCGGACGCGTACCGGCCGGACTCGAGCTTCTGGTACCTCACGGGCTTCCCGGAGGCGGACGCGATCGCGGTCTTCCGTCCCTCGGCCGCCGAGGGCAAGCGGTACGTTCTCTTCCTCAGGCCGAAGAACTGGACCGAGGAGAGGTGGACCGGCCGCCGCGCCGGCGTCGAAGGCGCAAAGGCGGACTACCGGGCCGAGGCCGCCTTCCCCATCGAGGATTTCCAGAAGGAATCGCGGTCGCTCCTGGCGGGGGCGAAGGCGTTGTTCTATCTCGACGCGCGCGACCGGGCCTTCCGCGAGAAGCTGATCACGAGCTGGCAGGCGTTCGCGGCGGCCGGCACCGAGTCGCTGCCCGCCTCCGACGTGGCGCCCGTCGTCGCCCAGATGCGCCTCGTGAAGGACGCGACGGAGCTCGCGTTCCTGAGGGAAGCCGTGGCGCTCTCCGTGCGCGGCCACCGCGCCGCGATGGCGCTCGCGGCACCCGGCACGAACGAGGGCGTCCTGAAGGCCGCGCAGGTCTCCGCGTGCCTCGCAGGTGGCGCCGCGCGCATGGCCTACGCGCCCATCGTGGGCTCGGGGCCGAACTCGGTGATCCTCCACTATCCGGACGCGAGTCGCGTCATGCAGCGGGGCGAGATGATCGTGAACGACACGGCCTGCGAGTACGGCCTCTACGCCGCCGACGTGACGCGCAGCTATCCCGTGAACGGCACGTTCTCCCCCGAGCAGCGCGCGCTCTACGAGATCGTCCTCGCGGCACAGAAGGCCGCGATCGCGAAGGCGGCCGTCGGCTCGGTTCACCATGACGTCCAGGACGCCGCGTACGAGATCATCGTGGACGGGCTCCTGAAGCTCGGCCTCCTGAAGGGCACGCGCGAGGAGGTGAAGACCTCGCGGTCGTTCGCCGCGTTCTTCCCGCACGGTACGTCGCACTGGCTCGGCCTCGACGTGCACGACGTGGGAAGCTACGAAATCGCGGACCCGACGGATCGCTGGACGCGCTACTCCTCATCCATGGCAAAGCTGAAACCCGGCATGGTTCTCACCGTGGAACCGGGCATCTACATCCCGGAGAAGAGCGAGGGCGTGGACCAGAAGTGGTGGAACATCGGCGTGCGGATCGAGGACGACGTCCTCGTCACGGACAAGGGGCCCGAGTGCCTTTCGTGCGGTGCGCCCCGCGAGATCACCGATGTCGAAAAGGCGATGAAGCCGGCCGCCGGGCAAAGCCGCTAACATCCCGCCCGTGCCCGGGCCCGTTCGCGTTCTCTCCGACGCCCTCGTCGACCAGATCGCCGCGGGCGAGGTCGTCGAGCGCCCGGCGTCCGCGGTCAAGGAGCTCGTGGAGAACGCGCTCGATGCCGGCGCCCGGCGCATCGCGGTGGACGTGGAAGGCGGCGGGATCGTGAGGCTCGACGTCACGGACGACGGCTCGGGCATGTCGCGAGAGGACGCGCGGCTGGCTCTCGAACGGCATGCGACCTCGAAGATCCGCTCCTTCGAGGACCTCACCCGCATCGGGACGATGGGCTTCCGCGGCGAGGCGCTTCCCTCGATCGCGTCCGTCTCGCGCCTCGTCCTCACGACGTCACCAGACGCGTCGGGGCTTGGGACCGAGGTCGTCGCCGAGCGCGGCGCGCCTCCGCGCGTGTCGCCGGCGCGGCACCCGAAAGGCACGCGGGTCGTTGTGGAGGACCTCTTCGGGAACGTCCCGGCGCGGCGCAAGTTCCAAAAGAGCGCCGAGGCGGAATTGCGCGCCGTCGTGAAGACGGTCACCGCCCTCGCGCTCTCGCGCCCCGACACCGCGTTCACGCTCCGTGCGGGCCCCCGCCTTCTTCTCGATCTGCCCGCCGCGGAGGGCGTGGCCGCCCGGTTTCGGGAGGTTCTCGGCATCGCGGCGGTGGCGCGCCCCCGTGAGGTGGAGTTCGCCTTCGGCGGCATGACTCTGACGGGCGCCGTCACGCCGGCCGAGACCACTTTCCCGTCGCGCGCCCATCAGTGGTTTTTCGTGAACGGCCGCGCCATCAGGGACGCGACCGTGACCCACGCCATCTCCCTCGCCACGCGCGAGGTGCTGCGCTCGGACCGCCACGCGGCTTTCGCCCTCTTTCTCACCTGCGACCCCGAACTCTGCGACGTGAACGTGCACCCGCAGAAGCTCGAGGTCCGCTTCCGCGATCCGAGCGCCGTGCATTCCCTCGTCCACCGCGGCCTCGCGCACGCGCTCGCGGGCGGGAAGGGGGCGGTGGCGGTGGAAGGGGAGGCCTTCGGGAGGTCGGAGCTCGGCGAGGGGGCGGCTCGCTACGGTGCGGCTGAAGCCGCGGGAACGGGGACGCTCGTCGAAGCGCCCGCAACGGCCTTCTCTCCTTCTTCCTATTCAGAAGAAATCTCTTCTTCTCTCTCATCTTCTCCTCTCGGCCCCCTCCGCCTCCTCGGCCAGTACAAGGACTCCTTCCTCGTCGCCGAGAGCGAGGAGGGGCTCGTCCTCATCGACCAGCACGTCGCGCACGAGCGCGTGCGGTACGAGCGATTCCTCGCGCGCCTCGAATCCGGTGTACCAGCCTCGCAGAACCTTCTCGAGCCCGTCGTGTTCGAGGCGTCGCCGGACGAGGCGGCTCTCCTGTCCGGTTCCGAGGCGCTCCTTTCGGACGCGGGCTTCTCGGTGTCGGAGCTGTCCGGCCGCACCTTCCTCGTCTCGGCGGCGCCGCCCGAGACGCCGGCCGCGTCGGTCCGTCCCGCGCTCCGCGACTATCTCGCGCGTGTCGCCGCGCTGCCGGAAGGCTCCGCCCCGTCGTCGGCGCTCCGGCGCGAGGTCCTCGCGGCTTCTCTCGCCTGTCGCGGCGCGATCACGATCAACCATCGCCTCGCTCCGGCCGAGGCCGCGCGGCTTCTAGACGACCTCGCGGCTTGCCGGGATCCGTGGACGTGCCCGCACGGACGCCCGATCCTCCTCGCCTTCTCGCACGAGGAGCTCGAGAAGCGCTTCGGGAGGCGCGGATGAGCATGCGCGACCGCAACGACCTCTTCGCGCCGAAGCTCGGCCTCACGATGCCGCTCTGCGGCCTCCATTTCATCTTCTTCTTCCTCGTGAAGATGGATCCCAAGAGGGTGTTCATGCTCTTCGGATTCGATCCGGGGGCGGCGTTCGAGAGGCCGTGGACATTCCTGACCTATCAGTTCCTCCACGAAGAGCCCTTTGGGCTGTTTTTCGGCACGCTCGTCCTCTACATCCTCGGGTCGGCCCTCGAGATGGAGTGGGGGACCGGCGAGTTCACGGTTTTCTGGCTCGTCTCGACGCTGGGCGCCTCGCTCGCGGCCCTCGCCACCGGAAACGTGCTCCTCTCGGGCGGGGTCCTGACGGGCGCTTCGCTGCTCTTCGCGTACGCGTACCTCTTCCCCGACATGCAGTTCCTGATCTTCTTCGTCATTCCCGTGAAGGTGAAATGGCTCGCCTGGCTGGCGGTCGCGATGCTCGCGTGGGGCCTCCTGCAGGCGACGCTCGCCGGACGGCCGGGCGCCGGTTTCGTGAACGTCGCCGGAGCGGGGGCGGGGTTTCTCTTCTTCTGGATCCGTCACCATGGCGGGACTCGCGCGAAGAAGGCCGCGAGGCTCGCGGTGGTCGCGGTGAAGACCGCGGGGGCGGTGCGCGACGACGCGGCGCTCGAACGCCGCAACCGGGAGCTGTTTCCGAAGGTCGAGGATCTGCGTCGCGCGATGCAGGGGGGCGGCGACCCGCCGCCGCGCCAGCGCGAGTTCGCCTCCGAGCTCGCGAAGCTCGTCGCGCCCGGCGTGAACGTCTGCAAGCCCGTCGACTTCAAGGGCGACCGCGATGGAATCTGCGTCAAGTGCGAGGGCTTCGCCGAGTGCTCACTGAGGTACGTCGCCGGGCAGCCCGCCGAGATCGTGGTCAAGACGCGCGCGTGAGACGGCGACACTAGAATAGGAAGAGGAAGAGAAATGACCGCTTCATGCGCCCTCGCCCTCGTCCTCGTCCTCGCGGCCCCGGTCTCGCCGATTCCCGGGATCCCGTTTCCGCCGGGCGGGGAGATCGACCCCGTTTTCACGCAGGTCTTCACCGACCGCGCGGCGGCCGAGACGCGGAGCGCGATCGCGCGGCTCGACGCGGACACGTCCCGGAGCGCCGCCGAGAAGGCCAAGCTCAAGAAACGGCTCGGGAAGCTCCGCATCGTGGTCTTCACGACGGCGAAGTCGGTCGACGAGGCCGTGGCCGCCTACGAAAAGCAGCTTCCGGAGGCGCAGTTCATTTTCGCGGAGCGGAACCTCGAGGCCGACCTTCTGAACGGGATGAAGAGCGGGGAAATCCAGGCGAACGCCGCCGCGGTGGCGAAGGCGGCGGGCCGGCGGGGGAGGTCCGCGCGCTGGAACCGTGCGGACGGGGCCCTCGAGATCGACATCGAAGACCGTCTGATCGATCCACGCTCGGGCGCGATCCTCGAAAAGACGGTCGTGCTCGTCACGTCATTGGGAGATTGAGCCCGTCGAGACGTTCTTCGCGGCTGCCTGCCTGCTTTGGTAGTGGCGGAACACCTGCCACGCGCCGAAGGCGACGAGGAGGAGCGGCCACCAGTCGTTCAGGAACGACAGGTCGATCGTCACGAACCGGTTCAGGAGCAGGAACCCGCCGATCAGGATGAGCAGGATGCCGGCCGTGAGGCTGCCGCTCACCCGGACGGGCTCGTCCGAGCCGAGGATGTTCGCCTCGGGCCGGCCCGTCGCGTTGATCGCCTTCGCCTGGCGCGACGCGTCGATGATCGAGAAGACCATCCAGAACGGAATCGCGATGCCGGGGAACGGCCCGTGGGAATGCTCGGCCAGCGAGATGAAGAGCACCCAGACGCCGAACAGGACCGCGGCGCGCTGGTAGAGGCCGAGATACAGGTGCCCCATGCCGGGGATGATCCCGAGCGCGCCCGCGGCTCCGGGGTTCTTCGGCAGCGGCGGCGCGGCCTGCAGGGGCCCCGAGGACCCGAACGCGATCGGGGGCGGTGGCGGCGCTGGCGCGAGCGAGGGAGGCGTCGGGGGCTGGGGGTTCATGCCGGTGTCGTTCATCGTTTCCACCTGTCTTCAGGAACGTCGAAAGGGTGCGGAAGGTTCCGGAGCCGGCTTCGCCGAAACCGCGAGGGACTCGACGGCTCCGGCGAAGACTTTCTCGTAAACGAGCTGCGAATAGGCGACGGCGCGGGCCCGGCCCGCGGCGAACGCGCGGTAGACGCGGTAGTCGAGGCGCTTCGTGATCGGGGCCGCGGCGCGGCCGATGGCGCTGTCGTCGAAGCGATGGACCGCCGCGACGCGCGCCTCGGAAAGCGCGCGCTCTCCCGCCGACGTCAGGTCGTTTGCCGCGCCGCGGGCCACGGACATCGGGTCGATGCGCAGGAGCGCGACGATCACGAACGTCGCCGCGTACGCGGCCGCGACCGCGAACCGCCAGTCGGTCGCGACGGGCTTCAGCCGGCCGAAGACGCCGCGGCGCACGTTCGCGGGAGCCAGGGCCCGGGACGCGCCCCCGGGGACGGCGGTCAGGCGCGCGAGGAGCGCCGCCGAGGGCTCGGGCTTTGCGAGGGCGCCCGGCGTCAGGTAGGCGAGGACCTCCGATGCGGCCTGGCGAGCGGTGGCATCCTCCGGCTCGTCCGCGAGGCGCGCGAGGAGCGCCTCGGAGGGGAGCGGTTGCGCGAGAGACGCGAAGGCGGCGGCCTGTCCCGCCACGAGGGCCGCGAGGACCGCGCACTCCGCGCAGGCCGCCGCGTGGGCGTCGGCTGCGGCTGAGGCGCGAGCGGCCGTGGCCGGGGCGTCGGGAGCGTGGTCGAGCGCCTCGGCGAGGCGCTGTTCGAACGCGCGACAGGCGGCGGTCATCGCGCGCCCCCCGTGGCGGTCGTGGGGCGCGCGGCGAACGGCGAGTAAAGCGAGCGGCCGTCTCCCTCCGACGCCCCGACCCGTCCCCGAACGACGCGCGCGAGCTCGATGCGCGCGCGGTTCAGGCGCGACTTCACCGTGCCGTCGGCGAGTTTCAGGAGGTCGCCGATCTCGCGGTAGTCGAGGCCGTCGAGGTCGCGCAGGATGACGACCTCGGCGAGCTCGTTCGGCAGTTCGGAGATGGCGTCGAGAAGCATCCGGACGCGCTCTCTTCGCACGGCGTCGGCCTGCGGGTCGTCCGTCGAGGGCAGGAGCGTCGAGACCGCGTCATCGGAGAGGAACGAGAAGCCTTTCTCGCGCTTCCTCCGGCGATAGTGATCGATGCACAGGTTCCTGGAGAGTGCGGCGATCCAGGCGAGAAGCGAGGCCTCGGTGGGCTCGTAGCGGTCGAGGTTCTGCCAGACTTTCAGGAAGCAGTCCTGGGTCAGCTCCTCGGCCTCCGCGCGGTCGTACGTCATGTGCCAGGCGATTCCGTAGATCTTCTTCCCGTAGGCGGCCACGAGGTCCGCCCAGGCGCGGTCGTCCCCTCGCTGGCAGCGGGCGACGAGTTCGGCATCGGGGTGGGGCGCAGGCGGCATGAGTCCTCAGGACTTCATAACGAGAAAGCGGCCGGGTCGGTTCCGTGGCGCCTAAGTCTATAATCACGCAGGAGTTCCGGAGGAGGACAGAACGTCGATGCGGACCCGATCCGCCCGTTCAGGGCTTTTGGCGTTGATTCTCGCCGCCCCGGCCGCGGCCCAGAACCCGACGGCTCCCGCCCCGGCGACGGCGGTCCCCGCCCCGGCCACGGCGCCCGTGCCCGCGGCGCCCGCGCCCGCCTGGCGCCCGTTTCAGGAGCTGGGTTTCCTCGTGGGCTCGTGGTCTGGAGCCGCGGAGTCGGGGGCGCGGGTGGGCGGCCGGGTCGCGCGCTTCACGCCGGAATTCTCCGGGAACTACCTCGTCCACCGGGGAAGCACGATCCTGACCGCCGACGACGGCAAGGAAGAGACGATCGAGGAAGTGGGGTACTTCGCCTACGACCGTGAGAAACGGCGTTACGTCGCGTCGTATTTCTTCTCGACCGGCATCAGCGCCACGTTCGACGTCGAAGTCGCGCCGGAAAGCGCGCGTCTCGTGTCCCGCGAACTGCTGAACGCCGAGGCCGGAACGAAGGCACGGATGCTGTTCGCGCGCAAGGCCGACGGCGAGCTCTCGCTCTCGATGGACCTCGCGCCCCCGGGCAAGGACTTCGTGCCCTTCCTCACGAGCAGCCTCCGGAAAAAGTAAGTCTGGTAACCTCTCTCCTCCGCGCCGAGGCCGACCCATCCGGTCCCGCGGTCCGAAAGCAGGTCCCATGTCCGGAATCCGCAACATCGCGATCATCGCGCACGTCGATCATGGCAAGACCACGCTCGTGGACTGCCTCCTGAAACAGTCCGGCACCTTCCGCGCCAACGAGGCCGTCTCGGGCACCGAGCGGATCATGGACAGCAACGACCTCGAGAAAGAGCGCGGAATCACGATCCTCGCGAAGAACACCTCGATTCGGTACCACGGGACGAAGGTGAACATCGTCGACACGCCGGGCCACAGCGACTTCGGGGGCGAGGTGGAGCGCGTCCTCAAGATGGTCGACGCGGTTCTGCTGGTCGTGGACGCCGCCGAGGGCACCATGCCCCAGACGCGCTTCGTGCTCCGGAAGGCGTTCGAGCTGGGCCTCAAGCCGATCGTCGTCGTGAACAAGATCGACCGGCCGGACGCCCGGCCTCACCAGGTCATCGACGAGGTGTTCGACCTCATGGTCGACCTCGGCGCCACCGACGAGCAGCTCGACTTCCCGATCGTATATACGTCCGCCAAGTACGGCTTCGCGCGCCGGGAGGTGGACCACACGGAGACGGACGTGCGTCCGCTCCTCGACGCGATCCTCGTGGAGGTGCCGGAGCCCGGCGGCAACCCCGCCGCCCCGCTCCAGATCCTCGTGGCTTCGCTGGACTACGACAATTATCTCGGCCGGCTCCTCATCGGCCGCATCGTGAACGGCACGGTCAAGCCGGGGCAGCAGGTCTCTGTCTGCAAGCTCGATGGCACCGTCACGAAGGCCAAGGTCGCGAAGGTCATGGCGTTCGAAGGGCTCAGGCGCGTCGAAGTCGAGGAAGCGCACGCGGGCGACCTCATCGTCATTTCGGGCATCGACGAGGTCACGATCGGCGAGACGCTGGCCGATCTCGAGAACCCCGTCGCGCTCGCGCCCATCAACGTCGACGAGCCGACCGTCTCCATGATGTTCCGCGTGAACGATTCGCCGTTCGCGGGCCGTGAGGGCAAGTACGTCACGAGCCGCAACATCGGCGAGCGCCTCCAGAAGGAGCTGCGGACGAACGTCGCGATGCGCGTGGAGGAGACCGACAGCCCCGACGCCTTCCGCGTGTCGGGCCGCGGTGAACTGCACCTCGCGATTACAGTCGAGACGATGCGCCGCGAAGGCTTCGAGTTCGCGCTCTCGCGCCCGCAGGTCATCCTCAAGGAGATCGACGGGCGGAGCTGCGAGCCGATCGAGCATCTCGTGATCGACGTTCCCGAAACGGCGATGGGCACGGTGATCGAGAAGCTCGGCCAGCGCAAGGCCGAGATGACGAACATGACGAACCACGGCTCGGGGCGCGTGAGGATCGATTTCCATATCCCGACCCGAGGTCTTTTCGGTTACCGCAACGAGTTCCTGACGGACACGAAGGGCGAGGGCGTTCTGTACCACGTCTTCCACGGCTACGAGCCGTTCAAGGGCGACGTGATGGGCCGCGGGCGTGGCGCGCTGGTGTGCAAGGAGGCGGGGGAGACGACGGCGCACTCTCTCGAGCGGCTCGAGGAGCGTTCGACGCTGTTCCTTCCGCCCGGCATCGAGGTCTACGGCGGGATGATCTGCGGCGAGAGCGCCCGCCCGAACGACCTCGTCGTGAATCCCTGCGTGAAGAAGCACCTCACGAACATGCGCTCGTCGGGCTCGGACTTCGCGATCCGCCTCACGCCGCCGCGCCCGATGCCGCTCGAGCTCGCGATCGGATGGATCGAGGACGACGAGCTCGTCGAGGTGACGCCGAAGTCCGTCCGCCTCCGCAAGCGCATTCTCGACCACTCCATGCGCCGCGTTTCGGAGAAGCGGGGCGCGCTCGTGGAGGAAGAGGAAGGGTGAGCGCGCGCCGGACGGCCGCGGCCGTCTGCTTCCTGCTCGTGCGGCCAGCGGCCGCCGCGGAGAGCCGAGCCGCGGAAGTTGCGGCCTGGTTGACGGGAACGTTCGAAACGGCGGAACCGGCCGCCGCGAACGGCACGCCCGAGACCGTGCGGATCGTCATCGTGGCCGTGCCGAAAAGCCGGATCGCGAACGGCGCTCTCGTCCTCTATCGCGAGCAGGCCGCCGCGCCGAAGCTCGACGAGCCTGCCCAGCAGCGCTTCTACCGCCTCGAAGAGGAGGGGGACACGGTCCGCATGCGCGCTTTCGATCCGAAGGACCCCGTCCTCGTACGCGGCAAGTGGCGCGATCCTTCCGCTCTCGCGCTCTACGGCGCGAGCGACATGCGCGAGAGGCCCGGCTGCGCGATGCTCCTCAAGAAATCGGGCGATCTCTGGGAAGGCGAGACGCCGGGAACGGACTGCCCCTCAACCGTGAGGACCGCGACGACGATGACGTCCGTGCTGATCTTGGCGAAGGATGGCTTCACCCAGTGGGACCGGGGATTCGACGAAAAGGGCCGGCAGACGTGGAAGTCCCCGGAAGGCGGCATGCGGTTCCTGAAGAGGTCGATGAACGCGCCCGTGGACGACAAGCTCGTCGAGCGCCCGGTGGGGCGCCGCTAAAGCCAGCAACACCGCCCTACTCCGGGTCCACGACGAGAGTCCGACCTCGCGGACTGGCTGAAGCGACGCGCGCGCTGAGCGTCAGGCCGGCGCGGCCGAGACCTGTGGCCGGCGGCGATGGCCGCCGCGGCGGCGCTTGCGGGCGGGCGCCAGGCCGTCCGGCGCGGGATGAGAGATCGCGTCTGGCGGGGCGGGCGCTTCGGGAAACGGCGCGGCGAGAGGGTGCGAGCCGAGGCCGTGCTCCACGGCCTCTTCCCAGGCCGCGGCGGCCTCGCGGTAGCGGCCGGAAGCGCGTGCATAAAGCGAGAGAAGCGCGACAGTGGCTTTTAGGTACGGCCTGCCGGCGAGGCGCCGCGCGCCGGGATCCGTCGGGCGCGTGCTCGTGAGCCGTCCGAGCATCTCGAGGACGTGCTTGACGGTCTGCGTGAGATGGTTCGGAAGCGCCATGCGGAGCGCGAGC